>Ga0070681_10002666_pt1 | contig 16388 bp, 11 predicted proteins | sample KBSC83BmetaG_FD_65650 | JGI IMG/M metagenome (GOLD analysis project Ga0070681, IMG submission 65650) | Corn rhizosphere microbial communities from Kellogg Biological Station, Michigan, USA - KBS C8-3B metaG | ecosystem: Host-associated > Plants > Roots > Rhizosphere | place: USA: Michigan...
ATCGCGGTGACATACGCCTTCGACTTCGTGTTGGCGAACTTCGGGATCGCGATCGCGGCCAAGATGCCGATGATGACGACCACGATCAGCAGCTCGATGAGCGTGAAGCCCTTACGATTGCGGAGCATTTTGTCTCTCCATGTCGAATGAAAAGGTGGGAGCCCGAGGCTCCGCGTTGCTTCGAGCCTCTGGAAAAGCAATGGCCGGACCAAGCGATACGAACTTGCTAATGCCTTGCAGGCGCCGAGTTTAGCACGGCGGAAGGGACGGCGAGACCGGGCGCGGTGCCAGTGTTTTGCGACTGCAGTGGCGATTTGCCACTCAAGGCAGCCAATTGATCCGATCGGAGACTGTTTGCCCGGCTCGTAGCGTTCGGCTTACCCAGGAGGCTGTCGCTGTATTGGAGAATGCGTCTCAGCTGCCATAGTGGCGCCCCACCCATGCTCATCGCGAGCAGCGCCTGCTCCCGCGCCTCGGCTGGATGATTCGCGTTTGCGTAACAGAGGGCGAGATTACCGCGCCCCTGGCCACCACGAAGCTTGGGATCGAGCGCGAAAGCCCATTTGTATAGCCGGATCGCGCCCTCGTACGTGCCTCGCACTTGATACTGAAAGGCAAAGTTGTAGGCCATGTAGGGATCGTACGGGAAGAGCTTCAACGCGTGCCAATAGATGCGTTCACCATTTCTCTCATCGCCCGCCTCGAACTTCCGCGCGCCGAGCATGTAGTACGCGCGATAACTCTCCGGGGCGTCGATGACGCCCTGCGTGAAGAGACGATCGTTGTCGTGCCAGACCACCGTGCGCGTGGCGCTCCGTGCGCTAGCGGCGATCAGTATGCCGGCAACCGCGGCAAACGACACGACCGAAACGTTGCGACGGAGCGCGAACGAACGCATTGCCCCGACATGCTGCGCGATCCAGACCGCGAGAGCGCCGATCGCGAGCAATGCGCCCAGGCTGGGAAGAAACAGCGTGCGCTCGGCGATGATGATCCCAGCAGGGATGATGAAGTTGCTCGACGGCAGCAGCGTTATGCAGAACCAGGCGATCCCGAAGCTGGCGATGGCGCCGAGCCCGCGGCGCTTCCAGAGCACTACGGCAAGGCCGAGAATGCCGACGAGCAGCAGGAGACCGGGGAGCTGCATGAGGCTCGGTCCCTGCGCGATGTCGACGTCGGGGGGAGCGTACTCGGTCGTGAGGCGGGCGGGCCAGAAGAGGAGACGAATCCACTGCGGCACGACGCCGAGCATCGTCAGCACCCGATTCACGTAGCTGAGATCGAGCGTCTGAAAGACGACGAACGGCTGGAAGCCCGAGATGTCGCCTCCCTTCACTGCCGACCGCGCGGCGAGATACAGAGCGCCGAGGAGCGTGAGGCAGAGCACGAGCGGTCGTATGCTCTTGAGCCGCTGCGCGACGGGACGACTGTCTGACCCAAGCAGCACCTCGGCGGCAATGATCAGCGCGGGCAGCACGATTGCATGCTCCTTCGCGAACAGCCCGAGGGTGTAGCAGAGGCAGATGGCCGTGGCCTCGCCGAAGGAGAGAGCGGTGCCCGTTAGGCAGCGTCGGAGATAGATCCCCATCGCCGGCACGAGGAGGAGCGCCACCCAGAGCTCGGACTGGCCGACGGTGCTCGCCACGGCTTCCACGTGCACGGGATGGACCGCGAAGAGCGCTGCGACGAGCCACGCTGCCGCCGTCGGGAAGAAGAGCGACGCGAACCAGAATACGGCGATGGTCACCGCAGCGTACAGGGCGATGTTCGTAGCGTGAAAGACCCAAGCCGCGCCGCCGCCGATCATCCACTGTGTGGCGAAGGCGAGCATCGTGATGGGACGGTAGCCGTCGCCGCCGTAGGCGCGCGGCCAGTATGAGTGGGCGAAGAAAGTCCACCAGCGGTGAAGGCTGTGGACCTCGGCGTTCCGCTGGATGACCTCGACGTCGTCGTAGGTAAAGCCGTTATGGATGCCAATGCCCGATGAGAGGCCTGCGAGAAGCAGCAGACTCACCACGAGCAGCGACCATCGAGTGCGCGGGGCGAGGCTCGTCCATACCGCGGTCACGCGGCTCATCGCCCGAAGTGGAATCGGGTGATGTGCCAGAACGCGGCGATGCCGTCGCGCCAGCCGATCTTCTTGCCCTCAGCGTAGGTGCGTCCGCTATAGCTGATCTGCACCTCGAAGATGCGCGCTTTGGCCTGGGCGAGACGCGCGGTGACTTCCGGCTCGAAGCCGAATCGATCGCTCCTGAGCTTCGGGAGAATGACCGCGCGCGCCAGATCTCCCCGCATGGCTTTGTAGCACGTTTCCATGTCGGTGAGATTCAGGTTGGTGAGCATGTTCGAATACATCGTGAGGAGCTTGTTCCCCACGGAGTGCCAGAAGTAGAGGACGCGATGCGGCCCGCCGAGAAAGCGTGAGCCGAAGCAGGCGTCGGCGCGGCCGTCGACGATCGGCTCGAGGAGCTGGCGCCAGTCCGCGGGGTCGTACTCGAGATCCGCGTCCTGGACGATTACGACGTCGCCCGTGCTCATCGACAACGCCTGGCGAATCGCGGCTCCCTTGCCGCAGTTCACCGGCTGGAGGTGCAGGCGATCGATCCGTCCTTCCTCGAAGAGCTCGCGCAGGACATCGCGCGTGCCGTCGGTGGAGCAGTCGTCGACGACGATGACCTCTTTCTGGAAGGGAGTCGAATGGACCTCGTCGAGAATCAGCTCGATGGTGTCGCGCTCGTTGTAGACGGGGATCAGGACAGAGAGGCGCAGCGCCGCGCGGTCGAGCGGCGTCCGCTGTCGCCGAGGGGTCCGAGGTGTGGGGTTCTCACGAGGGCTGGGTGCCGCTGGCGGAACCTCTGATGTCGATGCGAGGGGCATCATCGTGGAATGGGAACGAGAACGACACCACCGGCCGGGAAGGTGTCGACGACGGCGAGTTCCGGTGGCGTCTCGAGAGCGAGCTCGCGCACCGCGTCGCGCATCCGCGTCGAAGTGACGACGACGGCTTGCGGACGATAACGCGCAATGATTTCGCGAATTGCTGCCGCGTTCTCGCGCGGCGTTCGCGGCGTGAAGTATTCCTGTACGGTGAACGTGCTCACCGGCACGGTCGTTCGACCCGTGTAGAGGTACACAGCGCTTTCGACCTCGGTTGCAATGACGGCGTCACGCGGAGCGCGACTGCCAACCCAGACCATGAGCTGGCGCCCGGCGCCGGCGACGCTTCGCGGAATGCTGGCCCACCACTGATGGCGGTAGCCGCGCAGGTTGTACGTCACGTAGCCGCAAGCGAGCAGTACGCAACAAGCGAGTGCGGCCAGGCGAAGGCGCTGCGCACCAGGCAGCGCCGGTCGCCAGGTAAGGGCGCGACGCGCAGCCAGCGCGGGCAGCAGGACGACGAGCGGCCACACGCCCCAGATGAATCGGGTGGGCGAGAACGGCCAGAGGACGACGATGAGAACGTAGAAGCCGAGGAAGGCTGCGGTCACGGGCGCGCGTCGCCAGAGCTCGTGAGCGCCGACGATGAAGGTCGCGAGAAGCACGATAAGCCCGATGAGGCGGAGCGCTCCGGGAAGCGAAGGAGCGACGAGCGTGGCGAACATGGAGGCGAGCTCGCTCGCCGTGCGGGCAACCGTGCGGCCAACGAGTGCTACGCCATCCAGCCGGAAGCCGGCGGCGAGCCACGCCCCGTACGATTCGTAGTTGCCGCGCATCGCGGGGGGCACCGCCGATGAGTGTATGCTCACCCAGAGCTGCCATGGCGCGAGCACCGCCACGGTGACGGCCGCGACGATCGCTGCCTCCCGATATCGGCGCCGGAGCGCCAGTACGAGCAGGATCGCGGCCACGAGCGCGACGCCGTGGGTCCGCACCAGTGTCGCGACGCCAGCCAGAACGGCTAGCAGGAAGATGTCGCGCAGTACGGCTCGCGACTCGCAGACTCGTTCCGCCAGCAGGAGTGTCGGAACGAGCAGCGCGAGGAAGAGCGCCTCCGACATCACGATGGTGCTGAGCGTGAGCATCGGAATGCCGAGTGTCGCGCCTAACGTGAGCGCCGCGGCGGCGGGGTCGCTCATTTCCAGCCGGTGCCGCGCAAGGGAGAATGTGGCGGCTGCCGCGACCCCCATGAACAGCGTGTTCGCGAGCTTGAAGAGAACGACGTTCGCCGGGAACGCCGGCACGATGAGCCAGAGAAGAGCGAGCACCGCCGGATAGCCTGGCGGAAAGTGCGTGGCCGCTGGCGTTCCGGGGAGATTGAGCCATCGATAGCCGTGCCCCGTCGCGAGCGACTTCGCGAGGATCACATACATCCCGTCGTCGTTGGTGACTCCTACGGGTAGACCGTCGACCAGAGCGGCGCCGACGGCGAGCACCGCCGCGCCGACGAGGAGCGTCATCACCCACGGACGCGTCCTTATTCGGCTTCGCGTCTCGACGATCGGCAGAGAGGCGGCAGCGCTATTCATGGTGCAGAATCACCGCGCCGCGTCATCTGCGCGTCGGGACGAGAACGAGGCCGCCGCCGGGGAAGCTGTCGATCGGGGCGAGCAGCGGCGGCTGGCGAAGTGCGAGCTCACTCGCCGCCGCGCGGAGAAACTTCGCGGAGACGACGACCGCCGCGGGCCGATAGCGATCGAGCACCACGGCCATCGCGTCAGCGAAGCCGCTCGAGGCGCGCGGCTGGAGATAGTCCGTCGCCATGAAGCTTCCGAGGGGAACGGTCCGGCGCCCGGTGTAGAGATAAACGGTGTTCTCGGCTTCGGTAGCGACCACCGCATCGAGTGGCGTCTTCGTCGCCACGTAGACCACCAGCGGACGGAGCCGCTCGGCGTAGCCGCTCGCCGACCATGAGCCGTTCCGGAAGCTCACGACGTTGAACGTGATGTAGCCAAGCGCGAGCGCCGCGGCCCCGGCCAGCCCGGCCGCCCTCGTTATCCGCAGGCGAGGCTGCCGAGGAGTCCAGTCGAACAGCTCGCGCGCACCAAGGACGGGCAGCAGGAGGAGAAACGGCCAGACGCACCAGAGGAATCGCGCCGGCGTGTACGGCCAGAACACGACAATGGCACCGTATCCGGCGAGGCAGAGCGCGGTCACGGGTGCGCGGCGCCACAGCGGCCGGATGCCTAACGACGCGAGCACGGTCGCCACGATAAGGGCGAGGATGCGGACGGGCGTCGGCGCTCCCGGCGCAGCAACGTACTGGAGCATCGTTGCGATCTCGCCCGAGGTCCGCGACGCGACAGCGCCGAGGAAGCCTAGACCCCGCGCACGCACGGCGTCGGCGAGGAGCGCCGCGTAGGAGCCGTAGTTGCCGCGCATCGGCGCCGGCACCAAGTCGGCGTGCGACGCGACCCAGAGCTGCCACGGGAGGAGCGCCGCGACTATGGCTACCGTGAAGACTCCTGCGTCGCGAAATCGGCGGCGCAAACAGAGCACGACCACCACAGCCGGCAGCAGCGCCACGCCATTGGTGCGCACGAGGGTCGTGGCCGCCGCGAGCAGGCCGAGCATGACAAGCCGCGGCCATCGTACGCCCGGATCGTCGATCACGTCCTCGGCGACGAGGAGCGTCGTAATCAGGGCGAGGAGAAAGAGCGGCTCCGACATCACCTGCGTCGCGAGGGTCAGCATCGGCACGGCGAGGATCGCGGCGACAGCAAAGAGCGGCGCGGCGACCTCGCTCATCTCGAAGCGACGCCTGACGAATCGCGTCAGGCATACGGCAGACAGTGTCGCGAAGAGTGTGTTCGCGAGCTTGAAGAGCACGACGTTCGCGGGAAAATTCGGCGCGACCATCCAGAGCAGTGCGAGCACCGCTGGGTAGCCGGGCGGAAAGTGCGTCGCCGCAGGCGCACCGGGCAGATTCAACCAGTGGTAGCCGTGGCCCGTCGCGAGCGCCTTCGCAAGCTCGAGATACATCGAGTCGTCGCGAAGCGCGCCAACCGCCCAGCCGTCGATCATTGAAGCGCCGACGCCGAAAACTGTCGCGGCGGCGAGCAGCGGCAGGAGCCGGATAACGAGACGAAGCGGCGCCCGCGCCGATAGCGGCGCGGGCGTAGTCACGACGGCGCCGGTCACGAGCGGGCGGTCACGCTGCCTCCACGCCGTAGCGTGAAAGCTTGCGATAGAGCGTCGACGGATCGATGCCGAGCACTTCAGCCGCGCGCGACTTGTTCCCGCCCTCGCTCTGCAGCACCCAGAGGATGTACGCGCGCTCCACCGCCTCCAAGGTGGGGTTCGGTGGAGTGCGGTTCGAGACGAGCGGCTCGGCTTTCCGCTGCGTCACGCGTTCGGGGAGCGCTGCGAGTGTGATCTCGGAACCCGTCGTCAGGATGGCGGCCCGCTCGAGCGCGTTCTCCAGCTCGCGCACGTTGCCGGGCCACTGATACTCCTGCAGCGCCTCGAGCGCGCCGGACGCGAGGATCTTCGGTGACTCCCCGCGCGATTCGCCGATGCGATGGAGAAAATGCTCGACGAGCACGGGGATGTCGTCCGCGCGCTGGCGCAACGGCGGCAGGTGGAGCGCGATGACGTTGAGACGGTAGTACAGATCCGTGCGGAAGCTCCCCGCCTTGATCTCCTCCTCGAGATCGCGATTGGTCGCCGCGACGAGCCGCGTGTCGATCGGAATCGCGTCAGTGGCGCCGACGGGAATGACTTCACGATGTTGGAGCACGCGTAACAGTTTGATCTGCGTCGCGGGCGTCGTCTCGCCGATCTCGTCGAGAAAGAAGGTGCCCGTGGCTGCCGCGGTGAACAGACCGTCCTTGTCCTTCACCGCTCCCGTGAACGATCCCTTCACGTGACCGAAGAGCTCACTCTCGAGCAGCCCTTCGGGCAGGGCGCCGCAGTTGATCGAGAGGAACGGGCCTTCGACGCGATTGGAGAGCTCGTGGATGTAGCGCGCGATGACTTCCTTACCGGTTCCGGATTCGCCCTGGATGAGCACTGTCGACTCGGTGGGCGCGACGGTCTCGGCGAGACGCAGCACCTCGATCCAGCTCTTACTGCTGCCGACGGGGCGCGTGGTGCCGTTGCGTTCGCGGCGGCGGATCTCCTGTTTGAGCGAGCGATTCTCGACGCGGAGCTTGCGGTGCTCCGCGGCGCGGCGGAGAATCGCGACCAGCTCGTCGTTGCGGAACGGCTTCTGGATGTAGTAGAAGGCGCCCTCATTGACGGCCTGCATGGCGGATTGGAGCGTCGCCTGCGCCGTCATGAGGATCACGGGGCAATCCGGATCGCGCTGCTTCGCCGCGCCGAGGATCTCGACGCCGGTGACGTTAGGCATGCGGATGTCGGTGAGCACGATGTCCGGCGTCATCGCCATGAGCTGCTCGAGGCCGCGCTTGCCGCCCTGCGCGAGGTACGGCGTGAAGCCCTCATTACGGAGAAGAATGTTGAGCGAATCGAGAATTCCCGATTCGTCGTCCACGACGAGTACAGTGGGCTTGGTGGTCGTCGATTCGGTCACGAGGCGCTCCCAGTGGCGTAGGCGGTACGGATGATCGGAATGGAGGCCGGGGGCGTCTCCATGGCGCCGGCCCTGACCGGTTGCGTGCGAGGCAGAACGATGGTGAAGCGGGTGCCGTGGCCCCCGCTGTCGACGAAGACGAGGCCGCGGTGGGCCTCGATCGCGCGTTGCACCACGGCGAGACCGAGGCCGCTGCCGCCGGGCTTCGTCGTGAAGAACGGATCGAAGAGCCGATCGCGAATCTCCACGGGAATCCCCGCGCCCGAGTCGCGGACGCGCAGCGCGACCGTGCCCGCGTCGAAGCTGACGCCGACCGGCAGCGGATCGAAGGAGCCGGGGGCGACGTCGACGTGCACGACGCCGCCGTTAGGCGAAGCCTGCACCGCGTTGAGTACGAGATTGAACACGGCGCGATGAAGCAGGTCGTCGTCACCGTCGACGATCAACGACACCCGCTCGGGAATCTCACAGAGGATGCGGACGTCCTTCCGCTCCGGCCGAGCTTCGGCGAGGGCGGCGGCGTGGCGCGCGATGTCGCCCATGTCGACAGGCCGCGTTCGCGCAACCCGCACGCGGGCGAAATCGAGGAACTCGGAGAGAAGACGCGACAGCCGGTCCGATTCGCGAACCACGAGCCCCGTCAGCGTTCGCTCATCATCGCCAGCGCGGGGCATCCGAGCCAGCTGCTCGACCGCGGAGCGAATCGACGCGAGCGGATTCTTGATCTCGTGGGCGAGCGACGCGCTCAGCTCCGCGATGCCCTCGAGCCGCTCGGCGCGGAGACGCAGCGCATCGATCCGCTTCTGATCGGAGATGTCCTGGAAGATCGCCGTTGCGGTGCGATCGAGGTCGCCCGCTTCGCCGTCGGTGTAGGTCGTCGTCACACCGATCGGATAACGGCGCGCCGCGGTCGTCACGAGTCCTTCAGCGCGCGTGGTCCGAACCTGGTGGCGCACCGACCGCTCGAGCGCGTGGGCCAGCTCTGGCGCGATCTCAGCGATGCGGCCCAGCACGGGCTCGCCGATGTGACCCCGGAGACCCGCGCCTAACAGCTGCTCGGCGGTCGGGTTCACGTAAAGAAGGCGGCCGCCCGCGTCCACGGTAACGACGCCGCTCCGAATGTTGCGCAAGATCTCATCGGCCTGGAGGCGCGCGGCCTGGAGCTGCGCGACGAGCCGCTCCTTCCCCATCCCGGCCCGCTGCAGCTGCGCGCCGAGATAGGCGCTGCCCAGCGCGACCGTCGCAAAGACGCCAAGCTGGAGCCAAACGGCCGGCACGAGCGACGTCCCCGAGATGAGCACCGTGTCGGCGACGTACAGGACGTTCCCGAGCGCGGCGATGAGCAGACCTCCGCCAACCGGCAGCAGCAGGCTCGCCGTCGCGATGATCAGGATGTAGAGCGCGGCAAACTGCGACGTGCTGCCGCTCGTGACGTGCACGACGGCCGTCACGAGAAGCAGGTCGAAGGTCGATTGCAGATAGAAGAACGTCGGCTGCAGCGCCTTGCGGTATATTTCGCTGTACCATGCCGATAGCACGGTCACGCCGGTCGCCAGCGCAAAGGCGAGCGAGGCAACGAGCAGCTTGTGTGTATCCGTGTCTTCGCGCGTCCAGACGAAGACTGCCGCGGCGAAGATTGCCGTCGCCACCGACATGCGCCCGATGTACAGCCACCGCAGCAGCCGGCGCGGATCGAGCATCGCGCCCAGCGTCGGATGCTGGGCGGCGACCGCGGGTTGCGAGGTGGGAACGGGTGACGGCAGGCGCACGGGCCAGGCAGGTGAGGTGGGCAACGACGGGTCTGACCGTTGCAAAGTGCCAGAAGGCAGATACCGATCAGAGTCTTGCATTCTGCTATGCCTGTTGACGATCACCACGGACGCGGGTTTCTAAGACCGCGCCAGGGCTGATGGTTGCGTCATCCTTCGTCGCCGCCGCGGCCGCGGCGAGCGTCCAGGCTCCTGCTCCAGACGAGGGCGCGCTCTCGGGCAGGGGGATTGCCCTCCGGCTCGCGATCGTCCTGCTGCTCGTTCTGGCGAACGCGTTCTTCGTTGCCGCCGAATTCGCGCTGGTGGCGGTCCGGCGAAGCCGGATCGACGCGATGGCTGCCGGCGGGGACACCGGCGCCCGGATGGTCCAGCGGACCCTCAAAGACCTCGACCGCTACATCTCGGCCACGCAGCTCGGCATCACCCTCGCCTCGCTCGCGTTAGGCTGGCTCGGTGAAGACGCGGTCGCCGCCCTCATCGACCGCGTGCTCGTCCACCTCGGCTACGCGGCGCCGTCCGTCGCCGTGCACACGACGGCGGCGGCGATCACGGCCTTTCTCGTCATCACCTTCCTCCACATCGTGCTCGGCGAGCTGACGCCGAAGAGCATCGCGCTCGTGACGCCGGAGGGTGTGAGCAAGCTCGTCGCCCGACCGCTGTACGGCTTCGCGGCCGTGATGATGCCGTTCATCGCGGTGCTGAATGGCGCGGCGAACGCAATTCTGCGTCTCGTCAAAATCCGCCCGAGCACCGAACGAGAGCGCGTCCACTCCCCAGAAGAGCTCCGGCTGCTCGTCATGCAGTCGCGCGCGCACGGCGCGCTGGACGAAACGGACAGCGCGATGCTCGCCGGCGTCTTCGACTTTCACGCGAAGCGCGCGCGGGACGTGATGCGGCCCCGCACCGAGATCATCGCCGTGGATGTCGACGCGAGCGAGAGCGACGTGTGGGCGTTGATGCGCTCCGAGCGGTATTCGCGTTATCCCGTCTATCAGCAGTCGCTGGACGACGTCGTTGGCGTGCTCGTGGCCAAGGACCTCTGGCTCAAGGATCCCGCGCAACCATTTGACCTGCTGGCGCTGATTCGAAAGCCGCTCTACGTGCCGGATACGCGGCCGGCCGAGCGCGTCCTGGACGATCTTCGACGTACGCGCGCCCACATGGCCGTCGTGCTCGACGAGTACGGAGGCACCGCCGGAATCGTCACGCTCGAGGATCTCGTCGAACAGGTGATCGGGGACATCAACGACGAGTACGATTTCGCCGTGCGAGAAGCAATCGAGGCCAACGGCATTCTCGAGCTGGCGGGCTCGATGTCCCTCGTCGACGTACGCAGCGACTACCGGCTTCCCATCCCCGAGGGCGACTGGACGACGCTCGGTGGCTATACCTTCGCGCGACTCGGGCGGGTTCCGCGCATCGGCGACCGCGCGACCTTTCCCGGCGGCGAGCTCGAGGTCGTGGCGATGGATGGGCGCCGGGTCGCGGCGGTGCGGGTCGTTAGGCAGGATGAGCGCGCGCGTCGCGTCAACCGCGCCCCGCCGGCCGCATCACCTTCTGCCTCAGTCTCACCCAGCGCGCCCCCGCGCTCCCCGCAATGAGCGACGACGGCATCATCGTCTCGTCGACGCTCACGATCCCGCCGTCCGAGCTGACCTTTCGCGCGACGCGCGCCGGTGGTCCCGGCGGACAGCACGTGAACACGTCGTCGACGCGAATCGAGCTGCTCTGGGACCTCACCCATTCCAGGGTGATCGGCGAGGACGTACGCGCGCGGCTCCTCGCGAAGCTCGCCTCGCGCCTCGACGCGGCCGGAATGGTGCGTGTCGTCGCGAGCGATCGCCGCAGCCAATCGCAGAATCGGGACGCGGCCGGGGAGCGTCTCGCGAAACTCGTCAGGCAGGCGCTCGTCGTACCGCGCAAGCGGCGTGCGACGCGTCCCACGGCGGCATCTCGCGAGCAGCGGCTCGCCGAGAAGAAACGGCGGGGCGAGCGCAAGCGTGACCGTCGCCGCGACTTCAACGACTGATCTCGTGCCCCAGCGCGCCGCGTACATCCCCAAGCTCGTCACCACGCTCCACGGCTACACGCGCGAGAACTTCGTGCGCGATCTCATCGCCGGCGTCATCGTCGGCATCGTTGCGCTCCCGCTGTCGATCGCGTTCGCCATCGCCAGTGGAGTGACGCCCGATCGCGGACTCTACACGGCGATCGTTGCCGGCTTCGTGATCTCTGCGCTCGGCGGCTCGCGCGTCCAGATCGGCGGACCGACGGGGGCGTTTGTCGTGATCGTGTACGGCATCGTGCAGCGCTACGGCGTCGGTGGCCTCACCGCGGCGACGCTCATGGCGGGCGTCCTTCTCATCGGGTTCGGCTTCGCGCGACTCGGTACGACGATCCGCTTCATTCCACATCCGCTCATCACGGGCTTCACCGCTGGCATCGCGGTCATCATCGCCAGCGGCGAGGTGAAGGACGCGCTCGGTTTGCACATGGGCGCCGTGCCCGCCGATTTCATCGAGCGGTTTCACGTCTTCGCGCAGAACATCCACACCATCAATGGCGCCGCCGTGAGTCTGTGCCTGGCGTCGATCGTGATCATCGTGCTCTGGCCCCGGGTAAGCCGACGCATTCCCGGACCGCTCATCGCGCTTCTCGCGACGACGATCGCGACCCATCTGTTCTCGCTCGACGTCGAGACAATCGGCAGTCGCTTCGGTACGCTGGCGGCATCGCTCCCACATCCCGTGCTGCCTCACCTCTCGTTCGCCGAGGCGACGACGCTCGTGCGGCCCGCATTCACCATCGCGCTGCTCGGCGCCATTGAATCATTGCTCTCGGCGGTGGTGTCGGACGGCATGATCGGCGGCCGGCATCGATCCAACATGGAGCTCGTGGCGCAGGGCGTCGCGAACATCGCGTCGCCCCTGTTCGGTGGAATTCCAGCGACGGGCGCCATCGCTCGCACGGCCACGAACATCAAGAACGGCGGCCGGACACCGATTGCCGGAATCGCGCACGCAGTGACAGTGCTGCTCGTGACGCTGTTCTTCGGGCGATGGGCCGCTCTCATTCCGATGGCGACGCTCGCGGGGATCCTTCTCGTCGTCGCCTATCAGATGAGCGAATGGCGCGTCTTCCGCGCCGAGCTCACGTCGCCGCGCAGCGACGTGCTCGTCCTCGTGGCGACGTTCCTACTCACCGTACTCGTCGATCTCACCGTCGCGATCGAGGTCGGGATGGTGCTGGCCGCGTTTCTCTTCATGCGTCGCATGGCGAACATGACGAACGTCAGTCAGATGACGCCGGAGATGCTCGATGAAGAGGGGAGTGACGAGCTGGGCGCTCTCCCCTCCCTCCCGCCAGGCGTCGAGATCTACGAGATCAACGGCCCCTTCTTCTTCGGCGCGGCGGAGACGTTCAAGGACACCCTGGCGCGCGTGGCGCGCAAGCCGCGTGTGCTCATTCTGAGAATGCGGCGCGTTCCCGTCATCGACGCCACCGGCCTGCACACGCTCACCGACGTCGTGCGGCGAAGTCGACGCGACGGCACGCTCGTCCTTCTTTCCGAGGTGCAGCCGCAGCCGCTGCAGGCGCTCCAGCGATCGATTCTCATCGAGGAGATCGGCGAGGAGCATCTCTGCCCCACGCTCGATGCGGCGCTGGCTCGCGCACGCGAGGAGCTGGAGCTGCGGGACGTCCTCGCCAGCACCGGCCGCCGCGACGCTGTCGCCTAGCTAAAGACTCTTCGCGTCCGGCGGGCTCCAGGGCTTTGGGGACGCGAATGTCGCGTACCCAAGCTCTCCAGGCCTGACCGGCGCGAGGTGCGGCTTAACGACCGGCGACGGTCCGGCGGATCGGCATCAGGGCCCGCGTGTTCTCGTCGTACAGGTACACGGCGCGATCGGGAGCGAGGGCCGCCAGCTTCAGATTCTCCGGCCCGCGATCGTACACCACCCAGAGTCGCGCGTCAGGCAGATCCGGCTCGTTGGCGATGAGACTCGTGTGCACGTTGTGCCACGGCGCGTAGCGCACGAAGACGATCGCCCGCTTGTCCGGGATCTCCGCCACGCGCTGTCGGAAGTCGAGGTGATACGACTGGATGGTCGCCTCGAACCGCCGCGCATACCGCACCTCGCGCGAGACGGGCCAGAGCAACGCCAGGAGAACGAGCGCGGTGCCTAACGCCTGGCGAGGACCGAGCTCGCGCGCGAGGCGCGGGCCCACACGCACCTTTGGCATGGCGAGCGTCGAGGCGATCGTCCAGATGCCGAGGGCCGTCAGGAACGGCAGTATCGGAAAGATCTCGAGATAGTAGATCGTCCAACCAGACGGGTGAGCGTACGCGAGGTACAGCAGCGTCAACACGAGTGCGGAGCCGACGGCGAACCATCCCTCGATGCCGAGCATCGCGACGCCCACGAGCGCGAGCAGCACCAGTGGCAGCCGCCAGCCACGGAAGGCGTCCGTGAGAATGGCCCGCCATCGGTTGACGAAGATCGACGGCAGCCTGTCCTCGGTGTGCGTCGCGTGCACCTCCACGAACTGCTTCGAGAACTCCTGCATGTCCGGCGGCAGCACACGCTCCGGCTTCGCGTCGGTGGTGCCGAACCCAGGATGATCGAACGGGATGTACAGCCGCGCGTACGTGTCGTACGTCGATCGCCGCCAATCGCCGAGCGTCCGCCAGTTGAAGATCGGGAGAATGGCGAGAATGCCGACGGCAACGAGCGTCGGCCGAACGAGCGCATGCCAGTCGCGGCGCTTCGCCACGTCCAACAGCACCACCACGGCAATCGGGATCGCGAACGCGACCGCGGTGAGCGGACGTGTGATCGCCATCCACGCCACGCAGCTCGCCAGGACGACGAGCCATCGATGAGACCGCGAGCCACGCCACTCGAGGAGCGCCCACCATCCCAGCAGCCAGAGGACGCTCGTCGTCGTCTCCGACATGTACGTGCTGCGGAAGCGCAGATTCGACGCCGTCGGCAGCCAGAGGCAGACCGTGAGCATCGCTACCCAGGCATTCGCGACGCGCCTGACGAGAAGAAAGAGGAGCGCGCCGGCGATCGCGGAGAGCACGATCGGCATCAGCCCGGGGAGCGAGAGCCAGATCCCCGGCACGAGGAGGATGCCATGACCCGGTGGATATTTCGACGCGTAGGTCGGCGTGACGAACGCGTGATACTGCTCGAAGAACTCCGGGAGCGCCGGCGACGGCATTGCCCAGTGGAAGCTGGCGAAGGTGCGGGCCTGGAGCAGATAGGACGCCTCGTCATGCACCGGCGCGACGGCATTCAGGCTCCCCCACACATACCAGACGACAGCGCCCGTCGCGATTCCGACTACGACCGGCGCGTACCGGTGCGAGGGCAGTCGCAGCACCGCGCTCAGGCGTTGATGCGGCAGATGGACGCCGATGAGCAGGATGGCGACGAGAATGATGAGTGGCGAGGCGAGTATGAGCATCGGTGCCTAACGGGATCCGTTGGTGCGTGCAGGCTCGAGGAGGGCGAGGACGTGCAGCGACCGGTCGCAGAACCAGGTGATCGGTCGTGGATACAGGCCGAGTTCGCGCCGCCAGCTGCGCGCGACGAGCCCCGCCTGTGTGAGCGCGGCCTCCCACTCTTCGGGGCTCCAGTAGTTGTAGGGCAGCCGCACGCCGTGATGCGCGTTGCCAACCCAGTCCATGAGACGGAGGGTCGGCTCGGCCGCGATTCCTTCGCGGACGTGATCCTTCACGATCACGCATCGGCGCGCGACTCGTGCGCACTCGCGCAGCAGCTTCGCGGCGTCCGCGGCATGATGCAGCACGTCGACGAGCAGTACGGCGTCAACTGACTTGTCGGCAGCCGGAATCGTGAAGCCGTCGAAGTAGCGCACGGGAATCGCGGTGCCCTCGCGCACGAGGACGTCGATTCCCTCGAAGCGGCAGTCTGGCCGCAACCGCTGCAGTTCGGCGGCGAGCTTCCCGTCGCCGCTGCCGACGTCGAGCACGTGCGCGGCAGGCGGAAACATCGAGCCGAGCAAATTGGTCAGCCGCTCGACCCGGCGACCGAGGATGACACCATCGTGCACCTGGCCGACGAGACTCATTGCCGCCGGAGACCGAGCACGCTGAGGAAGAAGCTGAACAGGACCGTCTGGAAGCCCAGCGTCGTGCACATCATGCCGGGAATGACCCAGCGCATCGTATGGCTGTAGTCGAGTGGACCAAAGTCCACCGACCACCACTGCCTGATCGCGCCGCCGAGCAACCCGAGTCCGACCGCCATACCCAGCGCGCCCAGGATGAGCCCGCGCTCGAGGGAGACGCGTCGTGCCCACTTCGTGAGCCGCGGATCCTGAGGCAGCAGCCGCTCGCTGATCGCGAAAACTTTCGTGAGCAGGGCGAAGACAACCGACTGATATCCGGCGATGATGCTCAAGCTCGCGAAGAGCAGCGTGTGCACGTCGAACCGCACGCGACCGAGCTGGAGCCCGGGGAGCGCGATGCCGTAGCCGAGGAGGCCGAGCATAACGAGACATGCGCCGGGCACGAGGAAGAGCCAGCGCGGGCTGTAAAGCATGAAGAACCGGAGCGTGCGCCAGCCGTCGCGGAAGGTGCGGAGATGGGGCGCGTGCGCCTTGCGGCCATCGGGATGGAGCGTGATCGGCACCTCCGCGACCCGCGCACCGATGAGGCTCGTCTTGATGATCATCTCGGTGGCGAACTCCATCCCCGTGCACCGCTGTCCTAGTCGCTCGTAGTGCGCTCGCGTGAATCCGCGCAGCCCGCAGTACACGTCGCTCACGGGCGACCGGAACCAGCCGCGGGCGAGCCAGGAGAACATCGGGTTTCCCCACCACCGGTGGAGAAACGGCATTGCACCGGGACGAAGCGTCCCGCCCCCGGACGGCAGCCGGCAGCCCTGAACGAGATCGTATCCCTCGCGCAGCTTGCCGAGGAACTTCGGGATCTCGCGGAAATCGTAGCTGTCGTCCGCATCGCCCATGAGCACGTAGCGGCCGCGCGCCGCGGCGATGCCGCCCATCAAGGCCGCGCCGTAACCCTTTTCATGCACCACCACAACGCGCGCACCGAGCTGTGTCGCGATCGACACGGATGCGTCGGTCGACCCGTTGTCGGCGACGATGACCTCGCC
>Ga0070681_10002668_pt1 | contig 16383 bp, 14 predicted proteins | sample KBSC83BmetaG_FD_65650 | JGI IMG/M metagenome (GOLD analysis project Ga0070681, IMG submission 65650) | Corn rhizosphere microbial communities from Kellogg Biological Station, Michigan, USA - KBS C8-3B metaG | ecosystem: Host-associated > Plants > Roots > Rhizosphere | place: USA: Michigan...
GGATCTGCAGATAGATCTCTCCTATCACCCGCAGATTGCTTTTTTGCAAAAGATTGTAGTTCGGCAAAATGCTGCCGGCAATAGAGTTCTCGATCGCCATGACACCCCCGTCACTGTCCTTTTTACTGGATGCAATCCGGATCACCTCCCGGAAGGTGGCGCAGGTGATCACCTCCACATTCTTGCCAAAGAACTGCTCGGCAGCTACCTGGTGGAAACTTCCTTCATATCCCTGGATGGATACTCTTGTCCTCTTTGCTTTTGGATCGGATGGTTGCATAGTATAAAAAGCAAGAGTCCCGGCTTTTGACCGGGACTCTTTGTGTTAATCTTTTAAGTTATTTATTGTTTAACAAAAGCAATCCCGGTCTACTGGTAAAGTAGAAGTAAAAATAAAAGTAAAAAAACTGGTATGCCTTTGCCATCTTCATATTAGTGGACCAAAATTAAAGACTTCTACGGAATAACAAAATTTATTTTACGCCTGCCGCCCTAATTCTCCCGCCCGCAAAACCACGGCCGCCCGATCCGCCGGACCAAAGCCGCCCCCCGCCTCTATTCCAATGCCCTTACCGCCTTTCCATAATCCATGTCCGAATGCAGGGTCCTGGCAGTGGTCATATAAATGGCCTTCAGACTATCCGTTCTGGGCAGCCGGTGAGCGATCTCTACCAACACGTTACCCTTGTCATAATCACCGGATATCCGACCCGTTGCGCGGATCAACCCCGCCCAACTGGCATCTTCCTTGAGATCCTTTTTGACCAACTGACGGATCAGGTTCCCCCTGTCATAATCCCCTGCGATATGGTCCACTACCTGCATCAATGAGTCGAAAGGCGCACCTTCTAATATCCCCTTCCCGATCATTTCCTTTAACGTTTGCGACTTGTCGTAATCACCACCCAGGGTTTGGATCACGGCCAACGTCTCCACATAACGTCCTGCCGGCAGCGGCATCTTCAAATAATGCTTTAGTGACCGTGCCTTGTCATAGTCGGAGTGGACGCTGGCAGCGGTTCGCAGGTATTCCTGCGCAACCGAATCGTTTGACAACCGGGAATCATCCACTTTCACCAGCAACTGTGCCTTCTCATAATCGGAGTCAAGCAACCGGCGGGCTCTATCCAGGACATCTGCTACATCCGCCGGTGTCAGGCTGTCGGAGCGAAGCACCCGGTTAAGATACCTTCCCCGCAGGTAATCGCTTTTTACACTATCGGTAGCCGTCAGCAACGCCCGATACCCGCCCCGGCGTTCGATCCGGTCCATCCTGCCATCGGCATCAAAGCCAAGCTCGATCATCTCATGGACAGCCCTGGCAATGAACTTCTTTCCTTCTTCGGACGCAGGATCCAGCTTCCGGCCGGTCTCATCATACAACTCATACCGTACCCCATTATCGGTGGGTTCTACAAGCATCCGCTCCTTGTTATTCCGGTACCGGAGATACCCGCGACGGTCGGCAATACTTTCGATCGCAGTCTCGTCGTCATTCATCTTTATATTCCCGATATATTTGATTTCAATATAATTCTTGCCATCGCTCATGATCATGCTGGAGGACCGCTGACACGATGTGATCGAAACCGCAAGCGCCAGGAGAAACGCTAACATCTGTCCTTCAGACGAGGCCCTTCCGGGGCCTCCTAAATATTGACGGATCATATGCATACTATTAATTGGATCGTTTGGTAAAATAATAATAGCCAAAAAAGCCGGCGGCGATACTAAAAGCCATAATGATCAACGAGTGGATACCGAACGGCTGAAAAAAACTGACCAGCAGCAAACCCACACCGGCGCCGATGAACAACGAGAACCATTTCAAGGCGGAATTACCCACTTCCCGTTTACCCGCTTGCAGGATCTGTATCACGATATTCTCAGGAGTATTCTTTTCGATCAGTTTGGTCTTGATATGATAGTCCAGTATCTGCCGGACGACCGACAAAATAAACCAGGCGATGAGATAGATGACCAGGATCACCAAAGGTATCTGCATGAACTGTCGGTCATTGAGCAAGCTGTGGGCGGGGGCGTCATAATCCTGTGCACTGGCTGCAAGAGCAGTCCCCAGGATCATGGCTGTGGTGGTTATTTTTTTCATTCCGTTGGTTGATTTGATAAGTTAGACCGGCATTCACGCCGGATGTTGCAGATTTTAATTAAAATCCAGGATTTTTAGTTGTCGTTTATATCGTTTGTACAGATCCACCCCCAACAACAACAAAAAGGGGATAGCCGTCACAAATATCAGATAGATGAACAACGGGAAAATACCAAAGAATACCTGCGCCAGGTACCCCCGGAATCCAACAGCGCATCCGGCGATCACAACCAGCCCCACCGGCAGGAGAACCGGCCAAATACTCCGGCGGCGTCTGGACAGCGGAGACGTCGCTTCTTCACCCTGTTCCGGCAAGAGCAACACCTGTTCCTGTAAGCGGGACAGTACTGCCCCTGACAGATCAAAATCAAAAGCAGGCGCCGGTTGCCGGCTGATCTCGCCCACCAGCCATTGATAACCCGCTGCCGCGGTCCGGCAGCTTTCACAAACCTCCATATGTTGAATAACAGAGGGGGGACAGACCGTCTTGTCCAGGACGTATTGCTGCAGATCGGTATCGGAAAGATGCGGCATCGTCATAATTCCTCCTTTTTATAATTGAGTAACAACTTTTCCTTTAAAGCTTTCCGGGCTCTGAACAAATAACTTTTCAACGTTCCCTCGGGTAACCCGGTTATCTGGACGATCTCTTCATAATGAAGCCCCTCCTGGTGGAACAATACCAGCACGGTTCGGTAGACAGGAGGCAGTTTGTCCATCTCCGCCTGCAGGATCCCCGAAAGCTGTTTTTTAAAGATCAGCGTCTCCGGCTCCTGGCCGGCCTCCCGGTCCATCCCCGGATCTTCCGGAAAGGTGTCTGAAAGAACCAGTCTTTTCTTCTCCAGGTAGTTCAGACAGGTCGTATAACTGATCCGCGCAATCCAGGTGGACAGTTTGGACTGATACCGGAAGCCCGGCAGACCCCGATAAACCCTCACATAAATATCCTGTGCTACATCCCTCCTGTCCTCGATATTCTTTACCATTTTGAAGACAATTTGCGCCACCAACCCTTCCGTACTGCGGATAATTTCCTCAAAAGCCCCGGCATCCCCCCTTAATACCCTGTCAATGAGGATTTTATCCATTAAATACGTTTCGGTGTTTGGGTGATTCACTGAGCGATTAGACCGTCAGGTGCAATAAATGTTGCAATAAAGCTAAACTAATCCAGCCGGTTGAGGATCTGCCGGTCGATAAGCGTAAATAGGTGGAAAGGTTTGTAGGTTCGCCAGTTTTCCAGCTCGATCAACTCGATATACCGGTTTAGCTTGGCCTTCCGGAAGTCGTATTGAGTTTGTTCCGGCATATTCAGACAGGCAATCCATCCGCCGGCATCGGTGGCTTCTTCGAACCATTCTTCATAATAGTCTTTGTCTCCACTGTGAAAATTCAGAACATTTTCAGCGATCAGGATAAACTTGGTAATACCGGATTCGAAAAATTTATCCGTCACTTCCCGCTTCAGGTTCATAATGTCATTCTCGATGGCGTCATTCCATTCCCCGAACAGCTCGATCACCACGTAATGCTCGTCATAATCCGCCAGCAATACCTTCATATACAAGGTCCGGGATCCGAACTCGTCCCATTGCGGATGGATATAATAGTTATAGATCGTTTGTGAGAATTCGAATTCAGAATAGATCCTTCCATAAAAAGGCGATCGCTCATCCTCCTCGCTCACATAGATATGGCGCCAATTATAAAAAGGTTCTATTTCGTGCATTTCTGCCTGTTTTATCGTTGATGCGGTGAGGAATCCACCGCCTTCTTAACGCTGCCCGAACGTAACAGCAGGTCTTTAGCCTGATCATAATCCGTCAACCCGGTTCCTTCCATTACCATTCTTGTGCCACGGTCGATGATCTTGCTATTGGTCAGCTGCATATTCACCATCTTATTGTCTTCCACCCGGCCGATCCGGATCATGACAGCCGTAGAGATCATATTCAATACTAACTTTTGCGCCGTCCCACTCTTCATCCGGGTACTCCCGGTCACAAATTCGGGACCCACCACCACTTCGATCGGGTAGTCCGCCCGGGCAGCGATCGGTGAACCGGGATTACAAACGATACACCCCGTAAGGATACCATGCTGACGGCAGGCCTCCAACGCACCGATCACATAGGGTGTAGTCCCACTGGCCGCAATTCCCACTACGACATCCTTATCCGAAATGGAATAGGACTGAAGGTCCAACCATCCCTGCTTGTTGTCATCTTCTGCATTTTCGATGGGTTTCCGGATCGCTTCTTCACCTCCCGCAATCAACCCGATGATCAGATCAAAGGGCATTCCATAGGTGGGGGGGATCTCGCTGGCATCCAATATACCCAGTCTCCCGCTGGTCCCAGCCCCCATATAGAATAGCCTTCCACCGGCCAGCATTTGATCAGCAATAGCAGCTACCAGCTTCCCGATCTGGGGAATGGCCTTTTCTATTGCATCGGGCACCGTCTTGTCTTCCTGGTTGATCCCCGTCAATATTTCCCGTATACTCATCTTGTCCAGGTCATGGTACCGGCTTTCTTCCTCGGTAACCTTCTCGATTGCCATACTTTTTTCTGATTTGATGCACCAGGCGGACCTGCGGTCCGCCCGGGATGCTATTGATGATATTTAATGAGTCCATCCATCGGCTTCTGCAGGATCGACCCCAGCTCAAACTCATAGGTCCCGCATAACTCCTTGACGACATCCCGGAAACCATAAGCTACCCCCCCTACAAAATGGATAGGCAATTTCCAGCTTTCCCGGTATTTACACAAATGCTGAAAGAAAAAATCATTCAGCCCATCCTCGATGATATTTTCTATCATGTAATGCCCCCTGTTCTCTACCAGGAAAAGGGTAAAGCTGGCCAGGTACCGGTTGGGCAACGGCTTTTTGTAGACGTTTTCCAGGATCTCGTGGCTGGTGGTAGCATACTTGGCGTCGAATTTATACCGCAATTCCTCGTCAAATGTATTATAAAGGTAATATTGAAGCACTTTTTTACCCAGATAGGCTCCGCTGCCCTCATCTCCAAGGGCATAGCCGATCCCGGGACTGTTCTTGACGATCTTCCTGCCGTCAAAATAACAAGAATTGCTACCTGTCCCCAGGATGCAGGCAATCCCCTTGGACGAACCGCAAAGCGCCAGCGCCGCCCCCATCAGGTCATGGGTTACATGTATTTTGGCGCCCGGGAATACCCTCCGGATCGCCTTTTGCACGATCTTCCGGTTATCGGGGTTCATTCCCCCGGTCCCATAGTAATACACGACATCCACCGATACCTGCTTCATACGGGGAACCAACTCCCGGGTCAGTACCGACCCGATCCCATCCGTATCAAGGAAATAGGGACTGATCCCCTGCGTTTCTATCTTCTTTTTCTTCCCGTCATAGAGCAGGCACCATTCACATTTGGTGGCGCCACTGTCTGCAATTAGTATATTCATCGTTCCGGCCCTCCATTGGTTTGCCAGCGGACCGCTGATTCGCTGGTCCGCTTGTTTGCTCCCGGCGGTTGACTCAAATGTAACCTCCGGGTCGCAAACCATTAATAATTGGTCCCTTCGTCAGGGCTCCTGTCTCGCCCTTCCTCGGGCGCAACCTTCGCTGCGCTCGGTTGTGGCCAGCGGACCGCTGGTCCGCTTTTGGGCTGCAATTTAGCTTATGATTCCTTAATTTGCAGCCTCATACTGCTACTGGCACTGATAAAATTTTCAACCGAATGAAAAAACTACAGGTCTGGCTTCCCTTGCTGTTCTCCATCGTAATGATCGTTGGAATGCTTATTGGTTTCCGCTTAAGGGGAAATATAAATCCTACCGGCTTCTTCAAGACCCGTCAGCAAAGCCCGGTGCAGGAAGTGATGGACCTGGTCAGTATGAAATATGTAGACCCTGTATCTATAGACACCCTGGGAGACAATGCCATAGACGGGATGCTGACCCACCTGGACCCCCACTCGGTCTATATACCCCCCGCCGATCTTTCTGAAATGAACGAAGACCTGCAGGGTAATTTCGAAGGCATCGGGGTGGAATTCCAGATATTCGACGATACCGTCAACGTAGTACGCGTCCTGTCAGGAGGTCCCAGCGAAAAAGCAGGCCTTAAAATAGGGGACAAATTCCTGAAAGTGGGAGACTCCGTAGTCGCCGGCAACAATATCACCAATGAAAAGATCCGGAAACTGCTACGGGGACCCGGCGCCAGCCAGGTGACGATTACCCTCATCCGGCTCGACCAACCCACCAAACCCATCAAGGTCAATATCACCCGGGGTACCATCCCCCTGCCAGCCGTCGACGTTTCCTATATGATCAATAAAGAGACAGGATATATCCGGATCAGTAAATTCTCCGAGACCACCCATGCCGAATTCGTCCAGGCCCTGATAAAGTTGCAGGAGCAGGGCCTGAAACGGCTCGTCCTGGATCTCCGCGGCAACGGTGGAGGCATCCTGCAGGAGTCCATCGAGATCGCCGACGACTTCCTGGACGGTGACAAACTCATCGTATATACCGTTGGGGCCCGGTCCCCAAAAGTGGAATACCATTGCCGCCGGGAAGGGCTATTCGAACAGGGAAAACTGGTCCTTCTCACGGATGAAGGGACGGCATCCGCCAGTGAAGTGCTGACAGGCGCTCTCCAGGACTGGGATCGCGCCACCATCATCGGCAGAAGAACATTTGGAAAAGGACTGGTCCAGGAACAATATCAACTCAGCAACGGAGCCGCCATTCGTCTTACCATTGCCCGATATTATACTCCCACCGGACGTAGCATACAAAAACCTTATGACAAAGGGCATGATGACTATAACGAGGAAGTGCTCAAACGCTTCCACGACGGCGAAGTGCTGCATGGCGACACGGCTGCCAAACATGCCGGCCCTTCCTATACGACCCTCGGCAAGGAAAAAAGAACGGTATTCGGCGTCGGCGGCATCACCCCCGATATCTTTGTAGGCTTCGATACCAGTACCTTGTCCAAAAGCATCACTTCCCTCTATATCAATGGGACGATGAACCGCTATATCTATACCTATTATATCCAGCATTTATCAGCCGTCCAGTCTTTTAAAGGACCGGCCGATTTTATCAACAGGTTTCATGATGACGACCGTCTCTGGAACGGCCTCGTCGCCTATGCGGTAAAAGATACCATCGATATCCGCTCCATTCCTTCCAGGGACAAGGAGATCCTTCAACACCGGCTCAAAGCGCTCCTGGCTATGCAGGCCTGGAGAACGGAAGGTTATTATGAAGTGAGCAATGCCTACGATCCGGTAGTCGGCAAAGCCCTCGACGTGATCGGCAAATAAAAACGGCACCTGCCAAAACAGATGCCGTCGGTCGTCACTATAAAAAAACACGGCTTACTTATCCTCTTTCTTCCTTATCCAGGATCTCCCTTTTCTCGATCCGGTAAGAGGTGATCAACCCCAGACCACCACCGATGGCGATCATGGCGAAATAAATGATCACATTGGCTCCATTATAATCCCCATGGTCATGCCCGACACTGTATAAGATCGTATTGTCCATCAGATAGGCCAGCAAAAGACCCAGCCCCGCACCAGATAATAACAGACCCGCCTTGAGGCTCCGGAATGGAGCCGGTCGGGGCCGCTCGGGCTTAATATTGGTATTGATCCCTTTTTCGATCATCGCCATATTTTCCCTGTTCCGCATATACCGGATGCCGAATATCATGGCGATAATAGATAACGTACTGAGTATCATCCACAAAAACACTAATTGATCTGGTCCCATTGTATTACTTTTTAAATTTTCAAATTGTTTATTCTTCAGGGTCCTCCTATCGGACTACTGCAGTCAGCCCGAGGTTACAGTCTTTTTAAAATTTTTCTGCCGGAGCATTTACCTGATGTCAACAACTCTGACTACGGACGACCCGGCCAGGTTACAGCCGCGGATCCGCACCCGGCCATTTTTATTTTTTGTATCTTCCTATGTAACCTTCCACAACCGTCGTTAGTCTTATAACCCGTGGTACAAACCGGACTCACTGATACAGAGATCATTGGAAGAATCCTGCATGGGGAACAGGCTCTTTTCGCCCAATTGGTGGAACGCTACCGGAATTATGTTTTCACCCTGGTATTACGTTTTACCGATAACCGGGAAGATGCAGAAGAGATCAGCCAGGACATATTTATAAAAGCATATCGCTCTCTGGCCGACTTCCGGGGAGATGCCAAATTCAGCACCTGGCTGTATACCGTTGTCCGCACCAGTTGTATCACCTTCCTGCGAAAGAAGAAGCTGGATATCACTTCTATCGATAATGAACGGACCTTTGTACAACTGGAGAACCGGGAGTCCGGCTTTCACGCCAATACCATCGAACAAAAGTCCAGACATGCGATGGTCAACGAAGCGATCCGTCTCCTTAGTCCCGACGATAGCCAGGTCATCACCCTGTTCTACAAAGGCGAACAATCCCTGGAAGAGATCGGCAGGATCATGGGACTGGACCCCAATACAGTAAAAGTAAAACTACACCGGGCCAGAAACCGGTTGAAAGAAAAAATGGAAAAACATTTTCGTTATGAGGTACAGGAGATATTTGATCCCGATCACAACGGGTGAGGAGGAAGACAGTACAATTCATTCTAATAAAATCGATCGCATGAATACGCCAGAACAGATGGAAGAACGTCTTTGGGACTATATCGACGGTCTCGGCACCCCCGCCGAAAGATCCGCTATCGAAGAGCTGATCGCCGCCAATATAGAATGGAGACAGAAATACAGGGAATTACTGGATGTACATCAATTGATGAACGTTTCGGAATTGGAAGAGCCCTCGATGCGTTTTACAAAGAATGTAATGGAAGAGATCGCCCGCTACCAGGTAGCGCCAGCCACCAAAACCTATATCAACAAGAATGTTATCCGGGGGATCGGCGCTTTTTTCCTGACACTTATTACAGGCTTCCTGGTCTATATGCTGGGACAGTTCAAATGGTCCATGACCGGCTCCGGCTCCTCCCGGATAGCCCCGGCGAATATCGGCGAGCTCGGATTGGAAAAGCTTAATTATGAAAAGGTCTTCAACAGCGCCTACACCAGCGTCTTTATGCTGATCATCGTAGTGTTGGGACTGGTCATGCTCGACATGTACCTGCAACGAAAGAAAAAAGCAGCCGCTAATCCTTAAACTTTTTCTTTAACTCCATCAACTTCGCCTGGAAAGCATCCGGTGTATCCTCCTCCTTCCTTCCACCCCCTGTGCCCGGCCGGCCGCCACCCGGCTTACCACCGCCCGGTCTCCCGGGTCCCCCGGCGCCCGAAGGCCGCTGCCCGCCTCCTCCTTTTGGAGCGCCCTTGCCAGCCGGAGCATTTCCCTTCATCGACAGGGAAATACGCTTACGCGCCACATCGACTTCCATCACCGTCACCATCACCTTCTGCTGTAACTTTACTACCGAATTGGGATCCGATACATACGTATTGCTTAACTGGGAAATATGCACCAGCCCGTCCTGTTTGACACCGATATCGACGAATACTCCGAAATTGGTGATATTGGTGACGATCCCCGGGATCGTCATACCCTGTTTCAGGTCCTCCATAGTCTTGATCGTCTCCTCAAAGCGGAACTCTTCGATCGTATTACGGGGATCCCGGCCGGGCTTCTCCAGTTCTTTCAAAATATCGTTGATCGTGAATTCCCCTACCGTCTCCGAAACATATTTCTTTTTGTCGACTTTCCTGCGCAGATCGGCCTGGCTGATCAGATCCGTTACCGAACAACCCAGATCCGTTGCCATCGACTCCACCACATAATAGGTTTCAGGATGCACGGCGCTATTGTCCAGCGGATTAGTCGCCTCCCGGATCCGTAGGAACCCCGCGCACTGCTCAAAGGTCTTAGGCCCCATCAGGCTCACCTTCTTCAGCTCCTCCCGGGTGGTAAATGCTCCATTTTTAGCCCGGTAGTCTACGATATTTCTGGCGAGCGTACCGCTCAATCCCGACACATAGGTCAGGAGATGCTTGCTGGCGGTATTCAGGTCCACGCCGACATGGTTTACACAGCTTTCCACCACCCGGTCCAGTTCTTCCTTTAGTTTATTCTGATTCACATCATGCTGGTATTGCCCTACCCCGATGGATTTTGGATCGATCTTTACCAGCTCGCTCAACGGATCCAGCAGCCTCCGGCCGATACTGACCGCCCCCCGCACCGTCACATCCTGGTCGGGAAACTCTTCCCGGGCCACTTCGCTGGCAGAGTAGATGGATGCACCACTCTCATTGACCATGAACACGCTGATCTTCCTGCCAAAATCGATCCCCCTCACCAATTGCTCCGTCTCACGGCCCGCCGTACCATTTCCTACACCGATCGCTTCTATATCATATTTCTCCACCAGCCGCTTCAATTCCGCCACGCTGGAAGACACTTCCTGCTGCGGCGGATGCGGATAGATGGTACTGTTATGCAGAAAATTCCCCTGTGCATCAAGGCAGACTACCTTACATCCCGTTCGAAAACCCGGGTCCAGCGCCAACACACGCTTGGAACCCAGGGGAGAAGCCAACAACAATTGCCGCAAATTCTCAGCGAACACCCGGATAGCCTCCTCATCGGCCTTGCCCTTGCTCAACAGCCGGAACTCGTTCTCGATAGAAGATTTCAACAAGCGGTCAAAAGAATCCTCGATCGCCTTTTTGACCTCCGCGGCAGAAGGTCCTGCATTCTTTATAAAGATTCGATCCAGCTCATCGACAGCCGCCTGTTTGTCAATACCGATATCCATGATCAGGTAGCCCTCCTTCTCCCCTCGCCGGATAGCAAGGATACGATGGGAAGGACAATCCGCCAGGGACTCGCTGAACTCGAAATAATCCCGGTACTTCTGTGCCTCCCCTTCTTCCTTCTTACTGGCCAGCACCCTGGACGTGAGTTGCCCTCCTTCGGTAAACAACTGACGGATCTTACCACGGGCCTGTTCATGTTCCGATACCCATTCCGCGATAATGTCGCGGGCGCCCTGCAAGGCCTCCTTTGTATCTTTTACCAGCTCATTGATAAACTTGGCCGCTTCTTCCGAAGGGTCGCCTGTTCCCTGGTCAAACAGCCATTTCGCAAGCGGCTCCAGCCCCTTTTCGATAGCGGTCGTAGCACGGGTCTTACGCTTGGGCTTATAAGGAAGATAAATATCTTCTAACTCTGTCGCATCATAACAGTTCCCTATACGATCCTTTAACTCCGGTGTCAGTTTCCCCAACCCTTCAATGGTCTTGAACACCGTCTCCTTTCGTTTGTCCAGCTCCTGAAAATACTTGATCTGCTCTACCACATCACCTATCTGCACTTCGTCCATATTCCCCGTCGCTTCCTTGCGGTAACGGGACATAAAGGGGATCGTGGCCCCTTCCGCCTGAAGATCAAAAATGTTATTGACCTGTTTGACACTAAAGGATAGTTTCTGGGCGATCTTCTGAATATAAACGGGTTCCATAGTCATCTCTGGTTGAAGGTTGCCCGCAGCGGGCAGTAAGCCGGTAATTAAACGGGCAGCAAATGTAAAGGATCGCACGAAACAAAAAATTTTGATTTATCAACAGAGGCGCCCTGCCCATCCTGACACATAAATGTTACCTTTACGCCCGAATTCTAAGCTATATGAATATCAAGAACAATATTCTCGAAACGATCGGCCACACGCCATTGATCCGGCTGAATAAACTCACAAAAGACCTGCCTTGCCCCGTGCTCGCAAAAGTGGAGTATTTCAACCCCGGTAACTCCATCAAAGACCGGATGGCGCTCAAAATGGTAGAAGTAGCCGAACAGGAGGGGAAACTAAAGCCCGGCGGCACCATCATCGAATGCACCTCCGGCAATACCGGTATGGGACTGGCCCTGGCAGCCGTCGTCAAAGGCTATAAATGTATTTTTACTACCACCGATAAGCAATCCAAGGAAAAGATCGACATCCTGAAAGCGCTGGGCGCCGAAGTGATCGTATGCCCCACGAATGTAGAACCCGACGACCCCCGCTCTTATTATTCCATCGCCCGCCGCCTGGCCAGGGAGATCCCCGGCTCCTTTCACGCCAACCAGTATGATAACCTGGCCAACCGCCTCGCCCACTACGAGACTACCGGCCCCGAGATCTGGGAACAGACCGACGGGAAGATCACCCACCTGGTGGTAGCCACCGGCACAGGGGGAACCGTCACCGGCACCGCTATGTTCCTGAAGGAAAAGAACCCGAAGATACAGGTATGGGCCATGGACCCCTACGGTTCCCTGCTCACGAAGTATTTCAGGACCGGGGAAGTCGATATGAACGAAGTACATCCCTATATCACCGAAGGCATCGGAGAAGATTTCGTACCGCAGAACTACGACATGCAATACGTGGATGTCTTCGAACAGGTAACAGACAAGGACGCCGCTATCATGGCCCGGCGGATCGCCAGGGAAGAAGGCCTGTTCTGCGGATACAGTGCCGGCACCGCCATGCAGGGACTTTTGCAACTCAAAGATCTGCTGAAAAAAGACGACCTGGTGGTAGTGATCCTGCACGACCACGGCAGCCGCTATGTAGCCAAGGTCTACAACGACCAGTGGATGATGGAAAGAGGATTTCTCGATGTAAAGACCTTCAAGGATATTGTTGCCGGCCGGGGCGCCAAACGGTTGATCACGGCCGAACCGGGACAGACCGTCGCGGAAGCCTTCGAGCTGATGCAGAAATACAATATCGAGAACCTGCCTGTGCTCGAAAAGGGAGATGTAGTAGGCGCCATCAGCGAAAGTGGCCTCTTTGCCCGGATGATGAACAACGGAACGGATATCAAAGGCAAAAAGATCGCCGAAGTGCTGGAAAAGCCCTATCCCGTCGTTTCCTTCGATACCCCCCTGGAAAGGATCAGCAGCCTGATCACCCGGGAAAATGGGGCTGTACTGGGGAAAGACGACAGCGGACATTACCATATCGTCACCAAATACGATGTTATTCACGCCTTGGGCGCTTGACAACCCCATCCACCCGCTCTGGTATCTACGCTACCCTATCGTAACAACTCCATCCACCCCCTCCTGGCATCATCCACGCCACCCTATCGTAGTTTTCCTATATTATCGCTCGTGCTCCTACGATCGGCTTATGTAGGGATTACGAAAGAAATGGGAAAAGATGAAGCAAGGAAATAAAGCAAAACCTCTCTTGATCATCCAATTTTAACAATCTATTTTTGATATAGAAGTTGATTGATACTTATCAATCACCCAATATCCAAGAAAAGCCAAACCGAGATCCTGACATCCGAAAAACCAACGAACCCAATACCTACGAAATTCGAACGGTAAGATCCAATATCAGTCAACTTCTACTTTTTTCCAATTAGCCTGTGAAGCCCTAATCCATACTCCATCCTTTGAAATGCCGCCGTCGGACTCTACGGAAAAGTAGCCCTCCGACTTCAACTGATCGATACCCGTAACACCTGAAACGTATTTTTGTCCAAAATCCAACGTCCAAAAGAAAGATCCCAGACAGCCGATCCATGACTCAAGCGCTGACTGAACTCGAGCCCCTCCTGCTAAAGCCTGATTAGTACGCACATTTAGCAGGAGGCCTTTACCGGGAAGCCATACCAGGATGACTTCTCTTTTTTGTATTCATCCCGTTCCTGGTTACCTTTCCGGCATAATTTCCTATATGTTCTCCTTCACCGATCAGATGGGCCGGATCCTTACGCTTTCCCATCTTCCCCAAAGGATTGTCTCCCTGGTCCCTTCCCAGACCGAACTGCTGTATACCCTGGGACTGGAAGAAGAAGTAAAAGGCATAACCAAATTTTGTAAACATCCCGACTCCTGGTTCCGGCAAAAAGTCCGGGTCGGAGGTACCAAGGATGTTCACCCCGACAGGGTCCATTCTTTGCAACCGGATCTGATCATAGCCAATAAAGAAGAGAACGACCGCGGACAGGTAGAAGAACTCGCCCGGTATTATCCCGTATGGATCAGCGATATCAGGACCCTCCCGGATGCACTGGTCATGATCCGGTCCATCGGATCGCTCACCGGGCGGGCCACCGCGGCAGAAACACTCGCCCGGACTATCGAAGACCGCTTTGCCGGTCTCGCCGCCATCACCACCAGCGAAACATCCGCTCTTCGCACGGCATACCTTATCTGGCGACGCCCCTGGATGGCAGCCGGCGGCGATACCTTTATCCGGGAAATGCTCCGGTATAATGGAATGATCAACGTCTTTCAACACCTCGATCGCTATCCGGTGATCGAACCCGAAACCCTGGCCCGGTCAGGCTGCCAGTGCGTCCTTCTATCTTCCGAACCCTATCCGTTCCGGGAGCGGCATATCCGGGAGATCCGCGAGATCCTACCGGATGCCAGGGTCCTGCTGGTAGATGGGGAGATGTTCAGCTGGTACGGCAGCCGTCTGCTGGAGGCGCCTGCCTATTTCCGCCAACTGGCCGATCGCCTTCGGGCTACCACTTAGTTGTATTGGACAGACCTGGGAAAAACGGTACATTGTACGATATTAAACCATCGTTCCAATGAACAGGCTGCCCAAACTGATCGGAGCCATTATCATCTTCCTGCTTCTTTGTGTCTTTTTCGCCGTGTATTTCTTCAAATATATCCCTGCACAGCAACAACTGCTCAACGGGAGGGCCTTTCGGGAACTGGAACAGATCGGCAACGGCCTGACGAATAAGAATGATGCTTATACTACCGCCATCCATTCCTATCTGAAAAGAAGGAGCACGGCTAACCCCATTCGCCACTATTTTCGTCTCACCAACCCCTTTCCTTTGGACACAGCCGGGAAAGTATCCTATACCACCGGTCCCGCACAATTGGAAAAGAATACCCGCAACGGCAACTGGCAACTGAGCTATCCGGTCTATACATCCTCCGATACGCAGCAGCAGCATACCCCCGTAACTTCGATGTATACCGGACTGGCGCCCGTCCTCCAACCCATTATCGCCACCTACCGGGATATCTTCGATGGCTACCTGGTATTCAAGGACCATCTCAACGGTTCCGGCCAGCAACCCCTGACACATTCGGATAGTCTTTACCACTACGAGGTTGCCTTCAGCTCCGGTACACTACCCGACGATTACCGCGTCAGCCTGGATAGCCTGATGAAGACGGGCGACGGCTTTAACCTGATCACCGTTCATGATATCACGATCGAAGGAACAGCCTACAAGCTTTTCCTTTATCCCATACAACTGGGAAAAGAGCGGATCGTACTGGCCGGAACGATCACGCTCTCCGCTTACCGAAAAGGGTATAATACCCTCCCCTTCAGCCTGACCGTCCAGGTAGCCGTACTCGTACTATTGTTGCTCATCCATCTCCCGATCCTAAAGATATATGTATTGGGTAACTGTGAACGGATCCGGAGCTTCGACATACGCACGATCATCGGTACCTATTTCCTGGCAGCCTTCCTGACCTTTTTCCTGTTTTCCCGTCTCTTCCTCAACCATGTTCAGTCTATGCACAATTTCCACCGGCTGAAGGATCTCTCTACACAAGTGGAAAACAGCTTTACTACCGAAATAGACCAGGTCTGCCGGCAGTTGCGGCAATGGGATACCTCTACCGCCATCTGGGGCAGGGATTCTGCCGCCCTATACCGCCTGATCAACCACGATACGACGATGCGCCGGCACAATTGGAACAAACAGACGGGCAGTACCGACAGCCTTCTTATCGATTCCTTGTTCCGCTTGCCACCTTATACCTATCCCTACGCAGATTATGTATACTGGATCGATTCTTCAGGTAGCTGGGTAGCTACCTGGAACACCAAAAGGGAATTTAATAAATCCGATCTGCTGGTTGTCCGGGACCGCTCATACTTCCAGGATTTTATGCAAAATAACCTGCTGATCCTGCCGGGGATCCATCCACCGGATTCTTTTACACTACAACCCACGTTATCCAGACTGGATGGTGAGTATACCATCAATATCGTTACGCGCAGCCGGCCCATACCGGGCCGCAAGTCCCACCTGGTCGGTCTCTCGACGGAGATGTATTCGGTCTGTGACCCCATTCTGCCCTCGGGATATAATTTCAGCATCGTCGACGCGCAAGGGAATATTCTTTACGATTCAAAGGCCGGCCGGGCCCTCCTTTCAAATATTGCCAAAGAAACGGAATCTCCTTCCGATATCCTCGCCCCTCTCCGTTATCACAGTAAACGCTATTTCAGCTCGTTTATCCTGCAAGGCCGG
>Ga0070681_10002671_pt1 | contig 16375 bp, 16 predicted proteins | sample KBSC83BmetaG_FD_65650 | JGI IMG/M metagenome (GOLD analysis project Ga0070681, IMG submission 65650) | Corn rhizosphere microbial communities from Kellogg Biological Station, Michigan, USA - KBS C8-3B metaG | ecosystem: Host-associated > Plants > Roots > Rhizosphere | place: USA: Michigan...
ATCTCGATTTCTTCAGGAAGAGGCATGCCGAGATTCTATCAAAGTGACGGTAGGGCTCAGTCAATTTGAGCAGATCGGTCAAGCTCCGCTACGCGGCAGTTTCGCTAAGTGGTTGCAAAACAATGGTCGCCGTTGATTCTTCGCTTTGGCACAAGCACTGCAAAAAGGCGGTTGGCCGTGCGTCTGCGCGGTAGTTCCACATTGGCCTCAGGAGAAAGAAAACAGTGCGATCGAGGAAAAGAACAACCAGCTTAGTCCTGCCAGTGCTGACGATTCTGACACTGGCCCTCACCCTAAGCGCCATATTGATTCCTACCATGGTCCATGCCGGATCCAACGGCCCAAGAGGCAAGGGTTACGATAAGGTTGCGTCCGACCTTCGTGAACTTCTGAGGAAGGATGGTGCTTCCAAGGTAACCGTCATATTGCAGCTTGATGGACCGATGAGCGGTCAATTGAATGCGCTGCTCAGAAGCAACGGTGTAAAAGTCAATAAGCATTTCGTAAACCTCGATGCATTTGCAGTCGAGCTTCCGCAGAGCATTGTCGAGTCGTTAGCCAGCTTTCCCGAAGTGAGTTTTGTATCACTTGATAGCGAAATTCGAACTTTGGGCGGTCATGTCGCACACACCACTGGTGCTGACAACGTCCGTTCCATGAGCGTCGATAGTGGTCTGGATGGAAGCGGCGTCAGCATTGCGATCATTGACTCAGGAATCTTCTCGTCTCACACAGCCTTTACCGATCAGCAAACTGGCGCGTCTCGCATAATTGTTAGTCAGGACTTTACCGGCGAAGGCCGTACTGATGACCCCTATGGCCATGGAACCCACGTCGCCGCCGCAGCTGCAGGAAGTGGAATCGTTTCACGCGGTGCATACATTGGTATTGCCCCGCGCGCCAAAATAGTAAATCTACGTGTTTTGAATTCAGAGGGTATTGGAAGTGTCTCAAGCGTGCTGGGAGCGTTGAACTGGTTGCTGTCGAACGGCACGACGTACAACGTTCGAGTCGTCAATCTCAGCCTGGGAATGCCGGCCATAAACTCTTACAAGAACGACCCGCTCTGCGTGGCTGTTCGCAAACTCGTTGATAAAGGCATCGTGGTGGTGGCTGCCGCTGGAAACAATGGTAAGAATTCAGCGGGCCAAAAAATCTATGGACAGATCCACTCACCAGGAAACGAGCCCTCTGCACTGACCGTAGGTGCGGTCGACACTAAAGGAACAGACACTCGGTCTGACGATTCGATTACTACGTTTAGCTCTCGTGGACCGACGCGAAGTTTCTGGACCGATGCTAATGGTCTTCGCCATTTCGATAACATCGTCAAACCTGAAATTAGTGCGCCAGGTAACAAGACGATTTTCGCTGAATCACCCGACAACTACCTGCTTCGCCAAAATCCATCCCTTGACGCGGGCGTAAGCGGAAACGTGAATCGCAAGCAAATGAGACTGAGTGGTACTTCGATGGCAAGCCCAATTGTCGCCGGTGCAGCAGCCTTAATGCTCGAGGCAAACCCAACCCTGACTCCGAATCTGTTGAAGACCTTGCTGATGTACACAGCTCAGCAGCTACCTGGCTTTAACCTCTTCGAACAAGGTGCCGGCTCTTTGAACATCGATGGAGGCGTCAGGCTGGCAAAGCTGGCTCGCACCACTTTGAACTCGTCCACTCCCTTAGGTTCGTCTCTCTTAACAAGCACTCCTCCGACACCACAAACGACAATTTCACTATCCACCGGCTCCAGCATATTTCCCTGGTCCAAAGGAATCGTTATTGGCAGATCCTACGCAACCGGTAGCAATCTAATAACTCAATACCAAAAAGTGTACGGCACCGGCGTGCTTCTCGGTGATGGAGTCCTGATCGGCGATGGTGTGTTAATCGGCGACGGAGTTCTAATCGGTGACGGCGTGCTGATTGGCGACAGCATTCTTACAAGTAACGGAACAACTCTGGGCCAGGGCGGTTTCTTCTGCCCAACTGGCGTGTTGCTTGGCGATGGTGTGCTCCTGGGTGACGGCGTACTGATAGGCGACGGAGTACTGATAGGTGATGGTGTCCTTATCGGCGACGGCGTCCTTATCGGCGATGCGGTGCGCGCTATGGTAAATGGCGATTCAACCGCATCAATGCCTAGTGTCGCTGATGACAACACTGACTACCTGGGGTACTAAACCTTACGAGAGATAGCTATGTTGCAAATATCAAACACAAACACCACAAAGGTCATCTCGAATGGTCCGGACGCTGTTGAAGTACAGTTGTTAACAGCAAAAGACGAGTTTGAAGTTCTCACGTTTCTCTCTCAGCGCCCCATTCATACTGTGACGATGAAGAGTCTGATACGTGACAACGGTCTTGTTAGCCCGCTTAACCGTGGAAACTTTTACGGATGTCGAGACGTCAACGGTCAACTCGAAGGCGTCGCTCTCGTCGGACACGCTATTCTGATGGAGACCGTTTCTGATCGTGCCCTGCACGCACTTGCACAAGTTGCACGCGAATGTCCTTACACGCACATGATCATGGGTGAACGGGAACGCATCACCGATTTTTGGGCTAATTATTCCGAAGCTGGTCGCAACCCGCGGCTTGCTTGCCGTGAGTTGTTGCTCGAATTACAGATACCCGGCCTCCGTGAACAGTCCGCGGCTGGTTTGCGCCAGGCGACTGAAAATGAGTTGGACGCTGTTATGGAAATTCAGGCGCAACTGGCGTTTGAGGAAAGTGGTGTCAATCCGCTGGAAACCGATCCACAAGGATTTCGACGACGCTGCCTTCGCCGGATCAGACAAGGACGAACCTGGGTTTTGTTCCAGGATGGCCAGCTGGTCTTCAAAGCAGACGTCATCTCTGAAACACGCGAGGTCGTTTATCTCGAAGGTATTTGGGTGGCCGACTATAAACGAAACGATGGGCTTGGAGCTCGGTGCATGTCTGAGCTTAGTGCAAACCTGTTAACCTCAGCGAAATCTCTCTGCCTGCTCACTAATGAACTGAATACCGGCGCGCTCGCATTTTATCGAAAATGCGGTTTTCTGTTTCGCGCCACTTACGAAACGATATTCCTCTCTCCCCAGGAGGCATTGACAGCCTAAGTAGTTAATCAGCCCCACTCACTGTTCGCAACACCTCAGGTTGGCTCCCCGGACAAGAACGATGTCGAATGTTGCTCGTACACAGAGTCAATTCTTTGTGCCATTCCTAAGAACCATTACCGGCTTAGGCGCTCTGGCATTAATCTACTCACTATTCAACATCAAACCATCTCAGCTCGATCTGCGCTTTGCGGCACTCGTGTTGGTGTCCCTGGTACTGAGTTCGAGAATCGTTGTTCCAATTCCAAGACTAAGCTCACAAATCTCAGTCTCAGACACCTTCGTATTCCTGACTCTACTGCTCTACGGTGGACCGGCGGCCGTAACTGTCGCATCAACCGAAGCATTCGTCTCATCTCTGAGATTCAGCCGGAAGCGGCAAACGGTTCTCTTCAACTGGGGCTGCGCTGCCCTGTCAGTCTTCATCACGAGCTTAATACTAAGACTCGGATTCGGTGATATTGTTTCACTTTCACGTCAGCCTCTCACAACCGGTTTCGTTGTCGCTTTAGGCACTCTTGCGCTTGTCCAATACGCGTCGAACTCTGGAATTGTCGCGATAGGTTCCGCGCTCAAAACCGCACAACCGATCTGGCCGACCTGGCGCAAACACTATCTCTGGACCTCGATCACTTATTTCGCAGGGGCTTGCGCTGCCGGCGTCATCGCGGCGCTTGTAAACCTGATTGGTTTCTCCGCCTTCTTTGTAACTCTTCCCATCATCACCATTGTCTTTCTGACTTACCGAACATACTTAAGAAATGTTGAGACATCCGCTGAGCAGGCGGATCAGGCGGAAAAACACGTAAAGGAACTTTCTCACTATATCGCCGAACAAGAACGCATTCGCGAACAGTTCACGCAGATCGAAAAGCTCTCCGCACTTGGTGAATTGGCATCAGGTGTCGCACACGACTTTAACAACACTCTGGCTGGAATCCTGGGAAGAGCCCAGCTTCTCCAGCGAACGACAGACCCCGAAAAGATCAGACGAGGTCTCGATATCATCATTAAGACCGCCGAGGATGGCGCGAAAACTGTCAAACGAATCCAGGATTTTGCGCGCCAGCGTCGAGATCACAACTTCGAACTTGTTTCGGTCGATCAGATCCTGACGGATGCGAGCGAGATCACGCGTCCGCGTTGGAAGAACTGCGCGGAAGCAGCCAGCATCCACATTAGTCTCGACCTACAGATTCATTCCCACGCAATGGTCATGGGCGATGACTCTGAACTTCGGGAAGTGCTCGTCAACATGGTCTTCAATGCTATCGATGCTATGCCGGAGGGCGGAACTCTTAGGCTCGCTACTGAGGTCGCCAATGACTCCGTCCTAATCACGATCGCAGATACCGGAGTCGGAATGTATCCCGAAGTCAGGTCGAAGATCTTCGACCCGTTCTTTACAACCAAGGGCAGCGCAGGTCTCGGTCTCGGCCTGGCTGTCAGCTTTGGAATCATTCGCCGACATGGTGGACAAATCGAGGTGGATTCTCATTATGGCAAAGGAACTGAATTTCGTATCACACTCCCTTTGGCGAGCGTCGCCCGATTCGATCCCCCCAACCAAAACCCGGATGGGAATCAGTCTGAAAACACGGCTGAAGAGAAGTGTGAGATCAAAAAGACCAGAGTGCTCGTAGTTGACGATGAAGATTTTGTGCGAGACCTGCTGAAAGAGATTCTGGAATGTGAAAACTGCGAAGTGCAGGTCGCCGAGTGCGGTACTTCAGCCCTCGAGCTCTTTCACAAAGACCAATTCGATTGTGTATTCACTGATGTTGGCATGCCTGGGATGAGTGGTTGGGAGCTGGCGCAGGCGATACGACAACACAATTCAACGATACCAATTGCCGTTGTTACCGGTTGGGGCGAGTCCGTCGGTTCGACTGATCAGAAAGCGGCGGGCGTAAATTGGGTAGTGCCGAAACCATTCACGGCTGATCGAATCATCGAGCTGGTGCTTGAGATCAATCGATTGCGTTCCCGGCTTCACGAACAATCGCTCGCCTCTGCAGCTGCGTAATCGTTTTCAAACGTAACCAATCTCAAGTTTGCGGCTTTGCCGTTCTTCTTGGGGAAAGCCTCTGGCTTTCCGTTAAGCTGTTGTCGTTTGAGCCTCTCCCCAGCGGGCGTAGCCGGACAGTTGCTAGGGGTCGCACACGGAAAGGCAGAGCCTTTCCGCAAGGAGTGCGGCAAGCCGCCTACAATCTCACACGCCTGAACAACCTTCTAATCAGCTTCACAACAGAGCAGCCGATACGCCTGCTCCGTCAGCATTCGTGTTGTGCTATGCTTCCGACTGAAGTCGGATGCGAAACAAGAGCGCCAAAGCCATCGTCAGGTTCGCGGGAGACGATCTCTTCATCGGAACAACACCCTCGGGTCATTCGGTAGCGTTTGACACCAACAGCGAAAGATCAATCGCACCTTCGCCCGTTGAGATTTTGTTGGTAGCCCTGGGTTCCTGCACAGCCGTGGACGTCATCGGCATCCTCACTAAGAAAAGGCAGAAAGTGACGAATTACATGGTTGAGGTGACTGGAGAGCGAAGGGATGACTACCCTCGTAAATACACTTCAATGACCGTCAACCACATTCTTACAGGTACAGGTCTGTCGCCGAAAGCTGTTGCGCAGGCGATCGAGTTGTCCGAGATGAAGTATTGCAGCGTTGCCGCTACCCTCCGCCCGACTGTAGAAATCCAATCGACCTTCAAGATCATCGAAACCAAGCAATAGCAAGTTGGGGAGTAAATCTTGGCTAAATTAAACCTCGCAGTCGTCCTTCTGATACTTAGCTGGTTACCTGTGTCCGCGAGATCCGAACTCGCGCGAACCTGGCAGTCAGTACCACCTCGCGGTAGCGGGTGGGTGCGAAGCCAAGCGCTAAATCATTCACCAACATGCTTCGCACCCACCCGCTACCGCAAGGTGGTACTGACTGCCTTTACCGCCGGAAAACAATCTGCAAGTGAGGCAGCGCTGGCATCCGTTCGTCGGAGCGACTCATCGATTCGCGACGCGAAAGGCGGATTACCCAAACTGACGCCCGCTGAACACATGCGACGCGCATCAGTCTATATGAGCAATCGTGCTTTCGATGAAGCGCGCGATCATTGGCGCGCCCTCGTGCAGTATTACCCTCAAGACTCACTTGTACCTGAAGCATTGCTGGGTATAGCTAGATCTTATTTTCTAGCCAAAGACTATGAAGACGGATACCCGGTCTTTAACCAGCTGGCGAACGACTATCCAGGCACAAAAGAAGGACGCGAAGGCTTGAACTACAGTGCCGCTTCCCTTCTCCGTCTCGGCAGGTTTGCCGAATCAGCTGCCCGTTATGCCGAGTACTGCGATCGCTATCCAAATGGCGAACGAATCGACACAGCCCACTTGAACGTTATTGATACCTTGCGAGAAGCAAACAATTCCGCCGACGCGCTGAAGTGGGTCACAAGAACGAGACAGCGATTTAGCGGTAGTGCTACTGAGACAAACGCGATGTTTGCGGCGTTGCGACTCTACGTCGCGGAAGGTCAGTGGAACGATGCTGTCAGCATGGCTGACGATTTATTGAAACGTCCTTTTTCAAAAGCAACGTTGGCGACACCTGCTGAAGTGGCCTACCTCAAAGCGTTCAGTCTCGACCACGCAAGTCGGGATGAAGAAGCGGTAAAAGCCTACCTTGCAATTTCAGATAGTCCTGATTCTTATTATGGCTGGCTCGCGACTCAGAGACTTACGTCCATATTACGCGGTTCACGCGCTAGTTTAGCCGTTGAACGGGAGCAGCGCGTGAACCAGTCAATCTCATCCGTTGCCGATCTCTATCCTGCAGCATATCGAACAGCTGTACTTCGGGCCGCCAAAGATCGAAAACTAGATCCGCGGTTTGTTCTCGCGTTGATTCGTCAGGAAAGTGTTTTCAAACCCTTCGCCAAATCTCCAGCAGGTGCTCGAGGACTGCTTCAACTCACCATCGATGCGGCACAGAAATATGCTGCCGGGGCAGGATTAACAAACGTACGAGAGAACCAACTCTACTTGCCCGAGACTTCGATCACGCTCGGCGCAGAATATATATCCACGCTCCATCAAATGTTCCCGCAGCTTTGGGAGGCCGTGGCAGCTTCGTACAACGGTGGCGAAGATAATGTTGCGCGCTGGTTAAAGCGCGCAAAAACTAATGACGCCGGCGTCTTCACCTCGGAAATTGGTTTTGACGAAACCAAGGCTTATGTGCAGAAGGTGATGTCCAATTATCGCGCTTATCGCCAGCTTTATACTGTCGATCTAGTTCGTCGTTAATCGGTAAGGATTTTATCCGCAGGTTACATAGCGCGGCTATTAGCCGCAATCAAACACTCGAATGAGTTCGCGGCTTCGCCCCACTCCTTGCGGGTTGGCGGCTTCGCCGCACTCCTTGCGGAAAGCCTCTGGCTTTCCCTTAAGCCGTTATAGTTTGAGGCTCTGCCTCAGCGGCATAGCCGCATGATTCTAAGAACCGCGTACGGAAAGGCAGAGCCTTTCCGCAAGGAGTGCGGCGGAGCCGCCGACCGCAAGGAGTGCGGCGGAGCCGCCAGGAAAACCTTGCTCAAAAAACAGGAACTTGTTCGTTTGTGTCACAGATTACGCAGATTAGAACTTCCGCAACGAACGTTAACTTTTTCATCCTAATCTGCGCAATCTGTGTAATCTGCGGATGAAGTTATTTTGGCTCCGGACTGAATCCACGCGAATCTTCGCGGCGCTGCAAGGGATAAGGCTCGTAATTTCGTCGAGGCACGACTCCCAATTTCAACAATGCGTCGTAGTATTCGTACCGAATCGAGAACTCCGCTGAGGGCCTGGACTCCAAATCCATCTGCACCCAACGAACATCATTGTGAACTGATCGACCAATTCCGGTTGCAGCGTAATCATCATCCGGCATTCGAGTTACATCGCCCATACTCTTCGCGGAAGGTTCTGGTGCTTGAGAGTTTGCCGCTGATTCAGTTCGATCCTCACGAATTCGTTTATCATCTTTTGTAACTGGACGCGGAGTAACCGAAATCGGTCGCGAGCGCTCTCGGAAAATCACTGCCGCAATGACGCCGAGATTCGCTGTTTGACCAAGCTTCGCGCCATATGAATCCCGTTCAGTTGTGAAGTAAAAGCGACGCGCCCGTTCCGTGCTCATCTGCCAACCGCCAACTGTAATCGATTCATACGGTTCAATAACCCACTTGCTGGAGCTCCATGCTGAAGTGTGTCGAGCATCGATCGTATTGAGACCGTCAACGGATAACGCCACCGCAACTCGGTCGGGACCTGGATTTGTCACGCGAATCTCGTATTCCGCGCCTGGCAAGGCTTCGACATAGGTTCTGCCGCGAGCGAAGTATTCCGCTAGTGGTCGCCCATTCACCAGAATTTCGACATCGAAGCGCTGCGGTTGCGGGTACCATCGTGTGACCCGCTCACTCTGAGAGGACTGCGCGTTCGTAGCTGGCGCAATCTGTTGCATCAAAGCTGCCAAAGCAATGCTCAAAACGGAAACGAGAAGTTTGTGCGTTGTTTTCATACGGAAACCTCCAAAGAACCGGCTATCACTGAACTGAGAACGTTCGCTGCGCTCCATTCTTGCGATAGGACCAGGTCCATCTTGGGGTTTTTGGTTGAGTAAAATTGAGGGGAACGCTACAATTGCGCGCCAATTCTGGAAATGTTCCAACCGAAAGATCGTATCAAGTACCTAAGTGAGGCTTAAGAGAGCTGATGGAGTATGCGCTTACAGCAACCAAAAATGAGGCCCGCGCCGGATCCTATTATGATCGAATCGCCCGATTTTATGATCTGACTTTCAAGCTAAATGGTTACGGCCGTTCACTCGATCAGTATTTCTATAATCACCCACTGCCAGTTTCACGAGGAGCCAGGATTCTTGACGCCGGTTGCGGTACTGGTCTGCTGACACTTGCACTGTTGCGAAGTATTCGGTTTCCGGTTTCAATCACGGCACTGGATTTAAGTTCGACCTCAATCAATGCCGCTCGTCGAGCACTCTACTCCAGTCGCGGCAGAACTCGTGACGTAACGTTTACCCAGGGCAATCTTCTATCGCTGCCATTTGCTGACGACTCGCTGGACGTGGTTGTCACGAGCGGTGCACTCGAATACGTGCCATTAGCAGACGGGCTGGCTGAAATCGCGAGAGTGATAACGCCCGGAGGACATTTGTTACATTTACCGGTTCATCCGTCCGTTGCGGGAACTTTTCTCGAGATACTATTTCGCTTTAAAAGTCATCCGCCCCGAGAAGTGGTCAATAAAACTGAACGACATTTCCGGATCGTTCACCATTACAGATTCCCACCACCCCAAGCCATTGGATGGAGCAAGACGGCGATTCTTGCCCAGAAGGTTTGAATGTCCGATATGCTTTAGCTTGTCGTGATGTAACAAAAAAGCCCGGCTGAAATAGATGGATTCGTTTCGAGACTCATTAATCCAGCCGGGGTTTTTTTGTTACATCACTACAAGCTAAAGCATATCGGACATTATTGGCTTGCCGGCACCAATCTCAAGATTCGATCATCATCACTGGTTGGCTTACCACGACCATCACGATTCGATGTTGAGAAATACAACGACCCGTCTGGTCCTTCAGCTACGTCGCGAATGCGACCGTAACCGGTAACTAGCTGCTCCTGACCAATCACTCGACGGCCATCAAGGACGACTCTGATCATTGCTTCTCCGCGTAAGCACCCAAAAAAGAAGTTCCCCTTAAATGCAGGGAAGGCAGACCCACGGTAGAACATCCCGCTTGCCGGCGCGCAGGCAGGAGTGTATTCAAGAAGCGGAGATTCCAAACCCGCTCGCGTTTCTTTGTGATGGATGAGCGGCCACCCATAATTCTTGCCCTTCTCAACAATGTTCACTTCATCACCACCGCCTGGTCCATCAAATCCGCTCGGGCCGTGTTCCGTTTGGAACATCAGATCAGTTCCCGGCTGCCAGTCCATACCTTGCGAATTTCGATGACCGATTGTCCAGATCTCTGCTCGCGCATTCGCCTGAGCGACGAATGGATTATCCTGAGGGACCGAGCCGTCGTCGTTCAGCCGGAGTGTCTTGCCTGCTAACGAATCAAGCTTCTGTGCGAGATCGCGTTGGGTTGCGTCGCCGGTCGTAATGTAGAGCTTGCCATCGGGACCAAATCGCAGCCGGCAACCGGCGTGAAACTGCGCTGCTGGAATGTCTTCAATGATGACTTTGCGATCGACCAGGCCATCGGGAGTTTCACGATACCTGGCCACACGCACGCGGACGCCACCACCACCATAAGCGTAGGACAGATATAAGAAGTGATTGGATGAAAACTGCGGGTGAAGCACGACGCTCATCAAACCGCTCTCTCCAGTTGGGTCGACATCCGGCACTACGAAAAGCGGGTTGGAACGCAGGCTTCCGTTTTCAAAGACGCGAACTCGTCCAGGCCGTTCAGTGAAAATCATTCGACCGTCTGGGGCCCATACGATCGACCACGGAACTTCCAAACCGCCGATAACCTTCTCAACTCGAAATGACGTTTTGCTTTGAGAAGCAGTTTGGAGCTCACCATTCCCCACGGTTGGAGATGGATGACTGCATGCAAGAGAAACACTGAGACCCAGGAAAAGAAGAAAGGTTTTGCCGTGCATAAGGCCCCACGATGCCGGGAGCGCAGTATCGTCGTCTGCCGTGTCCAATCACGGCTCCTGATAGTCACCAGGCAGGCGCGGACGCTGCATTCCCAGAACGATCAGTGCTGGATGTATTCGTGGAGCAATTTCAACTCATCACCTTGCTCGCCAAGTTCTACTCGCAGCAGGTCTCGAATGGAGAGCATGCCGACCCAGCGCTCACCATCAACGACCGGTAAATGTCTGGTGCCGATTAGTTCCATTCGCTCGAGGGCTTGATGGGGAGTTTCATCACACCGAATTACAGCGCGCAGCTCACTGGTTACATCTCCGACGCGCACAGTGTTTGGGTCTCGTCCGGGTACTACAATTCGGTTAAGAACATCGCGTTCAGAAAAAACGCCAAGCAGTTTTCCTGACTCGTCCAGAACACACACCGCGCCAATATTTCGAGCAGCCATAAACTCCGCCGCTTCCTGCACTGTAGCGGAATCGCGCGTCGAGTAAGGCTCACGGTTGCGAATCACGTCTTTGATCAGCATCGCAGTGCCTCCTGAATCTGTGGCTGTAGGGTTGAGGCATTATACTCGCACGTTTGCGGATTACACAGATTTCTGGCGCGCTTTGAACATTGGATGGTCTGGAGCGGTAAGAACAAACCGATACTTAAGCTAAAAGAAGTCGGGAAGGGGGCAAGCGATCCAACTCGAATCACATCAAACACGAACCGAGCGCGCCCCCGCAGGTTCGAGTCCTCTAACTGTTTTAGGCGACGTAATCAAACTGTAGGGCCTGGAACCTGCGGGGGCGCGCTCGGTTCGTGTTGGATGTGATTTGTGTTTGGATCGCTTGCCCCCTTCCCGACTTGTTGTAATTCCAACGAGGACAAAATAGCCTTTTCCTATGGACTATCCGAACAGACTTGTTTGTGCCGTCGGTCGACGAAACGTACTACCCTCGGCCTTCTGATGCGTGCGCTTTTTGTTAAACCCAAGTCGCTCGCTGTGAATCTTGAACAATCGTTCTGTTGCTTCCCAGTATTGACCTTTTCCCCGCATTCGCTCGCCGAAGACACTCGAGTTTAACTTTCCGTCGCGCGCTTCACGAATTCGATTCAAGACGCGATCGGCTCTGGTTGGCAGTTTCTCGCGCAACCTTTGTTCGAAGTAAGGCGCGACACTTCCCGGCAAACGAAGCATATTGATAAATGCCATCGTCGCCCCTGCTTCCTTAGCACGTTTGAGGAGGATCGGGATATCAGTTGATAGTCCCGGTATGACTGGAGCAATGCCAATCCCAACTGATATTCCCGCGCGTGCGAGTTCTTCCATTGCGTGAAACCTCGCCTCAGGCAACGGTGCGTACGGTTCGACAGCTCTGGCCACTTCAATATCAGTGAACGGAATAGTCAGGAACACACCCAGCTTTGCGTTCCGACTAAGATCCTGGAGGACGTCGATGTCGCGCCGAATCATTGCTGATTTTGTGATTATCCCGATTGGATTCCTGAACTCGACACACACCTCAAGACAACGGCGCGTCAGTTTGTAGTGAGCTTCAAGGGGAATGTAAGGATCCGAGGTAAAAGAAAAAACGATCTCGTCGCCCTTCCATGATGGCTTCATCAGTTCTTTTCGCAACAGTTCCGGTGCATTTACCTTCGCCACGATCTTTCTGTCGAAGTCAGTACCTGCTCCATATCCAAGGTACTCATGCGTCGGTCTACTGAAGCAATACGTGCAGCCGTGAATACAACCTCGATAACAGTTGACCGTATAGTCAAAACCCACATCGGGACTGTCGTTATGAGTGATGATTCTCTTTGTCTCAGTCTCTTCAAAGACTTCGAGTTTTACTTCGGGCGGTTCGCCAATCCATTCCACGGAATGGGTGAGCCACGGATTCGGAGGATTCTCAACGTAACGCATCATTGCCCAATACCTTGATAGTTGTTAACTAAGATGCAGGTGTTTCAGGCGACGTCATCGACTCTATTGCATGAAAGAACAAAAATACTTGTGCACCTTCGCCGCCTACGATTTCGGCCAGACAGACATAATCATTTGTAACCTCGATGACCCGACCTTCATAGATTCCACCGGTTACGGTCTTGATTGAAACGGGGTCGCCTTTGAAACGTCGGAAGAGATTCTCAGTGTGTTGTCCTGCCATTGGTGACTCCATTTCGTGTGTGGAAAGCTCAGGTCCACTTCGCGGTAGCAGTTAATCCACAGACAGACGATCAAAGGCAAGTTCCACTGGCGAAAGTTGGTACTGACTATCTTTCCGCCTCGACCGTTTGATCAGACCACGTCACAAAGAAAAAGCGATACTTGTCCGGGTCTTGCAAAGTGATGAAGCGTCCTCCCCAACCTTCGTCAACCGGCGGATGAACGTCAGGGACTTTCTGGCGTATGTCTTCATAGAGCGCGTCGACATCGTCAACACCGATGAAGAAGTGAGCGCCACGGCCACGCCGCAGCATCGTTTCAAGCTGCTGAACCAAACTAATTTTTAACGTTCCGGCGCGCAGAGTCGCCATGGGTGGTTCAGCCCCTGGGTTGAATGACTCCAACTCCAAACCGAGCAGTCCTTGATAAAAGCCAAGTGACTCCTCCAGGTTGTTCACTTCGAGAAAGAGCAAATCTAAACCGCTGATGTTCATGCGACCGGCTCAGTTCCGATTTCCAATTTGTCCCTGCATTGGATATTGTGCGACGTAATTCCGAGCAATTGGTAATTGGAAATCGGAAATGAACTAAGTTACTCCATCAACAAATACAATCCGTAAACACTCGTCACTATCACACACCAGAACGCCACTTCCTCGAGTCGAGTATGTTTCTTCCATCGACTCTCGGCAGGTAGTGAATTCACAACAGCCAACATCGCACTCCGTGCCATCAACACACCAAACCCCAGCACACAAACTGCCAGGATTCCCAATGGCCAAAGAAACCAGATCCAACTAATTCTCACTAGCACCAATAGAAAGAATCCGGCCATCAAACACAGAAGGGAGGTCAGACAATGCCCGAGAACACCAACGTCTTGAGCTGTGGGCGTAGTTACGGGAACGAAGCTTCTCGCCCGAGAAAATGAAATACGGGTTCGATCGTAGTCATTGCGTAGCGACTGGTCTTTCAAAACCGCGTACGCCTCATTCAACGACTTCATTTGTTCCTCATTACCGCCCAAATCGGGATGATGACGCGCAGCCTCCCGCTTGTACTGGCGATCGATTTCCGCTTTGGTTGCGGCTTCATCGACACCAAGCACCTGGTAATAATCTCGTTCCGGCGTGGGGCGCATAAGTGTTGCACGATTCTAGGGACGGGATTTTCGTTTGGCAACGATTTGCGAGGGGAACGCTGATTGACCAAGTCATTTTCCATATCTCATTTGGCATTTCTCAGTTGGTCATTTGAAAGGCGAAGGCAAAATTGACCAACTGAGAAATGTCAAATGAGATATGGAAAATGTTAAGCTCTGCTTCATCGATGTCACATGCGTTCAATCCAGGCGATGACCTGGTGTTCCAACTCGAAAGTGGTTTCGGGCTACTTCGATTGCTGGCAGTCGAGGGTCAGGGTTCAGATACTGTCTGGCATTTGCTGGCCTACGATGAATTCTTTCCTGACGTGGAGTCCGCTGAGGCAGCGCTAAAAACACGTTCACTCCCGGTCCGCACTGCACACATGCCGCTGACCAATCGCGCTTTCGAAAGAACTCCTGCGGCCCGTATTGGTAACCGGCCGGTCACTGATGATGAGCTTGTTGGGTATCGGACCTGGTTGAATTCGGACCGCCACGTCCACGATCGTTCTGCACTCCTGATGCTCGGTATCAGATAAGATGAAACGTAATCACGTCACTGCAATCATCTCTCTTTTGTTCGTTTGTTGGATTCCGACCTTTGGGATTCGACGTGAGCGAGTGATCGATTCCTGGCGACCATTGCACTACAACGTTTCAATCACACTTAACGGTGCATTGAGTGAAATCACCTCCGCGCGCGCCGACATTGAGGTCATCGCTGTGAAGCAATTGTCAATTATCGATTTGGACTTCGCGGATCTGACCACGGATTCGGTTAGCGTAAATGGTAAAGACATCCGCTTCATGCAGCAGAATGACAAATTAATCGTGCCATTGCCCGAACAAATTTCTGCAGGAACGAAAGTCACGGTATCAGTTGCCTATCATGGAAGACCTCGCGAAGGTCTTATTCTGATGGCCGATAAAGACGGTAAACCCTCAGCAGTCGGCGACAATTGGCCAGATAATGTGCATCATTGGATTCCTTCATTTGATCATCCATCGGCAAAGGCGACTGTAGACTTTCAGATCACCGCACCGGGCACGAATCTCGTCATAGCCAACGGTCGGTTGGAAAATGTTACGACAAATGTGAACAGCACTAAGACCTGGACCTACAGCGAGGGCGTTCCCATTCCACCTTACTGCATGATCATCGGTGTCGGTGATTTCGCGAGACTGGAAGCACCTCAACAAACACTTACCCCTCTGAGTTACTACGTTCCACACTCAGATAGTTCCTATGCGCTAAAAGGGTTTGCTCCCGCCTCATCCGTGATTCAAACGTTCAGTGAAACCGTAGCACCCTATCCCTATGAAAAACTCGCACTGATCATTGGCGCCACTCGCTACGGCGGCATGGAAAACTCAAGCGCAATTGTTTTTACGCAAACTCTATTCAACACGAAAGCAGATTCGGAACTCAGTTCTGCTTTCGATGTGCCGGCCAGGATCGAGAGAGTTATTGCTCACGAAATCGCGCATCAATGGTTCGGCGATTCGGTAACCGAATCAACTTGGGCCGATCTTTGGTTGAGCGAAGGATTTGCGACCTACTTCGCTGCCCTGTTTGTTCAGAAGTACGACGGCCAACTAGCGTTCGAAAAGTACATGAAGGACGCTGGTGAAGCTGTATTCAAATTTGAAACAGGAAAGCCAATTCCTATTCACGATCGCGAGACTGAAAAGTTGTTTGACCTGCTCAATGCGAACAACTACCAGAAAGGCGCATGGGTGCTACACATGTTACGGGTGCGCCTCGGTGACAACGTCTTCTTTCGAGCGATCCGAAGTTATTACCAGAAGCACAAGGACGGGACTGCCAACACCGAAGATTTACGCGAGGCTTTCGAACAAGTGTCAGGAAAGTCGCTGCGTTCGTTTTTCACGCGCTGGGTTTATGGGAGCGGTCATCCGCAGTACGAAGTGACATGGAGATGGCGTCCGCAACGAAAGGGCGTCGAGATCTACTTAAAGCAGTTGCAATCGAGTGAAGCGTTTCATGACCCGATCCCAGTTGTAATCACAACGAATGCAGGCACGATTAAGACAGACCTAATTCCGGCAAGTAAAACATACCTCCAGCTTATCCGCTCGACGCAAAGACCTACGCGAGTTGATATCGATCCGGGCAATACGTTGCTCAAGGAAGTAACAGTAAGATCGAACTGAGGCTGCGACAAAGCCCCGGGGCAGTAGCCCGACTGTTAAGGAGGGCTTTGCACAAAAAGTCAGATACCACCTGCTTTAGCAGCGTGGAGATTCAAATTTGCGCTAG
>Ga0070681_10002673_pt1 | contig 16371 bp, 19 predicted proteins | sample KBSC83BmetaG_FD_65650 | JGI IMG/M metagenome (GOLD analysis project Ga0070681, IMG submission 65650) | Corn rhizosphere microbial communities from Kellogg Biological Station, Michigan, USA - KBS C8-3B metaG | ecosystem: Host-associated > Plants > Roots > Rhizosphere | place: USA: Michigan...
GCGACGCGGTTGAGGGCGCCGAGCGGATCACCCTTGGCGAGGGCACGCCCTGCTGCCGTGATCAGCGAGTCCATCGGAATCCCGACACACTTGTCACTCCCCTCATCGCGCTCTCCGGCCCTAAGTCTATCTCACGATCTTGGACAAAAGGAGAGAAGGCGATGACGAAACATCCGGCCGGAACACGGCAAGAATGGCTCGCGGCGCGGCTCGATCTGCTGCGGGCCGAGAAAGAATTGACCCACCGCAGCGACGCGATAGCGCGCCAGCGGCAGGCGCTGCCTTGGGTGCGCATCGACAAGGACTATGTCTTCGACACGGATCAGGGGACGCAGTCACTGCACGATCTGTTCGCCGGTCGCTCGCAGCTTCTCGTCTATCACTTCATGTTCGGACCCGATTGGAAGGCGGGCTGTCCCTCCTGCTCGATGATCGCGGACGGCTTCAACGGGCTCGAGACGCATCTCGCCAATCACGACGTGATGCTGTGGGCGGTGTCGCGCGCGCCGCTCGAGACATTGCAGGCCTATAAGCAGCGCATGGGGTGGCGCTTCCCCTGGGCATCCTCGGGCAATGGCGACTTCAACTTCGATTTCAACGTCTCCTTCACCGAGGAGCAGCAGCGCGACGGACTCATCGAATACAATTACGACCGTGGCGGCCATGCCATGGATGTGACGCCGGCTCCGGCGCCGGTTGCCCATTTCGCGCAGGAATGCGGAACCGATGCGCCCGGGTATTCGCGCGACAGACCAGGCATGAGCGCCTTCGTCCTGGAGGATGGCATTCTCTACCACGCCTATTCTACCTATTCGCGCGGCGTCGACGGCATCTGGGGCGTCTATCCGTGGCTCGATCGCGCGCCCAAGGGACGCAACGAGACGGGCGTCTGGTGGCGCCGCCACGACGAATACGACAAGCTCTGAGCGAGGCGCCCAATGCGGCGGATTGACCTTGCGATGGGAGGTGCAGCCGAGTGGCTGCACCTCGCCGCAGCACCGGGCTTCGCGATCATGGCGGTGGTGACGGCCATGCTCGACGCCGGAGAGCGGGATTTGCTCTGCTCGGCCGCGCAACATGCTCCGGTGAGCGGAATGGTCGCGATGTATCTGCTGATGAGCGACTTTCATGCGGCGCCTTGGCTGAGGCTGATTTCCCGCTGACCAAATGCCGTCAATCGAGCTCAGGCATCTGCATGTCTCGCTGCATCCGCTTGGGGATTACGCGCATCTTCCAAGCAACATTATTTACGGCGCACAACTCGCCGCAAATGCCGTATCGATGCCGCCGTTCGAGACGACGTTCCATTCGGTCAAAAGCTTTGACCGCCTGCGATCATTCAAGGGCAATCCAGGCCGGTGGCCGCTGGTCTTGCTTGGCGAGGGCGACGGTCTGGGGGCGCTTCATCGCAAGCTTGGCGCCGCCATGGCGAAGAATGGACTACGGCCCGGTCTCGGCTTCAAGCCGCATATGACGTTGCTCTACGGCACGAAGCCGATCGCTCAGCAAGAGATCGAGCCGATCCGCCTCGCGGTCAAGGACTTCGTTCTCATCCACAGCGAGCGCGGGCTCACGCAACACAGTGTGATCGATCGCTGGTGGCTGCGTGGCTGAGCTGTGCTCTTGAAACGGCTGCGGCGCCTCAGTGCTTGTCGGCGGCGCTCGCAAGAAGCTGCAAGACCGGCGGGCGGTTCTGCGCCCAGCCCTCGGCATCGCGTCCGGTATAATCCTGCTTTGCCGGGTCCGCATGGTGTTGCAGCAACAGACGAACCGCCGCGACATTGCCGTTGCGCGCGGCGAGCATCAGCGGCGTGATGCCTTGAAGGCTCTGCGCATCGACCAGCGCCCGCGCCGCGAGCAGAAGCCGCATCACCGCGACGCTGCCATGCTCTGCCGCCCAATGCAGCGCGGTGTAGCCGAATTTGTCGCGCTGATCGACCGTGGCGCCGTGATCGAGCAAGGTTTGCGCGATGGGAGAGGAATTGGAGAGCGCTGCGTAGATGAGGCCGCTGCGCCCGTTCTTATCGACGTCATCGGGGCTGCCGCCGATCGCAATCAAGGTCGTCACGTGATCGGCATTGTCGGCGGCCGAGGCGAGCGCGACATTGGTTGCATCGGGATTGAGGCCGCTGCCGATCACGGGCAAGGTTTTGGGAACGGTGGGCAGCCCGGTCATTGGAGTCGGCGGGGCGACCTGAGCGATGGCCGGGCCGGCGCCGCAAGCCAAAATCAAAGTCAGCAATATTGCGGCACTCGACAGGCGAAGCATTGCCGCCATCCCCCGCATCGTTAACCAAGTTTCGCATGGCCGCGCCGCGCCGCGCAAGGGATTTGGGGCGAGGGCGGGGGAGGCTGGGCGGTTGGCTACAGCACGCCGCGGCAGGCCGGCACCGGCGGACCGTGATAATCACTGCCGCCCGGGCGGTCCTGGTGCAACGGATCGGCGCATTTGATGGGGAGGGGCGGCCGGCGCCCCGGAACCGGGCCGGCAGGGTTGGCGGGTTGAACGATGCGCGCCGGCAGCGTCACCGCCTTGCCGCTCGGCAGCGCGGAGGCGCCCGGCTTGGGCCGTGCGGGCGGCTCGCTCTTGTGCGAGCGAGAGTTGTTTTTCAACCGCTTATCGGCTGCGGCCGAACGCTTGGCGTAGTAATTCACATGGCCCAGTTCGGTGACGCAGTCCTTCTCGCTTTTGGCCTTGCGGGCGAGATCGAGATGGCGCTGCGCCTCGCGGGTGTTGGGGCCGGGCTTGAGGCCGGAGACGAAGCGCTGCGCCGCCGGGATCTGGCTGCAGGTGATCTCCCCGGCGGCGAGAGCGGGCGCAGCGAGGCTGACGAGAATTGCCGCGGCTAGCAGGATGCGCATCAAAATCTCCCGCTCGGGATCGGCCGCGACGTGCGGCCTGCGATCCATGCGCTATTCGATGGGATTATTGCGGCGAAATTTCGGCCGTCCTCGCGCGCGCGGCCGATGCGCACGACCGATGCTAACGCGTTATGTTAATAAGAGCGCGGCAGCCCCAGAACATGCTCGCCGATATAGGCGAGGATAAGGTTGGTCGAGACCGGCGCGATGCTGAAAAGCCGTGTCTCGCGCCATTTCCGCTCGACATCGTATTCGCGCGCGAGGCCGAACCCGCCATGGGTTTGGAGGCACGCCTCGCCCGCATGCCAGGATGCATCGGCCGCCAGGAGCTTCGCCATATTGGCCTCGGCGCCGCAGGGCTCGCCCGCATCGAAGAGGGCTGCCGCCTTGCGGATCATCAGATCCGCGGCCTCGGCCTCGGCATAGGCGCGCGCCAGGGGAAATTGCACGCCCTGATTCTGGCCGATCGGCCGGTCGAAGACGATGCGCGTTTTGGCATAGTCGCTGGCGGTGCGGATGAACCAGCGCGCATCGCCCAACGCCTCCGCGGCGATGAGGATGCGCTCGGCGTTCATGCCGTCGAGGATGTAGCGGAAGCCCTTGCCTTCCTCGCCGACGAGATTCTCCGCCGGAACACGCAGCCCGTCGAAGAACAGCTCCGTCGTGTTGTGATTGATCATCGCCGGCAGCGTCTTGATCTCGAGCCCATGGCCGCGCGCGGCGCGAATATCGACGAGGAATACCGAGAGCCCGTCGCCGCGGCGCTTCACTTGGGCTTCTGGCGTTGTCCGCGCCAGCAGCAGCATCAGATCGGAGTGCAGCGCGCGCGAGGTCCAGACCTTTTGGCCGCGCACGACATAGTCATCGCCCTCGCGCTCGGCGCGCGTCTTCAGCCGCGTCGTATCCGTGCCGGTCGAGGGCTCGGTGACGCCGAAGGCTTGGAGGCGCAGCTCGCCAGCGGCGATCTTCGGCAGGTAACGGCGCTTCTGCGCGTCGCTGCCATGCCGCAGCAGCGTGCCCATGATATAGAGCTGCGCGTGGCAAGCGCCAGCGTTGCACCCTGCCGCGTGAATCTCCTCGAGGATAACGCTCGCCGCGCGCAAGCTGAGACCGGCGCCGCCATACGTCTCGGGAATCAGCGCCGCGAGATAGCCGGCTTGCGTCAAGGCGGCAACGAACGCCTCGGGATATTCTTGCCGCTCATCGCGCTCGCGCCAATAAGCGCCGGGGAAATCGGCGCAGATTTTCTGCACGCCGTCCCGGATCTCCGCATGATCCGCGCCGATCGCGATCGTCGTCGTCACCGTCAGCGGCCCTTGAAGCGCGGCGCGCGTTTCTCGTTGAAGGCGAGAATGCCCTCGCGGCGATCCTCGGTCGGGACGATGCGGTTATAGCATTCGATCTCGAACCGCATGCCGGCTTCGAGGCTCATCGCGAGCCCGCCATGGATCGCGCGCCGCGCCTCGCGCAAGGCGATGGGTGCGTTCGCCGCGATACGCTGCGCGGTTTCGAGCGCCGCCGGCATCAGCGCCTCGGGTTCGAAGAGGGCGTTGACGATGCCCCAGCGCAGCGCCTCCTCGGCGCCAAAGGGCCGGCCGGTCAGGATGATCTCCTTGGCGCGCCGCTCGCCCGCGGCGCGCGCCAGGGTCTGGGTACCGCCCGCGCCCGGCATCAGGCCGAGCGTCACCTCGGTCAAGGCGAAGCGCGCGCTTTTGACCGCATAGGCGAAGTCGCAGGCGAGCAGCATCTCGAGCCCGCCGGCAAAGGCATGGCCATTGATCGCGGCGATCACCGGTACCGGCGCGGCGATGAGCGCCGCATACTGATGCTCGATGATGACGTGCTGCGCCATCCATTGCGCGTCGGTCATGCCGTTGCGCTCTTTCAGATCGGCGCCGGCGCAAAAGGCGCGCTCGCCCGCGCCGGTCAAAATCACGACGCGCGTCGCGCGATCGCCGCTCTGGAGTTCGCTCCACAGCGCGCCCAGCTCGCGCATCATCGTGGTGTTGAACGCATTCGCCGCTTGCGGCCGGTTCAGCGTCACGCGCAGCACATGCGGCTGCGGCTCGTCGATGAGGATGGTCTCGAAGCGCCCGGTCACGGCTGCCGCTCCCTGCTGAATCGCGCGGGGCTACGCTATGCCGTGCCCGCCGGAGCGTCAACGCCGCGGCGGGAGCGTGTCAGCGCTGCAGCGCGCTCAACGGGCTCATCGCGGCGAGGACTTTCTCCCAGATCGCGAGCGCGATCTCGTCGCCGATCTGTTGCGCGCGCTCGGCGCGGCTTTGCGCGAGGCTCATCGCCTCGAAACCGTATTTGAGCGACAGCTCATGCGCAATGCGCTGAACCTCGCCGTCGTCGTAAAGTGCTGGGTTCATCTGGTCCTCGCGTGTCACGCCGCGATCGGCGCGTCGAGAATGAGGCATTCCGTCTCGTGGCGATGCCATTCCGCGGCTTCGGCCTCGCTCGCCGGCCGCGCGGCAAAGCGCCGGGGCGCGGCGACGACGCCGAGGAGATTGCGCGCCTCGGCGAAGTCGAGCGTCAGGGCGACGGCCTCGTTGGCGTCGCGGGCGCGGACCACGGCCGCCGCGCGGCCGTCGCAAGTCACCAAATAGATCCGCATGAAAGCTCCGTCACCGAAATCCCGCCGTTTCGATGAGGAGAGATTAAAGATCTCTCAATAAAAATCAACCGCCAAGAAGGTCTTTACTATATAAGATCACGGTTCTAGCCCTTTTTTATAGTTAACTTAACGTCATTCGTTAATATTCGTTTGGATTTTAGACAAATCGAGGCGATGCTGGCTTCGGCGGGCGCGTCTCAAGCCGGGGCGTGCGCAGCGATGGCGCGCTCGGTCTCGCGCCGCCACGCCTCGGCCGGCATGAACCCCGGCAGCGTCCGGCAGAACGCCTCGGTGCGCCGCAGCACCTCGTCCTCGGAGAGGTCGAAATCCATCTCCTCGCGGATCGGCTGATGCACATACCAGGGGGTCGGGGTGTAGACCTCGAGCCGGTTGCCCTCGGGGTCGCGGAAATAGACCGACCAGGCATGGCCGTGGCAGATCGGATGGATGTCGCTGACGCCCTCGGCGTCCTTGATCCGGCGATAGAAGCGCAGCACTTCGCCCAAGGATTCGACCCGGAAGGAGAGCTGGTTGATCACCTTATCGGGGAGGCCGGGCGGCCGTCCGGCGACCAGGACGAGTTGATGGTGCTCGCGCGGATCGCGGCTGAAGAACACCATCTCAGCGCCATGCAAAGGGCCGCGATCGGTGATCGGAAAGCCCATCACCCGATGATAGAACGCCGCCATCGTCTCCAGATCGGTCACATAGATGCCGACATGGCTGAATTGCAGGTCGAAGGCTTGGGTCATGGCCGGAACTCCCGCGGCTGCGAAGGCGGCCCAACGCTAGCGCATCGCCGCCCGCGCCGGAAGCTGTGGGGGAGGCGATGCTCGGCGCTGGTAATGCGCGCGCCTTTCGGACAGACTGTGTATTCGTCGGGCGCCGAGCAAAGCTCCGGCTTGGCCGGGTAAAAGAAGCGGAGCCGGGGGCGCCCGCGGCCGCGGGGAGGGGTGGACGCGATCATGTTTTCGGAGCTGTTGCTCAACGCGATCGCGTCCGGCGTTCTGCTTGGCGGGTTCTACGCCGCGGTGACGGTGGGCCTCGCCATCTCCTTCGGCATGCTCGATATCGGCAACCTCGCCCATCCCGCCTTCGTCATCCTCGGCTCGTTCAGCGCCTATATCTTCAACCAGCGCCTTGGACTCGATCCGATCCTCGCGGCGCTGCTGATGACCCCCGCCTTCTTCGTCCTCGGCGCCGCGATTTATCAGGTTTATTTCCTCGCCTTCGAGCGGCGCGGCGAGGAAGGCTTGCGCGGCCTCGCCTTCTTCTTCGGCATTCTCTTCATCACCGAGGTGGCGCTGATCCTCGGCTTCGGCGTCGATTACCGCTTCGTCGAGGCGCGCTATATCGGGCCGACCCTGCATGTCGGCGATGTCGATTTTGCGCTGCGCACCCTTGTGCCCTTCGTGATCTCGCTCGCGATGGTCGGCGCGCTGCAGCTCTTCATGTCGAAGACCTATATGGGCCGCGCGATTCTCGCCGTCTCGCAGGACAGCCTCGCGCTGCGGCTGATGTCGGTCCGGCCTTACCGCGTCAAGCTCGTCGCTTTCGGCATCTCGATCGCGACCGCCGCGCTCGCCGGCGCCTTCCTCATCATCATTCAGCCGGTCGAGCCCTCGATCGGCCGCGACTATATCGGCCGCGTCTTCGCCATCGTCGTGCTCGGCGGCATGGGCAGCTTCCCGGGCATGGTGCTGGCGGCGATCCTGTTGGGCGTCGCCGAAAGCCTGACCGCGACCTTCTACGGCCCGTCCTGGTCGCCGGCCGTTGCCTTCGGCCTGTTGCTGCTGACGCTCGCCTTTCGGCCCGCGGGCATATTGGGGCGCCGCGCGTGAAGCATTCGCATTTCTGGCTCGCCGCCGCGGCTTCGGTCATCATTGTCTTCGCCGCCTCGCACTTTGTCTCCAACGACTATTTCTTCTTCGCCGGCTATGTCGTGCTGCAATACATCGTGCTGGCCGAGGCCTGGAACATCTTGGGCGGCTATACCGGCTACATCAATTTCGGCACCTCGGGATTCTTCGCGATCGGCGCCTATTCCTCGGTGGTGCTGCACAAGCTGTGGGGACCGCCGATCCCGGTCTTGATCGTGGTCGGCGGCGTGCTCGCGGGGGCGGTCGGGCTTGCCATGGGCGGGCTTACCCTGCGGCTGCGCGGGGTCTTTTTCGCGATCGGCACCCTCGCGCTGGCGATCGTGGTGCAGACCTTCATCACCAATTGGGATTTCGTCGGCGGCTCGCGCGGCGTCTATATCATCCGTCCGCCGAGCGCGCCGCTGCTCGGCACCTATATCCATTACCTTTTCCTTGTCATGCTGGCGCTGGCGGGGATGTCGGTCGCGATCGCCCGCACGATCGAGCGCTCGACCCTCGGCTATGGCTTTGCGGCCATCCGCGACGACGAGCAGGCGGCCGAGGCGGCAGGCGTTCCGACCTTGAAGCTGAAGCTCATCTCGACGACGCTATCGGGCGCGTTGATGGGCATGGCGGGCGCGCCCTTGCCCTATTACGTCACCTATCTCGATCCCGCCTCGGGCTTCAACCTCTCCTATGCGGTCAACGCGATCGCCATGCCCTTGATCGGCGGCACCACCAATTGGATCGGCCCGCTGATCGGCGCGATCCTCCTCGGCACGATCCAGCAGGCGGCGACGGTGACGATCTCGTCCTCGCTCAACCTGCTCCTGGTCGGCGTGGTCCTGGTGTTCTTCGTCGTGGTCGCGCCGCACGGGCTCATCGGCTTGTACCGGCCGCGGCGCAAAGAGCGGATCGCCCAGGCCGAGCGCAAGGTGGCGTGATGAGCGATGCGCTTTTGACGGTAGCGGGCCTGGGCAAGCGCTTCGGCGGCTTCATCGCCTTGGACGGCATCGACCTCGAAGTGCGGGCCGGCGAGCGCGTCGGCCTTATCGGGCCGAACGGCTCGGGCAAGAGCACGCTCGTCAATTGCCTCTCGGGCATCCTGCAAAACGAGGATGGCAGCGTGCGCTTCGACGGCACGGCGCTCGACGGGCTGCCGGCGCATCGCCGCACGCATCTCGGCCTTGCGCGCAGCTTTCAGCTGCCCAAACCTTTCGGCAGCCTGAGCGTCGCCGAGAATCTGCGCATTCCGCTGCTCTACACGGTCGATGGGCGCAACGGCGTCCGTTTGACCGAGAGCGACATCGCCCAGCGTTGCGAGGCGCTGCTCGGCATGGTGGCGCTCGACGGCAAGGCTCGGGCGCGGCCGAAGGACTTGACGCAAATCGAGATGCGCAAGCTCGAGCTGGCGCGCGCCGTGGCGGCCGCGCCCAAGCTCCTCATCGCCGACGAAGCGATGGCCGGCTTGTCTCATTCCGAGGTCGACGACATCATCGCGCTGCTCTTGAAACTCAACGAAGCCGGTATCGCCGTCATCCTCATCGAGCACATCATGCGCGCGGTGATGAGCTTTTCCGAGCGCCTCGTCGTGCTGGTCGCCGGGCGCAAGATCGCCGACGGCCTGCCGCAAGAGGTGGTGAACAACCCCGAGGTGGTGAGGGCTTATCTTGGCGAGTAGCCTCTCCGTCAGCGGCATCAACGCCGCCTATGGCGCGGTGCGCGTGCTCGAGAATGTCTCGATCGCGGTCGCGCCGGGCCAGACCGTCACGCTGCTCGGCACCAATGGCAACGGCAAGAGCACGCTCATCAAATGCATCATGGGCCTGCTGCGCCCGACCGCCGGCACGATCACCGCCGAGATCGACGGCAAGACCCATGACCTGACGCGGATGAGCACCGAGGAGATCGTCGAGCTCGGCATCGCCATGGTACCCGAGGGGCGGCGCCTCTTCCCCCGGCTGACGGTCGAGGAGAATTTGCATCTCGGCGCCTTCCGCCGCGTCGCGCGCGAAAGCCTCGCGCGCAATTTGAAGCAAAGCTTCGAGGCTTTTCCGGTGCTGCAGGAACGGCGGCGGCAATTGGCGGGCAGCCTCTCCGGCGGCGAGCAGCAGATGCTCGCTCTGGCGCGCGCCCTCATGTCGGCGCCGCGCATCCTCCTCATCGACGAGCCCTCGGTGGGCCTCGCGCCGCTCCTCGTGCGCCGCGTCATCGACAAGATCAAGGAGCTGCAGCGCGAGTATCAGTTGACCGTGCTGATGGCCGAGCAAAACTTCACGCAAGCGATCCGCATCGCCGATTGCGGCTATGTCATCGTCCACGGCAAGATCGCCTTCGCCGGCAAATCCGCCGAAGAGCTCAACAACAACGATCTAATCCGGAAATTCTATCTGGGGCTGTAGAGGACGATCGAAAGTTTCTTTGATCGTCATCGCGGATGCCCCAAGCTGCGATAGTGACGACGCGAAGTCGCGGAATGCGCTCCGTTGCGCGGCTCTGCGCCGCGGCATAGGGTCGGCGGCAAGAGAGGGAGGAAGCCATGGCCAAGCGGATGACCAGCGAGAACAAGCCCGACGGCGCCAATCAGCCGATCTGGGCGAGCGACGTGATGGCCGCCACTTTGCGCGAGCTCGGCTTTCCTTATGTCGCGCTCGTGCCCGGGGCGAGCTACGCCGCGCTCCATGACAGCCTCGTCAACTATCTCGGCAATCACGATCCGAAAATCCTTCTCTGCCTTCACGAGGAGCATGCGGCCTTTCTCGGCAGCGGCTACGCCCAGGTCACGGGCGAGCCCATGCTCATCATCGTTCACACCAATGTCGGGCTGATGCACGCCTCGATGGGGATTTTCGATTGCTGGTGCGGACGCCAGCCCTTGGTGGTGATCGGCACCACGGCGTTCGATGCCGAGACGCGCACGCCCTGGATCGAATGGATTCACAGCTCGGCGGATCAGGCGGGCATGGTGCGCGGCTTCGTCAAATGGGATGACGAGCCGCATTCTATCGGCGCCGCGATCGATTCGCTTCGCCGCGCCACGCTTCTGGCGCGCGCCGAGCCGCCGGGCCCGACCCTCGTCACGCTCGACCGCGGCTTGCAGGAGCAGGAGCTTGGCGCCTGGCCCGAGAAGGACAAGCTCGCACGCTTCCAGCCGCCCGGCCCCGCCGAGCCCGCCGCCGCGGATGTCGCGCGCGCGCTCGATCTCATCAAAGCGGCGAAGAAGCCCGTGCTCCTCGCCGGCCGCGTCTCGCGCTCGGAGGAGGCTTGGGCCGAGCGCATTCGCTTCGCCGAGCTTTTGGGCGCGCAGGTTTTCACTTATGCCGATGACGGCGCCGCCTTCCCGATCCCGCATCCGCGCCATGCCGGGCGCTTGCGCCTGCGCGTCACCCCCGACGCCAAGGCTGCCTTGCGCGCGGCCGATCTCTTGATCGAGCTCGACTGGGTCGATTTCGGCAGTCTGTTGCGCCAGGTCTGGGCCCCGGGCGAGACGCCACCCGCTATCGTCAGCTGCGCCAATGATCATCTCGCGCATCGCGGCTGGAACAAGGATTACTTCACCTTCGCGCCGGCCGATGTGCGGCTTGGCGCCTCGCCCGACCGCTCGATCGCGGCGTTGTTGAAGCGTCTCGAAGGCCGCAAGCCCGCGCCGTCTCTTGCGGCCGTGCCGGCGCTTCCCAAGGCCGAGAGTCCGGCGGCCGGCCGCATCACCATCCGCATGCTGGCGAAGATCTTCTATGATGTGATGGCGAGCGAGACGATCTGCCTCGCCGAGATTCCGATCGGCTGGCCCTCCGATCTCGTGCGTTGCGTCCATCCGCTCGATCTCCTTGCCGGCGCGTCGGGCGGCGATGTCGGCGCCGGGCCCGGCACCGCCATCGGCGCCGCGCTCGCGCTCCGTCATCAGGGCGGCAAGCGCCTGCCCGTGGCGGTGATGGGCGATGGCGATTATCTCATGGGCGTCGGCGCGCTTTGGGTCGCTGCCGCCAACCACATTCCCTTTCTCATCGTCGTTGCCAACAACCGCGCCTATGGCAACGATGTTCAGGCGCAAGAGCGCACCGCGCGCCATCGCGGCCGGCCAGTCGAGAACAAGTGGATCGGCCAGGCAATCAACGATCCGCCGCCCGATCTCGCGGGCCTCGCGCGCGATTTCGGCTGCGAGGGCGCGGGGCCGATCGCCGACATCGCGCAATTGCGTCCCGCTTTGGAGACCGCGCTCGCGCGCCTCAAAGCGGGCGCCGGCTATGTCCTCGACGTCGTCATCGCCGAAGATTGAGCGCACGGCGCGGCGCGCGGCGCCGCCTGCATGGACCGTTCAATTCTTGAGGAATCCCTCGATCATCGCGACCGTGCCATCGGCCGCGCGTGCTTCGAAATCCTTGGCGATCTGCTGATAGAGCTTGGCCGCGCCCGCAAGCATTTGCGAGGCGCCCGGATCGGCCGCGAGGAATTTCGAGATCTCCTCCATCTCGGCGACCCAGCGATAGGCTTTGGGGAACATGCGCGGCATCTGGCGGCCGGAATAGCCCAAAAGCTCGGGCAGGCTGTCGCCGAGCGCCTCCTTGACGGCGGGCGCGACGCGGTTGCGCATCGCGCCCAGCATCATGGCGGCGCCGATCGCCTGCGAGCCTTTGGTCATGCAGGCATAGCCCATCTTCACCGCCGAGGCTTCGCCAATCCCGCCCTCGACAAGCCGCAGATCGAGGCCGAAATCCTTCAGCGCCAGCGCGCGCCGCGCGCCCTCGCCCGAGACATAGAGCCGCGGGCTCCCATCGCCCTCCTTGGGCGGTGGCCCGCCGACAATGCCGATATCGGCGAAGACGCAGCCCGTCGGCGCGACGACCGTCGCGATGTCGCGCACGGTTTCGGGCGCGACCGCGTTGCAATCGGCGAAGACCGGCTTGCGCGGCAGCGCCGTGAGCACCGGCGCCAGGCGCGCCGCCAGGTTCTTGGCTTCCCCGGGCGGCATCACCGAGAGCACGAAATCGGCATCGGCGACGAGCTTGGCATCATCCTCGATGGCGACGAGCCCCGCGGCCTTGGCGCGCGCGATGGTGGCGTCGCTCCGGCCCTTGAGGCTCGTGCGCACGTCAGCGCCGCGCAGGCGCAGCCGCTGGCCGATGGCCGCGCCCATCTCGCCGGCGGCAATCACCACGATGATCGGTGCCATGGGGACCTCGCTTTCGCTTCTCCGCAAAGCCTAGCAGCGGGGCTCCGGAGGCGCCATATTGAAGCCACCTGCAAGAAGGAGGACCGGTCATGTGGTCGCTCATGTCGCGCAAGAAACTCGAAATGCCGAGCCGCGAGGACGCGCTGCCGGGCCACGCGCAGAAGATGCGCGTGCCGGAGCGGCATTTCGTCAACGGCAACCGGCTCGAGCCGCCTTTCCCCGAAGGGCTCGAGACTGCGGTCTTCGCCATGGGCTGCTTCTGGGGCGCCGAGCGCGTCTTCTGGCAATTGCCGGGCGTTTACTCGACCGCGGTCGGCTATGCCGGCGGCTACACGTCCAATCCGAGCTATGAAGAGGTCTGCACCGGCCGCACCGGCCATACCGAAGTCGTGCTCGTGGTCTACGATCCGAAGAAGATCGGTTTCGATAAGCTGCTCAAGACGTTTTGGGAAAGCCATGACCCGACCCAGGGCATGCGCCAGGGCAACGATGTCGGAACGCAATATCGCTCGGCGATCTATACCACCACGCCAGCGCAGAAGCAGGCCGCGGAGGCGTCGCGCCTCGCCTACGAGCCGGCTTTGAAGGCGAAAGGCTATAGCGCGATCACGACCGAGATCGCCGACGCGCCGGCGTTCTACTATGCCGAGGATTACCACCAGCAATATCTGGCGAAGAACCCGGCGGGCTATTGCGGCCTCGGCGGCACGGGGGTGAGCTGCCCCGGAAGCTGATCGCCTACGCGATCACCTTCTCCGCGCGCAGCTTTTGGATCGCGGCTGCGTCATAGCCGAGGCTCGTCATGATCTCGTCGGTGTGCTGGCCGCGCTCGGGCGTCGCGGTGCGGAGCGAGGAGGGCGTGCGCGAGAGGAACATCGGCTGCCCCACCAGCTCGATGCGGCCGAGGGTCGGATGGTCCACGCCCTGGGCCATTTTGAGATGCTTTACCTGCGGGTCGGCGAAGACCTCGTTCATCTTGTAGATCGGGCCGCAGGGCACACCCGCGCGGTTCAAGAGCTCGACCCATTCCGCCGAGCTCTTGGTCTGGGTGCGCTCGTCGATCTTGGCGTTGAGCTCGTCGCGGTTCTGCCGCCGCACGCGGAAATTCGAGAATTTCGGATCGGTCGCCATCTCGGGCACGCCCAAGGCCTGGCAGAGCTTCGTATAGATCGGATTGCTCGAGGCCGCGATGTTGATGTAGCCGTCCTGGGTGCGATAGACCGCCGCCGGGATATTGGTCGGGTGGTTGTTGCCTTCCTGGCCCGGCACTTCATGCGCCATGGTCCAGCGCGCGCCCTGGAAGTCGAGCATCGCGATCTGCGCCGAGAGCAGCGAGGACTGCACCCACTGGCCTTCGCCCGATTCCTCGCGCTCCAGCAGCGCGATGAAAATCCCCTGCGCCGCGAAGATGCCGGCGGTCAGGTCGGCGATCGGAATGCCGGCGCGGACCGGGCCCTGGCCCGGCAAGCCGGTCACCGCCATGAGCCCGCCCATGCCTTGCGCGATCGGATCGAAGCCCGGCCGGTCGCGATAAGGTCCATCCTGGCCGAAGCCCGAGATGCTGGCATAGACGAGGCGCTTGTTGATGGGCTTCAGCGTCTCGTAATCGATGCCCAGGCGGAATTTCACATCGGGCCGGTAATTCTCGACCAGCACATCGGCGTCCTTCACCAGTGCTTTGAGGATCGCGACGCCTTGCGGCTGCTTCAGATCGATTGCGATGCTGCGCTTGTTGCGATGAAGGTTCTGAAAGTCGGGACCGTGCCGCTCGCCGCCAAAGCCCTCATCCGCGGTTGCTTCGACCTTGATGCAATCGGCGCCCCAATCGGCCAGCTGGCGCACGCAGGTCGGGCCGGCGCGCACCCGCGTCAGATCGATCACCTTGAAGCGCGAGAGCGGAAGCTTGCTCATTCGCCGTGCTCCGTTTTCGGAATGGCGAGGCAGAGGAAATTGGCGGCAAGGACCGAGGCGGCGAGGAAATAGAACACCGAAATGAGGCCGAAACGGTCGGCGAGGAGGCCGCCGACGAGCGGCGCGGTCGCCGACATCAGCGCCTGCACGGTGAACATCGCGCTGGTCATCGAGGCGACGAGCTGGGGCGGCGAACGGTCCATCTGCCAGGATTGAATCACCGGCCGCGTTGCATACATGAAGAAACCAAGGATCGACACGCAGGCGACATAGATCATCGGGTTGCGCACGAAGGTGAGCGCGATCACGACGATCGTCGTGCTGCCCATGCCGGCGAGGACTATGGGGCGCCGGCCGATGCGGTCCGAGAGGATGCCGGCAAAGGGCGTCGCCACGAGCCCGCCCAGCTGCAGCGCCATCATGGCAAGCCCCATGGCGAAAGGGCTGAGGCCCAGATCATGCGAGAGATAGAGCGGCAGGAAAGCGAGCAGCCCGGTTTGCGTCAGCGTGCGGCAGCCCGCCATCAGGAAGAAGCTCCACTGCGCGGGATCGCGCAGCAGCTGGGCGAGGCCCGACCAATAGGCTTTGGCGCTCGGGCGGCGCGGCATGCTGGCATCGCTGTCGCCGCGCACGAGGAACACGCCCAGCGCGACGGCGCAGGCGATGCAGGCCAAGGCATTGATCTCGGCCGTGTGCTGCCAGGACAGGCTCAATAGCATCCAGCCCGCCGCCACGGGGCCGGCGGCGTCGCCGAGATTGGCAAAGAGCGAATGCACCGACATGGCATAGCCGCGATTCTTCGGCAGCCGGATCGACAGCCAGGAAATCGCCGCGGGGTGCCACATCACATTGGCGACGCCCAACAGCCCGAGGCAGGCGCAGAGCGCCGCAAAGCCGGTCACGATGCCGAGAGCCGCAAGCGAGACGGTGCAGAGCAGCAAGGAGACGATCTGGATGCCGATGCGGCGGCCCGTCAGATCGACCAGAATCCCGCTCGGCAGGTTGGCGATGATCGAGCCGATGAAGAGCGAGGTGACGAGGAACCCGGTTTCGGTGTAGTCGAGGCCGAGCCCGCGGCTGAGCGACGGCAGAAGCAGGTAGAAGGTCGCAACCACCCAGTGAGTCGAGCCATGGGCGAGGCTGACCAGCATGATCGGGGCTTGCGTCCGGACGGAGCGCAGCGGGAATGGGGCGGTTTGCGCGGCGGCGGTCTCGGCACTCATGGAAAGAGAATAGACGAGCGTGGCCGCCTCTCCAAACCCCGCGCGGCGGAAGCCTGATCGGCAGATTTGCTGCAGTGCACGCAATCCTGTCGCAGAAGGGGGACGCGACAAATGCCGAACAGACGTTAAGATGGCTCAAAATGATCAAAGGAACAGGTGACGGAGGGATTAACCTTTTCCTGGCATGGTTGTATCAATCGGGCTTGGCGAGACGTGACCCTGTCGGCGCTCGCCAGTTGCAGCGTTCGAGCGCCTGGCGAAGGAGAGACTCGTAGTAATGGACTTTCATCGGTTCATTCTCGAACACGGCACGTTGTCCTACCTGGTGACGTTCGTGTGGACCTTCTTCGAGGGTGAGACTTTCGTCATCTTCGCGGGCTTTGCCGCGGCGCAAGGCCTGCTCTTCTGGCCATTCGTGGTGATTGCCGCGGCGCTGGGCAGCTTCGCCGGCGACCAGACCTATTTCTGGATCGGCCGGCATTTCGGCGTCCGGCTTTTGGCCCGGCAGCCGCTGTGGCGCGAGCGCGTCGACCGCGCGCTCTCCTGGCTCGACCGCTACGACGCCGGCTTCATCCTCACCTTCCGCTTCATCTACGGCGTGCGCAACTTCTCGTCCTTCGCGCTCGGCGTCAGCCACGTGCATTGGCGCCGTTTCATGATTTTGAATTTCATCGCCGCGGCGCTCTGGGCGGCGCTCTTTGTCGGCGCGGGCTATCTCTGCGGCCA
>Ga0070681_10002676_pt1 | contig 16365 bp, 17 predicted proteins | sample KBSC83BmetaG_FD_65650 | JGI IMG/M metagenome (GOLD analysis project Ga0070681, IMG submission 65650) | Corn rhizosphere microbial communities from Kellogg Biological Station, Michigan, USA - KBS C8-3B metaG | ecosystem: Host-associated > Plants > Roots > Rhizosphere | place: USA: Michigan...
TCCGGCGCCGAGCCGTGCACCGGCTCATAAAGCGCCTTGCGCCTGCGCGTCTTGGGGTCGACTTCGCCAAGTGAGGCGGACGGCAGCATGCCGAGTGAACCCGTCAGAGTCGCCGCGATATCCGAAAGGACATCGCCGAACAGGTTGTCGGTGACAATGACGTCGAATTGCTTGGGCCACCGCACAAGCTGCATGCCGCCCGCATCCGCCAGCATGTGTTCGAGCTGGACGTCCTTGAACTCACGCGCATGCATCTGGGTCATCACCTCATTCCACAACACGCCCGTTTTCATGACGTTTCGCTTTTCCATGGATGTGACCTTGTTGCGCCGCTTACGCGCAAGTTCGCAAGCGACACGACCGATGCGTTCGATCTCATAGGTGTCGTAAATCTGTGTGTCGATCGCGCGCTTCTGGCCATTGCCGAGATCGGTGATCGTCTTTGGCTCGCCAAAATAAACTCCACCGGTCAGCTCGCGCAAAATAATAATATCGAGACCTTCGACCACGTCGCGCTTGAGCGAGGAGGAATCGGCAAGCGCGGGATAGACAATGGCCGGGCGAATGTTGGCGAACAACGCCAGATCTTTGCGCAATCGCAGCAGGCCTGCTTCGGGCCGTACGTCGTACGGCACCTTATCCCATTTTGGCCCGCCCACCGCCCCGAAGATAATGGCGTCCGCGGCCTTCGCCTTGTCCATGGTGGCATCGGTGATCGCGACTGTGTGCGCGTCATAGCAGCAGCCGCCCACCAGCGCCTCTTCCGTGCTGAACTTATCAGGACCCTTTTTGTTGAAGAAGTCGATGACGCGCTTCACCTCGGCCATCACTTCGGGGCCGATGCCATCACCAGGAAGAAGGAGCAGATTGTGGGTCGCCATACGCTTTACCTCGCGGAGAATTTGCTGTGCGGATTGCTAAAGCCTTGCAGCGGGCTTGGCAACCTGCCCTCTGTCAGCTGAAACTGAGCCATGCGCCAATTGAGGTGAACCGTGCCATCGGACCATCCCAGGGTCGTCATCATCGGTGCCGGTTTTGGTGGCCTCGAGGCCGCCAAGGCGCTGAAGCGCGCAACGGCTGAGGTGACGGTAATCGACAGGCAGAATCATCATTGCTTTCAGCCACTGCTCTATCAGGTGGCTACCGCAGCGCTGTCGCCGGCGGACATCGCCTGGCCGATCCGTCATATCTTGCGCCCACAGCGCAATGCGACCGTGCTGATGGAAGACGTGCGCGCTATCGATACAGATAAGAAGTGTCTTCGTACGCAATTCGGTGTTGTGCCCTATGACTATTTGGTGATCGCGACCGGTGCGATGCATTCCTATTTCGGCCACGACGATTGGTCCGCCTATGCGCCTGGGTTGAAGCGAATTGAGGATGCGACCCGAATTCGCCGCAGCATTCTGATTGCTTTCGAACAAGCAGAAGTCATACAGGATCAGGACGAGCAGCGGCGCCTGCTGACATTCGTGATTGTTGGCGGCGGTGCGACCGGTGTCGAGATGGCAGGCGCGATCGCGGATGTCGCGCGAGAGACGCTCGCCGCCGACTTCCGCCGCATCGACCCCCGTTCCGCGCGCATCGTACTGATTGAAGCCGGACCGCGGCTGCTGCCGGCTTTTCCGCAGAGCCTTTCAGATTATGCGCGCGACACTCTCACGCGCGCAGCCGTCGAAGTGAGAACAGACACTCTCGTAACGAAATGCGATGCGCGTGGTGTCGATCTCAAAGATGGCCGCATTGATGCCAGCACCGTGATTTGGGCTGCCGGCGTGATGGCGTCGCCGGCCGCACGCTGGCTCAATGTCGACGCCGATCGCGCCGGCCGCGTCAAAGTGAGGCCGGACTTGTCGGTACCGGACCATCCTGAAATTTTCGTCATCGGCGATGCTGCGGCAGTTTTCGATGCCAAAGGTCATCCGGTGCCGGGGATCGCGCCCGCCGCAAAGCAAATGGGAAAGTATGTGGGAAAGCTGATTTCAGCGCGCATTGCAGGGCGCGGGACGCCCAAGCCATTTCACTACGTTCATCTCGGAGACCTGGCGACGATCGGCCGGCGCGCCGCGGTCGTGAAATTCGGTCGGCTGGAACTCAGAGGCTTTGTCGGCTGGGTTTTCTGGAGCCTCGCACACATTTATTTTCTGATCGGACTACGCAACCGATTTGTCGTGGCTTTCAACTGGTTCTGGGACTACATCACATTTCAGCGCGGCGCACGCCTGATCACCGGCGTGCGGAATGGCGAAGGCTCTGGACACGAAAGCTAGATGCCGATCGGGACGCCGCTTACAACCCGCTGAACCAGTTGTAGCCCTTGTCTTCCCAGTAACCGCCCTTGTCCGTGTTGGTGACCTCCATGGCCACCACATATTTCGGATTCTTGAAACCCAATTTCGTGGGAATCCGGATCTTCATTGGAAAGCCGTAGGACCGGGGCAGCACCTGGTTGGCAAATTTGAATGTCATCTGCGTCTGCGGATGAAGCGCGGTCGGCATATCGATCGTGTTGGTGTAGCCTTCGGCGCACTTGAACCAGACATACTTCGCGCGGGTATCTGCACCGACGCGCCGGAGGAATTCCGACAGCGGCGTACCCTGCCAGGAGCCGATCGCGCTCCAGCCTTCAACACAGATGTGACGTGTGATTTGCGAGACTTCCGGGAGCGCATAAAGCTCTTTGAGCGTCCATGGTTTCTTGTTGTCGACCAGACCGGCGACTTCCAGCTTATAGGTTTCACCGTTCACCTCCGGCGCATCGTCTTCGTCGTAGAAGCCATTAAAGGGGAACGGCCTGGTGATGGCGCTTTCGGGATAAGTCGGAGCGAGCTTGGTGCGGCTGAAAATCGCCGCCTGCGCTCCATCATTGAATTCGGAGACCTTGCGCAGCACGCCTTCTGCGGTATCGCCATCAATGATGTCGCATCCGGTCAAAAACGTGAGCGCGCCGAGACTCGCGGCGCCGCGCAGGAAGCCGCGCCGGCTGGCATCCGGCATCAGTCTGGCCGCGTCCTTGATCAGAAGCTTCGGGTCGACACCGGGAATGATCCTGCGCTGTCGCATGCTGTTTCTCCTAACGTCCGGTGACCATCGCGCGCAGGCTCCTGGGCACGATCAGCGCCAGCGCCACATGCACAATGAGAAATCCGACGATTGCTGCCATTGCAAAGAAGTGTACGTAGCGGGCGGTGTCGTAGCCGCCGAACAAGGCGGTCAGCTCCTGAAATTGTACCGGCTTCCAGATCGACAGGCCTGACAGCACGATGACAACGCCGGCCAGGATCACGCCGGAATAGAGCAGCTTCTGCACCGCGTTGTAGTGCGAGAGGTCGTCATGGGCGAGTTTGAATGTCAACGCCGCCTTCACGTCGGCCACCACTTCAGATGGCCGGATCGGGAGGAGTTTGCGTCGGAAGCGGCCCGTAAGAATGCCAAGCGTAACGTAAACGATACCGTTGATGACAAGCACCCACATGGCCGCGAAATGCCAGAGCAACGCGCCCGCGAGCCACCTGCCGAGGGCAATGCTTTCAGAAAATGTGAAGTCGAACAGCGGCGACGCATTGTAGATCTGCCAGCCGGAACCAATCATCACCAGAATCGCCAGCGCATTGATCCAATGGCAGACGCGGACCCAGCGGGGGTGGATCGTTGCGTCCGCCGACAGGGTGATGGTTTCAGCGGTCATCGCGGCTCCGCCATTCCTGGCCTATCGATCAGTCCCTCGGCGAATATACGCCAAAACCGGGTCCACGGATGCGCGAACCCGGCCGTTTTCGTCCAGTTACTTCTTCATGCCGTCTTTGGACATGTTGTCCTTCGACATATCGTCTTTCTTCATTGAGTCTTTGGACATCTTGTCCTTGGACGTTGAGTCCTTGCTCATGGCGTCCTTCGACATGCTGTCCTTGGACATGGTGTCTTTCTTTATATCGTCCGCAAGGGCGGCCGGCGCCAGTGGCGCGATGGCCAGTCCGGACGCGACAAGCGCCGTCAGCAGTATGCTCTTTTTCATCAGATATCCCTCCGTGATTGACGTTGCGCTTCCCAGCTATCACGGCTTGCGGACACATCCTCATCAGTTTCCCGTTGCCGCAAGCTGGCATTCGGCTCACGGTTTTGTGAGAATGACCGGCCGGACTCGACCGAGCGAAGGAGAGAATTTGTGAGCGTGCCGTCGGCCTCAAAAACCAGTCCAGGCAATTTTTTTGAAGATTTCCGCCTCGGTCAACAGATCCGCCATGCCACTCCGCGCACAGTCTCGGTGGGCGATGTCGCGCTGTATCAGGGGTTATTCGGCGGCCGCTTTGCGGTGCAATCGTCTGACGTTTTTGCGCAGAACATCGGCTTTCCGAGAGCTCCCATCGACGATCTGCTGGTATTTCATATCGTGTTCGGCAAGACCGTGCCGGACATCTCGCTGAATGCCGTTGCCAATCTGGGTTACGCCAATTGCCGGTTTCTCAAGCCCGTGTATCCAGGCTCCACGCTGAATGCGGTTTCCGAAATCATCGGGCTGAAAGAGAACTCCAACAAAAAGACCGGCATTGTCTACGTCCGTTCACGCGGTTTCGACGATGCCGGTGATGCGGTGCTCGACTATGTACGATGGGTGATGGTGCGCAAACGCGATGAGACGGCGCCAGCGCCGGGCGAAGAGGTGCCCGAACTTCAAAAGAGCGTAGAGCCTGCGCGCCTCGGAGGCTCCTGCCCGAAAATCAATGGCCCCGCCTACGACAATGTCCTAGCCGGGAGCTCTCACCGGTTCGGTGACTACAAGGTCGGTGAAAAAATCGATCATGTCGACGGCGTCACGGTGGAGGAAGCCGAGCATCAGATCGCCACACGGCTCTACCAGAACACTGCGCGAATTCACTTCAACCAGTTTGTCGAGAGCAAAGGCCGCTTCGGACGCAGATTGATTTACGGCGGCCACGTCATTTCGCTCGCGCGCACCCTGTCGTTCAACGGTCTGGGCAATGCATTCCAGGTGGCCGCAATCAATGGTGGGCGCCACGTGGCACCGCTGTTTGCCGGGTGCACCGTATTTGCATGGTCGGAAATACTTGAATGCGCCGGGCTGCCGGGCCGCAAGGATATCGGCACGCTACGTGTCCGTACCGTCGCCACAAAGGATCGTCCGTGCACGGACTTCCCGCTCAAAAGCGGCGACGACTACGACCCGGCAGTGGTCCTCGATCTCGACTATTGGGTGCTCATGCCGCAGTGAACAACGAAAGGAGGAAACATGCCAAAAGAACCCGGCCCGGCTCATGGACCAGAGTCCGACGAACGCCTGCTTGCTGAGCTTCGTTCATTACGCCAGGGGTTTCGCAAATCGCAGGCGTACAGAAATGTGCACCAGCTTACATCGGGTCAAAGAATAGCAGACACTGTCGCCGCCGTGATGGGCTCCTGGACGTTTATCATCTGCCAGTCGATCATTCTTTTTGTCTGGATTGTTCTCAACATCACCGCCTATGTCGAACGATGGGACCCCTATCCATTCATCCTGCTCAATCTCGCGCTCTCGTTCCAGGCCGCTTATGCCGCTCCTTTCATCATGATGAGCCAGAACCGTCAGCAGGATATTGATCGCAAGGCCGCCGAACACGACTATCAGATAAACATCAAGGCTGAGCTGGAGATCGAACTCCTGCATCAGAAGATCGATGAGCTTCGCGAAAAAGAGGTGTTAAGTCTTTCAGAGTCGATCCAGCAACTCATCGAGCTCTTGCGCAAGTCCGGTACGCAACAACAAACTGCGACCTGAAGCACGTCGCACCGCACGGAATTCAGGCGCCTGCCCTTAGATGATCGACCAGTTGCCGCGCGTATGGCGGCAATGCCTCGATGTCGCGGACACAGATGGTCAGTTCGCGGAGCGCCCAGGAATCGGTGAGTTGCACGGCACTGATCGCCATCGTGCGCTGCGTGCGCTGCACGGTGGTCTCAGGCACAATACCGACACCGACGTTGCATTCAACCAGACGGCAGATTGCATCGAAGCTGCGCAACTGCACACGCAGACGAAGAGGCCGGCCGATGCGATTCGCCTTGTCGGCAAGGAATCGCTGGATTGCGCTGGCACGGTCGAGGCCGACCATGTCGTAGTCAAGCACCTCGGCAAAGCCGATGTGCGAACGGGTCGCAAGCGGATGTTTTTTTGCAACCACGAGCACGAACCGGTCGCTTCGGAACGGAAACGTATTCAAGCCGCCATAGTCGACGGTACCGGCAACGATGCCGATATCGGCGTTGCCTTCGGCAATCAGGCCTACGATTTCGTCACTTAGTCGCTCCTCGAGGTCCACACTGATGTCCGGATAGGCCATCAGGAACGAGCTGAGTGTCTCAGGCAAGAACTCGGTGAGCGCATTGGTGTTTGAGAGAACCCGCACCTGGCCGGCGAGGCCCCGCGCGTAAGGTGTGAGGTCCTCCTGCAGGCGCTCCGTTTGCGCCAGGATTCCCCGCGCATGCTGCAACAAGGTGCGGCCGGCCGGTGTCGGTGTGACACCCGCGCGCCCGCGCACCAGAAGGGCGGTCCCGAATGCCAGTTCCATCTTCCGAATCCGGGTCGAGGCAGCCGCAAGTGCCAAATTGGAGCGTGCCGCCCCGTGGGTGATGCTCCCAGCCTCAACGATATGCCGGAACAGGTTGAGGTCGGTAAAATCGAACCGCATTCTTGGACCTCCTTCTTATTCTGCGAAGGCAGGCTACATATAAAGCATATTGCAATGGGCAGTTCGTGGGTTCAAGCTTCGCGAACCATGAAGTAACGACCCTTGCCGTCCGGTCAAGTGGAAACTTCGCTCACCCGTCTCTTGCGGCCGCCTGACCCGTCAACATGCAATACGTCTCCCGTCCTCACGTTGAGACCTCATCATTCGACGGCAGGTTTTCTGGAGTTGACGATGGTCGAGCCTGAGGCAGGAACATCGACAGGGATGCGGCGCGTGCGTCCGCTGTCTCCTCACCTGCAAATCTACAAGCCGATGCTCACGATGGTGATGTCGATCGTGCATCGCATTACGGGCGCCGCCCTCTATTTCGGAATGTTGCTGCTCGCCTGGTGGCTGATCGCGGCGGCGAGTGGTCCGAATGCCTATGCCAACGTCGAGTGGTTCATGGGCAGCCTGATCGGGCAGCTGGTGCTGTTCGGCTACACATGGGCCTTGCTTCACCACATGCTCGGCGGTATCCGCCATCTGATCTGGGACACGATCCACGGTTTCGAGCCGGTCGAACGTGAACTGCTGACGCTGGCGACGCTCGTTGGCTCAATTACGCTTACGCTCATTCTTTGGGTCGTTGGCTATCTCGTCATGGGGGGACCGCGATGAGCCCGGTTCAACCTATGCGCACGCCGATGCGCCGCGTCCGCGGCCTTGGTGCAGCCCGTTCGGGCACCGGTCAGTTCTGGCATCAGCGCATCACCTCGGTCGCCGGCATTCCGCTGACCATCGGGCTCCTGCTCATCATCACCGCGCTGCTTGGACGCAGTCACGCGGCAGTCGTGCAGATTCTGGGATCGCCGATCGTCGCGATTACCGTGCTGCTGTTCATCGTCAATACGGCCTATCACATGTGGATCGGCATGCAGGAAATCATCCTCGACTACGTCCATGATGACCGGTGGAAGCTGTTGAGCCTGATGGCCAACACGTTCTTCGTTTTCGCCGTCAGCCTGACGTCGATCTACGCGATTCTCAAGCTGTCGTTCGGGGTCTAGTCATGGCAACGAATGGAAAATCCAGCGGCGCTCCTTCGATTAACGGCCGCGCCTATCCGATCGAGGACCACACTTACGATGTCGTCGTTGTCGGTGCCGGCGGGTCGGGCCTGCGCGCGGTGGTTGGATGCAGCGAGGCGGGCTTGCGGACGGCTTGCATCACCAAGGTATTTCCCACCCGCTCGCACACCGTCGCTGCGCAAGGTGGGATCGCGGCCGCACTGGGCAACATGGGAGAAGATGACTGGCGGTGGCACATGTATGACACCGTCAAAGGCGCGGACTGGCTCGGTGACCAGGACGCTATCGAATATCTCTGCCGCAATGCGCCCGCCGCCGTTTATGAACTCGAGCACTGGGGTCTGCCCTTCTCGCGCCGCGAAGAGGACGGGAAAATTTATCAGCGCCCGTTCGGAGGCATGACCACCCACTACGGCAAGGGCACCGCGCAGCGCACATGCGCGGCGGCAGATCGCACAGGCCACGCCATGCTGCACACAATGTACGGCCAGGCACTGCGCCATGCGGCCGAGTTCTACGTCGAATATTTTGCGATCGACCTGATCATGGACGAGGAAGGCCGTTGTCGCGGCGTCGTGGCCCTCAACATGGACGACGGGTCAATCCATCGTTTTTCCGCCAACATGACCATCCTCGCTACCGGCGGATACGGGCGCACCTATTTTTCATGTACTTCGGCGCACATCTGCACCGGCGATGGCAACGCCATGGTGCTGCGCGCCGGGTTGCCATTGCAGGATATGGAATTCGTGCAGTTCCATCCGACCGGCATCTATCCGGCAGGATGCCTGATCACCGAAGGTTCGCGCGGCGAAGGCGGTTATCTGGTCAATTCCGAAGGTGAGCGTTTCATGGAGCGTTATGCTCCATCAGCGAAGGATCTTGCATCACGCGATGTCGTCTCCCGCGCCATGACGGTCGAAATCCGGGAAGGGCGCGGCGTTGGCAAGGAAAAGGATCACCTGTTCCTGCATCTCGATCATCTCGATCCGGCAGTGTTGCACGAGCGGTTGCCGGGCATCAGCGAAACCGCGCGCATTTTTGCCAATGTCGATGTCACGCGCGAACCGATACCGGTGCTACCAACCGTGCATTACAATATGGGAGGCATCGCCACGAATTATCACGGCGAAGCGCTGACCAAGAAAAAGGGCGGCGACGATACTGTAATCCCCGGCCTTATGGCGCTCGGTGAAGCCGCATGCGTGTCGGTGCATGGGGCCAACCGGCTCGGTTCGAATTCGCTGATCGATCTGGTCGTGTTTGGACGTGCCGCAGCACACCGCTGCGCCGAGTTGCTGACGCCGGGAGACAAGCAGCCTGAACTGCCGAAAAATTCGGCCGAAATTTCGCTGTCGAGGCTCGACAAATTCCGCAACGCCTCCGGCGGGACGCCGACCGCCAAGTTGCGACTCAACATGCAGAGAGTCATGCAAGAGGATTGCGCCGTGTTCCGCGCCGGCGAGGTGCTGGATCAGGGCCACAAGAGAATTCATGACGTCTACGACGGTATGGCCGACGTTCATGTCACCGACCGGTCGCTTATCTGGAATTCTGATCTGATCGAAACGCTGGAACTCGACAACCTTATTGCGCAGGCGGTCGTCACCATGGACTCGGCCAGAAATCGGACGGAAAGCCGCGGCGCGCATGCGCGTGAAGATTATCCCGAACGTGACGACAAGAATTGGATGAAGCACACGCTGTCGTGGATGGATGAAAAGGGTCACGTAAAACTCGACTATCGCCCGGTGCACGCTTACACGCTCACCAACGACGTTGCTTATATAGAGCCGAAAGCCCGCGTTTACTGACGGAAACTTGCCATGGTCGAATTCACCCTGCCGAAAAACTCCAAGCTCACCGAAGGCAAGAAGTGGCCGCGCACCTCGCATGCGACGCACGTGAGCGAATTCCGCATCTACCGCTGGAACCCGGAAGACGGGCAGAATCCGAGCGTCGATACCTACTACGTCGATCGCGATGATTGCGGACCGATGGTTCTCGACGCGCTGATCTGGATTAAAAACACTATCGATCCGACTCTCACCTTCCGCCGTTCCTGCCGCGAGGGCGTGTGCGGTTCCTGTGCCATGAATATCGACGGCACCAACACGTTGGCTTGCACAATGGCGATTGACGATGCGCGTGCGCCGGTGCGCATCTATCCTCTGCCGCACCAACCGGTCGTGAAGGATCTCGTGCCGGATTTGAATAATTTCTACGCGCAATACGCATCGATTGAGCCATGGCTAAAGACGATTACGCCGACTCCGGAAAAGGAGTGGAGGCAAAGCCGCCACGACCGGGCCAAGCTCGACGGCATGTACGAATGCATTCTGTGCGCCTGCTGCTCGACGTCGTGCCCGAGCTATTGGTGGAATTCGGATCGTTATCTTGGCCCAGCCGCATTGCTGCAAGCCAACCGATGGGTCCAGGACAGCCGCGATGAAGCCACGGGCGATCGCCTCGACAATATCGAGGACCCATTCCGGCTTTACCGCTGCCACACGATCATGAATTGTTCGAAGGCCTGTCCAAAAGGCCTCAACCCGGCGAAGGAAATCGCCGTACTGAAAAAGGCCCTGGTCGATCGGCAGCTTTGACGTCGCCGGACCATTGCAAGCAAGATTACTCCCCTGAATGGACGATGAAGGTTGTCCATTTCAGATATACAACTTTCACTTGAATCGCATTTCTGAGTGGTGCACGGTTTGCCCCTTTCCGGGGTGACGTCGTGCGCTCGCGTTTGAGTTTTTTGATCGCAGGAAGTCTGCTTTGCACGGCCTGCGGCCCGATCTCGAAATTGCCGTCATTGCCGTCTGAGGACGTCGAACTGGAGCGCCGCAGGCAACAGATTGATCATATCCGCGATTACTTCGCGCAACTCGACCGGCTTCATAGTGTCGCGTTCCGGCTTCGTTTGGCCAATCGCGACGACTGCAAGAATTGGACATGGGCACAGATCGGTCTGGATGCGGGGACGGTAGCGAGCCTGCCACGCAAATACCGTTCCTTCACCCAAGACGCGGTTTCAGTGAGCTGGACACAAGCGACTGTCCTGTCCGTTGCGGAAATCTCGCCGGCTGCCGCCGCGGGAATCAAGCCGGGTGACCATCTTCTGACATTCAACAATGACCCCGTGCCACGCGTCGATACAGCCGGGTGGATTGGCAGATTTGTGCGCAATAATGGCGAGCAACCAATCCAGATTCTGGTGCGTCGCGACGGCATCGATGAAATGCACACAGTGACTCCGGCAAAGGCATGCGCGATCCCGATCGAACTTAAATCCGACTCATCACCGGAAGCCTTCACGACCGGCGACAGAATCGTCGTCCATTCGAGCATCCTGCGGATAGCGCGCACCGACGCGCAGCTTGCCCTCGTCATCGGACATGAGCTCGCGCACGCCAATCTTGGTCATCTGGAAAAGCAGCGCGCCAACGGAATGCTCGGCTGGGCCGCCGGAGCAGCGATAGACGCCGGAATGATGCTCGGCGGAATACCGACCGGCGGCGCATTTATCAGACAATTTGCGCGCGTGGGGGAGCGGGCATTTAGCATCGATTTCGAGCGTGAGGCCGACTATGTCGGTGCCTACTATGCGGCGCGTGCGGGCTACGATCTGGCGGGCGCGGAAGAATTCTGGCGGGCACTTTCAATGGAAAACCCCGACAGCATTCGTATTGCTGTGACGCATCCGGTAACGCCTATACGTTTCGTCCAGATGCAGAAAGTCGCTGCCGAAATTGCCGATAAGCGGCGCCACAATCTGCCATTGATGCCGGAACCGAAATTCATCCAGGCCGACACGGAACCAACAATGGTCCCGGCAGAGAGTATTCACTAACGGGTCAGGCGATCCCTAAACGCATTTTTTGGCTTGGCAGAGGTGCTCGAGCTCCGGAAACGGCTTATAGGCGGCATTTCCGCACTGCTCCTTCGTCGCGTCGATGAGCTGGTTGAGATGACCGCCATAGAAAATGGCGATGCGATCTTTGCTGCCGGCGTACTGCTTGCTGACGTCGCGCGAATCCGACCGGACACAGGCCATATAGCGCTCGTCCTTACCCGCCGCCCGCAATATGGGGTCGCTGATGTATGCGTTGCGCACGTTGGTAGGATCGTCGAGCATGGTCGTCATCGTGAACAGAATCTCATTCTTGTAGTCGGCCGGAAAAACATTTGGATTTTCTTCCGGCTCCTTTTTGTCCGACGAACAGGCGGCAAGGGCCAACGCAAGAGCCAGAGCAAGGGCCGAGGCAAGCGTCGCACGCAAGCATGGGTTCGTCATACGTCGGGTCATCGACGTTTCCTCAATCGCAGACTTGTTCAGTCAAGTTTCAGCTTGCGCCGCCGTTGACCGAGCGTGCGCAGACGCAACGCATTGAGCTTGATAAAGCCCTCGGCGTCGCGATGATCGTAGGCCACCGCACCTTCCTCAAATGTCACCAGTTCCTGATCGTAGAGTGAATATTTGCTCTCGCGGCCGATAACAGTAACGTTGCCTTTATAGAGCTTGAGCTTCACGCGACCGGTTACAAACTCCTGGCTCTTGTCGATTGCGACCTGCAGCATTTCACGCTCCGGCGCGAACCAGAAGCCATAGTAGACGAGCTCGGCATATTTCGGCATCAGCTCATCTTTGAGATGCGCAGCGCCACGGTCCAGCGTGATCGATTCGATGCCGCGGTGGGCCGCGAGCAAAATAGTTCCACCCGGCGTCTCATACATGCCGCGTGACTTCATGCCGACGAAACGATTCTCGACGAGATCGAGCCGCCCAATCCCGTTTGCGCGACCCAGATCGTTAAGATGCTTGAGCAGTACCGCCGGCGTCATTTTTTTCCCGTCGACCGCAACGGCGTCGCCGCGTTTGAAATCGACGATGATGGTCGTTGGCTTATCGGGGGCCTTTTCCGGATCGATAGTACGCGAAAATACATATTCCGGGACATCCTGACCCGGGTCTTCGAGTACCTTGCCTTCGGACGAGGTGTGCAACAGGTTGGCGTCAACCGAGAACGGCGCGTCGCCACGCTTGTCCTTGGCAAACGGAATCTGGTGCTTTTCGGCAAATTCGATGAGCCGGGTTCGCGAGGTCAGATCCCACTCCCGCCACGGTGCAATCACCGTCACATCCGGTTTGAGCGCGTAATATGTCAGTTCGAACCGGACCTGGTCGTTGCCCTTGCCTGTAGCACCATGTGCCACGGCATCGGCGCCCACCTTATCCGCAATCTCGATCTGCTTCCTGGCGATCAACGGCCGCGCAATTGACGTGCCGAGCAGATATTGTCCCTCGTACAGCGCGTTTGCCCGGAACATCGGAAAAACGTAATCGCGGACGAATTCCTCGCGCAAATCCTCGACGAAAATGTTTTCCTTTTTGATGCCGAGTAACAACGCCTTTTGCCGCGCCGGCTCCAGTTCCTCTCCCTGGCCGAGATCGGCAGTAAAAGTGACGACCTCACATCCATAGGTGGTCTGCAACCACTTCAGAATGATCGAGGTGTCGAGCCCGCCGGAATAGGCAAGCACAACTTTCTTCACGTTCTTCTTCGTCTTGCCGTCGGGCATCGGATATCCGCCACGTTCAAAAATTTGCGGCGGACTATAGGGCCAAAGGTAAGCGGCGCAAAGTGCGTCGTGGTTAACACTACGCCCACAAAACTTCAGTCTTTTTTCTGTTGCAGCGCTATTTCGCTCTTCGGCTTCCACCAAATAATCGAGCAAGGAAATCGTGAGCGGGCAGAGCCACCCGCTCGAGCGCACGCTCGACATCATCATCTGACAGGCGCGTGCGCGGCCACCGGTAAATCAGGAAGTAGACGGCCCAGACAACAAGAAACGTAAACACGCCCGCGAAGATGACATCGGACGGAAAATGGGCACCGGCCATCACACGAATCGCCGCCATAGCGGTCCCGAGCGCGAGCGCTGCGCCGTATGCGAGAGCGCGCCACTGCGGTGGCGCCAATGCTGCCGGTGCGACCGTCCAAAATGCGCCAGACACGTCGCCGGACACAAATGCACAATTGGACGGGCAACTGCCCCGTGGGTCCCACCACGCAACAAACTGATCATGGCCGCCGAACTGCGTCACATCGATCGGCCGCGGACGGCCCCAGTGGTCCTTGAGAAGCACATTGACCAGCAATCCGGGCGCCAAAATCATGGTGCTGATCAGGAAAACGACGGCACGCCCCGGTATGAATAGTTTGCGTCGCGGCAGGATCAGCTTGACGAGCAGCGCAAGCACAGCCGGAACCACCAGGACCGTAGCAATCCAGAGACCAAGATTTCGCGCCATCATCACCGGCGGATAAATGCGGAAAGCAAACATATTGTGACTCGTGTCCTCGACTGCATAGAAGTGGCGCGCGACGCGTAAGTCGAGGTCGGGATAAAGCCCAAAGGCCACGCCTGTGACAATGGCAACGGCGAGCGCGATGATGAGTCCGGTGCGGTTCATGCGCGCCTCGTCTAGCCGAGACCCCTGAAAATAGAAAGGCGGCAACGCACCCAGGCCGCTATATTTGCAACCATGGCAAAGCCGACACTCGATTTCTGGTTCGAATTCGCGTCGACCTATTCCTACCCGGCGGCGATGCGCATTTCACCGCTCGCTGAGGCCGCCGGCGTCGCCGTGCGCTGGCGGCCATTCATGCTGGGACCAATTTTCAAGGAACAAGGCTGGACGACATCGCCGTTCAATCTCTTTCCGGCCAAGGGCCGCAACATGTGGCGCGACCTTGAAAGAACGTGCGGCACATTCGGCCTGCCATTTGTGCGGCCGACAACGTTTCCGCAGAATACTCTGCTGGCCGCGCGCGTCGCCCTGGTAGGGCTGGCCGAGGCCTGGGGTGAGGATTATTGCCGCGCCATCTATCGCGCAGAATTCGCAGAAGGCCGCACGGTCGAGGAAACAGAGACGATCGCCGGTGTTCTGACCAGTCTCGGACTGGACGCCAGCGCCGTGCTGGATCGCGCTCAATCGAACGAAAACCGGTCGCAGCTACGTGCTCACACCGAGGAAGCCCAGAAGCTCGGGATATTCGGCTCACCGAGCTTCGTCACCGCCGACGGCGAGCTGTTTTGGGGTAACGATCGCCTGGAAGCGGCGCTCAACTGGGCCAGGCGTTAAACCGGACGCGGTTCCCGCCAGCGGCCGGCGTTACGACCGGCGATCAGCCAATAGACGATTCCGCCGACAATACCGGCGGCGGCCGCGAGCTGTAGAGAATTGCCAACCGGTGCAACGTCCGTTGTGTTCTCCAGCCTGACCGAAATATCAGAGCCATAATACGATGCCAGCCCGACCAGCGCGCCGCCGACACCGTAATAAAGGAAGTGACGCAAGCGCGCGGCCTCCGCGATGACGACCACAACCAACGCCGGCAGCATTGCGACCGCGCCGACGAGGCTGGTGGCAAAGAAGGAAACAATGAAGAAGCTCACGCGCTCGAAGGGATCGGAATCAATGCCAGCCCAGTCCGGCGCAACGATGCCGATGGCGAGCACAACGCCTGCGGCCACAATGGCCAAAATGAGCGCAAAGAAAATGACGATAATCCGGCCAAAGAGGGACATTTCCTATCCTCAAATAAAGCGGTGCGGTCACTCCACCATTGCCATCGCGCGCAGCGCCATGCGCTCTCGTACTGAAAGCTTCTCCGTCGCGCTTTTGAGCTGGCCGCAGGCGGCCAGGATATCGCGTCCGCGCGGCGTGCGGACCGGCGAGGCGTAGCCGGCATCGAAAATGATCTGCGAGAATTTCTCGATCTGCTCCCAGTCCGAGCATTCAAACTTGCTGCCCGGCCAGGGATTGAACGGGATGAGGTTGATCTTGGCGGGAATGCCTTTGAGCAGCCGCACCAACGCCTTGGCGTCGTCGATTGAATCGTTCACGCCCTTGAGCATGACATATTCGAAAGTGATGCGCTTGGCGTTCGAAACGCCAGGATAGTTGCGACAGACTTCCAGAAGCTCTGCAATCGGGTATTTACGGTTGAGCGGCACCAACTCGTTACGCAGATCGTCCCGCACGGCATGCAGGGAGACAGCCAGCATGCAGCCGATTTCGCTGCCAGTACGCGCGATGTTGGGTACGACGCCGGAGGTGGAAAGTGTGATGCGCCGTTTTGAAATGGCGATGCCCTCGCCATCCGCCACAATGAGAAGCGCATCGCGCACCGCATCGAAATTGTAGAGCGGCTCACCCATGCCCATCATCACGATATTGGTGATGCAGCGTTCGCCGCTCGGTATTACGCCGTCGGTTGGCCGTACGCCGCCAGGCCAATCGCCCAGCCGATCGCGTGCAGCCATCACCTGGCCCACAACCTCTCCCGCAGTGAGATTTCTGACCAGGCGTTGGGTGCCGGTATGGCAGAAGGTGCAATTGAGTGTGCAGCCAACCTGGCTGGAAACACATAGGGTGCCGCGTTCGGTATCTGGGATGTAGACGCATTCAACCTCGTGGGGGCGTTCGCCCTCCACTTCGCCGGGAAGCCGCAACAGCCATTTGCGCGTGCCGTCGACCGAAACCTGTTCGGCAACGACTTCGGGGCGAGCCAAGGTGAACCGATCGGCCAGCGCGGCGCGCA
>Ga0070681_10002678_pt1 | contig 16361 bp, 17 predicted proteins | sample KBSC83BmetaG_FD_65650 | JGI IMG/M metagenome (GOLD analysis project Ga0070681, IMG submission 65650) | Corn rhizosphere microbial communities from Kellogg Biological Station, Michigan, USA - KBS C8-3B metaG | ecosystem: Host-associated > Plants > Roots > Rhizosphere | place: USA: Michigan...
CACGATGCAGTTGGCCGCCGGCGACAACGCGGTCAAACTTTTCGCGCTCGAGTCTTCGTGACCTTCGCGTTGCGAGCCGGCAGCGACGCTTCGACGAGCTTCCAGAACTGACGTTCGCCGATGACTCGCACCACATGTCCTCGCGCGGCGAGGCGACGAATCTCCATCAGCTTGAGTCCACCGACGGTGCCCGCGATCTGCAGCTTGTTCGGCCGCCCTCGCACCAACACGTCCGTCAGGTGACCCGGCTTGGATTGGACGATCGCGCCAGCCTTTTTCGCCGAGGCCATCGCTTCGGCGCGCGGACGACTCAGAAATCCCGTGAACGCGATTCGCTTCCCAGCCAGCCCCGACACACGTCCGAGGTTGATCTCTTTCGGGCGTTGGCGAAGTGCGGTGATGAGATCCGCCGCTGACTCGTAACGCTTGCCGCGTACGCCGAGGCATCGGTGAATGACTTCTTTCAGCTCGTCGCTGCAGGGAAGCCCGCGCACATCGCGGCTTCGCATCGGGCGTTGCACGTCGCCACGCAGCAGCATCGATGCGATCTGCCCGACTTGATAGATGTCGTCCCGTTGCTGCCAGCGGCGCACCTTTCCCCAGGCAATCTCCGTCGGCGCGTTGAACGGATTGAACGCCTCCGCAGTGACACCCCGCCGACTGAGCTGGTGCGTCGCGATGCCGAAGTCGCCGAGCTTGAGCTGCTCATCCGCGCCGCACACGAACACGTTGAACGGCGTGAGGTCGCGATGGAGCGCTTGTCCGCGATGAAGTGCGTCGAGGGCTTGTAGAATCGCGGCGATCTCGCGTCGCACGAAGCGCTCCGGCTGCGGACCTTTGCGAGCGAGCCATGCGCCCAAGTCGCCGTGCTCCGCGTACTCCATCGCGAGGCAGTAGCGCATTCTCGGCCCTTCGACTTCTGCGAACCGATCGAACACGCGGAGCGCCCGCGGCTCGCGCAGGAGCAGCTCGGCGAAATAGGCTTCGCGAAGCCAACCGGACATTCGATCGCTGATCTTGACGCAAACCTGCGCGGGATAGCCGTCGCGCGGCATTGGCGTCGCGAGATAGACCTCGCCGAATCCTCCCTTGCCGAGCAAACGATCGAGCCGATAGGTACGGCCGGTCTCCGAGCTGTACGCCGTCGGCGCACCCGGAAGCGTCGGAAGCCCGTTGTTCGAGCGCGAAGTCGCGTCGGCCCGAGTGGTTCGAGTCGAGCGGGTTTGCGTTGCCATTCCTGTACTTGGGCAGGGTGACGCGAGTCGTCAAGGGAGCACGCGTGCGGAGCATCGCGCTGGCAGCCATCGAAGCCCCCTCGTACGTTATCGCACGTTACAAAGGGACCTCCGCCCCTCATGATCGATGAGTGACCACCGCGGCAACATCAGCCGCCGCGAATTCGGCCAGCTGCTGGGAGTCGCCGCGCTGAGCGGAGTGATGCCCACACTATCGACGGGTTCAACCATGCCGATTCCAAACGCCGCGACCGACGTCGCGCCGCTGTCCACATCCGCGGAGGATCTGTGCACGCTCTCCGCGACCGATCTCGCCGCGCGCATTCATCGCAAGCAGGTCTCGGCGCGAGATGTAATGGCGGCGCACCTGGCGCGCATCGAGCGCGTCAACCCGAATATCAACGCCATCGTAACGCTCGTCGCCGAGCGTGCGATGGCGGACGCGGCGAAGGCGGATGAACGTCAGGCACATGGCGCAACGCTGGGACCTCTGCACGGGCTTCCTGTCGCGCACAAAGACTTGGTAGCGACAGCCGGGATTCGCACCACGTACGGTTCGCTCTACTACAAGGACAACGTTCCGGCGAAGGATGCGCTCATCGTCACGCGGCTCCGCGCCGCCGGAGCAATCACGATCGGAAAGACGAATACGCCGGAATTCGGCGCCGGATCACACACGTTCAATCGCGTGTTCGGCGCGACGCACAATCCATTCAATCTCGCGAAGACCGTCGGCGGCAGCAGCGGTGGCGCGGCGGCGGCGTTGACGACCGGCATGGTGCCAATCGCCGACGGAAGCGATACCGGCGGCTCGCTGCGGAATCCGGCGGCATTCAACAACATCGTCGGGTTTCGCCCATCGCCTGGACGCGTCACAGACGACGACGGCTCGTGGTCGCCGCTCTCGACGGGTGGACCGATGGGGCGCACCGTTGCGGACGTCGCGCTCATGTTCAGCACGATCGTCGGACCGCACGCACCCGATCCGCTGTCGATCGACGTGGACGGAGCGCAATTTCGCGCACCGCTCGGGCGCTCGTTCAAAGGAGTACGCGTCGCGTGGTTCACGAATCTCGGCGGCATTCCATTCGAGCTCGAGATCACGCGAGTCGTCAATGCCACGCGGAGCGCCTTCGAGCAACTCGGCTGCCTCGTCGAAGATGCTGAACCGGACTTCAGCGGCGTCGATGAGGCGTTTCCAGTTTTGCGCCACCTGTCCTATCACTCGAGCTACGCCGCGATTGCTCGTGCGCACCCCGATCTCGTGAAGGACACGGTCAAATGGGAGATCGCGGAAGCGGAGCGCCAGACTGCCGCGGACGTCGCGCGAGCGGCGGCCCGCCAGTCGCGCATGTATCTCGAGACGGCGCAGTTCTTCGAGAAGTACGAGTACTTCGTGCTGCCGGTGACACAGGTCGAGCCGTTCGATATCACGACGGAGTATCCGACGTCTGTCGCGGGCGTCGCGATGCCGACGTACATCGATTGGATGCGCTCCTGCTGGTACATCACCTTCATGTCCGTTCCGGCGATCTCGGTGCCGGCCGGATTCACCGCCAGCGGCCTCCCCGTTGGGCTGCAGATCGTCGGGCGGCATCGGGGCGACTGGAGCGTACTGCAGCTGGCGCACGCGTTCGAGTCCGCAACGGGGCATGGGAAGCGGCGTCCAACGGTCTAGACCCCGCTCGACCGCCGGACAGCGCGCGGAATTCTATCCGAGGAGCAACGTCCGGATCGACGTGACTATGCCGGACCATGCCGGAACGGCGACGATCAAAGACATCGCGCTCAAGCTTCCGAGCAGCTTCTTCTGTCGAATCACGCCGTATCGGTCGAGTGCATAGACCAGGCGCGAGATCAGCGGCCAGGCCGCGCGGTGAAGTAGCAAGACCAGGCAAAGCATGATCGACAGGAGACTGAGCAGCGCCGTCAACGCGTTCGACGCAGCCACGAAACTGGATCCGATCGCGACTAGTTGCTGCTGAGTCGACCACGCGTGTCGCGCGATCGCGATCGGGAGGCCAATCGTGATCGCAGCCCCAACCAGATTGCCGAGCAGCAGAAACAGCATCGGCGCAAATCGCTCCTGTTGCGCCATCCGATGCAGCGACCAACGCGTGAGTGCAATCATCAGAAAGTCGGAGAGAACGGCGCCCGCCAGCACCAGCACGAAGAGGAACAATCCATCGCGGATTGTGCCCGGTGCGGTCAACGTCTGGATCGCGTCCGGCTTCACGCGGGAATCGACCGCGCCGCACAGCCGCGCAGCCGAATCGAGTCGAGCATACGCATGACGCAACGAGTCCGATTGTGCGCGCAAGCGTGAAGCTTCCGCGGCCGTCGTCGGCCGGGCTTGATCGAGCACTCGGCCGAGCGCCCTGAGGCTTTCGGCGCTTTGGAACACGCGGGGCATATCGCGCGACGCATCAAATCCGGCGATCGGACATTGTCGAGCAACCGAATCCAGCCGTTGCATCGTGGTCGAGAACCGAATCCCACCGACGTAGAAGATCAGCAGCGCGGAGGAAAACCCGGCGACGGCGCCGCACGCACTCCACCAACCGACTGGCGGACGATTCCACTGCCGTCGATAGGGCAAAGCGCCGACGTGGATGCTGATCGCAGCGCCAACGACCACAACGAGGAGCTCGAGCGCGATCCATGGCCCCATGGCGCCGAATTGCATCCCGCTCTCTATGGCGACGTACACGGACACCGCGGTGATGAAAACCGACAAGGTGGCGAACAACGATGTGGCGGACCAGCAGATTGAAACTCCCACCGCTGAGCCGGCAAACAGCCGCAGGCCAAAGACTCGAGTCAGCGCGCGGCTGACACTCTGGGCAGACTCGCGAACGAAGGCGGCTTGGCGCGTCATGGCGGACTCCTTTGCATCCTCGATCCGTATCCAAATCTCGGACAGGCGGTCGCATAGACGCTTTTCGTCGCCTTCATACAACCCAATCGCCAAAAAGGCGGTGAACAGTCCAAAGAGGAGGGCGATGCCGCGGAGAATGAAATTGGCCATGTCCACTGAGATCGGGTTTGCTGCCACCGGATGCGGTTCGGCCACCCCATCCGACGATGTAGGCCGACTCTATCCTACGACGCGAGCCTCTTGTACGCCAAATCGGCCGTCCCGGCGAACGATCCCGGGACAGTTGGCGACGCAGGCGCCAGGACCCGGAACCCACGAGCGTCAAACATTAAACGTTTCTAATATTTGCCGGTACTTCAGCGTACCGCTCGACACGCCGTCGTGTCGAGGAAACGTCATTGCTTGTTCTGGAAATAGAATCGTGCCGCGAGCGCTTACTATTTGAGGTCTTTGTCACGCCGGATTCGCTGAGTCGTCGCTCTTTCGGCCCGAACCACCCGGACGAACGATGACTGTTCACCGCGGATCATGAAGTCGATCTACGTCGCCCGACAACCGATCTTCGAATTGGGTCGCGGCCTCTTTGGATACGAATTGTTGTACCGCCGCGGGCCGACGAGCGATCACGCCGACGGCGACACGACCGTGATGACCGCGGAAGTCATCGTGCACGCGATGCTCGGCATCGGCCTCAAGGCGATCGCCGGCACCGAGTACGCGTTCGTCAACTTCTCGCGCCCGTTGTTGCTCAACCGGAGCTGGGAAGTGTTCGAGCGGAATGCCGTGGTCATCGAGCTGCTCGAGGACGTCCCCTGCGACGCGGAAGTCATCGACGCGTGCAAGGACCTCGTTGCCGCCGGATATCGGCTCGCGCTCGACGACTACGTCTACGCGGAGCAATCGCTGCCGCTCCTCGAGATGGCGTCCATCGTCAAGATCGACATGCTCGGCAAGTCGCCGAGCGAGATCGAAACGCTGACTCGCCAACTTCGCCAAATCCGACCGACCGGCATGCGATTCCTCGCCGAACGCGTGGAGACGACGCGTGTCGCGGACCATTGTGCGAAGCTGGGTTACGATCTCTTCCAGGGATACCTGTTCAGCCGCCCGGAGATGCTGAGCAAGACGGATGTCGCGACGGGACAGCTCGCGATCATGCGACTGCTCAATATGCTCGGCAACGACTCCACGACGGATACCGCTCTCGAAGCGGCGTTTCAGACCGATCTCGCGCTCTGCTACAAGCTGCTTCGAATGGTGAACGCGGCGGAGATCGGCGGCCGCGGAATCTCATCGATCCCGCACGCCATGCGCCTTGTCGGCCGGCGAACGCTGCACCGATGGCTTTCGGTCATTCTCGTGGCGTCGCTCGGATCGGCCGGAGACGTCAGCCATGAGATGGCGCTCACCGCGATGACGCGCGGGCGAATGTGTGAGCTCGTCGTCGCCAGCGCGCGCCGCGCGTCCGACACGGGCTCGGCATTCATCGTCGGGCTGCTGTCGCTGCTCGACGTGTTGCTCGAGGTTCCGATGGACAAGATTCTCGAGCGCATCGATCTGAGCGATGACATTCGCGGCGCGCTGGTGGCGCGGGGCGGCCCACTCGCGCAACCGCTTCGGCTCGTCGAAGAGTACGAGCGCGCGAACTGGTCGGCAGCTCAAGAGCTCGCGGCGCAAGCGAACGTGTCGAGCGACGCATTGCCGGAGATGTACGTGAACGCGCTCTGTTGGGCGCGCGAACGCTTCGACGACTGAGCGGACCAACAAAAGACAACCGGGCTCGATGCAATGCACCGAGCCCGGAGAGTCTCGTTCACACGTGCGGTGCTATGATGCCTGCGTCACCGGAACTGTCGCGGCAGCGTGACCACTCGCCACCGGGCCGGCGAGAGCCGACAGGAGTTTGATTCCGTTCGGCGTGCCCCATCCAGACGCGGCATCGTAGCCCGCCGCCGCGCTGTATCCGCCAACATGGGCGGTGTTGTTGTTCCCCGATGTCACGTCGGTGCATCCAAGCGCGCCGACTGTGGGGCCGGAGGCGGAACCAGCTGGCGCACGGTACAGCAGCGGCGTGAGATAGCCGACACGCTTTCCCGTTCCGCGCTGTTCGTTGATCCGGGTAATCAGCGACGCAACGAGCGGCGTCGCGGCACTCGTGCCACCGTTGCCTTCAGCTCCGTTGTCGACGACGAGCAAGTACGGCGACGCATTCCAGTCTGCATTCGCCGAGAGATCGGGCACGATGCGGCCGTTGATCGCACCGGGGTTCACGGACGTCAGATGGATTCCGGACTGAAACGCCGGACGGTGAATCACCGTGCTGATGCCGCCGCCGGTGCTTCCACCATTCGTCTCGCGAAGTCCCGTTCCCTCGAACCACACGACATCGGGCGAGGTAGCCCCTTTGTGTGGGATCGTTGTGCCTCCCACTGACAGCACATACTGACTCGCCGCCGGGAAGTCGACGTGCGCGTGTCCGTCGAGGTCGGCGTCACTCGATCCGTCGTCACCCGATGCGACGCACACCGTGATGCCGAGCAGAGCGGCTTCATGCAGCGCCTCGTTGATTTGCCGAATGCCGGATTTGCTCCAGACGTTCGTGTCTTCCGGCGCTCCCCAGCTGATCGAGAGAACGCCTGGGTCATTCGCGTTGTCCTGAATGACGGCGTCGAGAATCGATACCCAACCTCGCTCACTCCAATGGGCGAAGTACACGACGATCATGGCCTTCGGGCACGAGCCCGCTACGATCTCGACGTCGAGCATCACTTCGCCTTCGGCGCCATCTCGCGCCGTTGTCGAGATGCCGTCGACGCTCACCGTCTTCACCAGGGGCACGGGAGTGCCAGCAAGCCGGCAGAAGTTGGTCAGATCGTTGTGGAAGAACCCACCGCCGAATTCCAGGATGCCGACTACCTCACCAGAACCGTCGCCCGCCGGGAAGTTGTAGTGCTTCGCCAGCTGTGGCGGCGTGTACCACGACGCAGGAATCGAAACGGTCTCGCGAACATGGCTGTTCGCGCGCGCGGGATTGCGCCGGCGGCGCGCGACGCGGCGATCGTCCAGGCCGAACACGCCTTCGACGATCTGATTGACTTCGGACGGCACTTGGATGGCGCCGACGCGTCCGCGGTAGTCGCCAGACTGATGGCTGTAATTCATCAGTTTGACTTGAAACGCGGACTGCATGGCCTCCGCTGTTCCCGACAGCACAACCGAACGAGTCGCGGCATTGGTAGTCACGACACTGAGGCCGAATTTCGTGAACGCGTCTGTCACGGCTTTGATGTCGTCTCGAGATGCGCCGTGCGCGGCAGCAAGCTCTTCGCGCGTCATGCGCCTCCCCGAGTCGACGTCGGGCAGCGCGCGCATGCGCCGGAGCTTGAGCGTGACTTCGATCGTCGCGTGTGGATTGGTGAGGCCCAGCGCTCGCGCGCCCGGCAACGGAACTCGCTCACTTCCTACGATTGGTGTATGGGACTCAGTCATTGTCGTGCCCCCGATCTGTGCATGGATCGATGCGGTGACGAAAGTGGGGCCGCAATGTCGTGCCCTGCCCGGGCGAGGTCAAACAAAGATCTGTCGATTGTTTATGAGAAGATTCTCATATGTGATGAGATCGAGCTCGGCCGTTATCGTTCAAACCGGCGGAGCTGAACGAGAAGATGCGCCATTGCCTTCCATCGCGAAGGACGGGCGCTTCAGACGCAGAGCCATCTGTGTACTTCTCGATCACATCTCGCCAGAAGGCGAGCGCACCTCGGTTGTCCTCCGCGACGCGAACGGTCCACGATCCGGGAAGCCGGTTCCATACGAGCCTCGCCGCGATGCGGCCAACGCCCGCGCGCCGGTACTGGCGCAGAACGAAGAACTCTTCGATATCGAGCGCATCGGGATTCGGGTTCACCGGAGATCCGCGCTGCACGAGAGCGAAGCCGGCGATGCGTCCGTCCATTCGAATCAGAAATGGAACGCGACGGTCGGGCTCCGACCAGTACAGCGGAAGCCGCCGGTAGCCGAAGCGGCCGTCAGGTCCTACTTCGAGACCCTGAAACACGTCGCTCAAGTCGTGAATGTAGAGCTCGAGCAGATTCGCGAGGAGCGGCGCGTCGGATTGTGTCGCAACATCCAATGCGACCCGTTCGGGTGAGGCTGTCACGGACGGCTTACTCGAGCGCGTCGAAAGCAGCGAAGCGAATGATCGTTGACGATGCCGACTGCTTGCATCCAAGCGTAGACGATCGTGGGCCCGACGAACTTGAAGCCACGCCGTTTGAGCTCTCTCGACACCTGTTCGGAGAGCGGCGTCGACGCCGGCACAAGCCGCCCGTTGCCCTTGATGGGTTTGCCTTTGGTGAACGACCAGCTGAAGTCGTCGAAGCTCTCACCGGCATCTTCCATCTCGCAAAAGATCTGCGCGCCTCGAATCGTCGCCTCGATCTTCGCCTTCGATCGAATGATCCCCGGATCGGCCAGGAGCCGTTTGATCTCCCGCTTACCGAAGCCAGCAACCTTGTGCGGGTCGAACTCCGCGAACGCACGCCGAAACGCCTCGCGTTTCTTCAAGACGGTGATCCAAGCCAAGCCGGCTTGGAATCCCTCCAGCATCAGCATCTCCCACAACTTCTGGGAATCGTGCTGGGGAACGCCCCACTCTTCGTCGTGATAAGCCAGCATGAGCGGATCGGTTCCCGCCCACGCACAGCGCTGCTTGTTTGTCACGCGTTGCCACTCCGAGTCGAGTACTGGCGAATGCTCGAAAGCTAGGTGGGGACGAGTCAAGCAGGTTGAATGGCGCCCCCAAAGCAGTTCTTCCGCGCAATTCCGCCAAATCCGCCAGATCCGCGTCATCAAGTCTCGGTGTGGCGTCCAAGGATCGTTCCGCCCAGTCGGCCACACCGACTTTGGATTCGCGGATTGCGCGGCATCGGCGGACGTACGCGGACGGGCTTCTTTGACGCACCGCGCGAGAGAGTCGGCCCAATACGCCAACCTTAAAAGCCGAAGGGCCCGACTCGTCGACATCCGAGCCGGGCCCTTCTGACGTCCTACCGATCAGCGTCGACTCAGCGCCAGCCGCCCTTCGGGAATGGCGAGTACATCGCTGCTTCCTGATAAAAGCCGAGCGCGCCGAAGTTCAGCGAATTCTGAAGATCGCGGCGAGTTTGGAAGCTCATGTCGCCGCTGAGCACGCGTCGATATGCGGTGCTGTTGTCCAACGCCGCTCCGTTCCGCCAAGCCCGCTGCGGAATCGACGCGCACGCCCCCAGTGTCGCGGCGAGCGCGAGCAGTGTCGAAGCGCGAGCGATTGTCCTGACGAGCCGAGCTTGTTCCGACGTGAAGCGCATCGTGGTTCCCTCGGATGGTGATACGAGAGTCCGAATTGGAGGGTGGTTTCCTAAGCAGATGGTAGGCATACCCCGGGCCCACCGCAAGAGACAGATCGTTAGGCCTCTCGATCTCGACTTTAACCGCAGTCCCTCAGGAAGCCCGCTGGCGCAGGTAGACGTGCAGCGCTCGCTCACCCGAGATGTATTCCGCGACCTCGTAGCCCAACGCCCGGAGATCGATTCCATGGAGCAACTCCTCGCCGGCGCCGAGCAGAACAGGTCGAACGGCGAGGTGCAGCTCGTCGATCAGACCAGCGCGAAGATATTGGCGAATGGTGGACACGCCGCCACCCAATCGAATGTCGCGGTCGCCTGCCGCGGCGCGCGCCTGCTCGAGCGCTGAGTGAATACCATCCGTGACGAAGCGAAACTCGGTGCCGCCCGCCATCCTGAGCGGCGGCCGTGCGTGATGCGTCAACACGAACACGGGCGTGTGATACGGCGGCTCGTCACCCCACCATCCTCGCCAGCTCTCATCGGGCCACGGTCCCCGAATGGGTCCGAACATGTTTCGTCCGAGAATCCATGCGCCGATTCCAGACAATCCCTGTTCGGCGATGCGATTGTCGATGCCCGTTTCTCCGCCCCCTTCGCCATGCATCGCGCGCCATACGCGCGTATTGAAAAACCACTCCATCAAATCGGGGCCGTTGACGCCGAGTGGATGCTCGAGATCCTGTGATGATCCCGCGCCATAGCCGTCGATGGAGACTGCAAAGCTCGAGACACGAAATTTGGACATTGTGGTTTCGCTCCTTCGTGATTTCCTCGATGCGCGCGAATTCGAGATTTCGCAACTGATTGATTCTATCGTCGTCGAGCCATTGTGACGTAGCTCACTCCCGCCAAAAACCGTTTCGCTAACAACCGTTCGTGAACGACGTCGTACGAGCGGGGAGGCAAGTTCAACCGGGAGGAGGAGGGGATGATGAGCAAATCAGTAATGATCCGCGTGATCGCCGGCTGCATCGCCGTGAGCGCGCTCGGTGCCTGCGCCGCGAATCCGCGGCCGCGAGTTGGAGTTGAATATGTCGTACGACAGCCGCCCGCGGAGCGCGTCGAGGTGATTCCAACGTCGCCGGGCATGGAGTATGTGTGGGTGAAGGGTCACTGGGGTTGGCGTCGCGACGACTACGAGTGGATCCCCGGCCACTGGGTTGTTCCCGAACGCGGCTACCGCGAGTGGATAGCGGGGCGCTGGGAGCGCGATCGCCAGGGCTGGTTCTACGTCGAGGGACACTGGCGGTGAGATCCCCGCCAGAGGTCGCCTGAACCGGAACGAAAACCGTACCCCGCGGAGATGCGTCAAAGACCCCTACACACCCCGAACGTAGGAGAAGTCAGTGTCTTTGCGTTGGCTCGCTGTGCTATGTGCGACATGTGTGGCCGCCACGGCGTGCGGTGGATCGGATTCGGTGACCGGCAACAACCCGGGTGGAATCACTGGCGGAACGAATGGCGGATCCTGACCTGTACCCTGCCACCGCTCCCGCGCACCTGATTTTCAGCTCCAAGGTACCCACACGAAATGCAGAAGACCCTCTTTGGGCTTTCGGACTGACTCCTTCGCCCCACGCATCAAAGAGTCGTTTCCGCGCAGGTCCGCGAGTTCCGCGCACTTCCGCAATTCAAAAGTCTGTGTGGGTTGACCAGGTGGATCGATCCTTGGACGCCACACCGACACTCCGACGCGGAACTGGCGGATTTCGCGGAATGACGCGGAACAACTCTTCCTGCAATTCTCCTCTGACAACGCCGAAGATTCCCGGTAGAATTCGCCCAAAATCACCCACTCATTTTGCAGAAGAGCCCGTTTTTTCGTATCGTTGCACGATCCACCCGGGAATGAACGGCACGATCACCGTGCAGTAGCGCGCACGTCGACAACCAATGAACGAGGCCACGGCACGGCACCGTGGCCTCGTTCACACTTGAGCCAACGTGCGGCGCTACCTCCAGCCGATCCCCGCACTGATGGTGGCGTAAAACGGCGGGGTCAAACTGTTCATGCGCTCCGTGCGAAGATTCCCGGCGCGCGCGCTGATATCGAGCATCCCCAACGTCACACCGCCCGTCAGGCCGGCGTGAAATGTTCCGCCCGGCGTGAGATACCACCCGTTCTTCGCGTCCGGATAGTAGTACTCTCGATACCAATCCGAATTCGTGATTCGTGTCAGGACGGCCTTGTCGAAGCCGACCTCCGATGCGACAAACCAGCGTCGGCGATAGGCGCCGGCGGTGAACGTCGTCGATGAGCCGAGGTTGAACGCGCTGTAGATCGAGTTGCTGGTTCCACGCGTGACGACGGCATCTTCTCCGGTGATCCGAAACGCACCCGCATGAATCAGGGAGAGGCGTGCCGTCGCTCTCGACCTCCAATCATGCAAATCGAACGCAGCGACCACCGAGCCAAACTCGGCGCCGAGCTGGATCTTTGCTCGGCCCGGAATCACGCCTGAGACGCCCACCGATCCGATGAACGCCGGATCGAGTCCGAATGTCGCGTACGTCCACACCTTCGTGGAATCGAACCGCGCGACGTTCCATTGCGCATGTGCGCTCGAGACTATGAGCGTCGCGAGCACGAGCGACACCTTCATATATGATACGGGCTTCATTGTGCCCCCTTTCGCGACGCGAGATAGTTGCGAATGTCGCCGGCGATGATCGCAGGCCTTCTCCAGTGCACGTCATGTCCAACGCTGTCCACCACGATCAGGGACGCGGAGGGATAGCTCTTCATCTGTTCGGTCTGGAGCGACGGGCCGAGCACTTCACTCAATGATCCGGCGATGAACAGAACGGGCGTCGTGTAGCGCGACAGCTTCGTCGTGAAGTCGTAGTCGGCAGAGCCGTGCTTATTCAACGCCTCTGCGGGGAGCGCATGATTGACCAGCGCGCCGAGCCGCCACACAGGCTCCGGATCGACATCCCACTGTTCGTGGTAGCGCGGCTGCGACTCGCGAAGACCAAGCAGGAGATCGTAGTCCATTCGCGCATTTCCGTCCGGCGAAATGAACTGTGTGCTCCACGCGTAGTCGTTGAGCCACTCCGCGAACAGATCGAGCTCACGAATATTCTTCTTGATTCGCTCGAAGGTCGCGCCGGTCAGCGGGCCCGATTCGATGAGCACGGCTCCGGCGACCTTGTCCGGATGATCGTTGATGTACGCCGTCGCGTACATCGCGCCCCACGAATGGCCGACTAAAAAGACCGGCCGGCCGTGCGAATAGCGGTCGATGATCGCGTCGAGGTCCGCCAGGTAGTTCGCCATCGTCAGCGACGATTCCTGCTCACGCCGCGACAACCCGGCACCGCGCTGATCCCAGAACACGAGGAAGTTGTCGTCCGCGAGACTGTAGCCGCCGAAGCGCGAGGCTAACGCCAACAGGCCGCGGTAGTCCTGCCCAGGACCGCCATGCAGAAAGACGATGACCGGCTTTGTTGGATCGCCGAATGTCTCGGCGTGAAAGCGCGAGCCGTTCAGCTCGATCGCGGGAAGGCTCGCGTCCTCGTCGACCGTTGGCGGGACCAGGTTTCCCGCTGTGTCAGGATCCGTGACCTCGCAGCCGCTGACAACCAAAGCGGCGCACAGGCACGAGAGTGTCGTTCGAATACGACGTTCCATCTCCATATACTCCCAAGTTCAAGTGACCCGAAGGCCGGTTTCCCGGCCAGATTGCAGGGCGAACTTGTGGAGCTGGCGTCAACGGGTCGTCCGAACCGATCGGATTGGACGTATTCGTGGCTGTTGCCTACCCAGCCAGCGCGCTTCGGTATTTCGACGGGGTTTGGCCCGTGTGCTTCTTGAAGACCTGATTGAAGGTCGACTTCGACGCGAAGCCGGCGTCCATCGCCAGGGCGAGCACGGTCAGATGCTTGGATTGATCCTCGCCCAAACGCTGGCGGACTTCGTCGATTCGGTAGCCGTTCACGAAGTCATAGAACGTCTGCGAGAGCTCGCTGTTGAGGACCTCGGACAGCTTGTGTGGCGTCGTATCGAGCCGCTCGGCCAGGTTGGCCAGCGTCAGGTCTGGGTCGCGATACGGCCGATCGGCAGTCATGACGGCGAGCAGCGATTGCTTGAGCTCGACGGCCTCCTCGGCTCCGAGTCCCGACCGCTCGTAACGCACGGTCGTCGGCGCGGCCGCCGGTGGCTCCACGGTTTCCACCACTGCGGGGCCCTTCGGGACAGGGAATTCGGACGTCTTGTGCTTGACCAGCTCGAAGCGAAACACCTCCGGCTGCCGGAAGCCCATGTAGCCGATCGCGTACACGAACACGGCGATCGCGAGTGCCACGACGTCGTCGCCGCTCCGGATGGAACCCTGGGCGAGCACGAGATCGGACGCGGTCGCGACGAACCAGATGACGGCGGCGGCGCCGAGCAACAGCAGTAGCCAGTTCAGGTTCACGCGCTCGACCGTCGAGTAGCTCTCCTTCACGCGTCGTCGATGTCGGACGAGCAGCATCGCGGTCGCGATCGTGTACGCGATGCCGGAGACGAATTTCGTTGGATCGAGTATTTGCAGCACGCGAGGCGCGTCGCCGCCGCGGATGCGTTCGAGCAGCGCGACTTTCTCGGGGCCGCTCAGGAGATAGAACTGAAACGTAGCGAGCAGAACGAGCGCGAATGGCAGCAGATGCAGCGCATCGCGACGCGTCCAACGTCGCGAACCATCGCTCGCCGCGGCCGCGTAGAGATACGCAAGCGGTCCATAGAGCCACGGCAATCCATACGACACACCAAAGAACTGCGGAAAGCGCTCCACCAGTCCCGAGGCATAGTAGACTGACGCCACGAGGTGGATCGTGCACGCGAATACCAGCGCGGCCAGCAGTCGATTCGCCGTTCGATTCGCGCGATACGCGGCCAGCGCGCCGGCAAGCAACACGCCTTGAAGCGCGCCAAGGAGCGCAACGATGTGCAGCCAATCGATCGTGATGGTGCTCATCACAGCGGGCTTGGTGTCAGGCGACGAGCGCGTGCGGTTCTGTTGGCGCCGGGCGGAGCGAGTGCCCCGATGCGAAGACCATGAGCAACATCGCGCCCAACCAGCCGACCGTGCCGAGAACGCCGTTCAAGATGCCCATCGCGAAGACGACTCAGTCAGGTGAGCTGAGTTTGGACCGTGCCCACGACCGGTCGAATTCCCATTGTAGTATATCGCCCAACGGGAGACTTGCGGCAAGGCCCCCGCCCGACGACAGACTTGGCGCCCGTTGTTCAGTCCAACTACGAGCAGAGGTGGTGATGCGCGTTCTATTATCGACGATCGGATCACGAGGTGACGTCCAGCCGTTGTTGGCGCTCGCACTCGAGTTGAAGGATTTCGGGCATGATGTGCGGATGTGCGTCAGATGATCGCGGGCACCGTCGCCGCGCAACTCGATACGATCGCGACAGCGGCGCGCGGCTGCGACGCTCTCGTTGGAGCGACCGCGCTGCAAGTCGCGGCGCCGTCTGTGGCGGAGCAGATGAGCATTCTGTTCAGCATCTCGGTCTTGGAACCGCGCACGCGGTTGGCACGCCGAGCGTTGGTTCGTTGGCGATGGCCCTCGATCGCGCGCTCCAATCTGGCGTGGCAAGCCGGGCTGGGACCGTCGCCGACGACGTGCGCAAGGATGGTGCGAGAATCGCCGAGCATCTGAGTCGCCTCCGCTGAGTGCGGCGGCATGTTCATGAATCTGTAATTCAACTCGAATGCGCCGGCAATGCGGGGCTCATCGAGCCCTCACGGTGAGAGCATAATTTGGTCGCGACCTCACCAGGGGCTGCAATGGCCGCTCGAACCGGATTCACGACAGAACCGAATGTCACTCCCATGATCGATGTCCTGCTGGTTTTGTTGATCGCGTTCATGGTTATGGTGGTTCAGACGCGGCACACGATGGACGTGCAGCTACCGCAACCCTGCCAGGGCTCCTGCGCGGAGAACAAAGGCATCGTTCTCGAGGTTCTGGCGGGCGCGACGTACCGCGTCAATCAACAGCCCGTTGCGCACGATGCACTCCAGCGATTTCTGACCAACCTCTACCGGCAACGCCCGGTAAAGATGATCGCCGTCGCCGGTCGTGCCGGGGCGAGCTACAACGACGTCATCGAGGCGATGGATATCGCGCGCGCCTCCGGTGTTCGCGTGATCAGTGCTGTGCCCAAAGGACTCTAGTTAGTTAGAGCAGCAGAACCCTACGAAAGCGAAACGCCCGCGCGATGAGCGCGGACGTTTCGTTTTTTCCTGCCGTGAAGATTTATTTGAAGTTCGGATTGTTGCGCGTTTCAACGTCGGGCAGCGGAACGCACGTCAGATCGCTGTACGTGTTGCCCTTGAGCGTCACACCCTTGGTAAAGGGCAGATTGTAGCGAAGCATGTCGCCGTAGCGCTGTCCTTCGAGGAACAATTGACGGCGGCGCTCCTCGAGCACGAGGTCGGTGAACGCCTGCCCGGTCGGCGGCGGACCAGCGAGTGTCGGGACTTTGTTGGCCGTTCGAACCTTATTGATCGCATCGAAACCCGCTTGGCCACCAACAGCCTCGGCGTAGATCAGCTGCGCCTCGTTCCATGAAGCGATCGGAATCGGCGTGCCGCCAGCCTGCGCGATGAACTTCTGTTGCTGGAACAGCGGTGTGACGCCGTCATTGGCCTTTTTGCCGGCGTCTTTCACGACCACACGCGGATCCGGGACGTTGCCCGGCACGCCGTTCACGGTCATGTTGCGATACGGGACGGCTACCGAGAGGTATTCGTTCCGGATCGTCAAATTGTAGATGCGATTCTCGCGTTGCGACACGCCACCCTCGGTGAATTCCGCGTTCCGGACGAAACCGGCCGGAACGAGATTCGCATCGGTGGCCGC
>Ga0070681_10002682_pt1 | contig 16356 bp, 14 predicted proteins | sample KBSC83BmetaG_FD_65650 | JGI IMG/M metagenome (GOLD analysis project Ga0070681, IMG submission 65650) | Corn rhizosphere microbial communities from Kellogg Biological Station, Michigan, USA - KBS C8-3B metaG | ecosystem: Host-associated > Plants > Roots > Rhizosphere | place: USA: Michigan...
ACGCAGTAGTGCCCGAGGCCGCCGAACACGCCGAGCGAGCACAGGAGCGCGACATCGCCCCAGTTGTCCGGCGTCTTCCAGTCGAAGGGCACGACGACCGACATGACGATTGTGCTGCCGAGGGCGCTGTAGAACACCGTGGTCGACGGATGGTCGACGCCGGCGACGCGGCGAATGAATATCTGGTAGACGGCATAGGCCACGGCACTGCCCACGATCATCAGCGACGCCCATTGGAAGACCGAGCTGCCGGGCCGGATCACCACCAGCACCCCCGCGAAGCCCAACGCCACCGAGGCAAGGCGCATCGCCGTGATTCGCTCGCCCAGCAGCGGCCACGCCAGGAACACCACGGCCAGCGGCGCCACGAAGGAGATCGAGATCGCCTCGGCGACGCCCACGTACTTCACTGCGCCGAAAAACAGGAAGGTCGAGGCCAGCAGCGTGAGCGAGCAGACGAGTTGCGATACCGGCTGGCGGGCGCGCAGCAGCGCCAGCCCGCGACGGGGCAGGAAGATCGCGGCGACCAGCACCAGATGCGACGTGACGCGCGCCCACACGACTTCCTGGAACGGATAAGTCACGGTCAGCAGCTTCACCAACCCGTTCATCACCGGGAACAGTGCCGATGCCAGGCAGATGAAGAGTATCCCGAGCCACGGCCGATAGGTGCGGGGCGGCGGATTCAGCGAAGCTTGCACGAGACCCTGTCGGCGAACACCGGCTTGCCGGGAACGAACTCCGACTTGTAGGTCGGATGCTTGTCCAGGGTGCAGCCCTTGGGCAACGAGTCCTTGTCGACCTCGATGCGGATGAAATCCTCGGCGTCCTGGGTGGTGATCGTGAACGCCTTGACCGGCTGCGGCAGCGCAAAGCGCATGACATAGACCAGGTTGCGCGGCCCGGCGTGCCGGTCGGGTTGCGTCACCCGCTTGTTCTCGGGCATCGGCATGCCGCCCTTGGCCGACTTGTCGTCGCCGTCATCGTGGTTCCAGTCGGGCGGCGTGAACGTCGCAGGATCGTCGATACGCGCCACGAGTGTCGGCAGCTGTGGCGGCCGGAAGTCGGCCATGCCGGTGTTGAGCCAGGTCAGGAAGCCCGCCTTTTGCAGTTCCGGCAGCATGTCGTCGGCCAGGGACTTGGTCTCGGCCATCGAGATCTTGCCGTCGCGATCCTCGTCGATCGGCGGGATCTCGCCTTCGCTGGCTTCCGGATCGAAGTGCCATTCGATCTCGACATGGGTGTACTGGCCGCCCTGCTCGATCGCGCGCACGTGCTGGGAGATCCAGATGTGCGGGTGGGCCGAGGCGATTCCCGGCGCCAGCATCAGGACCGCGGCGAGCGTTCCCGCAAGTGTCTTCACGGCGCCGGCACCGTGCGCGGCTTGCCGTCGTCGTCGATCGCCACGAAGACGAAGGTGCCGTGCGTCACCTGGATCGGCGTCGGATCGAGGCGGCGCTGAACGACGGTCTCCAGCGCGATGGTGATCGAGGTCCGGCCGACCTTGGCGATCTCGCCATAGATCGACACCAGGTCGCCGACCTTGATCGGCTGGACGAAGGTCATGGCGGTGATGGCGACGGTCGCCACGCGGCCCTTGGCCACGCGGGCAGCCAGGGTGCCGCCGGCCATGTCCATCTGGGAGAGCACCCAGCCGCCGAAAATGTCGCCATTGCCGTTCATGTCGGCCGGCTGCGGGATCGTGCGCACGATGGGGTCGCGCCGGCCGGCTGGTTCCTGTTCTGGCATCTGGTCCACACCGGATATTGTTGATTTTCGGCGATTTTCCTACCATACCGATGACCAACCGGCCATCACGCGATCCCCTCGCGCGGCTGCAGAAAGAAACAAGAAGCATGGCAAAAAGCGGCGATCTTTTCGGCCCGTCGGGCGGCAAGCGTCAAGCAGCGCCCAAGGACAACTCCTATACGGCGCGCGACATCGAGGTGCTGGAAGGGTTGGAGCCCGTCCGCAAGCGCCCCGGCATGTACATCGGCGGCACCGACGAGCGCGCCATGCACCATCTCGTGGCCGAGGTGCTCGATAACTCGATGGACGAAGCCGTCGCCGGCCACGCCGATACGATTCATCTCGAGATGCTGCCCGGCAACAAGATCCTGGTGCGCGACAACGGCCGCGGCATCCCGGTCGACCCGCATCCCAAGTTCAAGACCAAGTCGGCGCTCGAGGTCATCCTCACCACGCTCCACTCGGGTGGCAAGTTCAACGGCAAGGTCTACGCTACCTCGGGCGGCCTGCATGGCGTGGGCGTGTCGGTGGTCAACGCGCTGTCGGACGATCTCGAGGTCGAGGTCGCGCGCGACCGCAAGTCATGGACGCAGAAGTTCTCGCGCGGCAAGCCCAAGGGCAAGCTGGTGCCGAATGGCCCGGCGATCAACCGGCGGGGCACGACGATCACCTTCCATCCCGATCCGGAAATCTTCAGCAAACAGCAGTTCGTGCCCGAGCGGCTCTATCGCATGGCGCGTTCCAAGTCGTACCTGTTCCGCGGCGTCGAGATCCGCTGGAAGTGCGACAAGAGCCTCCTGCCCAAGGACGGCTCGATTCCGCCCGAGGAATCCTTCCACTTCGCGGGCGGCCTGAAGGATTACCTGGTGTCGGAGATCGGTACACGGCCGACCGTGGTGCCGCAGCCCTTCGCCGGCGAGGCCAAGAGCGAGACCAATGGCACGGCTGGCGGCAAGGTCGAGTGGGCGGTGTGGTGGCCGAACGACGAGGAAGGCTTCATCCGCTCGTACTGCAATACCGTGCCGACCGCCGAGGGTGGCACGCACGAGTCGGGCTTCCGCAGCGCCCTGGTGCGCGGCCTCAAGCGTTATGCCGACCTCACGGGCAATCGCAAGGGCTCGATCATCACGGCCGACGACGTGATCGATGGTTCCGCCGGGCTGGTCTCGATCTTCATCGAGCAGCCGCAGTTCCAGGGCCAGACCAAGGAGCGGCTGGTCAGCGTCGAGGCGACCAAGCTGGTCGAGACCATCGTCGGTGACAATTTCGAGCACTGGCTCACCGGCGACAAGGAAGCCGGCAACGTGCTGCTCGAGCATGTAATCGCCAAGGCCGAAGAGCGCGTGCGCCGCAAGCAGGATCGCGAGCAGCAGCGCAAGACCGCAACGCGCAAGCTGCGCCTGCCCGGCAAGCTCGCCGACTGCTCGAGCTCGGCCTCGATCGGCACGGAAATCTTCCTTGTCGAGGGCGATTCGGCCGGCGGCTCGGCCAAGGCCGCGCGCAACCGCGAGACGCAGGCCATCCTGCCGTTGCGCGGCAAGATCCTCAACGTCGCCAGCGCCACCTCCGAGAAGATGCGCGAGAACCAGGAGATCCAGGACCTGATCCAGGCCCTGGGTTGCGGCGCCGGCGCGCAATATAGCGACGACCGGCTGCGCTACGAGCGCGTCATCATCATGACCGACGCCGACGTCGACGGCGCCCACATCGCCTCGCTGCTGATGACGTTCTTCTACCGCGAGATGCCCAAGCTGATCGAGAACGGCCACCTCTTCCTGGCCCAGCCGCCGCTGTTCCGCATCAGCAAGGGCGGCAAGACCGAGTACGCGCAGGACGACGCGCAGAAGGACGAGCTGGTGAAGACCGTGTTCGGCGGCAAGGCCGACATCACCCGCTTCAAGGGCCTGGGCGAGATGCAGTCTGTGCACCTGCGCGAGACGACGATGGACCCGACCAAGCGCGTGCTGCTCCAGGTCGACGTGCCGACCCTGGCCAATGCCCCCGAAGGCACCGACGGGCGGCGCGAGGAGATGCGCACCCGCACGCTGGTCGAGGACCTGATGGGCCGCAAGCCCGAGAAGCGCTATGCCTTCATCCAGGAAAACGCCAAGTTCGCGCGCGACCTCGACGTCTAGCCTTGCTTACACCCGGCTGACAGCCCGCGCGCGACATCGTGACATGCCTGTGGTGGAGCGTGGGCCTATCATGGCGCGATAACATGCTTGGAGGAGGACTCATGCGCCCCATCAAGAAGATCGCGATTGCCCTGCTTGCCGCCACATCGCTTCCCGCCGCCACTGCGGTCGCGGCCACCTTGGGGGGCATCGACTACGCCACGCAGTACGACTATCGCGAGTTCTACACCGCGGTCGACCACAAGACCTTCCGCGCCGATCTTCGGGGCAACCCCTTCCCCGGGCTGACGCCCGAGGACACCGCGCAGCGGCTGTTGCCCGTGATGCAGGCCAACAAGCCAATCCCGCCGCTCACCTTCACCTATGCCGTGCCGGCGGAGAAGCCGCACCCCGACTATCGCGTCGTGGTGATCTTCGATCCGGCCAACGATCTCGGGGCCGACGGCGTCTGTGCCACCGGCCAGGTGCGGCACAAGCCGCAGACGCCGGGCAAGGTCTACCTGTTCGGAATCTATTGCCGCAACGACCAGGCGCTGTCGCAGACCACCGGCTGGGTGGTTGCCGCCACTCCGGAGGATCCTGCGGTGGGCAACCTGTTCAAGGACCTCTTTGCCACCCTGTTCGATCCGTCGCCCGCCTTCCTGCCGCAGCATGGCAAGGTGGACTTCCGGTAAAGCGCTCCACAGGCATCCTCTGCTAACCAGACGGGCATGACCGTCTGGTACGCGCTCGTCGATTCCGTCCTCGCACGCCTCGATGCTGAAACCGCGCATGGGCTGGCTGTCCGCGCGCTGAAGAGCGGACTCGTCCCCCGCGATCGCCGCCCCGCCCCAGCCGTGCTCGGCGTCGAGATCTGGGGCCGCCGCCTGCCCAACCCGATCGGCCTCGCCGCCGGCTTCGACAAGAACGCCGAAGTGCCGGACGCGATGCTCGACGTCGGCTTCGGCCTGGTCGAGATCGGCAGCGTCACGCCGCGCCCGCAACCCGGCAATCCGCGGCCGCGCCTGTTCCGGCTGCCGGAGGACCGCGGCGTCATCAACCGCATGGGCTTCAATGGACAAGGCCTCGACGCCGCCCGTCGCCGGCTCGCGGCGCGCTCGCGGCGCGGCTTCGTGGGCGTCAACGTCGGTGCCAACAAGGACAGCGAGGATCGCACGGCCGACTACGTCACTTGTGCCGCGGCACTGGCGGCACACGCCGACTATCTCGTCTGCAACGTCTCCTCGCCCAACACGCCCGGCCTGCGCACCCTGCAGGGCCGCGAGCAGCTGCGCGACCTGCTGAAGCGCGTCCAGGACGCGATCGCGTCCACGCCGGTGCCGCTGTTGGTCAAGATTGCGCCCGACGCGACCGACGACGATCTCGACGACATCGTGACCGTCTGCCGCGACCTCCACATGGACGGCATCATCATCGGCAACACCACGCTCTCGCGGCCGGCCTCGCTGCGCTCGTCGCGCAAGGACGAGGCCGGCGGGCTCTCTGGCGCGCCGCTCACGCGCCTGTCGACCGACGTGCTGCGCAAGGCAGCACAACGGGTCGAACGGCAATTTCCGTTGATCGGCTGTGGCGGAGTGGGCTCGGGGGCCGACGCCTACGCGAAGGTCCGCGCGGGGGCCACCCTGGTGCAGCTCTACTCGGCGATGGTCTATGACGGCCCGTCGCTCATCAGGCGAATCAAGGACGAGCTGGCGGCACTGTTGCAACGCGACGGGTTCGCGTCGGTCAACGCCGCCGTGGGAGCCGACCTGAGCTGAAGGCCACGCCCCGCCTGCATCGCGGAAAATTGCCCGGCAGACGCGCCGCCGATCCCGTCCTAGACTGGCGCAAAAGGGGAAAATCGTGCCGCTCTGGATACCGATCACCGTCGCTGCCGCGTTGTTTCAGAACATCCGAACCACGATGCAGCAGAAGATTCGCCATGTGCTGAGCGTCGATGGTGCCAACTTCATCCGTTACCTCTATGGCGCGCCACTGGCGCTGGCCATGCTGGCTTTCCTCATCTGGGGCACGGGGCGGACCATGCCCGCCCTCTCACCGGGCTTCCTCGGCCTGGTGACGATCGCGGGTCTTGGCCAGATCATCGCCACCTCGCTGATGATCCATGCCTTCACGCTCCGCAACTACGCCGTCGGCACGGTCTACTCCAAGACCGAGACCGTGTTCGTGGCCCTGTTCGCCACCTTCATCGCCTCCGAACCGCTGACCTTGGGCTCATGGGCCGGCATCCTGGTCTGCCTGGGCGGCGTGGCGATCCTGAGCGTGCGCGGCTCCTTCACCAACATCCGCAACGTGCTGGCCGATCTCACCCACAAGGGCGCGCTCTATGGCCTGCTGTCCGGCGTGTTCTTCGCGCTCGCCGCAGGCTGCATTCGCCTCGCCTCCAAGGAACTGACGACCGGCGACTTCATGATCCGCGGTATCACGACGCTGGCCTGCATGAACTCCATCCAGATCGTGCTGATGCTGGCTTACCTGGCCAAGCGCGATCCCTCGCAGTTCGGCAAGATCGGCACCAACTGGCGCTCGTCGATCTGGGTCGGCGTGTTCAGCGTGCTGGGTTCGGCCGGCTGGGCGCTCGCCATGACCCTGGAGAACGCGGCCCTCGTGCGCGCCGTCGGCCAGATCGAGCTGGTCTTCACCTTCATCGCGTCCCACGTCGTGCTGAAGGAGCGGCCGTCTGCCGGCGAATGGTTCGGCAGCCTGCTCGTCGTCGGCGGCGTGGTCCTCATCCTCATCGAACGGTAGCCCTCCCCATGACCGACCAGCCCGACCAGCCCCGCCCGCTCACCGGCCTGCGCGTCCTCGATTTCTCGACGACCATCGCCGGTCCGCATTGCAGCCGGCTGATGGCCGACATGGGCGCCGACGTGATCAAGATCGAATCGCCGGAGGGCGACCTGATGCGCAGCCGCCCCGTGCAGCGCGACGGCGCCGGGACGATGTTCGGCCAGCTCAACGCCGGCAAGCGCTCGATCGTGCTCGACCTCAAGAAGCCCGAGGCGATCGCCGCGGTGAAGACCCTGGTGAAAGCCGCCGACATCGTCCTGGAGAACTATCGCCCGGGCGTGATGAAGCGCCTCGGCCTCGATTACCCGGAGCTGGCGAAGATCAATCCGCGGATCGTCTACGGCGCCATCTCGGGCTATGGCCAGACCGGGCCCGCGTCGGGCCGGCCGGCCTACGCGCCGGTGATCCACGCCTCGACCGGCTACGACATGGCGCACGCCAACTACCAGCAGGGCCGCGAACGGCCGGACAATTGCGGCATCTTCGTCGCCGACTATGCCTCCGGCGCCTATGCGATGGGCGCGATCATGGCCGCCGTCCACCAGCGCACCGTCACCGGCAAGGGCCAGATGGTCGACGTGTCGATGTTCGAAACCCTGGTCGGCATGCTGCTGGGCGAGGTCAACAAGGCGCAGTTCGACTACCAGATGCCGGCGCGGCCGATGTACGGCCCGGTCGAGGCCAGGGACGGCTACGTCATGCTGGCGACCGCCAGCGAGCGCACCTTCCAGGATATGGCGACCGCCGCCGGCCGCCGCGACTGGCTGACCGACCCACGCTTCGAGAAGTACGCCGACCGGCGCATGAACTGGGGCGACTTCGTCGACGAGTTCGAGCGCTGGTCGCGCACCCTCACGGTCAAGGAGTGCATCGCCGCCCTCGAGAAGCACGGCGTGCCCTGCTCGCCCTATCTCACCGTGACCGAGGCGCTGAAGGATCCGCAGGTCGCCCATCGTGGCTCGCTGTGCCCGATCGAGGACAGCGCCGGCACCTTCCTCTCGCCCGCCCCGCCGTTCCGCTTCTCCGGCTCGGCGCTGAAGAGCGGTCCCAAGGTCGCGAGTCTTGGCGAGCACACCAGGAGCGTGCTGGTCGAAGCCGGTCTCGGGGCCGACGAGATCGCGGCCCTTGTAAAATGAGTGGTGGTCAGGTGATCGATCCGCGCACGCCTATCCTCATCGGCTGCGGCCAGATCACCGACACAACCGGTGCGCCGTCGAGCGAGCGCTCGCGGGTGGCGTTCTGCGCCGAGGCGGCGAACGCGGCGCTGAAGGATGCCGGCGCGAAGATCGGCGGCCACATGCTGGGTCACCACGTCGACGCGTTGGCGGTGATGGAGTTCTTCTCCGACATCAGCCCGCGATTCGCCTCGCCGTTCGGCCGCTCGACCAATCCGCCCAAGAGCGTCGCGCGCCGCCTGCACGCCTCGCCGCGCAAGCTGCTCTACAGCCACTCCGGCGGGAACATGCCGCAGTATCTGGTGAACCGCTTCGCCGAGGAGATCGCCAACGGCGAAACGAAGCTGGCGCTGATTTGCGGCGCCGAGTTGCTGCGGGCCACCCAGATCGCGCGCAAGGCCGGTCTCAAGATCGACTGGAACGAGGATTACGGCGGCGACCCCGAACGGGTCGGCGACAAGCGCTTCGGCTTCTCCGAGGAAGAAGCACGCCACGAGCTGCGCGCGGCGATCCATTTCTATCCGCTGCTGGAGAACGCCATCCGTGGCGGGCTGAAGCGCGACGTCGCGGGCCACATGACGGCCATGGGCAAGCTGTTTCATCGACTGGCCGTCGTGGCCAGGGACAATCCACTGGCCACGCGGCGCGAGGGCTACAGCGCCGAGCAGCTGGCGACCATCTCCGACGACAACCGCTGGATCTGCTTTCCCTATCCGCGGCTGATGAACGCCAACGCCATCATCGACCAGGCCGCCGCCGTGCTGATGACTTCGGTCGAGAAGGCGCGTGAATGGGGCATTCCGGAAGATCGCTGGGTGTTCCTGCACGGCTGCGCCGACGGCACCGACACCTGGGTGGTCTCGGAGCGCGACCGGCTCGACGCCTCGCCCGCCATCCGCGGCTGCGCCCGGATCGCGCTCGACATGGCCGGCAAGGAGGTCGCCGACGTGGCGGCCTTCGATCTCTACAGCTGCTTCCCGTCGGCGGTCGAAGTGGCGATGAAGGAGATCGGCCTGGCCGACGAAGACCCGCGGCCGATCAGCGTCACCGGCGGCCTGCCGTTCTTCGGCGGCCCCGGCAACAACTACGTCACCCATTCGATCGCCGAGATGATGAACGTCGTGCGCCGCGCGCCGGGCTCCTTCGGCATGGTGACGGCCAACGGCAACTATCTCACCAAGCACTCGGCCGGCCTCTATTCGACCGAGCCGACCAAGGGCCCGTGGCGGCGCGAAGACCCGAAGAAATTCCAGGCCGAACTCGATGCCCGGCCCCGGCAGCGGGTCGACATTGCCCCGAGCGGCAGTGGCACGATCGAGACCTACTGTGTGGCCTACGGCAAGGACGCGCCCGAGAAGGGCTACATCTTCGGCCGCCTCGACACCTCGGGCGACCGCTTCGTGGCCATGACACCGAACGATCCCGCCCTGCTGGCCGACATGCTGACGAATGAGCAGCTTGGGCGTAAGGTAACGGTCAGCCAACAGGACGGACGCAACGTCTTCCGCCCGCTCTAGGGACCGAGGGAACCATGCCCAACGTGCTGAACGCCGCGCAGACGGCCGAGTTCAAAGACAAGGGGTTTACCTACGCGCGCGGGCTGTTCGCGCCCGACGAGGTGAAGCTGCTGACCGAGGCGATGGAGAAAGATCCAGCGGTGCGCGGCTCGATCCTCGACCGCCGCGACGGCGAGGGCCGCTCGACGCGCATCGCGCTGTGGAACCGTGCCGGCGACTCGGTCTACGGTCTCGCCGCGCGCAGCCAGCGCATGGTCGACACGTCCGCGCATCTTCTGGGCGGCGACGTCTATCACTATCAATCAAAACTCACGGCCAAGGAGCCCGAGGTCGGCGGCGCCTGGGAATGGCATCAGGACTACGGCTACTGGTACTACAACGGCTGCCTGCGTCCCGACCTGCTGTCGGTGATGGTGGCGCTGGACAAGACCGACCGCACCAACGGCTGCCTGCAGATCGCCACCGGCTCGCATCGCCTGGGCCGCATCGACCACACGCCGCTGTCGCCGACCCAGAACGAGGTGGACCCTGCGCGCATGCCGCATATCCTCGACACCTGCCCGGTCGAGTATTGCGAGTTGGAGCCCGGCGACGCGCTGATCTTCCACTGCAATGCCATCCACCGCTCCGACGCCAACCGCTCGGCCAGCCGGCGCTGGACCCTGCTGATCTGCTACAACCGGGTCGACAACGACACGATCATCAAGACCGACGACCGCTTCTTCGTGCCATTGGAAAAGGTGGACGACGGCGCGATCCGCCGCGCCGGCCTGAAATTCGCGGCCGGCGACAATGCCGAGCACTTCACCTCGCGGCCCTACGTGCCCGACCTGCGCAAGGCGTCATAGGGCGCCGCCAGTCGCGAGCGCCGACGATGGAAATCCGAAAGGCGATCACTTCCGATATCGACGCCGCCGTGGCCATGATCGAGCGGCACCGGCGGCAATACCAGAAATACCAGCCGACCTTCTGGCACAAGGCGGCCGCCTCGGCGGAGACGACGCACGCCTTCTTCGCCGGGCTGCTGCAAGCACCGGACACGTACTTCCTGGCCGCAGTCGAGGGCGCCCGGTTGCTCGGTTTTCTGATTGCGCAAAAATTTCCCGCACCACGGTCTATGCACCGGGCGGCGACACCTACCTGATCGACGATTTTTGCGTCGTCGAACCCAATCATTGGCTGACCACGGGCGAAGCGCTGCTTTCCCATGCCTCGACGCTGATCCACGAGGCCGGCGCCGCGCAGATCGTGGTGGTGTGCGCCGACCGCGACCTCGCCAAGGCCGAGGTGCTGCGCCGGGCAGACCTCAGCATCGCATCGAATTGGTGGACGAAGCCGCTGCGTTGACGCTGCCGCTATTGCAAGGTCGAAGGCTTCCTAGTTGCCGACCGCGTCGCTGACGCACTTCTTCGTGAAGCTCGTCTTGGCGGCGCCGGCGAGTTTCTTGTCGGCGGCCGTGGTATCGCAACTTGCCGTCGCGTCGGCCTCGCACTTCTTCATGAAGCTGGTGAGTGCGGCGCCGGCCAGTTTCTTGGTGGCCGACTGGTCCTTGCAGGACGCCGGCGCGACAGGTGCGGCGGGTGTCGGGGTCTGCGCATAGGCGCTGCCGGTGAAGATCCAGGCCAGTGCAACCAAGGCTAATTTGTTCATCAAATCCTCCTTCAGGTTCCGCGCGAGACTCACCATAGCCGGCAATCCTCCATGGGGCTATCGCGCGTCCTTGACGTCCTGGGCCGTGACGGCGTCGCCGTAGTCGTTTCCGAAATGCGTGCGGATGTAGTTGACCACCGCGGCCACCTGCTCGTCGTTCATCATCCGGCCGAAGGGGGGCATGCCCTTCTGGCCGTGCAGGACGGCATAGATGGGGTAACCGCCGGCTTTCAGGCTCCCGTTGTTGGCCAGGGCGGGATAGCGGCCGGCGCCCACCGCGCCCTCGCCCTTGCTCATGTGGCAGGCCTGGCAGGCGTTGGCGTAGAGCGCCTCGCCCGTCTGCTCGCTGAACCTGAATCCCGGGCTAAGCGTGCCAACCGGCGGATCGGCAAGGCAATCGGGCACGGCCCCGAAGGCCAGCACGACCGCCAGGAGCGCAGCGCACGGAGCATGGAAGCGCATCGCCCTCACCCCTGAAGAACGCGCTTGTGCAGGCGCCCGATGGCGTCGAGCGACGACAGGATCGCGCCTTCCTGCCAGGCGGGAATATAGGAGGCGTGTTCGCCGGCCAGCACGATGCGCCCGTCGATCTGGCAGAGATTGTCGTAGTGCTGCTTGCGTGCCGCCTCCGTCCAATCGCCGGCGCAGCCCAGGGTGAAGGGCGAGCGATGCCAGGCGATGGAGATGCCGTTCTCGAACTCCTTCGCATACTGCGGGTGGATCTGCGCGCCGTACTCGACAACGCGCTTGATGCGCTCCTCCGGCGTCATCGCCGTGAACTCGAAGGAGTTCGCGCCATTCCAGGTGTAGCAGCCGAGCAGAACGCCCTTGCCGGTCGTGTTGTAGTCGGTGCTCGGATAGGAAATCTGACGGATCGGCAGGTCGGTGTAGCTGATGCCGCCGAAGATGAGATCGTCCTCCTCCCAGAACCGGCGCTTGAACTGCAGGCCGACCTTGACGGACGAGGCATAGGGCACGGCGCCGATGGCCGCTTTCATGGCAGCGCCGACCTTGAGGTCGATCTGGCTCAGGATGGTGAGCGGGATGGTGCACACGCACCAGTCCGCGCTGGCCGTCCGCGGCGCGCCGCCGCTCTTCGTGTCCTCGTAGATCACTGTTACGCCCTTGTCGTTCTGGTCGATCTTGGTGACCTTGGCGTTGTAGGTGATGAGATCGCCGACCCGGCTGGCGAATGCCTCGCCGATCCTGCCCATGCCGCCGACCGGCTGGAACATGGTGGTCTGGAACTCATAGAGCGCAAAGGACGTGAGCCCGCGCCACAGGCGTGATTGCAACAGGTCGGACAGGCCGATGATCTGGCTCGGCACCGGCTCCGCGCCCAGCCCGCCGCCAGGATCCTTGTCGTAGCCGCGGAACTCGGCTGTCAGGGCGCCGGCCTTGTAGGCGTAGTCCTTGTCCAAGGCACCCCACGACCGCAATGCCTGAAGCAGGACTTCCTGGTCTTCCTTGGTGACCGCCTCGTCGAGATTGCCCTTCTTCACCGCCTTGGCCAGCAGCTCGGAGGTGTGCCCCTGAAAATCGGTCCTGATCTCGCGAACGCGCCGGGGTTTGCCCCCGAACGCCCTGGCCGAATGAAGGAATGCATTGTGGTTCAACTGCTGGAAAGGCTCGAGCCTGACGCCGAGCCGCTTGCAGTAGTCGAGCAGGCCGTTGTGATGATAGGGGATACGCCACGGGCCGGGGTTGAGATAGAGCCCGCTGTCGAATTCGCACTTCTGCGTCGCGCCGCCCATCTCCGTATAACTGTCGCCGCCGCGCAGCGACCAGTTGCGGCCACCGGCGCGGTTGTTGAACTCCAGGATATTCACCTTGTAGCCGGCCTGTCGCAGCTCCAGCGCCGCCGTCAGGCCCGCTAATCCCGCGCCCAGGATGAGCACCGACGCACCCCTCGGGTCGCCCTCGAGCTTGATCGGCCCCTTGTAGCCCGACTCCGCAGCGTAGCCGAGGCTGGTCATCGCCTGATACATCGCGGCACTGCCCGCCGTCAGGCCGATCAGCCTCAGAAGATCGCGCCGGCTCATCCCGTCGATTGGTGGTTCCTGCGGCATCAAGCATTCCCCGAAAGACCGTGAATAGAATGCGGCCGGTCCGGTACCGTTGTCATCCGGCGCTGACCACTCTTTGGTCACACCGATGGGATTGCGTGTCTCGCAGCATTGGTGGATTCGTGGCCGATGAACGCATTCGTCACCCGGCTCAAGGACGCCCTGCGTCCCCACGTCTCCCGCCTGCGCGAACGCCCGGTCGTGCCGTCGTGGGAGCAATCCTTTCGCGTGCTCGCGCACTACGGATTCCACCCCAGGACGGTGTTCGACATCGGCGTCGCCTATGGCACCTACGGGCTCTATCGCGCTTTCCCCGACGCCTACTATCACCTGATCGACCCGACCCCAGAATCGCTGCGCTACATGAACCTGCTGAGCCGCCAGCTGCGCTGCGAGATCCATCAGACGGCGCTCGGCCATCGCAACGGCGAGGTCGAGATCGAGATCCGGCCGGACATCCAGGCCGCGACCTTGCTGGAAGACGTCGGCGAGCGCGAAATCCTGCGCCGCGACCGCGTGCCGATGCGGCGCTTCGACTCGCTGATCGACGGCATCGAACAGCCCGCGCTGTGCAAGATCGACGTACAAGGCGCCGAACTGATGGTCCTCGAGGGAATGACCGGCCGGCTCGACAGTATCGATGCCCTGATCGTCGAGACCAGCACGATTGCCAGCCTCAAGGATGGGCCGGAGGTCCACGACGTCGTCCACTTCATGCACGAGCACGGTTTCGTCGTGGCCGACATTGTCGGCATGGCGCGCCGGCCGCTCGACGGTGCCACCGCCCAGCTCGACGTGCTGTTCGTGCCCGAAGACTCGGCCTTGCGGCACGACAGGCGCTGGGCGTAAGCGCCGCACGCTCTTCAGGGCGACCGACGAATTAAAGCAGGTCAGCGTTTCACGGACTATGTTGACCACATTGGGCGATCCGCGCACGCGCGCCTATGGTGAAACCTCCACACGAGGGCCGCCCATTTCCGATCCAGGACCATTCCCGTTTAATTTCCGTTTATTAAACGGGAAGAGCCTACCCGCCGAGCCGCTCCAGGGCGGTGGCGAGGCGGGTGCGGGTCTGCTCGGCCTGCGAGCGGCGCGCGCGCTGCTCCTCGACCACTTCTTCGGGCGCACGGGCGACGAAGGAGGCATTGCCGAGCTTGGCGTCGATCTTGCCGATCTCGTCGCCGAGCTTCTGGATTTCCTTCTTGAGGCGCGCGCTTTCGGCCGCCAGGTCGATCACATCGCCAACCGGCAAGGCGTACGTCGCCTCGCCGACCACGATCTGCAGCGACGCCTTGGGCGCTGCCGTGGCCGTGGCGTCGATGCCCTCGACCCTGGCCAGCCGCTCGATTGCAGCGGCGTGCGTCGCCAGCCTCTGCTTGGTCGTGTCGTTGGCGCCGATCACCAGCAGCCGGAGCTTGGCACTGGGCGGCACGTTCAGCTCGGCGCGCGCCGAGCGCACGTCGGAGATCAGCTTCACCAGCCAGCCGATCTCGTCGTCGGCCGCGGCGTCGATCGCGGGCGGCATGGGCCAGCCCTGCCCGATCAGTGGGCCGTGTTCGGCGCGATGACCGGTCTTGTCCCAGATCTCCTCGGTGATGAACGGCATCACCGGATGCAGCAGCTTGGCCGTCTCGCGCAGCACGAAAGCCGTGACGGCGCGCGTCTCGTCCTTCTCCGGCCCGTCGGCCCCCTGCAGGGTCGGCTTGGAGAGCTCGACGTACCAGTCGCAGACGATGCCCCAGATGAACTCGTAGAGCGCGGTCGCCGCGTCGTTGAGGCGGAACTCCGACAGCGCATGGTCGATCGTGCTGTTGGCGCGCGCCAGCTCCCCCAGCACCCACTTGTTGACGGTGAGCGTCGCCGACGCCGGGTCAAAGCCCCTGGGCAAGGCCGCGCCGTTCATCTCGGCGAAGCGCGTGGCGTTCCAGAACTTGGTGGCGAAGTTGCGCGAGCCCTCGACCCGCGCCGGCGACAGGCGCAGGCGGCCCGCGGACGCCGCCGCCATCGACGTCACCGTGAAGCGCAGTGCGTCGGCGCCGTATTTGTCGATCAGCTCCAGCGGGTCGATGATGTTGCCCTTGGACTTCGACATCTTCTGGCCCTTCTCGTCCGTCACCAGCCCGTGCAGGTAGACGGTGTGGAAAGGCACCTCGGTCATGAAATGCATGCTCATCATCATCATGCGGGCGACCCAGAAGAACAGGATGTCCCAGCCGGTGACGAGCGTGTTGGTCGGATAGTATTTCTTGAGCGCCGCCGTCTCGTCGGGCCAGCCCAAGGTCGAGAACGGCCACAGCGCCGAACTGAACCAGGTGTCGAGCACATCGGGATCGCGCTCGAGCGTGACGTCCTTGCCGTAGTGAGCTTTGGCCTCGGCCTGCGCCTCGGCTTCCGTGAGCGCCACGAACACCTTCTTGTCCGGCCCGTACCAGGCGGGGATCTGGTGACCCCACCACAGCTGGCGCGACACGCACCACGGCTGGATGTTCTCCATCCAGCGGAAGAACTCGTCGCGGCCGCGCTCGGGCACGAAGCGCACCCGGCCGTCGCGCGCCGCCGCGATCGGCGCCTCGGCCAGCTTCTTGGCGTCGGCATACCACTGCTCGGTGAGATAAGGCTCGACCGGCACCCCGCCGCGGTCGCCGTAGGGCACGGCGTGGGTGTGCGGCTCGATCTTCTCGACCAGACCCATCTCCTCGAGCTCGGCCACGATCTTCTTGCGGGCGTCGAAGCGGTCGAGGCCGCGATACTTCTCCGGCACCTTGTCGTTGAGGCGCGCGAACTTGTCGAAGATCGAGATCGCCTCGAGCTTGTGGCGACGGCCGACCTCGAAGTCGTTGAAGTCGTGTGCCGGCGTGATCTTGACCGCGCCCGAGCCCTTCTCCGGGTCGGAATATTCGTCGGCCACGATCGGAATCCTGCGACCGACCAGCGGCAGGATGGCGTGCTTGCCGACCAGGTGCTTCCACTTCGGATCGTCGGGGTTCACCGCGATGCCGGTGTCACCCAGCATCGTCTCGGGCCGCGTCGTGGCCACGACGATGAACTCGTCGGGGCTGCCGTCGATCGGATACTTGAAGTACCAGAGATTGCCCCGCACCTCGCGCGACTCGACCTCGAGGTCGGAGATCGCCGTCAGCATCTTGGGGTCCCAGTTCACAAGCCGGTTGTCCTTGTAGATCAGGCCGGCCCTGTAGAGTTCGACGAACACCTTGAGCACGGCCTTCGACAGGCCCTCGTCCATGGTGAAGCGCTCGCGGCTCCAGTCGCAGGA
>Ga0070681_10002683_pt1 | contig 16354 bp, 14 predicted proteins | sample KBSC83BmetaG_FD_65650 | JGI IMG/M metagenome (GOLD analysis project Ga0070681, IMG submission 65650) | Corn rhizosphere microbial communities from Kellogg Biological Station, Michigan, USA - KBS C8-3B metaG | ecosystem: Host-associated > Plants > Roots > Rhizosphere | place: USA: Michigan...
CGGTTCTCCGATGTCGGAAAGAACGCGCCTGAACTCTGGAAAAAATTCTCGGAATGGTACGGTGCGGTGTTTGCCGAGGGCGCACTCAGCGAGCGGGAAAAATGTCTGATCGCTCTGGGCGTGGCGCATGCGGTGCAGTGTCCCTATTGCATCGACGCTTATACGCAGGCTTGTCTCGAAAAAGGCTCGAATCTCGACCAGATGAGCGAGGCCGTGCACGTTGCATCGGCCATTCGGGGCGGGGCATCGCTGGTGCACGGCGTGCAAATGCGCAACGCGGCCAGTAAGGTGAGCATGTGAGTCTGGCGAGCCTGGCAAACCCGTTGGCTTCCGCGGCTGCGCAATTGCGCATCCTAAATAACGGCGCCAGGCTCCGAAAAACTTTCGCGGAGTCCCTCGCGGAATCGGGACTCGCTCCTTTGACCGCCACCGGCATCGGCGTTTTTCAGATCAACGTAGGCAAGCTCTGCAATCAAACCTGCGGGCACTGCCACGTGGATGCGGGGCCGGACCGGCGCGAGGTTATGACGCGCGAGACTGCTGAGTTATGTGTCGCCGCCCTGCGTTCGACTGATATCCCGACCGTGGATATCACCGGTGGCGCGCCAGAACTCAATCCGAATTTCCGATGGCTGGTCGAACAGAGCCGCGGCCTCGGAAGCCGCGTCATCGACCGCTGCAATCTTTCGGTGTTGCTACTTTCTTCGCAGGCGGATCTGGCGGAGTTTCTGGCGGCTCATCAGGTCGAGATCGTCGCCAGCCTGCCGTATTACCTCGAGCAGCAGACCGACGCACAGAGGGGCGCGGGCGTGTTTGACAAATCCATCCAAGCGCTCAAGAAACTAAATGCCCTCGGCTATGGCCGCGAGAACTCCGCTTTACGTTTGGACCTGGTTTATAACCCGGTGGGCGCGTTTCTGCCGCCCGCTCAGCGCACCATTGAGGCCGATTTCAAACGAGAACTCGCGCGGCGGCACGGCATCGTATTCAATTCGCTCTATACCATCACCAACATGCCCATCAGCCGCTTTCTCGATTTTTTGCTGCGCAGCGGAAACTATGATCGATACATGGATAAGCTGATCACCGCATATAACCCGGGCGCGGCCGAAGGAGTCATGTGCCGGTACACGCTTTCGGTCGGGTGGGACGGCGCACTGTACGATTGCGACTTCAATCAAATGCTCGATCTACCGATAGGCTACGACGCGCCGGCGCACATTCGCGATTTTAACACCGCGCTGCTCGATCGCCGCCGCATCATTGTAGGGCAGCATTGTTATGGATGTACGGCGGGAAGCGGGTCCAGCTGCGGTGGCGCGGTGGCGTTATAGCGAGTTTGTCCTGGGATTTGGCGTCGACAGTTAAGTCTCCAGCCTTAATTCGGATAACTCGGCGACCAACCCCAATCCACTAATACCTGACGCATATATGACTGCTGCCAAATCCCAAGTCCCAAATCCCCCTTTGCCGCGCGGGACTATCCTTTTCGTTCGTCGAGACTATCCGATTGGATAGCTTGCGATCCTCCCACGCGAACCGCGTGTAAGGTTGCCTGATACCCGGCCGCGTGCGGCGATCTTTATTCTTTACAGTGTTTTCCGGCGAAACCAGAGAGCTCAAAATAACTCAAATCCTTCCAATGGTCTCTGCCGTGCACCATTTCCGCCGATCATGAAAGTGGCAAAGCTGAACAGGGGTGGGGAAAAGTGACGGGAAATGAGACGGGACCGGCACGCCACAGGTATTCCCCCTATCCACTTTTCGGGGCTTGTAATTCCGTTTCGGGTGGTGTTAGGCTAAGCAGGATTGCGACGCGATTTGCGGCGCCGCGAGACATCAGTCGTGCGTTCACAGGTGTGCTTTTGCGCGTCTTTAGATCCGGCCCACTGCCCCCGAATGGATTCTTCTCAAATTCACGATGCGATCGAGGCTGGCTCCCGGCATTTTTCAGTTTACATGCACCTTTTCTGATACACTTTGAACGCTTGCGCACTGACACGTGGCTGCCAGCGCGGGATTAGCGAAGGAGAATTTCCAGAATGGCAAGACAAAGCACACAACATAAACTCGATCGGGTGAGATCGCCACGCGTGCACATTACTTATGACGTGGAAGTTGGCGGCGCGATCGAAATCAAGGAACTGCCGTTTGTCATGGGAGTATTGGGCGATTTCACGGGCCAGCCAACGGAAGCGATGGCCAAGCTGAAAGACCGAAAATTCGTGGAAGTGACGCCTGACAACTTTGACAGCGTGCTTGCCGGGATGAAGCCGCATCTCGCGTATTCGGTGGAGAACAAGCTCAGCGACGACGCCGAAGCCGGCCAGTTGAAGGTCGACCTCAATTTTAAGAGTTTGCAAGACTTCGAGCCGGAGCAGGTTGCCCGGCAGGTGAAGCCGTTGCGCGAACTCCTCGAGCTGCGGACCAAGCTTTCGGATCTTCGCGGCAGCCTGCAAGGCAACGACAAGCTGGAAGAACTGCTGCAGGACGCCATCGGCAACACGGAAAAGATGAGCAAGTTGAAGGAAGAAGTGAAGCCAGAGGGGGGAGATTCAAATGCCTGAGAAGCAGAAATCAGCAGCGGCCACACAAACTGCGGGACAGGAGCTTGGACTGCTCGATCAGATCGTCGAGCAAGGCCGTCTGGGTAAGGATCCCGAGGCTCGCGAGCGCGGCAAGAGCATGGTGAAGGAGTTCGTCAACCAGGTGCTGCAGGGCGAGATGACGGTCTCGCGCGACACCGAGTCGATGATCAACGCGCGTATCGCGCAGATCGACCACCTGCTCTCCATCCAGTTGAACGAAGTTCTCCATCATCCCGAATTCCAAAAGCTGGAAGCCTCCTGGCGCGGCCTGAAGTACATGCTCGACCAGAGCGAGACCAGCGACATGTTGAAGATCAAGGTCCTCAATTGCAGCAAGAAAGATCTGCTGCGGGACCTGCAGCGCGCGCCGGAGTTCGATCAAAGCGCGCTCTTTAAAAAGGTATATGAGGAAGAATTCGGCATTTTCGGCGGCGCTCCCTTCGGTGCGCTGATGGGAAACTACGAATTCGGCAAAGGCCCGGAAGATCTCGAGCTGCTCGAAAAAATTTCCAATGTGGCTTCGGCTGCGCATGCTCCCTTCTTGTCGGCAGCGTCGCCCGAGCTATTCAATATGGAGTCGTTCGCCAGCCTGGATGCGCCGCGCGACATCGGGAAGATTTTCGACACCACTGAGTACGCCAAGTGGAAATCTTTCCGGCAGTCCGAAGATTCGCGTTACGTGGCGCTTTGTTTGCCCCACACGCTCATACGGCTGCCGTATGGAAAAGACAACGTGCAGGTGGACGGGTTCAATTACGAAGAAAATGTGGACGGCACGGACCACTCCAAGTATCTTTGGGCCAATGCCGCGTGGGCATTGGGTGCGCGCCTGACTCAATCTTTCGCGCAGTATAGCTGGTGCGCTTCGATCCGCGGCGTGGAAGGCGGCGGCTTGGTGGAAGGCCTCCCCGCTCACACGTTCCGGACCGACGAGGGCGACGTCGCGCTAAAGTGCCCGACCGAGATCGCCATTAGCGACCGGCGTGAAAAAGAGCTGGCGGACCAGGGATTCGCGCCGCTGGTTCACTGTAAGGGCACCGATTATGCGGCCTTCTTCAGTGTGCAGTCCTGCCAGAAACCCAAGTTGTACGACAAGGAAGCCGCGAATGCCAATGCGCGTCTATCCGCTCAATTGCCTTACATTCTGGCGGTTTCCCGCTTTGCCCATTATCTGAAGGCGATGATGCGCGACAAGATTGGCAGCTTCATGTCGCGTTCCGATTGCGAGCGGTTCCTGAACCAGTGGATCACGAACTACGTCACGCCGGATGACAATGCCTCGGCGAGTGTTAAGGCCAGCCATCCGCTGCGCGATGCCTCCATCGAGGTGAGCGAGGTGGCGGGCAAGCCCGGGGTTTACCGTGCCGTGGCGTTTTTGAAGCCGCACTTCCAGCTTGATGAGTTGACCGTATCCCTCCGGCTGGTGGCAGAATTGCCGCAGTCGACAAGGAAGTAATTTTTGGCGTTGCCGAGTACTGACTGATTAAAAAGGAGAAATGCTATGGCAGTTGATTATTTCCTCAAACTTGATGGCATCGAGGGAGAGAGTCACGACAGTAAACACAAAAACGAGATCGATGTGCTCTCGTGGTCATGGGGTCAGTCTCAGACTGGGACCCATTCCGGAGGAGGTGGCGGTGGCGCCGGCAAAGTGGACATGCAGGATTTTCATTTTGTAATGGCCGCCAACAAATCCACCCCGAAACTTTTCCTCGCGTGCGCCACGGGCGAGCATATCAAAAAGGCTGTTCTGACGTGCCGCAAAGCTGGAAAGGAACAGCAGGAGTTCCTCATTATTACGTTTTCGGATCTCCTGGTATCGTCCTTTCAGACAGGCGGCTCAGCACACGCCGCTGAAGTTCCCAGCGACCAGATCTCGCTGAACTATGCAAAGATCGAGTGGGAATACAAGGAGCAGAAGGCCGATGGCACTCTAGGGGGCGCGATCAAAGCGGGTTACGATCTGAAGGCGAATAAGAAGGTCTAACCCTGAGACGGGCCGAATCATGAACGCCCAGCAGTTGTTTCAGGCCGGTAAGCTCAACGAAGCGGTGCAGGCGCTTGGGGCCGAGTTGCGGGACAACCCCGCGGATGCCAAGCGCCGCACTTTTTTGTTTGAACTTCTCTGCTTTGCCGGTGATTATCAACGGGCTGAAAAACAGCTCGATGTTCTCGCGTCCGACGCGGGTGCGGCGGAAATGGGAGCGCTTCTGTATCGCGCCGCGCTTCACGCCGAACGCATCCGGCAGACGATTTTCGAGACTAAAAATTATCCTCTCACCGATCCTGAATCTGATGTACCCCTTTCCGGAACGCTGAACGGCAAAGCATTTCAATCTCTCTCCGACGCGGACCCGCGGCTTGATACCAGACTCGAGGTTTTTGCCGCCGGAGATTATCTATGGCTCCCGCTGCACCACATCGCGTCCATTGAAATCCAGGCGCCTAAACGGTTGCGCGATTTGCTCTGGACGCCTGCCATTGTCCGCACGGGTCCGGCTTTCAAAGGCAAAGAATTGGGTGAGGTCTTGTTACCTGTAATTTCTCCGCTTTCCTGGAAGCACGGGGACGATCAGGTGCGTCTGGGACGCTCCACCGATTGGCAGGACGATGGCGACAGCAACGTCGTTCCGTACGGGCAGAAGATATTCGCAGTAGATGAAGACGAAATCCCCATCCTCGAGATACGCCACTTGGAGTTTGACGCGGCGCAGGCCGCGCCGTAATCCCCCATGCCCCTTCGTGAGGATCTGTTAAACCCCATCGCGGGTGATAACCCGAGTGGCGCCAGCCTGCGTTACGCTCCGGTTTACGACAAGATCAAAGAGGCGCGCCGCGAAGAGGATGACGCTCCTCAGGGCGAATGGGCGCGCGAGCGCAAGGTCGCCGACTGGAAACTGGTGATTAAGCTCTCGGGCGAGTCACTGGCAACAAAAAGCAAGGACCTCCAGCTAGCCGTCTGGCTGACGGAGGCCATGCTGCGCGCCGAAGGCTTCCCTGGCCTCTTGCATGGCTTGCAGCTTCTTCAAGGACTCATTGAAAACTTCTGGGACACCCTCTATCCAGAAATTGAAGACGGCGAGATGGATATGCGCGCTGCCACTCTTGATTGGGTGGGGTCGCGGCTCGATCAGGCGATCCGCAGCGTGGCGCTCACGCGGCAGGGCCATGATTGGTTTAAGTATAAGCAGTCCCGCCAGGTCGGCTACGAGACCGATGCGGCTGACAATGAGGCCAAGCAGGCCACGCGCGCGGAAGCCATCGCCGATGGCAAGCTCACTGCCGAGGAATTCGATACGGCATTCAACGCCACGCCCAAAGCTTTCTACGTTGAATGCAAGCAGGCCCTGGATGATTGTCTCGCCGCCGTCGACGCGCTCAATGAGCTTTGCGAGGCGAAATTTGGAAACGCCGCGCCTGGTTTTAGCGGCATTCGCACGTCTCTCGAAGAGGTGCGTAATACCGTCAGCTCCCTGCTGCAGAAGAAGCGTGAGCTCGAGCCGGACGAGGAAACCGCGGCGGAAACCGTCGCCGAAGAAGCTCCCGCCGAGGATGCATATGCCACTTCGGATTCCGGAGCGGCCGCCGCGCCGGCGCGAGCGCGCAAGACAGTCAGCGAAGAGCCCGCCGATCTCGACGATGCGTATGCCAGGGTCGCCATGGTGGCGAGATATCTGCGGCAGCAAGATCCGTACAGTCCCGCGCCCTACCTGATGCTGCGCGGTCTGCGTTGGGGCGAACTGCGCTCCGGTGGTGATTCGCCGAGTCTGGAACTGCTGGCGCCGCCGGCTACACACGTCCGTCAGGAGCTGAAAAGGTTGAGCGTCGAAAGCAACTGGGCCGAGCTGATTGAAGCGGCGGAAAAAGCCATGGCGATGCCCTGTTCGCGGGCCTGGCTCGATCTGCAGCGTTACGCCGTGAAGGGGCTCGAAGAGTCGGGATACCCGGCGGTTGCGGCCGCGATCCGGTCGGAATTGCGTGCTCTGCTCGCGGATGTGCCGCAATTACCCCAGTGGACCCTGGCCGATGATACGCCCACCGCCAACCCGGAGACGCAGGCCTGGCTGAAGGAGATTGCATCGCAGTCCGCCCGGTCTGAAGACGGATTTCAGGCGGCGCCCTCCATGGATGATTCCAGATCGCCGGCGGAAGCCGCGGCGCCGGGAGAGGTTGTTCCGCCCGATGTGTTCCAGGTCGCGGTGGAAGCGGCGCGCTCCGGCGATGTCCAGCAAGCCATCGAAGTCCTGAGCCGTGAGATCACGCATGAGCGTTCCGGCCGCGCTCGGTTTCAACGAAAGATCCAATTGGCGCAGATCTGTATGTCGACGGGTCATGAGGCTATCGCATTTCCGATTCTGAACGAGATGGCGAATGAGATCGAGCAGCGAAAGCTGGAAGAGTGGGAGCCCCCTGAAGTAGTGGCACACCCGCTGGCCCTGCTGTTTCGCTGCATGAATCAGTTGGACGGGGACGCGGAAGGCAAGAAAAAATTGTACGCACGTATTTGCCGGCTCGATCCCGTGCAGGCGCTGGCCTGCGCCAAATAAACATGGCGCGGCGGGAGACAGAAGAAAACGTTACCCAATCGGTTCTCGAGCGGTTGACAGACCTTGATCCCACTTCGAGCACCGATCCCCCGCAGACTCGAGCGCAGTCCGTGAGGCAGCTTAAGGGCGCGCTGCGCCGCGACCTGGAGTGGCTGCTCAACTCACGTCAGATTCCGGGTGGTGTGCCCGAGTCTTATGAGGAGCTGGAAAAGTCGCTCTACGGTTACGGCCTGCCGGATGTAACCAATCTCAGCGCCAACTCCTCGCGGGACCGCAATCGCCTGCTGCGCATGCTCGAGTCTACGATTGCCTCTTTCGAGCCACGCCTGAGCGGTGTGAAAGTCACGGTGGTGGATGCCGGTTCCAACAGCGGCCGGCAGCTGCGCTTTCAAATAGAGGGCCTGCTGTTGATGGATCCGGCGCCGGAACTGATTTCCTTCGACACCGTCCTCCAGCTCTCGAGCGGCGAATATCAGGTAAAGGGAGAGCAAAGTGCGGGATGACCTCCTTCTTTACTACGAACGCGAGCTGACCTTCCTCCGCCACATGGGCGCGGAGTTCGCCGAGAAATATCCCAAGATCGCTTCGCGCCTGGTGCTCGAGCAGGATAAGTGCGAGGACCCGCATGTGGAACGCATGCTGGAGGCATTCGCTTTCCTGGCCGCGCGCGTTCACCTGAAAATTGACGACGAGTTCCCGGAGATTACCGAAGCCCTGTTGACGGTGCTTTACCCGCATTACCTCCGGCCCATTCCGTCTATGTCCGTGGTGGAGTTTGAGCTCGATCCCAAACAGGGCAATCTTAGTTCGGGGCTGCTCATCCCCAGGGGCTCGATGCTCTACTCTGCCCCCGTCAATGGCGTGCCCTGCAAATATCGGACCTGCTATGACACCACACTATGGCCGCTCCGCGTGACCGAGGCCCAGTGGCGCTCGCCCGATCGTTTCCAGGCGCCCCTCAAGTCCGATGCGGTGGCGGCGCTGCGCGTCGAGCTGCGCTGTTTTCAGGACGTGACTTTCGAGAAACTGGATCTGCGCTCGCTACGCTTTCAACTAAACGGCGAAGGCGCCCTGGTCAACAGTTTGTATGAGTTGCTGTGCGGTAAATGCACACAAATAGTCATTCGCGACGCCACCACGGGCTCGCGCGTGAAGCCGATTTGGCTCGAGCCCGATCGGCTGCGGGCCGTCGGATTCGAGGAAAATGAGGGCGCGCTGCCTTACCCCCTGCGTTCGTTCCTCGGTTATCGGTTGCTGCAAGAGTATTTCGCGTTTCCTGACAAGTTCTTTTCCTTTGAACTCTCCGGGCTCGAGCAGATGGCGCAGGCAGGCTTCAAAGATCGCGCCGAAATCATTTTTCTGATTTCGCGGTTCGAACGTACGGAGCGGCAGCAAATCCTAGAGATCGGCGTCTCGGACAAGACCGTTCGGCTGAACTGTACGCCCATTATCAATCTGTTCTCCCAGACCGCGGAACCGATTCTGCTGTCCCACACGACCTACGACTACCCCATCGTGCCGGACGTCTCGCGACAGGATTCACTAGAGATCTTTTCCGTCGACGAAGTGGTCAGCGTGGATCCCGGATCGCACGAACCGATTGTCTTCGAACCCTTCTACTCGTATCGCCACAAGACCATGCGCGAGAAGAAGCAGACTTTCTGGCACGCCATGCGGCGTCCGACTACACGGCGCAACTCGGAAGCCATCGACGTTCATCTTTCGCTGGTGGACCTTTCCGCTAAGCCGATTCGGCCTAACGTCGATACCGTCACCGTGCGGCTGACTTGCACAAACGGAGACCTGCCGTCGCGGCTGCCGTTCGGCAGTGAACGCGGGGATCTCGATCTGGAAGGCGCCGCGCCCATCAAGCGCATTGTGATGCTGCGGAAGCCGACTGGCACCATTCGTCCTCCCACCGGCCGCAACGCGCTCTGGCGCCTGATTTCTCATCTGTCTCTGAATTACCTATCGCTCGTGGAAGATGGACGCGACGCCTTCCAGCATATTCTGCGTCTCTACAATTTCACCGACTCCGCTCATATTCAGAAGCAGATTGAAGGCATTACCCATCTGGAAAGCGCGCGCCACTATGCGCGCGTCATTTCCGAGCATGGCATCAGTTTCGCGCGAGGAACCCGTGTGCGCATGGACCTGGATGAAGAGCAGTTCGTAGGCGGTGGCGTGTATTTATTTGCCAGCGTGATGGAGCGCTTTATGGCGCTCTACGTGTCGCTCAACAGCTTCAGCCAGCTCGTCGTCGGCACAACCCAGAGAAGGGAGGTATTGCAACAGTGGCCACCCCGGGCGGGGCACAAGATTTTGATGTAACGGATGAATCTGGCGCAGATCCGTCAGACTTACAGGAGCCCGGCGCGCTGGCGTCTCCCGAAATCTGGGATGCGCTCGAGCGGGAGCCTTTCTGCTTCGATTTCTTCCAGGCGGTGCGGCTGCTCGAGCGGCTCATGCCTGAGCGCGTGCCGGTAGGCGCCTTCGTCAACCCATCGCGGGAGGTGGTGCACTTCGGCGCGAATCCATCGGTGGCATTTCCTCCGAGCCAGCTCTACTCGATTACGCGGGCGGGGGATCAGCCCGCGCGCATGACTGTAAACTTCATGGGCCTGACGGGTCCGCTCGGAGTGTTGCCGCACTACTATACCGAGCTGTTAATCAACCGCATCCGCGCCAAAGATCACACGCTGCGCGCTTTCTTCGACATCTTCAATCATCGGATGATCTCGCTGTTTTTTCAGGCCTGGCAAAAATACCGCGTCACCGTGGCATATGAGCGAGGGGAGCGGGACCGGTTCTCGCACCACGTGCTGGACCTTGTCGGTCTGGGCACGGAAGGTCTGCAGCACCGGCAGCCGGTGTCCGATAATTCACTGATATACTACGCAGGGCTGCTCGGGCAACAGCCTCGCTCCGCGTCCGCCCTGCGCCAGGTCCTCATGGACTACTTTGCTGTGCCGGTCGAGGTCGAGCAATTCGCGGGCGACTGGTACAAGCTGGATAAGGAGACACAGTGCTGTTTTGAAGACGCCCTCAGCTCTTCGGAACAGCTGGGTCTTGGCGCCGTGGTCGGCGATGAGATCTGGGATCAGCAGTCCAGCGTGCGCGTGAAGTTAGGTCCACTGACACTTTCTCAATATCAGGACTTCCTGCCGAACGGCACTGGCTATAGTCCGCTTTGCGGGCTGCTCCGTTTCTTCGCCGGAGGGGAGTTTGACTTCGAAGTGCAATTAATTCTCGAGAGGCAGGAAGTACCCAGTTGCGAGCTGGGAGCCGAAGATGGCGTCGCGCCACAGCTTGGCTGGGTCACCTGGATGAAGTCTTCGCCGTTTGGCCGGGATGCAGCCGACACCATTCTACAGATCTCTTAGGACACCCATATGTTGCAGAACTGGAAATTCTTTTTCGGAAAAGTCAATCAGACCACTCGCGACGTGCTGGAATCGGCCGTCGGCCTTTGCTCCTCCCGAACTCACTATGAGGTCGAGATCGAGCATTACCTGATGAAGCTGCTTGATGAAAGCGACAGTGACTTTCAGCATATCGTCAAGTATTTTGGCGTGGATAAATCGCGCTTATCCGCTGAACTCAGCCGCAGCCTGGACCGCATGAAGACCGGCAATGGCCGCGGCCCCGTGCTCAGCCAGATGATTGTTCGCATGCTGACCGAATCGTGGCTGCTTGGCTCGGTGGATTACGGCGCCGGACAGATCCGGTCCGGATTCACCGTGATGGCTCTCTTCTCGAATGAAGATCTCACGCGCATCGTTCGCGACGTCAGCAAGGAGCTGCAAAAGATCAAGCCTGACGATTTGCGCCAGAATCTACTGCAAATTGTCGCCGGCTCCCACGAGGACTCGATCACCGCGGCAGCCGACGAACCGGGTGCCGCTCAGGCGGGGGCCGACCGGCCGCGTACCGCCGGCGGCAAGACCCCCAATTTGGACCAGTACACCATTAATCTCTCCGAGCGTGCCAAAGCCGGTAAGATCGACCCCGTGCTGGGCCGCGATTTTGAAATCCGTCAGGTGGTGGATATTCTTACCCGCCGTCGTCAGAACAACCCGATCCTCACCGGCGAAGCGGGCGTTGGCAAGACCGCCGTGGTTGAAGGCTTCGCGCTGCGCATCGCGCATGGCGACGTCCCGCCCGTTTTGCAAAACGTGACGCTGCGTACTCTCGATCTGGCGCTGCTGCAGGCTGGCGCGGGCGTGAAAGGCGAATTCGAAAACCGGCTGAAGGGTCTGATTGAGGAGGTGAAAGCTTCCCCCACGCCCATTATTCTCTTTATCGACGAAGCGCACACGATGATCGGCGCCGGCGGACAGGCGGGACAAAATGACGCCGCAAATCTGTTAAAGCCGGCCCTGGCGCGCGGGGAACTGCGCACCATCGCAGCCACTACCTGGTCCGAATACAAGAAATATTTCGAAAAAGACGCCGCTTTGGCGCGCCGCTTCCAGCTGGTGAAAGTGGAGGAGCCGACGGAGGAGAAATGCCGGCTGATGCTGCGCGGCCTCGTCCCCATGCTCGAACAGCACCATAACGTGCGCATCCTCGATGAGGGCTTAGAGGCGGCGGTGCGGCTTTCGCATCGATATTTGCCGGATCGCCAGCTTCCCGATAAAGCCGTGAGCGTGCTCGATACCGCGTGCGCGCGCCTTGCGCTTGGGCAGAACGCCACGCCGCCGGCGATTGAAGATGCCATGCGGACGCTGGATGATTTCGCCGTGCAGACGCGAGTGCTCGAGCGTGAAACCGCGCTGGGCGCGGATCATCATGAGCGCCTGGAGCAGATCGCGCAGCATCGCGCCGAAGCCGAGGGCCGCCTGGCGATTATGCGCGAGAGATGGGAAAAAGAGCGAGACCTGGTGTCGCGCATCCGCGAAGTGCGGTCGCAGCTTGAATCGGCAGGCGCGCCGCCGCAGGCGGTTTCCGGAGATGGGCAGGCGGCGGCCACGCAAACCGCTATCGACGCCGGGGCGCTGCGCACGGAACTGGCAAGTCTCAACACCAAACTGGAAGAAATTCAGGGTGAGACCCCATTGATTCGCGTGTGCGTGGACGCGTCTATCGTAGGCGACGTCATCTCTGCCTGGACCGGTATTCCCGTCGGTAAGATGTTGAAGGATGAGGTTGCCACGGTGCTCTCGCTCGACCAGACCCTGGGCGCGCGCGTCATCGGCCAGTCGCATGCCTTGGCCGGCATCAGTGAACGCATCCGCACGGCGCGCGCCAGCCTCGAAGATCCGAACAAACCCGTGGGCGTATTTCTGCTGGTCGGGCCGAGCGGCGTCGGCAAAACCGAAACAGCCCTCGCGCTTTCCGATCTGCTGTATGGGGGCGAACGGAACCTGATCACGATCAATATGTCGGAGTTTCAGGAAGCCCATACGGTCTCCACGCTCAAGGGGTCGCCTCCCGGATACGTCGGCTATGGCGAGGGCGGCGTCTTGACGGAGGCGGTTCGCCGGCGGCCGTATTCGGTGGTGCTGCTCGATGAGGTGGAAAAGGCTCATCCCGACGTACTCGAGTTGTTTTTCCAGGTTTTCGACAAAGGGCAGATGGAGGATGGGGAAGGCCGCGAGATCGATTTCAAAAATACCATCATTATTTTGACGTCGAATGCCGGTACCGACACGCTGATGAAGCTGACGGCCGATCCCGAGACCATGCCGTCGCCTGAAGGGCTGGTGAAAGCTTTGAAACCGGAGTTGAACAAGGTGTTCAAGCCCGCGTTTCTGGGACGCCTCGTAATTATTCCGTATTTCCCGATTCGGGACGAGGCGCTGAAGAAAATCATCACGCTTAAACTCGCCAAGATTCAGCGCCGGTTGTTCGAGAATCACAAAATTCGCCTCAGCTATGACGATCCGCTGGTCGAAGAAGTGGCGCGCCGCTGCACCGAGGTCGAAAGCGGAGCGCGCAATGTCGACAATATTCTGACGAATACGCTGCTGCCCGAAATCTCGCGCCGGATTCTCGGCGGCTTGGCGGAACGGCAGCGGTTGGAGGCCATCCGCGTGTCGACCGGTCCGGACGGCTCCTTTATGTACAATTGAGCGCGGCAGGAGATTCTGATGCACAGGATCGTGTTGGTATTCGTTGCGACGGCAGCCCTGGCGGCGGTTCACGAGAGCCGCGAACAAGCCTTGGCACACTGGAAAATCCACGACGTCACTCGTCCTGTTCCGCCGGTGATTACGCCAGCGGCGCCCGGCCATGCGCCATCCGATGCCACAGTGCTGTTCGACGGCCGCGACCTTTCAAAATGGCAAAGCGCGAAAGGCGGCGCGGCGCAGTGGAAGGTGGTGGACGGTGCGATGGAAGTAGTGCCTGGAACGGGCGACGCCCATACGGTGCAGTCGTTCGGCGATTGCCAGTTGCACCTCGAGTGGGCCGAACCCAATCCCCCGCACGACCAGGATCAAGGCCGCGGGAATAGCGGGGTCTACCTGATGAGCAGGTACGAACTCCAGGTGCTCGATTCCTATCAGAACAAGACTTACGCCGACGGGCAGGCGGGCGCCATCTACGGACAGTTTCCACCGCTCGTGAATGCCAGCCTGCCTCCAGGGCAATGGCAGACATACGACATCGTCTTCCACGGCCCGCGCTTTTCCGCTGACGGGAAACTTCTCCGTCCCGCGCGCGTAACGGTCCTCCAAAACGGAGTTCTGGTGCAGGACAACGTCGAATTGACCGGGCCCACCGATCACGGAAGGCGGCCGCCATACGCTCCTCACGCGGAAAAAATGCCGCTGCTATTGCAGGACCACGATCAACCGGTTCGGTTTCGGAACATCTGGATTCGCGAACTGCCGGAATAGTTACATCACGCGCGACGCATGCACGATGAAACGCTTGGGTGCTGGCCCGATATAGTGGAACGGATAGCAGGTGACGAGCGTCAGTGTCGGCTCGGAGGAGTCGTCCAGAACGCGCGTGTCTCTCGGTCCCACCACTTCTAACGATTTCACACTGTATTCGTACAAAGTGCTCAGCGTGGTTACGACGATTTTGTCGCCCGTCTGCACACGGCTCAGGCCGCGAAAAAAAGTATCGCGGTGTCCGGCAATGCCCACGTTACCGGTCACGCCGGGCATAGCTGTTCCGGGAATGTGGCCGAGGGCCAGGGCCAGCGTGGGCTGGGTGACGCCCTCAAGAATCACGGCCCTCAGTCCGATGCGCGGGATCTCAATGCGGCCCACAAGGGACCGCTCTTCTTGCGGCGCTGCTAACGGCGTCAGATCGGCCATGGAATACGAGCTGGATGGCCCCAATCGCTGCTCGAATGCCCAGTTCTGAAATGTTTGAAAAAATAAAGCTTGCGCGAGGACTCCCCCGGTCAGGGCCACAGCCGCGAATCCGAGGCCGAAACACAGGCGTTCGGCGCGGTGCAGTAGAGACTTCTTAAATCGCAGCCGGACGCGCAAACTCAGCGGCGCTCCAACCGCATCGCCAATAGTCGAAGCAGCAAGCCCGCACCTATGCCCAGAAGGCCGAGCGCCGCCAGCAGCGGCAGGTAACTGCCGGTTTTCGGCAGAGCCGCCGCAATCATTTTATTGCTGTGGGTACGCGCACGGCTCTGAACGGGCTGCGCCGGGGGCGGAGCGGGCGGAACGATTGGCCGATTGGAAAAAACCTGTGCGGGTCGAGGGGCTGGAGGCGGAGCCGGGTATGCCTGGGGAGATTCTGCCATCGGCCGGTTGAATTGTCCGATATCCGCCGGAAGCTCTACTGGCAAAGACAAAACGCCGCGTCCAATGGATTTCGCAAGTTCCACGGCTTGCCCTCTGGGGTAGGCAAACTCGTGTCCATAGTTCCTGCTGGGCGAAAACCAGATCCGCAAAGCTTTGGGCTGCTTCGGGCCGCGCTCAAAAAAGGCAAACACGGTTTTATCCGTAGTAGGCGCGTCGTAGTTAGGCATGGTGAGCAGAGTCGAAAGCAGGTGGCTTTCGTCGCCTGTCCACAGCTGCACGGTTTCGAAGACCTGAAGAACATTACGCTGGTTTTCGGTTTCGATGAGTTTGAAGACGTAGTTACCAGGCTCGAGTATCCTGCCCGGCACTTCGAGCGGTTCATTGGTCGAAAATAGCGTCTGCCGGCCTGCTCCCCGTGCGCCAGCCGTCAGGACGGTACTCGCGACCAGAACGAGAAGCGCTGACGTTACCCTACTTCTACCGCCCATTTTTGCTCTGCATCTATATTATCCCCGACCAAGCCATCCGGACAGACCAGATTATCCTTAGGCAGTGGCGGCCAGGCACCACCTTTGCTCCAATAAAGCCTGGAGATGCAGATCAAGGATCTTCTCGCGCGGGGACGGCCGACCTTCTCGTTCGAGTTCTTTCCGCCAAAAACGGAAGAAGCCGCCCGCCAGCTGGAACAGACCATTGCGGACCTGCGTCAGTTAAAACCAACTTTTGTTTCAGTAACTTACGGCGCAGGGGGCTCGACCCGCGAGCGGACCTTAGAGATTGTCACCCGAGTGAAGCGGGAAACAGGCATCGAGGCCATGGCGCACCTGACTTGCGTGGGTTCGACAGAGGATGATCTGGGCGGGGTGCTGTCCCGGATTTGCGGTGCCGGCCTCGAAAATGTTTTGGCGCTGCGCGGTGACCCGCCAAAAGGGGAGGCCGAGTTTCGGGCAACTGAGGGCGGTTTCCGCTATGCCGGTGAGCTGGTTAAGTTTATTCGGGCGCGCCACAACTCGACGCTGTGCGTGGGCGGCGCCTGTTATCCGGAAAAACATCCGGAATGCGGCAACCCGGCGGTCGATCTGATGAATCTCAAGAAAAAGGTCGATGAAGGGCTGGACTTTGTAATCACCCAGCTTTTCTTTAATAATCAGCACTATTTCGAATTCGTCGAGCGCGCCCGGAAAATCGGGATTATGGTGCCGATTGTCGCGGGGATCATGCCCATTACGAATGCCTCGCAGGTGGAGCGTTTTATGGTGGCCTGCGGCGCCACCATCCCGTTTGAGCTAGGCGAAGAGCTGGACCGCCGCCGGGACGATCCGCAAGCGGTGATGGAGCTGGGGATCGCGCACGCTACGGCGCAATGTATCGAGCTGCTGGAACATGGAGCGCCCGGCATTCACTTTTATACTCTGAACCGCAGCACGGCCACGCGCGAAATTTACGCGGCGCTACATTCCACAGGTTTTACCGAAAGTTAAATTCCGCGGCTTCCTCTTGCGAG
>Ga0070681_10002684_pt1 | contig 16354 bp, 14 predicted proteins | sample KBSC83BmetaG_FD_65650 | JGI IMG/M metagenome (GOLD analysis project Ga0070681, IMG submission 65650) | Corn rhizosphere microbial communities from Kellogg Biological Station, Michigan, USA - KBS C8-3B metaG | ecosystem: Host-associated > Plants > Roots > Rhizosphere | place: USA: Michigan...
ATTCGGCCGGCCGACCATGGGCGCCTGGGTGACATACGGGCTTGGCAGCGAATCCGAGAATCTCCCGGGTTTTGTGGTCATGACGTCCGGCCAGGGCACCAGCGGTGGTGAGAGCAATTTCTCATGCGGCTTTCTACCGTCCACTTATCAAGGCGTGCCGTTCCGCAATGCAGGCGATCCGATTCTATATCTCTCGAATCCCTCGGGCATTACGCGCGACACCCAGCAAGCCACGCTGCGCGCCGTTCGCGAGTTAAATCAGGAGCATTACGCGGATACCGCGGATGTCGAGATCGCTTCCCGCATCGCATCGTATGAGCTCGCCTTCCGCATGCAGATCGCGGCACCCGAGCTGCTCGACTTTTCCAAGGAATCCGCAAGCACGCTTGAGATGTACGGCGTGAACAAAGAGCCAATGCGGCCCTTCGCCACCAACTGTCTGCTGGCGCGCCGGATGGTGGAGCGCGGCGTGCGCTTTGTGATGTTGATGCACGCCAGTTGGGACCAGCATACCTATCTAAACCGCGATCTCAAGAAGAATTGCGATATTACAGATCAGCCCGCCGCCGCGTTGTTGAAAGATCTGAAGCAGCGCGGGCTGCTGGATTCGACGCTGGTGATTTGGGGAGGCGAGTTTGGCCGCACCCCCATGGTGGAAATCCGCAAAGCCAGCGATCCGGAGAATGCCGGCCGCGACCATCACCCACTGGCCTACAGTATGTGGGTCGCCGGGGGCGGCATCAAAGGCGGCCAAGTGATCGGTAAGACGGACGATTTCGGCTTCGGGATTCTGGAAGATAAGATCCACGTGCATGATTTGCAGGCGACTGCTCTGCACTGCCTGGGACTCGAGCACACCCGGCTCACGTATCATTACCTCGGACGCGACTTCCGGCTGACGGACGTCGAAGGCAACGTAGTCAAGAAGATGCTCGCTTGAACTGCAGGCATGAATGCCTACTCCACTGAGCTGCAGGCACGACGAGTGGAATAGGCATTCATGCCTGTAATGATCTACTATCACCGCAGACTGCTTACCTCACCAAAAACGCTCGGTAAGACGTGCGGTAACGCACGGCCGGCGGAGCCTTCTCTCGTGCCAGCACATCTCAAACAGCAGATGCGGTTGACCCGGCTAGTCCTACTCGTGTTGTTCAGCGTCGCGGCTCATGCTGCGGATATCTGCGGCAGGAACGATCTGTACGGCCCGTATGGATTTCAGTACGCTGGTACCACCACAATTTCAGGAAAAGAGACGCCCGTTGCCGGCATTGGCCGCATCGAATTCGGTGATGACGGCGCCCTGAGTGGCATCTCATCGGTCAATTTCAACGGCCTGTACCTGGGTAACCCAGTCACTGGAACGTATGAGTTCGGCACCGATTGCCGGATGACCATGAGCCTGCAGGATGACTCTGGCGCGTTCCAACACTTCAGCGGCGCAGTCACTCCGGGAGGCAAGAGGGTGACGTTCCATCAAACGGATCCGGGCACCGTCGAGCGCGGAATCATGCTGCGGGCGTCCACGTCTTGCACAAACACGGATTTCCGGCCAAGCTATGCGTTTACGATGTCCGGGGTCTACACGCCGCTCGCACCCGACGGCGCTACCGGTACGATCTCGGCCTCGGGCGCCACAAACGCCACATCGACCGGCAGTCTGACGATCGTTAGAAAGCTGCGGAATTCGGAGGTGACCGCTGCTGGAACAGCTAACGTCGAGAGCAACTGCTTCGTCAACTTCGAGTTCACACTTCCGGAAGGCGACGGCCAGCCCGCCATACCGATGAAGTTGCGAGGCATCGTCGTAAACGAGGGCAAGGAGATCCAGGCAATTTCGTCGGATCCCGCGGAGACATTGTCGGCGCGATTCACCGCGCGCTGACTCGCTCTAATTCACGCCTTGTGGATCGCTTCCGCCACGCGGTTCGCGGACCGCACAGCGGCCTCCATACCGAACGTCAAATTGTCGGCATAGACGCCAGCAAAATAAATTCTTCCGCAAGGTTGGATCACTTCCGGCCAAAACTTGGCGAGTTCACCAGGCGCGTACTGGGTCGGCAGACAGCCCATAGCCCAGGGATCGTGCGTCCAGTCGACCGCCAGCGCCTGCTCGATGTCTTCTGAGTGACCCGGATAAAACTTGCGAAATGCGGCCATCGCCTTTTCGGCGGATCCGATGGGAGCGGTGCCAATCAGCAAGCCTCTCTGGGTTTTGATCTCGTCGGCCATGCTCCAGACGCTTGACAGCGCCTCGCCCCCAAACTCCAGGTTAGGACTGACGTCATCTTTCTCCCAGAACCGTGTCCGCGATTGGAGAATAGCGCGGCCATACGAATCGTACGGTAGATTGCGCACGATGTATTGCCGGCTTTCGGGCCAATCAGGCGTTACCGAAATCTTCCGGAGAATAAACATCGGAATACAACTGACCAGGTAGTCGGCTTCCAAACGCTTTTCCTGCCCCGACTCATTGAAATGCACGGTTACGCCTGAGCCGCCCTGCCGGATCGCGGTTACCGGAGTCCCCAGGCGCAGCCGTTCGCCAAGTTTTGATGAAAATCGGTCCGTCAGCGTTTGATTGCCGCCTTTAATCCGGAACAGCCGGCGCTCGAATTGGCGCACGCCGCGGCGTTTCTTGATAGCGGAAAACCAGATGGCATTCAGTGCGGACGCCTTCCCTCCAATAAAGCCGATAGCCGCCGCCGACGCACCCTGCTTTTGAAGAAAAGCGGTAACGCTGAAATGATCCAAATCATTTAGCCCGGCATCGAACGGCTTGTACTCATCTTTAAAAGCATCCAGGTATGGTCCGTAGTAAAGCTGCGAAAATTCCGCCCAGGGATGCTGAACCAGGTAGTCGATCTCTTTCTGATTCAGCTCGAGTTTTTTCAAAACGCCGCGATCCGCGAGCATTTCTTCGGTGTGCGGGCGCCCTCCGATGTAATGAACCATGTGTTCGCGGCGCGGATATGCAATCAACGGCAAACCGAATTCATCAATGTAGTGCCAGAATGTGTCGTACCCCGGGCGGTAGAAATGCTCCGCGCCGCCATCGGCGTATAGGCCATCCGCCAGGCGATCGCGAACCGTGAGGATGTGTCCTCCAGATCTTCCGGCCGCCTCGAGAACCGTCACTTCGTGCCCGCGCTTCATGAGTTCATAGCCGCAGCATAGTCCGCCGATTCCTCCTCCGGCGACGATAATTCTCTTGGTGCCGCCGGTTTGAGAGCGGGCAGTTGAGACGGAAATTCCAGCAGCGAGCAAATTCTTTAGAAGGTCACGGCGAGTGCTTGTGCTCATCAAAGCTAAGTTTTACACGAGTGCCTGCGCCATCGAAGAGGGGTTACACTGAAGCTCATGAAACGGAGCTGGAACGCGTTCGTATGGGCCGGTTTTGGCGTCTCGCTATTCGCTTTTCTGAGCTATTACCTCCTGTTTATCCGGTGGCCTGCGACGCGTGATTTCCCTTGGGTAAACCTGTTGTTATTTTTCGTGGGGGGCGTGTCCCTGGGGATCGGTCTGAACCGAGCGTTTCGCGAGCCGGAGCGTTATCGCGGCAAAATCAGTGGAGCGGTACTCGGCGCATTGAGCTTGCTTGTATTCGGCATGTTTTGCTACCTCAATTTTTCGCTTGCGAAAAACCTCCCGCCGGCGAATGCGGCCTTGCAGGCAGGCCAGCAGGCGCCCGGCTTCACACTCTCCGATGCGAACTCGAAGCCGGTGGCGCTCTCTGAGCTGATGAAAAACAACCGTGCGGTGCTGCTCATTTTCTATCGGGGTTATTGGTGACCGTTCTGCAACTCCGAGTTACGGGGTTTCGAGAAGCACCTCCAAGAATTTCATGAGCGTGGAATTGCAATCGCCGCCATCAGCGTCGATTCGCCCGCGGAATCGCGCAAACTTAGCGATAACGAAGGCTACACCTATCCTGTTCTCTCCGATCCCAATGCGGAGGTCATACGCCGTTATGGGGTCGTCCACGCTCGCGCAGGCGAAAACAATCGCGACATCGCCCGGCCGGCCGAATTTCTAGTGGATGCAACTGGCGCGGTCCGCTGGGTGAAGCTGACCGATGACGTTCGCGTACGCGCTCGCCCGGAGGAAGTCATAGAAGTGGCAGATCGTCTCATACCAGCCCACAAGCCGGTTGCCGGTTCGGGCCGCGCGATGTAGTGGCCGGGCATGCCCGGCCTGGCGACGAGCCTGCTGTTCAGTTCGCGTCACGGTGCGGTTTGAGTTGCCCGATGGCGATTCCAAGTGCGCTGGCTGCGGCGCCGACGAGCGCCCAGGTGGTCAACAGCTCGCGATCGATTAAAAATCCGGCGATGACCGGCCCTATAATCTGCGCCACGGACATGAGAGACTGCGTGAGCCCCAATATCACGCCCTGTTCCTCGCGGCCCGCATGCTGTGTGATTAGGCTCGTAAGGGCGGGCCGCAGCACGCCAGTGCCAAACGATGCGATGCTGCTCGCCGCGAGCAACGCCGGCAGATGATAGGTGAAACCCATCAGCGCAAAACCGGCCGTTGCGCTGACAAATCCCGCGGCAACCAGTTTCTCTTCTCCGAACCGCCGGACCAGCCGCCCGATCAACCCGCCCTGCAAAATGATGCCGAGGAATCCCACATACGCGAATACGTACCCGACTTCCTTAACTCCGAACGCGTGACCTTGCCAGGTATAACGCCTCTCGGCGAACAGTGCGAAACCCGAGATGAAGATAGCGAAAGCAAATGCGAAACAAAAAAATTGCCACAATAATCCCGCGAGCACCGGCCGTTTGAAGTAACGGAAATAGCTACCCCAATCGAGCACGCGCAGCCGCCGTCCCGCGGGCGCCGGCGGTCCCTCCACACCGGTCGATTCCGGGGCCGGCGAAACACCGGGTAGCAGAAAATACGTCGCGAGTATGCTGGTCAGCGAAAGCGCCGCCGCGGCGAAAATTGGAAACTGATATCCGAACGTCGATAGAAAACCTGAAATAGCCGGACCAATCAGAAACCCGATGCCAAATGCAACGCCGATTACCCCGAACGATTTCGCGCGCTCCTCCGGACGGGTTACGTCGGAGATATAGGCCTGCGCCAGGGAAAGATTGCCGGCCGTCAGCCCATCGATGATACGCGCCACGAAGACCAACCACATGCTGCCGGCCCATGCCAGAATCAAAAAGCCGATAAAAGTGCCCATCTGGCTAACAAGTAGCAGGGGCCGGCGGCCCATCCGGTCCGATATTTGGCCGAGCAAAGGTCCGGCAATCAGCTGGCACGCCGCATATGACGAAACCAACAGGCCGACGATCGTCGGGCTGGCGCCGAGACGTTCGGCATAGAACGGCAGTAGCGGCAGAATAATCGTAAGACCCAGGACATCCACCACCACGATCAGAAAGATGGGCAGCAGTGGCGAACGCCCGCGCGAAGAGGCAGCTTCTGCGTTCAATGCGTTCACGAGAGGTAATTCACAATGGATGCGAACGAAACGGGATCCAGGCTTGCGCCGCCCACCAGCGCGCCATCGATTTCCGGCTGGGCCATCAGGCTTTTTACATTGTCCGGCTTGACGCTTCCACCGTAAAGAATCCTGATCTGGCTGGCCACTTCTTCGCCGTAAACTGCGCTTACTTCCCTGCGAATCAGGCGATGCGCGTCGGCGGCGATTTCAGGGGTGGCGGTCTTGCCCGTGCCGATGGCCCAAACGGGTTCGTACGCGATTACGATCTGTACAATCTGCCGCACATCGAGGGGTGTAATTCCTTTCCTGCATTGTTCGCACAACACCGCGTCCGTCTTGCCTAATTCCCGATGTTCCAGCAATTCCCCCACACAAACGATGGGCGTGAGGCTCGACTCGAGCGCCGCCACCGTTTTCTTCAGAACGCTTTCACTGGTTTCGCCAAAGTATTGACGGCGCTCGCTGTGTCCGACGATAACGTAACTGGCGCCGGCCGCGCGGACCATCGGTCCGGACACCTCACCAGTGAATGCGCCCTCTTTCGCCCAGTACAGGTCTTGCGCTCCAACCTGAATTGCAGAACCGCGTGATGCCTCAACTGCTGCAGGTATATTCGTGAAAGGCGGACAGATCACAATCTCGCAGTGTGCCGCCTGTAGGATCAGCGGCCGGAACTTTTCAAAAAAAGCGCACGTCTCCGCGGGCGTTTTGTACATTTTCCAATTGCCCGCCATTACGGGTTTTCGCATAGGTATAAATGTCCTGGCGCAATCAGGTTGCGGCAGTCATATTTTCGAGGGTACCAGATGCGGGAAATGTTTCGAGCTTATGCCGGGTTCGCCGGGCGCGCCATTTGCGGGCGGATGGGACGCGGACGTCGCCGAAACGGCTTCCGGACGGTGACTGTGCGCGAGGCCAAATGGGCAACCAAATCATTCTCTGCAAGTGTAGCGTGCATGACTTTGGGATTTGGCTCTTCAGCCGCCGCCAATTGCGCGAGCAGGACGCGGGCACAGAGAGCCGGCGCTTCCTGTATACCGATATGGTGCTTCTGAAATAAAGTTACATCAGTGGTGACCGCGTAATCGCGCGTGGGCTCTCCCGCGATAAGCGCGTGAAAACGAAACGTGCGAACTTGATTCGCCTGATCGAATCCCACATAACGGAGCTGTATAGGCGCTTGAGGCTTTTCCGGTACGTGAGCTAAATGGCGGTCCTCGAATAAATGGACATTGGAAGCCTTGGGCCAATGACCGGCCTGTAGCTCAAAGCTCACCGCTTGGCCGACGGCTAAAAACGGGAAATCATGCTCCCATACCTCCGACCCGGCAAAATAGACCGTCTGTCCGTTTTCCGCTTGAATGAAACCGGAGCGGCTGGTGGCGCTTAGATTCTTGATCCTTCCAATCATGCCGTTGACGCCCGATCAGACGAAAGAGGGGCTTCCTCGATCTGTTGCCGGCTAAGGTATAAGTGCCCAGACAATCTGACTTAGTTCAGACCACCTGTAGAGTGGAGCGAATGTGCTCTAGCCCATTGACTATATTGGAGTAAATCGCCGCCATTGTCAAACAAACGGCTCTTCCCCAGCCGTTTCACGTCAGCGCGGAGAGAAAGCCGATTCCGCAGCCGATCGCCGTGCCGAAGTTTTGCGCAACCGTTTGTCCGACATCCGAGAGCGTCGTGCGTAACCCCAGATCCACTCCAGCGCGCGCCTTGCGCCCGTAAACGAGGAGCGGCACATACTCGCGGCTGTGGTCGGTCGACGGTGTGGTCGGATCACATCCATGGTCGGCGGTAATGATGACGAGGTCAGTCTCGTCGAGTTTGTCGAGCAAGCCGGGCAGCCACGCATCAAACCGCTCGAGTGCCGCCCCATAGCCCTCCACATCATTGCGATGGCCGTACTGCTGGTCGAAGTCCACCAGGTTCACGAAAATCAGGCCGTCCTCGAGTGCATCCATCGCATCTAGCGTTTTCGCCATCCCATCGGCGTTATCTTTCGTCTTGACGTGATCGCGGATGCCGCGTCCCCCGAAGACATCGAAAATCTTGCCAACGCTGTAAACCTCGATGTTGCGAGATTCGAGTTGATCGAGCAGCATACCTTTGGGTGGCGGCACGGCGTAGTCTTTACGGTTCGCTGTACGGGCAAACGACCCCTGCGTTCCAGTGAACGGTCTGGCAATCACGCGGCCGACTTCGTGCGCGCCCCGCAGCATCTGACGCGCCGTTTCGCAGATCTTGTACAACTCCCAGAGCGGAATCACGTCTTCATGAGCGGCGATCTGGAAAACGCTGTCGGCCGATGTGTAAACGATCGGTGAACCGGTGCGCATATGTTCCACACCGAGCTCCTTGATGATCTCGGTGCCCGAAGCCGCCTTGTTCCCCAGCGTGCTGCGGCCGATGCGCCGCTCGAACTCATCCATGATTTCGCGAGGAAAACCGCTCGGGAACAGCGGAAACGGTTTCTCGAGATGGATACCGGCCATTTCCCAGTGACCGGTGGTCGTGTCTTTGCCCGGCGACGCCAGGGCGCACCGGCCGAAGGCAGCAGCGGGCGATTGCACAGGCTCGAGTCCCGCGAGCGGCTTGATATTCGCTAGACCCAGCCGGCAGAGGTTCGGAAGCCGCAACGCTCGCACACGCGCGATGTTCCCCAGTGTGTCGCTGCCGGCATCGCCGTAATCGGCTGCATCGGGCATGGCTCCGATGCCGACGCTATCCAGCACGATCCAGATCACGCGGCGGAACATCCTTCGAGGCTATAGCATCGGCCCGAAGGACACAATGAACGCCGTCAGCAAAGGGCGAGCCACGCTACAACGGTCGCCAGCTTTTGGTCTTCGCGCCAAGGGGGGCCCAATTGCCTTCCGAGCTCCGTCAGCCGGCGCTTTAACTCGTCGTCCCCGATTCCCAGAATGATCGACGCGCGCGCAAACACCTCGCGTTCTTTCACGCTGGTTACCGGCAGGCCACATGCTTCGCTGGCGTGTGAGAGTGCTTCACGGAATAGTTCGCCCTCTGCGGTGTGGACGAGAGCGTGCGACTCGAGGATTTCCTCCAGCGCCGGTAAAGGCCGGGCAGCGCTTCGCAGCAGACCACTCGCAATTACCGTGTAGCCTTGTGTCTCGAGATCGGTAATAACAGCTCGCAGCGCGGCGCAAGCCAGACGCCTCGCGCACCCTACGCTGCGCTGTACGATGGCCTCGGCTTGTTTTAACGGCAACCCCTCAGCGGCATGGAAGGGCTGCTTCGGACGATCGCGATCGATGAGCTCGATGCGATGCCGGCCAAGTACGCTGACGGAACCCGCCGACACCGTGGCGACTGTAAGGGCGGCCCAACCCGAATGAGCACGAAAGCCGAAAGCGGCACGTCCGAGATCGCGCTTTGAGACCGGCATATGAGCGAAGCCGCGACTTCCGTGAGCGGTGGCTATGACAGCGTTTCGCTCATTATTTTCTTTTTTTGCTGCGCGCGGAAGCTGCGGATTTTATCGCGTAATTCGGGACGTTTATTTGCAAGAATCGCAATAGCCAGCAGCGCGGCGTTTTTCGCTCCGCCTTTTCCGATGGCCAGCGTGCCAACGGGAATGCCGCCGGGCATTTGGACAGTCGATAGCAGCGAATCCAGTCCCTTGAGAGATGGGCTCTCCATGGGGACGCCCAGGACCGGCAGAACCGTATAAGCGGCCGTAACGCCGGCAAGGTGCGCTGCGCCGCCAGCCCCGGCGATAATCACCTCGATTCCGCGCGATTCCGCATTCGACGCAAACTCGGCTGCGAGCTCTGGAGTGCGATGGGCCGATAAAACGCGGCTTTCATGCTCCACTCCGAACTCCTTCAGGGTGTCACTGGCCGCCCGCATCGCTTCCCAATCTGTTTTGCTGCCCATGATCACTGCGACCAAGGGCTTGGAATTCTCCGCCATCTTTGAAGTTATTCTCCCTGGGAAAGCGTGTAGCCCGCTTTCCCGTCGAAATTGCGCAAGGTTTCGGTCTTCACCACGTCCAGTCCTGCTGACATTAATGCCTCGAGCAGCGAGATGACCTGACGCTGTGTCACCAGGGCGCCCGATTGTTTCGCTGTGTAGCGGCAGCGGAAACTGTCTGTGCAGAATGTTTCCGGAATACCGTCGGGCCACACCTTCAGGCCGCGATTTGAAATCACTAACAGTGCCAGGCCATCCAGCTTCACGCGATTCAGCGCCTCCGCCAACGTGTTTGGATTACGGCTTGACCACTGGGTATAAATATCCACGCCAACCATTTCGGTCTTGGCTGCAGTTGGAACGGCTTTCTCCCGTTCGACAGCCGGCGGCCGCTTATGCGCGTAGCTGACGGGTTTAAAGGTTTCCGGCGTTTTTCCAAGCCTGGCAATTACGGCGTTCGCGAACTCTTTCGTCCCGACTTTTTCTTTGCTGATGCGCTCGGTGAAGATGTCGTACGTATGGATGCCTTCTTCGAGCGTGCGCAGCCACGCATTATGAACGCGCTCGGCGGCCTCGGGCTGGTCAATGTGCACCAGCATCAGGACCGATCCCAGCAACAGGCCCGACGGATTTGCCAGGTTCTGACCCGCGCGCCGGGGGGCCGACCCATGGATCGCCTCAAACATCGCGCAGCGATCGCCGATATTGGCGGATCCCGCCAACCCCACTGAGCCGGCGATCTGCGCCGCCACATCCGACAAAATATCGCCGTACAGATTAGGCATTACGATCACATCGAAGGCCTCGGGCGTATCGGCCATCTTGGCCGCCCCGATGTCTACGATCCAGTGCTCATTCTGAATGTCCGGATACTGAGCGGCGATCTCGTCAAAGACCTTGTGGAAGAGACCATCGGTCATCTTCATGATGTTGTCTTTGGTGAAGCAGGTAACTTTGCTGCGCTTATGCAACTGGGCGTATTCAAACGCGTAGCGGACGATCTTCTCGCAGCCCGGACGCGAGATGAGCTTGAGACATTCCACTTCATTCTCGGTGAGCCGGTACTCGATGCCCGCGTAGAGATCTTCTTCGTTCTCGCGAACGATCACCACATTCATCTTGTGGTGTTTGGTCTCGACGAAAGGGTGATAGGACACGCAAGGACGCACATTGGCATAAAGGCCGAGCGTTTTTCGCGTCGTCACATTGAGGCTCTTGAATCCCCCGCCCTGCGGAGTGGTGATGGGAGCCTTCAGGAAAACTTTGGTGCGGCGCAGCGAGTCCCATGAACTGAGTTCAATACCCGCGGTGTTGCCGCGCAGATAAACTTTTTCACCGATCTCGATCGTTTCAATCTCGAGGGGTGCGCCCGCGGCTTCGAGGATGCGAAGCGTGGCGTTCATAATCTCCGGACCGATGCCGTCGCCATGGGCGACTGTGATGGGAACTTTCGCTGACATAAGATGGATTACCCAAGATAAGGAATTATTGGGGCGGGCGCAACCGCGTATAGGATAATGAAGGTCTCCCGTAAACGCCATGAAAATCTGTTATCTCGATGCCTTTTCCGGCATCAGCGGGGACATGCTGGTGGGGGCGCTGGCCGACGCCGGAGCGGATTGCTCCGCGATCAGTACAGCTCTCAACTCGCTCGGCGCAGGCGCCTCGGTCTCTATTGAGAAGGTCAAGCGCTGCGGTATTGCAGCGTCGAAGTTCCATGTGCGCTCCGCAGAAGCGCCCAAGCACCGGCATCTTTCCGGGATTTTGAAGATGATCGAAGGCGCTTCGCTGCCGGATCGCGTGAAAAAAAATGCGTCGGCGGTATTTCAACGGCTGGGCGAGGCCGAAGCCGCGGTTCATCAGACCACCATTGAAAAAGTTCATTTTCACGAAGTCGGCGCCGTGGACTCAATCGCCGATATTGTGGGCGCCTGCCTGGGTTTCGACCTGCTTGGCATTAGCGAAATTTACAGTTCGCCACTGAACCTTGGCAGCGGCACGGTGAAATCCGAACACGGCATCATGCCGGTTCCGGCGCCCGCGACCGCCGCTCTGGTTAACGGCAAACCGGTTTATTCGCGCGGGCCCGCAGTCGAGCTCACAACGCCTACGGGCGCGGCCGTTGCGGTGACTCTGGCCCAAAACTTCGGAACGATGCCGTCAATGAGAATTTCGAGCATCGGTTATGGCGCTGGCGATCATGACTTTGCGGAACAACCGAACGTGCTGCGCATCTTCGTCGGCGAACCCTCGGGTGCGTCCGAGGCCACAACGGTTGCGGTGATCGAAGCCAATATCGACGATTCAAGTCCCCAGGTATTGGGCTATGCGGTCGAATGTTTATTGGAGGCGGGCGCACTCGACGCCACGCTCGAACCGCTGGAAATGAAAAAGGGGCGTCCCGGCGCATTGCTGCGCGTGATCGCCACGCCGGAACAGCGCCAGACGGTAGCTGACATCATCTTTCGAGAAACCAGTACGATCGGCGTGCGCATCTACATGGCCGAACGCATCGTGCAATCACGGCGCTGGGTTGACGTCGAGACCCCGCACGGTAAAGTGCGCATCAAGGTCTCGGATCGGTCATTCGCACCCGAGTACGAAGATTGCCGTGCACTGGCGCGCGCAACCGGCGTTGCCCTGAAGGACATTATCGCGGAGGCCAACTTCGCGTATCTGAAAAATTCCCGATGAAATACTACCTCACCACTCCTATCTATTACGTGAATGCGGCGCCACACATTGGCCACACCTACACCACCATTGCGGCCGACGTGATCAAGCGTTTCAAGCGTATGCAGGGTTATGATCCCGTCGTGCTCGCTACCGGGACGGACGAACACGGACAGAAAGTCGAGCGCGCCGCGAAGGCAGCAGGCAAAGCGCCTGAAGAGTTCACCACCGCCGTTGCCGCTGAATTCCGCAAGCAGTGGGACGCTTTCGGCCTCCAGTACGATCATTTCGTCCGTACTTCCGAGCAGTGCCATCACAACACCGTGCAGTGGCTGTTCGAGCGCTGCCTGAAAAACGGATATATCTACAAGGGCCATTACACCGGCCAGTACTGCGTGTTCGATGAGCTTTACGTGAGCGATGCGAAGCCCGGCGATCCCTGCCCGGACTGCGGGCGGCCGACGGAAACCGTCACCGAAGAGAACTACTTTTTCAAACTCTCGGCATTTCCCCAGCGACTGCTGGATCTCTATGAAAAGCAGCCGGACTTCATTCTGCCGGAGGCTCGCCGCAACGAGGTGATTTCGTTTGTAAAGCAGGGACTGAACGATCTCTCGATCAGCCGGACCACCATCAAGTGGGGCATTCCAGTACCGGTCGAAGGGCACCACGTATTCTATGTCTGGTTCGACGCGCTCGCAACTTACATGACCGCGGTTCGCGACCTCAAGGACAGTGAAGGCCACGATCTCTGGCCGGCGGACCTACATCTGATCGGTAAAGAGATTGTGCGCTTCCATGCCATCTATTGGCCCGCGTTCCTGATGGCCGCTGAGCTACCGTTACCCAAACGCATTTTTGCGCACGGCTGGCTGCTGTTCGAGCACGACAAAATGAGCAAGTCGCGCGGGAATATCGTTCGCGCCGAGCCCATCCGCCGCGTGATGGGCGCAGATGCGCTGCGTTATTTTCTGCTGCGCGAGATCGTCTTCGGGCAGGATGGCAGCTTCAGCTATGACGCGCTGATCGGACGCTACAACTCGGAATTGGCGAACGGTCTCGGGAATCTCGCAAGCCGCACCCTGACCATGATTCACCAATACCGGGAAGGAGTGGTCCCGCAGGGAAACGCCGGACAGGTACAGACGGTGGCGTGCGAGACCATTCGCGCAACCGCCGAGGCGTTTTACAATTTCGAGTTTTCGAAAGGCCTCGAGGCCGTCTGGTCACTGCTCTCGGCGGTCGACAAGTTCATCGTCGAACAGGTGCCATGGAATCTCGCCAAGAAGCAGGACGCCGACTCGCAGTCAAAGCTCGATGCGACGCTCTACACGGCCGCCGAAGCGTTGCGGCTTGCTACCGCCCTGCTTTCGCCGATCCTGCCGGAATCATGTGCAAACATCTGGAAACAGCTCGGCATGCCCGAGCCTCTTGAATCGATGCGGCTGGATTCCCTCGCCTGGGGTCAATTGCGCCCGGGCCAGAAGATCGGCCAGGTTGCAGCCGTATTCCCTCGGATCGACGCCAAACCCGCAATCGAGAAAATGCGCGAACTGGAAGCGGAGGTGGCAGCGGAGCAGAATGTGCTGCTAGGCAAATCCCCAACCCCCAGCCCCCAGCCCACAACCCCGGGGTCTCAAATCACAATCGACGATTTTGGCAAAGTCGATCTCCGTGTCGGCCAAGTCTTGTCCGCCGAGCGCGTGAAGGGCGCCGACAAGCTGCTGCACTTGAAAGTCGATCTCGCCGAAGCGGAGCCGCGCAGCATTGTTGCCGGTATTGCCGAAGCGTATTTACCCGAGCAGCTGATTGGCCGCAAGGTCGTCATCGTCGCCAATCTCGCGCCGCGCAAACTGCGGGGACTCACTTCGAACGGCATGATTGTGGCGGCGTCGGTGGAAGGCGGCAAACCGGTGCTGGCAGCGTTTCTCGAAGATATCCCAGTGGGTGCGCGATTGAAGTGAAGGTAGTCGATTCCCACTGCCATCTCGACGACAAGCAGTTCGCTACCGATCGCGATGTAACCATCGAGCGCGCGCGCGCAGCCGGTGTCGAGCGAATGATGGCCATCGGAACGGGCGAAGGTCCGCCCGACCTGGAAGCCGGCATCCAGCTCGCCGATCGGTATCCGTTCATCTTTGCCACGGTCGGCATACATCCGCACGAGGCGGCGAAAGCCGTTCCCGAAACGTTCGAGCGTTTGGCAGAGCTGGTATCGCATCCCAAGGTGCTCGCAGTTGGCGAAATTGGTCTCGATTATCATTACGATTTTTCACCGCGCGAGACGCAGCGGCAGGTTTTCATCAGGCAGCTCGAATTGGCTGCCCTCTCGCGCAAGCCCATCGTCATCCACACGCGCGAAGCTTGGGATGACACGTTAGCGGCCATCCGCGAGCACGCCTTGCCCTTCGGCGGCATCATGCACTGTTTCACGGGCGGGCCACAGGAAGCAGAACAGGCACTCCATCTAGGGTTTCATCTCAGCTTTGGGGGCATGATTACTTTTCCCAAAGCGCAAGGCATTCGTGAAGCGGCGGTGCTCACGCCCAGCGACCGCCTTCTGGTCGAAACGGACGCCCCGTATCTCGCGCCCGTCCCTCACCGCGGCAAACGCAACGAGCCCGCGTTTATCATCGAAACGGTACGGCGCATGGCGGAACTGCGCGGCGCCACCCCGGAAGAAATCGCCTCGATAACATCCCGGAACTTCGATCAACTTTGCCAGCCGGTGGTTGTGCCCGCTAAATCGTGAGAGTCAGTTGCATTTCTCGCGCCGTTCGTGCATTCTAATAGGTTTTCCATTCTCGCGACCTCATGCGCGTACGCATTCTCTACCACGATCACTGCTTCGACGGCGCGGCGTCAGCGGCCATATTCAGCCGCTTTATGGAAGGTGTGTTTCATCCCGATGCGGAATTCGCATATACCGGGATGGCGCACAAGGCCTCGCAGATTTTTGAGCCTGAACTCTTCGATGGGGATGAAAATGCGATTGTGGATTTCAAATATTCAAGCGACCCTCATCTGACCTGGTGGTTCGACCATCATCAAAGCGCCTTCCTGACTCCCGAAGACGCGGAGCATTTTCATCAGGACCGGAGTGGCAAGAAGATGTACGACCCCTCCTTTAAATCGTGCACGATGTTCATCGCCACCGTGGCGAGGGAAAAGTACGGATTCGAGGCGCCAGATCTCGGGCAGCTGGTTCACTGGGCCAATATTATCGATGGTGCGCAGTATCCCGACGCAAAAACGGCAGTCGAGCTGGCCGCGCCGGCGATGAAGTTAACGCTGGTGATTGAGGGATCAAAGGGTTCCGGCATTGTTCAGAAGATCATTCGCTGGATGCGCCATCGGACGCTGGAAGAAATCGTTGCTGAGCCCGAAGTGCAGCAGCTATTCGATGTCCTGTACAAGCGCCACCTGGCATCGGTGGAGATGATTCGTGACCGCGCGCATCAGGATAACGGCGTTCTATTTTTCGATCTGACCGGTTACGATCTCGAGGGTTATAACAAATTCATCCCTTACTATCTTTTTCCAGACAGCACTTATACAGTTTCCGTAAGCCCATCCAGCTTCCGTACAAAGATTTCGGTAGGCTCTAACCCATGGGCGCCCGACGAGCCCAAACACAACCTCGCCACCATCTGTGAGCGCTATGGCGGCGGTGGACACCCGCGCGTCGGCGCCATCAGCCTCGAGCCGGGAGCGCTCACCAAAGCGCGCGAGATTGCGGCAGAGATTACCGAAGAACTGAAGAGATAGATGGTTTGCGGAGAAGCCGTGAAAAAATCGCTCCGCAACGGCTCGTGTCAATGGATAGGGTTATTCGTTTTGTAGCGCAGGGCTGCCGCCGGGGTTGCGGAAGACCTGCGGCACTTTCGTCAGGTCATCAAGAAGCCGCGGGTCCCCGCACAAACCGCGTGGCACCGCGCTACAAATTAAAAAGCAGTTCATCGCATTGCGGCGTATTTCCGAGCCGCGACAGTTCACGCGCGAGGTCCCCGGAGCTGATTTCAATGAGCTTTGCTTGACTGACACCCCGGAGCTTCTATAGCATGACCTCTATAGGTGGGCTTTCGCGTTGATCCGCAGTGGTGTTGCAATTGGAATGCTATTTATCGTAACCGGGCTGCGCTCGCAACCGGCGGATGAAGGTATCCAGCGGTACTCCGCCGACGCCGAACAAGCCATGGCCGCTCGCGATTGGGCCGCCGCCGCTAAGGCGCTTCAGCAACTCGCGAAATTGGCGCCCGCGGTGCCGGAGGTGCATGCCAATCTTGG
>Ga0070681_10002685_pt1 | contig 16354 bp, 18 predicted proteins | sample KBSC83BmetaG_FD_65650 | JGI IMG/M metagenome (GOLD analysis project Ga0070681, IMG submission 65650) | Corn rhizosphere microbial communities from Kellogg Biological Station, Michigan, USA - KBS C8-3B metaG | ecosystem: Host-associated > Plants > Roots > Rhizosphere | place: USA: Michigan...
GCGGTGCGCCGGGAAAGCCAAGCCTGCGTTGTGCCCGGCCGGAATAACATCGGCGCCAGGCTCCTCAGCGCACGCCCATCAGCCAGTTCCGCAGGCGTGAATTGCGGCTGTAGGGTGGGTAGCGCAGCGACGGATCGAGGCCGGTGCCGCGGCGCAGCACCCCGCGCGCGTTGGTGTAAGCGCGGAACCCCCATTCGCCGTGATACTTGCCCATGCCCGAATTGCCGACGCCGCCGAACGGCAGCTCGCGGACGATCGGCTGGACGGCGCAATCGTTGACGGCGGCATCGCCCGAGGACGTTTCCGCCAGGATGCGCTCGGCGACCGCGGCGTCGCCGGCGAAGACATAGAGGCCCAACGGATGTGGCCGGGCGTTCACGTGCGCGATTGCCCGGTCGATGCCGTCGACCTCGATCACCGGCAGGATCGGGCCGAAGATCTCTTCCTGCAGGACCGGCGCGTCGGCGGGCACGTCGGTCAGGATGGTGGGTGCGATATAAAGGTCGGCGCGGTCGTGGCCGCCGCCGTGGTGGACGGTGCCCGCGTCGAGCAGGCGCTTCACCCGGTCGAAGTGGCGGACGCTGACGATGCGGCCGAAGTCGGGACTGTGCTGCGGATCGGGACCGTAGAAGTCGAGCAGTGCTGCCTTGAGCTGCTCGAGGAAGGCCGGCGCCACCGTCTTCGTCACCAGCACATAGTCGGGCGCGGTGCAGGTCTGGCCGGCATTCAGCCACCGGCCGTGGGCAATGCGGCGCGCGGCGACCTTCAGATCGGCCGAGGCATCGACGATCGCCGGGCTCTTGCCGCCGAGTTCGAGCACCACGGGCGTCAGGTTCTTCGCCGCCGCCGTCATGACGATCCTGCCGATCGACGTGCCGCCGGTGAAGAAGATGTGGTCCCAGTGCTGTTCGAGCAGCGTCGTCGTCTCCTCGACGCCGCCGGTCACCACCGAAATCGCGTCGCGGTCGAGATATTGCGGCACCAGTTCGGCCAGAGCCGCGGCCGACGCCGGCGAGACCTCGGATGGCTTCAGCACGGCGGCATTGCCGCCGGAAATCGCCGCGATCAGCGGCGAGAGCACGAGCTGGATCGGATAGTTCCACGCGCCGATGATCAGTCCGACGCCCAGCGGATCGAAGCGCGTCGTGGTGCGGCCGGGCCACAGGAAGAACGGCGTGCGCTCGCTGAGCGGCTTCATCCAGCGGCCGAGGTTGCGGCGCGCGTAGTCGGCCTCGTCGGCGATGGCGTTGAGATCGGCTACCGCGGCGTCGACACGGTTGCGGCGCAGGTCCTTCCACAGCGCGTCGTAGAAGACCTGGGCGCGCTCGGTCACCATCGCCCGGATCGCGGCGAGCTGGCTGGCGCGCCAGTCGGCAGGGCGGGTCTTGCCGGACAGGAAGCAGGCCCGGCGTGCGGCGACGAGCTGCTCGATCTCGGTGGTCATGCCGCCATGCTAGTCGACGGTCGACCGCCGGGCTACGGCTCCTCACCCTCGAAATAGTCGGCGGGCTTCACGTGACCGAGCATCTTGATGGTGGCGGTCTGGAAATCGGCATCCTTTATGCCGGCCGCATAGGCGACCTTGCCGCTGTCGGGATATTCGATCACGTCGACCGAGCCGATGTCGGAAAAGGCGAGGTACCGCAAATCCTCGCTGCCGGTGTTGACGATCTGGTGGGCCTCCGCGCCCGGCGGATTGCCGATCAGGTCTCCCGTCCGGATGGATTTGGTGTCGTCGTCGAGCCGCACCTCTCCCTCGCCCGACAGCACATAAAAGAGTTCACTGCCGACGTGATGGCGGTGGAGAGGGTAGGCACGCTTGCCGGGGGCGACCACGACCACGGCGCACCCAATCGCCGTCAGGCCCAGGATCGGCCCGGCGCGGCCGACTTTCGCCTGGAAAGTCCTGCCGTTGCCGTTGTCGATCATCGGTACGTCGACGATGTTGACGATGCGCCGGGTCATCGTGCGGTTCGCCGCCGGCGGGTCGTCGTGCGGGCGTTCTTGCCACCCATGGCGCGGCTCGACTCGCGCTTGCCGCGGGCGCCGACGCGGGCCTTGCCCTCGGCTTCCTGCTGCGCGGTGCGGCCCGTTGCTTCCTTGCGCTTGGTCTTCGCCAGATTGCGCCGGTTGGTCTTCTTGCTGTCGTACTTCGAGGCACCGGCCTCGTGCAGGGCGATGGCGATTGCCTGCCTGCGGCTCTTCACCTTGCCGCCGCGGCCGCCGCGGCCGCTCTTCAGCTCGCCGTGGGCGAATTCGTGCATCACGCGGCCCGCGGTCTTGCGCTGGGTCATCGATTCCCGGGGCATCGAGTCCTCCTGTGAAAACCCCCTTTTTGCGAACGCTCCTCGGCAGGGTAGGTTGCCGGCATGGACCAACGCCTGTCGATCGCCGCCCTGCCCAAGGCGGAATTGCACATCCACATCGAAGGCAGCCTCGAGCCCGAGCTGATGCTGGCGCTGGCCGCGCGAAACGGCGTCGTGCCGCGCCACGGCAGCATCGAGGCGCTGAGGGCGGCCTACCGCTTCTCCAACCTGCAGGATTTCCTCGACCTCTATTACGAGGGCATGGCGGTGCTGCTGACGGAGCAGGATTTCCATGATCTCGCCATGGCCTACCTGCGCCGCGCCGCCGCCCAGAACGTGCGCCACGCCGAGATCTTCTTCGACCCGCAGGGCCACACCGGCCGCGGCGTCGCACTCGGCACGGTCATGGACGGTCTGTGGCGCGCGCTGAAGGACGCCGAGCGGCAGTTCGGCATGACGACGGCGCTGATCCTGTGCTTCCTGCGCCATCTCGATGAGGCCGATGCCGAGCGCACGCTGGAAGCGGCGCTGCCGTGGCGCGACCGCTTCATCGGCGTCGGGCTCGATTCGTCGGAGATGGGCCATCCGCCCGCCAAGTTCGAGCGCGTCTTCGCGCGCGCCCGCGGGCTCGGGCTCAAGGCCGTGGCGCACGCGGGCGAGGAGGGGCCGCCCGCGTACGTGGCGCAGGCGCTCGATCTCCTGAAGGTCGATCGCATCGACCACGGCAACCGCGCGCTCGAGGATGCCGCGCTGACGGCGCGTCTGGAACGCGAGAAGATGCCGCTCACCGTCTGTCCGCTGTCCAACCTCAGGCTGCGCGGCGTGCCCGACATGAAGGCCCATCCGTTGAAACGCATGCTGCAGGCCGGACTCGTGGTCACGATCAACTCGGACGATCCCGCCTACTTCGGCGGCTACATGAACGAGAATTTCGCCGCCGTGCGGGAGGCGCTCGATCTGTCGAACCAGGAAGTCGGCACGCTCGCCGCCAACGGCTTCCGCGCCGCCTTCCTCGACGACGACACCAAGCAGCGGCATCTGGCGGAGCTGGCGCGGGTCCTGGCGGGATGACGACGGCCTATCTCGCCGCCGACGGCTTCGATGCGCAGCTCCGCGAGGAACTGGCGCGCGCCGGCGTCGTCGTGTCGGCCGAGCACGGCCGGCTGCTGGTGTCCGAGAGGCCGGCCATTGCGTCGGCCTGGGCCGCCAACATCTGGCACGATTGCATCGAGTGGCCGGTCGAATCGATCGGCAGCGCTGCCAAGGCGCTGCGCGGCCTGCAGCGCAACTGGGCGATGTATGCACCGCTCCATCACCGGCGTGCCGCGCTGATCCAGGACAAGCTGCCCCACGTGTCGGCCAAGCCGGTCGTGTTTCCCGCCGCCGCGCCCACCGCGCCGCTGGGATCGTGGACCCTGCTGGCGCCCGACCGGATGCTGGCCGCCGCGCACTGCAGCGCCCCCTATCCGAACGGCGAGGTCGTGCTCGTCGAGGACAAGGAAGGCCCACCCAGCCGTGCCTATCTCAAGCTCTGGGAGGCGCTGATCCGGCTGCGGCGCTGGCCACAGCCCGGCGAGCGCTGCGTCGACCTCGGCGCCTGTCCGGGCGGCTGGACCTATGTGCTGGCCAGGCTCGGCGCGGCGGTCGTCGCCGTCGACAAGGCGCCGCTCGATCCGAAGGTGGCGGCGATGCCCGGCGTGGAGTGGCGCGGCGAGAGCGCGTTCGCGATCGAACCGGAGAGCATTGGGCCGGTCGACTGGCTGTTCTCCGACATCATCTGTTACCCGTCCCGGCTGCTGCGGCTGGTCGAGCGCTGGCGGGCATCGGGGCTGGTCAGGAATTTCGTCTGCACGCTCAAGTTCCAGGGCGAGACCGACCACGAATCGGCGGCGGCCTTTGCGGCGTTGCCCGGGGCGCGGGTCTTGCATCTCCATCACAACAAGCATGAGCTCACTTTCATGCTAACGTCGTCGTGATATTTCCGGGCTGGGGACCTCAAGGGAGACCAAGATGCTGAAGACGCTTCGCCTTGCCGTCGCTTTCGCGCTGCTGGCCACGCCGGCTCTCGCGCAATCCAGGTTGACCGTCGCGGCCTATGGTGGCGTCTGGGATTCGCACCTGCGCGAAAAGGTCTTCCCGGACTTCGAGAAGAAGCACAACGTGAAGATCGACTACGTCGCGGGCAATTCGACCGACACCCTGGCCAAGCTGCAGGCCCAGAAGGGCAACCAGGTGATCGACGTCGCCATCATGGACGACGGCGTCATGTACCAGGCCATCCAGCTCGGCTTCTGCGCCAAGATCGAGGGCATGGACAAGAGCGAGCTCTATCCCGCCGCGCTGTTCAAGGACGACAAGGCCGTCGCCGTCGGCCAGACCGGCACCGGCTTCATGGTCAACACCAAGGCCTTCAAGGACAAGGGCTGGGCGATCCCGGCGTCGTGGAACGACCTCAAGGATCCCAAGTTCAAGAAGCAACTGGTGATCCCGCCGATCAACAACACCTACGGGCTCTACACGCTGATGATGTACGCCCGCCTGAACGGCGGCGGAGAGAAGAACATCGACCCGGGCTTCAAGGTGATGAAGAACGACATCAATCCCAACGTGCTGGTCTACGAGCCGTCGCCCGGCAAGATGACCGAGCTGTTCCAGTCGGGCCAGGCCAACATCGCCGTGTGGGGCACCGGCCGCGTGCAGGCCTTCGCCAACACCGGCTTCCCGGTCGACTTCATCTATCCGACCGAGGGCGCGCCGATCCTGCTCGCCTCGGCCTGTCCGGTGGCCAAGGCCTCGATCAACCCGCTGGCGTACGAGATGATCAAGACGTTGATCTCGGCCTCGGTGCAGACCGGCATGGCCAAGGACATGGGCAACGGCCCGGTCAACACCAAGGTCGACGTCGGCATGCCCGAGCTCAAGATGGCGCCGGTCGGCGAGCGTGCGAAGAAGATCATTTCGCCCGACTGGGATGCGATCAACCTCCACCGCGACGAGTGGACCAAGCGCTGGAACCGCGAGGTCGAACGATAGGATCGTGGCGGCGCATCATCCGATCTTTCTCTTCCGGCACGGCGAGACGGTCTGGAATGCCGAGAAGCGTGCGCAAGGGCACCTCGACTCGCCGCTGACGGCAACGGGTCGCGGGCAGGCGCGGCTCATGGGCGAAGGGCTGGCGCGCGAGCTGAAGCAGGCGGGCTACGCCCCGGCCGAGATCATCGTGCGCTCCAGCCCGCTCGGCCGTGTGCGCGAGACGCTGTCGATCGCGGCGCAGGCGGCAGGGCTGGTGCAGGAGACGGCGGGTTTCGACCATCGTCTGCGCGAGATGAGCTGGGGCGACTGGGACGGGCTCAGCATGCCCGAGATCGAGGCGCGCTGGCCGGGTCAGATGGAGATGCGCCGGCAGGAAAAATGGCACTACCGCCCGCCCAACGGTGAGAACTACATCATGGCGGCGGAGCGGGCGCAGGCGGCGCTCGACGACATCGTGGCCCTGGCGGCCGGCAAGCCGGTCGCCGTGTTCGCCCATGGTGGGATCGGACGGGTGCTGCGCGGCCTGTTCGTCAGCGCACCGCAGGCCGACATCCTGGCGATGGACCAGCCGCAGGACGCCTTTTATCGCCTGCACGGCGGTATCGCCCATCGCATCGCCGGGTAGGCCATGGCCTTTCTCACCCTCGACGGACTGACCAAGCGCTTCGGCACGCAGACGGCGGTCGACGGACTCTCCCTCGAGGTCGAGAAGGGCGAGTTCGTCTCGTTGCTGGGCCCGTCGGGCTGCGGCAAGACCACGACCCTGCAGATGATCGCGGGCTTCGTCGAGCCGAGCGGCGGCGCCATCCACCTCGAGGGCCGCGACCTGCTGGCGGTGAAGCCCGCCAGGCGCGGCCTCGGTATCGTGTTCCAGAGCTATGCGCTCTTCCCGCACATGAGCGTGGCCGAGAACGTGGCCTTCGGGCTCGAGATGCAGGGTGTCGCGGCGGCCGAGCGCGGCAGGCGCGTCGGCGAAACGCTGGAGCTTGTCGGCCTCGGCGCCTTCGCCGCGCGGTTCCCGCGCCAGCTCTCGGGCGGCCAGCAGCAGCGGGTGGCGCTGGCCCGCGCGCTGGTCATCCGGCCGCGCATCCTGCTGCTCGACGAGCCGCTGTCGAATCTCGACGCCAAGCTGCGCGAGGAGATGCAGATCGAGCTGCGCCAGATCCAGCGCACCGTCGGCACGACGACCATTCTGGTGACGCACGACCAGGCCGAGGCGATGGCGTTGTCGGACCGCATCGTGGTGATGAACAAGGGCCGCGCCGAGCAGGTGGCGCCGCCGCACGAGGCCTACGAGCGTCCGGCGACGCCGTTCGTCGCCAACTTCCTGGGCAAGACCAACCTCGTCGACGGCAAGGCGATCCGGCCGGAACGCATCGCGTTCGCATCGACAGGGCTCGCCGGCACCGTACGCACGCGCATCTTCCAGGGCAACCACTGGCTCTACCAGGTCGAGACGGCGGGCGGCCTGGTCACCGTGATCCGCCAGAACACGGGCGCGGCCATGCCGGAAGAGGGCGCAGCGGTGCATCTCGCGTGGGGCGCGTCATGAAGACGATGCCCTATCTCCTGGTGATGCCGGCGCTGGTGCTGTTCGCCGCCATCGTGATCGTGCCGCTGGTGATGACGGTCGTGCTCACCTTCCACGACTGGGGCCAGTACAAGGGCATCGATCCGGTGTTCATCCTGAAGAACTGGCGCGAGGTACTGGACGATTCCTATTACTACGAGGTGTTCGGACGGACCTTCAAGATCGCGGCCAGCGTGACCGTGCTGGCCGCCGTCTTCGGCGCGCCCGAGGCCTATATCCTCAACCGCATGAAGAGTCCGTGGCGCGGCTTCTTTCTGCTGGTGACCCTGGGACCGCTGCTGATCTCCGTCGTCGCGCGCACCTTGGGCTGGGCGCTGCTGTTCGGCGGCAACTCCGGCCTGGTCAACAAGGGGCTGATGTCGATCGGGCTGATCTCGGCGCCGATTCCCTTCATGTTCACCGAGACCGGCATGGTGGTGGCGCTGGCCCACGTGCTGATGCCCTACATGGTGCTGGCGGTGTGGGCGGCGCTGCAGCGCCTCGACCCGCAGATCGAGAACGCGGCGGTGGCGCTGGGCGCGGGGCCGTTCACGGTGATGCGACGGATCGTGCTGCCGCAGGCGATGCCCGGCATCCTGTCGGGCGCGATCATCGTCTTCTCGCTGGCGGCCTCGGCCTTCGCCACACCGGCGATCATCGGCGGCCGGCGGCTCAAGGTCGCCTCGACGCTGGCCTACGACGAGTTCCTGAACACGCTCAACTGGCCGCTCGGCGCCACGGTCGCCGTCATTCTCCTCGTCGTCCTGGCGACGGTGGTGATCGTGGCCAACCGGCTGGTCGAGCGGCGCTATGCGCGGGTGTTCGGATGAGCCGCGCCCCATGAGCCGAAACGGTCCTGTCGCGCTTCTCTATCACGCGCTGTTCGTGATCTTCATGCTGGCGCCGATCGTCGTCGTCTGCTGGGTCGCCTTCACGCCCGAGGGCTATCTCTCGTTCCCGACCCGGCACTGGTCGCTGCGCTGGTTCTACGCCATCGCGCGCTATCCTGAGTTCATCTCGGCCTTCTGGCAGAGCCTTGTCCTGGGTGCGCTGTCGTCGGCGATCGCCGTCGGCCTGTCGGTGCCGGCGGCGCTGGCCATCGCGCGCCATCGCTTCCCGGGACGCGAGGCAGCTGCGGCGCTCTTCATGTCGCCGTTGATGATCCCCTACATCGTATTGGGCATCGCCTTCCTGCGTTTCTTCACCCTGCTCGGCATCGGCGGCACCTTCACCGGGCTGGTGCTGGCGCACATCGTCGTGGTCATGCCGTTCGCCTTGCGGCTGACGTTGGCCTCGGCGGCCGGACTCGACCGTGCCGTCGAACACGCGGCCGTTTCGCTCGGCGCGTCGGAGTGGACGGTGCTGAAGCGAATCACCCTGCCGCTGGTAGTGCCGGGCGTGGCCAGTGGCTGGGCGCTCGCCTTCATCAATTCGTTCGACGAGGTGACGATGACAGTGTTCATCGCCGGCCCGGGAACCGCTACGCTGCCGGTCCGCATGTTTCTCTATATCCAGGACAATATCGATCCGCTGGTGACCTCGGTCTCGGCCTGCGTCATCGCCATCACCGTGGCGGGCCTTGTGGCGCTCGACCGCGCCTACGGGCTCGAGCGCCTGCTGGTGGGAAGAGGCCATGATGGCCGCTGACGCCTATGACGTGGCCGTCGTCGGTGGCGGGCTGGTGGGCGTCGCGACCGCCTGGGGCCTGGCGCGCGAGGGCTGCCGCGTCGTCGTGCTCGACGAGGGCGACCGCGCGGTGCGCGCGAGCCGCGGCAACTTCGCCCTGGTCTGGGTGCAGAGCAAAGGCCTTGGCCTCGCGCCCTACGCCGGCTGGACGATCCGTTCGTCCAACGCCTGGGGCGGCTTCGCCCAGGCGCTGAAGGAGGAGACTGGCCTCGACGTCTGCTTCCAGCGACCGGGCGGCTTTCACCTGGCGCTGTCGGACAAGGAGCTGGAGGCGCGCGCCACCATCCTGAAGCGCCTGCACAACCAGCCCGGCATCGTCGACTACAAGACCGAGATTCTGGACCATGCCCAGGTGGCCAGGATGCTGCCCGACATCGGGCCCGAGGTCGTGGGCGCGAGCTATTGCCCGCTCGATGGCCACGTGAACTCGCTTCGCCTGTTCCGCACGCTGCACACCGCGATCGCCGCGCGCGGCGTCACTTATCTGCCGAGCCATCGGGTCGAGACCATCGCGCATGACGGCGGCGAGTTCCGGCTCGCCACGGAGCAGGGCGAGATCCGTTCGGCCAAGGTGGCGCTGGCCGCCGGCAACGCCAACATGCGGCTGGCACCGATGGTCGGGCTCGAGGCGCCGATGCGGCCCGAGCGCGGCCAGATCGTCGTCACCGAGCGACTACGGCCGTTCCTCCATCATCCCGTGGTCACCCTGCGCCAGACCGACGAGGGCACGGTGATGATCGGCGACTCCAAGGAGGAGAGCACCGATCCGTCGGGCCTCACCATCGGCGTCAGTGCCACCGAGGCCTCGCGCGCGATGCGCCAGTTCCCGCTGCTGGCCAACGTGAACGTCGTGCGCACCTGGAGCGCGATTCGCGTGATGACGCAGGACGGCTTCCCGATTTACGACGAGTCGGAGAGCCATCCCGGTGCCTTCACCGTGTGCTGCCACTCCGGCGTCACGCTCGCGGCCAATCATGCCCTCACCGTCGCGCCGATGATCGCGCGCGGCGCCCTCGACAAGTCGCTGGTCGCTCCCTTCAGCGCACGGAGGTTCCATGTTCAAGAGGCTGGGTGATACCGGCGCGACCCTGACGCTCAGCGTCGATGGCAAGCCGATCCGCGCCCGCATCGGCGACACCGTCGCCGCCGCGATGCTGGCAGCCGGCATCGACCACTGCCGCACCACGCCGGTCAGCGGCGCGCCGCGCGCGCCCTACTGCCTGATGGGCGTGTGCTTCGAGTGCCTCGTCACCGTCGATGGCATCGGCAGCCGCCAGGGTTGCCTGGTGCCGGTGGCCGAGGGCATGAAGATCGAGACCCAGCTCGGCAAGCGCGAGGCCGGACGATGATATTTTTTGTCATCCTGAGCGAAGCGAAGGACCTTGCGCTCATGTCAAAGGACTCCTTCGCAGCAAGCGCAAGGTCCTTCGCTACGCTCAGGACGACGGCGGGGCGGACATGAACGCTTCCGAACTTGCGGCTTCGTATGATTTGATCGTCATCGGTGGCGGCCCGGCCGGGCTGGCCGCGGCGTCGACCGCCGCGCGGGCAGGGCTCTCGACCGTCCTGTTCGACGAGAACCCGGGTGTTGGCGGGCAGATCTATCGCGGCATCACGGCCAATCCCATTCGCAACCGCGCCATCCTGGGTGACGATTACTGGGCGGGCGCCGCGCTGGCGACTGAGGCCAGGAGCAGCGGCGCGTCGATCGTGACCGGTGCCACGGTGTGGAACCTCGATCGCACCCTGACGGTCGGCGTGTCGATCGCGGGCCAGGCGCGGATGATCCAGGCGCGGCGTGTCATCATCGCCACCGGCTCGCTCGAGCGTCCGTTCGCGGTGCCGGGCTGGACCCTGCCCGGGGTGATGACGGCGGGCGCGGCACAGACCGTGCTGAAGGCGCAGGGCCTGGTGCCGAACGGCCGCACGGTGCTGGCCGGCAGCGGCCCGCTTCTGTGGCTGCTGGCTGCGCAGATGCTGCGCGCGGGCGCCCGCTTCGAGGCGGTGTTCGACACCACGCCGCGGGCCAACTGGCTGCGCGCGGCGCTGCACCTGCCGGATTTCCTGTTGTCCCCCTACCTTCGCAAAGGCCTGGCGTTGGTGCGCGAGGTCAAAGCCAAGGCGAAAGTGCGCGCGGCACGCCATATCGAGGCGGTCGGCACCGACAGATTGCGTGAAGTCGTGGTCGACGGGCGCCGCATCCCGGCCGATCTCCTGCTGCTGCACCAGGGCGTGGTGCCCAACGTCAATCTCGCCATCGCCGCCGGCGTCGCCCATCGCTGGGATCCTCGCCAGCTCTGTTTCGTGCCGGTGCTCGATGCCGATTTCCAGAGCTCGGTGCCCGGTATCGCGGTGGCAGGCGACGGCGCAGGCATCGCTGGCGGCACGGCGGCCGCGGAACGCGGGCGGATCGCGGCCATCGCGGCGGTGCGTGCGGTGGCGCCGCAGGTCTCGGTGCCCGATCCGCAGGGCGCGCGCCAGCGGCTGCAGCGCGAAGAGATCGGCCGCGCCTTCCTCGACGTGCTCTACCGGCCGCCGGTAGCGCTGCGGCGGCCGGAGGGCGACACGATCGTCTGCCGCTGCGAGGAGGTGACGGCGGCACAAGTGCGCGAGACCGCGCGGCTGGGCTGCGAGGGCCCGAACCAGATGAAGGCCTTCCTGCGCTGCGGCATGGGCCCGTGCCAGGGAAGGTTGTGCGGCCTCACCGTGACCGAGCTGATCGCCGAGGAGCGCGGCCGCACGCCGGACGACGTCGGCTACTACCGCCTGCGCCCGCCGGTGAAGCCGATCACCTTGGCCGAACTCGCCTCGCTGCCGATCAGCGAGGCGGAACGCAAGGCCGTGGAAAGATAGGAAATGGGACGACAACCTTGCCCTCATCCTGAGGAGCGTCGCGTAGCGATGCGTCTCGAAGGATGGGCTACAGACGATGTGCTCGTGCCGACCCTTCGAGACGCGGTCCTGTGGACCGCTCCTCAGGGTGAGGTGATGCTGGGGCGACAGCTACGTGGTGAGGTCTAGTGCGGACCGCAGACGTCGTGGTGATCGGCGGCGGCATCCACGGCTGCTCGACGGCGCTGCATCTGGCATTGCGTGGCCTGAAGCCGATCCTGGTCGAGAAGGACTATGCCGGCCGCCACGCCTCGGGCGTCAATGCCGGCGGCGTGCGCCAACTCGCGCGCGATATTGCCGAGATCCCGCTGTCGATCTCGTCGATGGATCTGTGGGAGCACGTACAGGAGCTGGTGGGCGACGACTGCGGCTTCACCGCCCACGGCACGGTGCTGGTGGCCGAGAGCGATGCCGAGCTCGCGGGCTTCAAGGCGCGGGTCGACGATCTGCGGATGCGCGGCTTCACGCACGAGGAGCTGATCGACAAGGCCGAGCTGCGGCGTCTCGTGCCCGCCGTGTCGGCGCACTGCCCGGGCGGCGTGGTCTCGCGGCGCGACGGGGCGGCCGACCCGTTCCGCGCCACGCAGGCGTTTCGCAAGCGCGCGATCGAGAAGGGCGCCACGGTGCTGGAGGGCGTACGGGTGACCGGGCTCTCGCGCGTGGGCGAGGTCTGGCGCGTCGAGACCAGCGACGGCGCGATCGAGGCACCCAAGGTGGTCAATGCGGCCGGCGCCTGGGCCGACCGGATCGCGGCGATGCTGGGCGAGCCGGTGCCGCTCGAGGTGATCGCGCCGATGCTGATGGTCACCAGCCGGCTGCCGGCCTTCATCCGGCCGGTGGTGATCCTGCGCGGCCGCAAGCTCTCCTTCAAGCAGCTCGACAACGGCACCGTCGTGATCGGCGGCGGGCACCTGGCCACGCCCTATCGCGATCGCAACGAGACCGTGATCGATTGGGAGAAGCTCAGCCTCAGCGCGCGCACCGTGTGGGAGCTGTTCCCGGTGATGCGCCAGGCCACCATCGTGCGCGCCTGGGCCGGCATCGAGGCCAGCATGCCCGACGGCATTCCCGTCGTCGGGCCGAGCGGCACGTCCGAGGGCGTCTATCACCAGTTCGGCTTTTCCGCGCACGGCTTCCAGCTCGGGCCGGGAACCGGCGCCATGATGGCCGAGCTGGTCGCCACCGGTGCGACCAACGTGCCGATCGACGGGCTGGAGATCGGGCGGTTCCGCCGGTGAGGCGGCCTTACCGCTTCGAGCGCCTGATCGCCATCGCGCTGGCGCTCGCCTTCGCCGTCGTCATCGCCGGGCTGGCGGCCCATCTGTCGCTCGAACACAAGCTGCCGCTGCGGTCGCCGCGCGGGTGGTACTTCATCTATCTCGCGGCCCTGGTCGTGCTCGTGCTGGCGCTGGCGCGGTTCCCCAGGGCCACCATGCCGCTGCTGTCGCTGCTGGCGCTGGAAGTGGGCATCGGCTTCGGCTCGGCCACGCTCTACAAGTTCCACTGGTCCGCGTCCTCGTTGTTTCCGCGCACCGAGTTCGGGGTCTCACGCATGCGCTGGCATCCGCTGCTGCAGGCCGTGCCGCGGCCATCACCGCCGGACGCACGGGAGGACGTGGCCATCAACCACAACACCGCCGGCCTGCGCGGCCGCGAACGCACGCCGCAGGAGCTGCGGGCGCGCACCGTGATCGCGCTGTTCGGCGGCTCGACGACCTACGACCCCGGCGCCGGCGAGGGCGAGACCTGGGCGGACCTGCTGGAGAAGCAGCTCGGCGGCGACCGCTACGCCGTCCTGAACCACGGCGTGCCGGCCTACACGACCGTCGAGAACCTGCTGCAGACGGCATTCTACGAGGATTCCTACGGCGTGACGCCGCGCTGCGCCGTCTATTACAGCGGATGGAACGATCTCAGGAACAGCCACGTGGCAGGCCTCGATCCCGGCTACGCCGACTTCCACATCCCGGGCCAGGTCGACGAGCTGCAGACGCGCCGCGTCGGCGGGCCATACCTGTCGGTGTCGCCGGCGCTATCGCTGCTGCTGCGCCTCGTCGTGCTCGCCGTCGACACCGCCCAACCCGCGCCGCCACCTGTCGGAGAGACGAGTGCGGCGCCCGATCCCGCCCTCGAGGCGATCTACGCCGACCACATCCGCACTCTGTCCGCGATCAACCGCGGACGCGGCGTGGCCACGATCTGGATCGGCCAGGTCATGAACCGCGCCGAGCTGGCGGACAATCAGTTCGATACCTGGATTCCCTTCGTCGAGGACAAGGACGTCTGGGCGCTGGTCGTGCGGCTGAACGCCATCGCGCGGCGCGAGGCGGCGGCGTTGGGCGACACCTACATCGACGTGCCGGTCGACCGCTTCGACCGCGCCGACTTCATCGACCTCGGCCACTTCACGCCACGCGGGTCGGCCAAGTTCGCGTCCCTGGTGGCACCGGGGATTGGCGCGGCCTGCCGCTAGAAGGCGGCGCACACTTCGCGCAGCTCCTGCCGCAGCCAGCGGTTGGCGTTGCTCTGGTCGTAGCGGCGATGCCAGTACATCATCCAGTCGAACGGGGCGGACCTGAAGGGAAGATCGCGGGCGCACAGCGCGTCGTCGTTCAGCGCGGCGGCCAGGCGGCCGGGCATGACCATCAGCAGGTCGGTCTGCTTGAGCACGTGCGGGACGACGAGCCAGTGCGGCACGTTCAGCGTGATGCGTCGCTGGTGGCCCATGTCGGTCAGCACATTGTCGACGAACCGCATGTCGGTCGGACTCATCGACTGCTTGACGTAGTCCTGTGCGAGAAACGTTTTCAAGGTGAGCGGTCGGCCGGCGATCGGGTGTGACGCGCGCATGACGCACACCATCCGGTCCGCGAGCACCTTCTCGGCGCGAATCGATTTCGAGTGGTCGAGGCCCATGCTGATGGCGACGTCGATCTCGTCGCGCTCGAGCGCCTCGACGGTATCGGCGGGCGGGAGGTGCAGGATGCTGTAGGCCATGCGCGACGCCGCCGGCTTGCGCGCCATCAGCGGCGGCAGGATGAGAAAGGCAAGGATGTCGGACATCCGGATCGTGAAGGTCCGCTCGGAATTCTCCGCGGCGAAGCCGGCGTCGCTCGCGAGCACATGCTCTGCCTGCCGCAGCAACTGCCGAAGGGGCTCGGCGAGTTCGATCGCCCGTGGCGTCGGCTGCATGCCGGTCGCCGTGCGGACAAGGAGTTCGTCGCCGAACATCCCGCGCAACCGGCCAAGGGCGTTGCTCATGGCGGGCTGGCTCAGGCCCACGCGCTCGGCGGCCCGGGTGACGTGCTGCTCCGACAGCAGCGCATCCAGGGCGACCAGCAGGTTCAGATCGACCGAGCGAAGCGACATGGCCCTGTCCTTCTACTATTCACTAGATGAATAGTAGAAGAATATAAATTCATTTCAAGGATATGGACGGACGGGCTAACTCCTGCCGGTGCTTGGGCAAAATCAGGAGACGGTCATGGACAGCGAGGCGATCAAGCGGAACGTGAAGGTTTGCATGTTCGATCAGTATGGAACGGTCGTCGACATGCAGGGCGGCCTTACGGCCATCGCGACGCCCTTCCTGCAAAAGAAGGGTTGGAAGGGCAACCCGAACTCGTTCGTCACCTGGTGGCGGCGCACGCACTACGAGAACTCGATGATCGACGCGCTGCTCCATCGCGAGCACACGCCGTATCGCGAGATCGGCCATCGCGCCGTCGCCCACGTGATGGATCGCGCCGGCATCGACTACACCAGGGACGAGGTCCGGTATCTCGTCGCCGAGATCGAGAAGCTCCAGCCGTTTCCGGAAGTGCCGGAGGCGCTGGCCAAGCTCCACACCCGCTACAAGCTCGTCGTCCTCTCGAATGGCGATCCCGACATGCTCGAGACGGCCAAGCAGTACCACAAGGTGCCGTTCGACAAGGTGATCTCGGTGGCCGAGGCCAACTCCTTCAAGCCGCACGTCGCCACCTACACCAAGGCCGCCGAGCTGTGCGGCCTGAAGCCCGACCAGATCCTCTTCGTCGCAAACCATGCCTTCGACTGCATCGGCGCCAAGTCGGCCGGCATGCGCACGGCATTCATCGACCGCCGCAGCCGCCCGTTCGGCGAGACGGAACATCAGCCCGATATCCTCGTGCCCAGCATGAAAGACCTCGCCGATGCGATCGTCTGAAACCGAGGCGCTGTCGGGCATCAAGGTGCTCGACCTCTGCCGGGTCGTGTCGGGACCGTTCGCGACCATGCAGCTCGGCGACCTCGGCGCCGACGTCGTCAAGGTCGAGGACCCGCGCAGCGGCGACGAGAGCCGCCGCTACGGGCCGCCGTTCATCAACGGCGAGAGCGCCTACTTCCTGTCGGTCAACCGCAACAAGCGCAGCTGCACGATCGACCTGAAGTCGCCGGCCGGCCGCGACGTCGTGCTTGCCCTGGCCGGCGTCGCCGATGTCGTGATCGACAACTTTCGCCCCGGCACGCTCGACAAGTGGGGGCTGAACGACGAGGCGCTGTCGGCGAAGAACCCGCGCCTCATCCAGTGCAGCATCACGGGCTTCGGCCGCACCGGGCCCGACGCCGACCGGCCGGGCTACGACCTGGTCATCCAGGGCGAGTCCGGAGTCATGGACATCACCGGCGATCCGGACGGTCCGCCGATGAAGGTCGGCACGTCGATCGCCGACCTCGTGACCGGTCTCTATGCGTCGCAGTCCGTTCTCGCCGCCCTGATGCGGCGCGAGCGCACGGGGACCGGCGGCAGGGTCGACGTGTCGATGCTCGACGCCATGGCCTCGCTGCTCACCTTCAACGCGGGCATGTACTTCGCCTCGGGCGAGAGCCCGAAGCGCCGCGGCAACGT
>Ga0070681_10002686_pt1 | contig 16352 bp, 14 predicted proteins | sample KBSC83BmetaG_FD_65650 | JGI IMG/M metagenome (GOLD analysis project Ga0070681, IMG submission 65650) | Corn rhizosphere microbial communities from Kellogg Biological Station, Michigan, USA - KBS C8-3B metaG | ecosystem: Host-associated > Plants > Roots > Rhizosphere | place: USA: Michigan...
CGGCGGCCGCGTGCCGAGCTACCTCGGCTCGAGCTTCGCATTCATCGGCGTCGTCATCGCCGCGACGGGCTATGGCGGTCACGGCCTCAACGCCGCGCTGCCGGTCGCACTCGGCGGCATCGTCGCCTGCGGCGTCGCCTATGCGGCGATCGGCCTAGTCGTGATGGCCACGGGCACCGGATGGATCGAGCGGCTGATGCCGCCGGTCGTCACCGGCGCGGTGGTCGCCGTCATCGGCCTCAACCTCGCGCCCGTGGCGGTCAGGAGCGCGCAGGGCAGCACGTTCGACGCGGCGATGGCGCTCGTCACCGTGCTGTGCATCGCGCTCATCGCCGTCTACTCGCGCGGCCGCGTGCGGCGCCTGCCGATCCTGCTCGGCCTCGTGCTCGCCTACGCGATCGACGTCGTCGCCACCAACGTGATGGGACTCGGCAAGCCGGTCGATTTCGGTCCGGTGGCTGCCGCCGCGTGGCTCGGCATGCCGGCGTTCACGACGCCGGCGTGGAGCGGCGAGGCGATGACCCTGATCGTGCCGGTCGCGATCGTCCTCGTCGCCGAGAACCTCGGCCACATCAAGGCGGTATCTGCGATGACCGGACGCAACCTCGATCCCCTGCTCGGCCGCGCGTTCCTCGGCGACGGCGTCGCGACGATCGTCTCCGGCATGTCCGGCGGCACCGGCGTCACGACGTACGCCGAGAATATCGGCGTCATGGCGGTCACGCGGATCTTCTCCACCGTGGTGTTCGTGATCGCGGCGCTCGTCGCGCTGGTGCTCGGGTTCTCGCCCAAGTTCGGCGCGCTGATCGGCACGACCCCCGCGCCGGTCCTGGCCGGGGTGTCGCTTGTCGTGTTCGGCCTGATCGCCATCGCCGGCGCGCGGATCTGGGTTCAGAACCGCGTCGATTTCGCGAACAACCGCAACCTCGTGGTCGCCGCGGCGATCCTCACGCTGGGCGCCGGCGACTTCTCGCTCAGGTTCGGCACGTTTACACTCGGGGGCATCGGCACGGCGACGTTCGGCGGCATCCTGCTGTACGCGATCCTCGCGCCGGCCCGCGCGCCCGACTAGCGGCGCAGGACCATCAACGATCGGCGAAGGAGCGGACAGGCATGCAGACGGCAGTCGTCACGGGCGCGGGCAGCGGCATCGGCAAGGCGGTCGCGCAGGCGATGCTGGGGGCGGGGTACGCAGTGGTGCTGGCGGGGCGTCGGGCCGACGCGCTCGACGCCGCCATCGCCGAAGCGGGACCCAATGCGCGCAACGGGCTCGCCGTTTCCACCGACGTCACGCAGGCCGCGTCGGTGCGCGCGCTCTTCGACAAGGCTCAGGCGCGCTTCGGCCGCATCGATGTGCTCTTCAACAACGCGGGCATGAGCGCCGGCGGGCCGTTCGGCGAGCTGACGCTCGAGCAGTGGCAGCGCGTCATCGACACCAACCTCACCGGCTCGTTCCTGTGCGCGCAGGCTGCGTTTCGCGCGATGCAGTCGCAGTCGCCGCGCGGCGGGCGCATCATCAACAATGGCTCGATCTCGGCGCACGCGCCGCGCCCGGGCTCGGCGCCGTACACGGCGTCGAAGCACGCCATCACCGGGCTCACCAAGTCGATCGCGCTGGACGGCCGCGCGTTCGACATCGCCGCGTCGCAGATCGACATCGGCAACGCGTCGACCGAGATGGCGCAGCGGATGGCGAGTGGCGTGCCGCAGGCCAACGGCACGATCGCCATCGAGCCGCTGATGGACGTCGCGCACGTCGCCTCGGCCGTGCTCTATATCGCGGGACTGCCGCTGACGGCGAACGTGCAGTTCATGACGGTGATGGCGACCAAGATGCCGTTCGTGGGGCGCGGCTAGGCCAGCCCCCGCGGCGGCACTCAGCGGACGACGATGTAGGACGGCGGCCGCGGAGGCGGCTTCGGCGGCCGCGGCGGTTTCTCGTGCGGCGGTCGCCATGGCAGGTAGCCCCACAGCGGATACGCGTTGCCGCAGTAGTAGCACTCGTCGGACGCGACGCGCGCCGCGTCGGCAGCTGCCCGCGCGCGCGTCGCCTCGGCTTGCGCCGCCTCCGCTTGCGCCCGCGCCGCGCGCTCGCGCGCTTCCGCCACCCGCCGCAGGTCGTCGCGCGCATTGAAGGCCGCGGCGTCCTCGCGCAGCCGCGCCGCTGCGTCGGCATCGTAGCGGCCGGGCGCGATGTCGATCGCGCGGCCGTTGCCGCACGCCTCGGACTGGTAGGTGACGCGTCCGGAAGGGTCGACGCACTTGTAGATGTCGTCGGCGCGCGCGATCGTCGCCGCGGCGACGATCAACGCCGGCGCGAGCGCGCACGACAGCGCGGCGCGCAGCGCCCGCCTGTTCCGGACGTATCGCACAACGTGTCGCATCGGCGCCAGCATAGTCCTTCCGAGCGCCCGCGGCGACGACTTCGCAACACCGGCCGTCGCCGCAAGCGCGGCGCAGCGCCGGCCCGCATGACGCGACCTGCCCCGCTGCCCTAGAATCGGGCGTCTCCGACGCAGCTTTCGCAATGGCCATCCCCCGCACCGCCGACGACGAAGCCACGGCGCGCCCGTCCGCCGACGAGGCGAAGTCGCTGCTTCGCCAATGCTTCGCGATATACCGCGACAAGCTCGTCGACATCGCGCGCACCTCGCTCGAGATGGCGTCCGATCTCTTCGAGGGCAACGAATACGTCAGCGACGACGACGTCATGCGGTTTCGCACGGGGCGCGGCGAATGGGTGTCGCGCTTCGCCGGGGCACTTCAGGCGCTCTTCGACCGGCGCATGTCCGGCGTCAAGCGCAAGGGACGCCGCCCGGATTTCGACGCGTCGCTCGCGAGCCTGCGCGTGCTCACCGCGTTCGACCACGAGAAGCAGGACGCGCTGAAGTCTTCGACGTCGTTCCTGTTGCGGCTCACCCGCCGCGAGCTCGACGCGCTCGACCTGCGGCTCGAGTACCTGTTGCCGCCACCCGACCGCAGCGACCTCGACAATCCGTTCGGCCCGGCGTACGTGCTCGACGCGATCGGCTCGACGCTGCGCACGAGCTACCCGGACGCGCGCGTCTGGCGGCCGGTGATGGAGCGACTGCTCGCCGACCTCACGCCGGCGATCAACAAGATCTACATCTCGCTCAACCGCTTCCTCGCCGACCGCCACATCCTGCCCGAGATCAAGGCGGCGCTCCGCGCGCGCAGCGAGTTCCGCCCGACCGACGACCGCGACCTGCTGCCGGCGTTCAGCAAGCTGATGGCCGAGGCCGGCGACCTGCCGACCAACGTCGTCGTACCGGAGATCCTCGCCGATCCGAACGCCGCGCCGGCGTTCGACTTCGAGGCGCATTCGCCGGCCGCGCAGGCGGCCGCGCGCGCGGCGGCGGCCGCGCTGCCGGCGCCGCCGTTGATCGCGCCGGAGATCATCGCCGGGCTGAAGGCGCTCGCCACGATGAGCAGCGCCGCGCCGGCGGCGCACGCCGGCGAACCGGCGCCCGGCGAGCTGCCCTCGCTCGATCCGCTGATGGCGCTCGGCACGTCGACGCCGCTGTTCGCCACGCTCGGCCAGTGGCAGCGGCTGGACCTCGCGTCGGCGCTCGCGCGCGTCGCGCCGCCTGGCACCGAGACGGTGGGCGTGCCGCTCAACCTCGTGCCGCACATCCGCTCGGCGATCGCCGACCAGATCACCAATCCGTCCGACAAGATCAGCGTCGACGTCATCTCGCTGCTGTTCGACTACATCTTCCGCGACCCGTCGATCCCGCAGTCCGAGCGCAACCTGTTCGGCCGCTTGCAGGTGCCGATCGTCAAGGTCGCGCTGCTCGACCGCACGTTCTTCTCCGACAAGTCACACCCCGCACGGCGCCTGCTCGACCACCTCGCGGAAGGCGCGATCGGCGCGCAGAACGACGAGACGTACCGCGCCGCGTTCGAGCTCGCCGCGAGCGGCGTCATCGACGAGGTGTGCCGCGATTTCGAGATCGACGTCACGACGTTCCGCGCCGCCGACCGCAGGCTCGCGCAGTTCATCGACGACGAGCGCCGCGCCGCCGACGTCGACGCGCAATCCGAGGTCGCCGCGGCGCTTGCCGCCGAGGAGCGCGAGGCCGATCGCTCGCTGACGCGCGCGCTGGTGCGCGACCGCCTCGCGGGGCTGTCGCTGCCGCTCGAGGTGCGTAGCTTCGCCGAGACCACGTGGGCCGACTACCTTGGCGACGTGCGCGCGCGCCACGGCGAGGACAGCGACCCGTACCGGCGCGCGGTGACGACGCTCGACGACCTTCTGTGGAGCATCGTCGCCAAGGAGCGTACCGCGCAGAAGGCACGCCTCACCAAGATGATCCCGACGTTGATCCGCAGCCTCCGCGAGGGCATCGTCGCGCGCGGCATCGCCGAGGATCGCGCCAAGCTGTTCCTCGACGAGCTCTACCAGCTCCACATGGCGGCGATCAAGCCGCCCGCGGCCGACGCGGCGGCGGACGAAGCGGCGCCGGCAGCGCCCGCGGCGCCGGAAGGACGCACGGTGAGCAACGTCTACGACTACGTGAGCGAGATGCCGGCCGGCACGTGGCTCGCGTTCCGCCGCGAGGGCGACGTCGTCAACGCGCGCCTCACCTGGGTGAGCCCGCTGCGCACCAAGTACGTGTTCACGAGCCGCGCGCGCCGTCGCGCGTTCGTGTTCTCGCCGGAGGAGCTCGCCTACGAGCTGGGCTCGGGCCGCGCCGCGCTGGTGGTCGAGCCGGTGCCGCTGTTCGATCGCGCGGTCAGCGCCGCGCTCGATACGCTGGCCGCGAAGAAGCCGCCGCCGGAAGCCGCCGGCGACGCGCCGCTGCTCGCGCCCGCCTGACGCGCTCGCCGCGCGAGCGGCGCATGCGGGCGTGCGCTGCCGATGCCGCCCGCGTCGCGATGCGACGCGCGCGCACTGCGTCGAGCGATCAACCGCCCGTCGTCGGCGCGGGTCCCGACGGGCACTGCGGGACCTTGCCCCAGTAGCCGTCGCAGAAGCGATTGCGGATGCGCTGCTCGCAGACCACGCGCTCGAGGAAGTTCTCGCCCGAGCACGACCTCAGCTCGGTGTCCATCTGCGTCCAGCGATCGGGCCTCGGCGCGGCCTTGGCGGCGGGCGCGGGCTGCGCCGGCGCGGGTGCCGCTTGCGCCGGTGCCGGCGGCGCGCCCGTCGCCGCGGGCGCCGACTTGGCGGCTGCCTTGGCCGGCGCGCGATGCGGCGGCGCCGCCTTCTTCGGCGCCACGGCGTCGGGTGCCGGGATCACGGTCGACGAGGCCGGCGCCTCGGCGCCGGACGGCGTCGCGTCGCTCGATGTGCCGGAGGCCGCGCCGGACGGCGGCGCGTCGCTGCCTGCGGGCGGCGTTGACCCGGTCTGCGCGGGCGCCGGCAGCATCGGTGCCGTTGCGGGCTTGGCGGCGTCGCCGGCGGGCGCGGTCGATGACGGCGGCGCGATCGGGTTGCCGATCTGGCGCCATGCGTACCACGCGGCGGCGACGATGATGAGCGCGACCACGAGGATCACGATGTAGGGCTTCGGCAACCCGCCGCCGCTCTCGACGGCCACGCCGCCCTGCCCCGCGGCCGCCGCACCGACGGGCATGGCGGCCGTGGCACTCGCTGCCGCGGCTGCGGTGATGGGCACGACCAGCGCCGCGCCGCACTTCTTGCAGAAGCGGCCGTCGGCAGGATTGTCGAAGCCGCAGATCGTGCAATTCATCGTGATTCCTCGTCGAAGGACCGTTGCCTCTCGCGCCGCAACGGTGGCGCATCGTGCACCGGAGCGCGCGCGCCGCGCAAGTCCCGTGCGTCAGCCGCCGCGCGGAGGGCGGCTCGCTCGCGCGAGCCGCGGGCCGGCATGGGACAATATGGGGTCCACCTCGCCCGACGGCGCGCATCCGCCGCGCTGCATTCCTGAACATGAAGTCGTTGCTGCGTCTTTGCATCTGCCTTGCCGCCTTGGCGCTGCCGTTCGCCGCGATCGCCGAAGACGCGCCCGTCAATCCGATGGCCGTCCTCGGCGCCGCCAAGGCAGCGAGCGGGGGCTCGACGTGGAACGACCTGCGCTACGAGCATTCGAAGGTCACGTTGTCCACCGGCGGGCTGCAGGGGCATGTCGAGCGCTGGAGCGAGTTCCTCACGGGACGCTCGCTGTTGCGCTACTCGCTCGGCGCGATGTCGGGCGCCGCGGGCTTCGACGGGCAGAACGGCTGGACGCAGGACGCGGCCGGCGGCGCGCGGCGCGAGACCTCCGGTGCGGCGCGCGAGCTCGCGGTCAACGCCGCGTATCGCGACCAGCTCGCATTCTGGTTTCCGTCGCGGCACAAGGCGGCGATCGTCGTCAAGGGCCGCGAGCATGCCGACGATGCCGACTTCGTCGTCGTGGCGATCACGCCCGAAGGCGGCCGCGAGTTCGACCTGTGGATCAACGCCGACACGCACCTGATCGAGCGCCTCGTCGAGCGCGAGGCCGAGCAGACGCGCACCGAGTACTACATGGATTTTCGCGAGGTCCACGGCCTGCGGATGCCGTTTCGCGTGCGTGCGTCGCGCGGCGACCCGCGCTTCGACGAGATCGTCACCGTCGATTCGATCGACTTCGACCCGCCGGCGACGCCGGTCGCGTTCGGCGCGCCACCGCCGCCCGCCGACTTCCGGTTCCCGCCCGGCAAGACGAGCGTGACCGTGCCGCTGACGATCGCCAACGGCCACCTGTATGTCGACGCGAAGCTCGACGGCAAGGGTCCGCTGCGGCTGATGATCGACGCGGGCGGCCCCAACGTGATCGCCGCCGAGGCCGCGCAATCGCTCGGGCTCGCGGCAACGCCCGGCGCGACCGCCAGTGAGCCGGCCACGGTCACGGTCGGCGCGCTCGACATCGGCGGGCTCGTGCTCGACAAGCAGGCGTTCGCGAGCGTGCCGCTCGCCGCGGCGATGAAGCGCGTCGAGGACGTCGACCGCTTCGGCGGCGTCACCGGCTACGAGCTCCTGCGGCGGTTGCCGGCGCGCGTCGACTACGCGGCGCGCACGATCACGTTCTACGCGCCCGCCGGCTGGAAGTACGCCGGCAGCGGCACGCGCGTGGCGCTGCGCTTCCACGACAACGTGCCGACCGTCGAGGGCAGCGTCGACGGCGTGCGCGGCGCGTTCGCGCTGTCGACCGCGTCGCGCGCGTCGCTGACGCTCGCGCCGGCGTTCGTCGCGGCACATGGCCTCGTCACCAAATACAAGGCGACGACCGAGGTCGTCGCGGGCGCCGGGGTCCAGGGTGCCGCGCATGCGAAGCTCGCGCGCGCCGACTCGCTCAAGCTCGGTGATGTCGACGTCGCCAAGCCGGTCACGTTGCTGGCCGAGCAAGGCAGCGGCATCCTCGCCGACCCGTCCATTGCCGGTGACGTCGGCTACGGCGTGCTGTCGCGCTTCGCCGTCGTGCTCGACTACGCGGACGAGGCTGCATGGCTCGAGCCGAACCCGGCCGCCGGCGCCGATGCGTTCGACCGCTCGGGCGCGTTCGTCGAGCGCGCCGCCAACGGCATCGCCGTCGTCGACGTCGTCGCGGGCAGCCCCGCGGCGAAGGCCGGGCTCAAGGCGGGCGACGTCATCGCCGCGATCGACGGCGCGCCGGCCGCGCGCGTGACGCTCGATGCGCTGCGCATGCGATTGCGCGCAGCGCCCGGCAGCAAGGTGAAGCTGAAGCTCGCCAGCGGGCGCACGGTGACGCTCGTGCTGCGCGACCTCGTCTGACGCCGCGCGCGATCGCATGAACGACGTCGCGCGGGTCTTCGCGCTCACGTCGCCGCTCTTCGCGCTGGTGCTCGTCGGCTACGCGCTGTCGCGCGTCGGCGGCTGGCCGCGCGCGGTGTCGGACGCGCTGACCCGCTTCGTGTTCGGCGTCGCCATTCCGGCACTGCTGTTCCGCCTGATGAGCGACTTCGCGAAGCTGCCGCACGTCGATCTCGCCCTCCTCGTCGCCTACTTCGGCGGCGCGTTCGTCGTCCATGCGCTGGCACGGGTCGCGGCGCGCGCGCTGTTCGACATGGACGGCGCCGCGCAATCGGTGCTTGGCGTCGGCGCGATCTTTTCCAACAACGTGCTGCTCGGCGTGCCGATCGCGCACGCGACGCTGCCCGTCGCGTCGATGCCGGCGGTCTCGCTGGTGCTCGTGTTCAACTCGCTCGTGCTGTGGACGCTCGTCACCGTGTCGGTGGAGTGGGCGCGGCACCGCGACTTCTCGCTGGCGGGCTTCGGCGCCACCGCGCGGCGCGTCGTGCTCAATCCGGTCGTCGCGGGCATCCTCGCCGGCACCGCCTGGGGCTACACGGGCGTCGCGCTGCCGCACGTGGTCGATGCGACGCTCGCGCTGGTCGCGTCGGCCGCCGTGCCCCTGTCGCTGATCGCGCTCGGCATGGGGCTCGCCGAGTTCGGCTTGCGCGCCGGGCTCGCGCAAAGCGCGCTGATCGCGGCGCTCAAGCTCGTCGCGTTCCCGGCGATCGTCTACGCGATCGCGCGGCTGTGCGCGCTGCCGGCGCCCGAGACGACGGCGGTCGTGCTGCTCGCGGCGCTGCCGACCGGCGCGAGCGTCTACCTGATGGCGCGGCAGTTCGGCGCGCTCGAAGGCGCGATCGCGTCGACGCTGGTGTTGTCGACGGCGCTCGCCGCGGTGACGACGCCGGTGACGCTCGCGCTGCTCGCAGCACTTGCGCGCTGACGCTTCGCGTCGTCGCTAAGCGCGTGCAAGGCCCGCTCGGCGCCGACCGGCATAATTCGCGCTTTTCCGGAAGAGAGCGTGCTCGTGGCGGTCGATCGCAAGCAAGGCGGTACATCCAAGGGCGGCAAGCGTCGCCCGGGCCCCTCGTCCGGTGCCGCGAAGCGCGGCGGCGCGCGCAAGGCGGCGGGCAGCGCGAAGGTGAAACCCGCGCGGCTCACCCGCAGCAGCTATTACGTCGTCCGCGATTCGGCGATCCACGGCCGCGGCGTGTTCGCGGCGCGGCCCATCCGCAACAAGCAGACGATCATCGAGTACCGCGGCGAGCGCACCACCTGGGACGAGGCCAACACGCGGCCGCTCTCCGATCCCGACAATCCGCACCACACGTTCCTGTTCGGCCTCGACGACGGACGCGTGATCGACGCCGACGTGGGCGGCAACGCCGCGCGCTGGATCAACCATTCGTGCAGGCCCAACTGCGAGACCTACGAGGACGAGGACGATCGCGTGTTCATCGCCGCGCGGCGCGCGATCGCGCGCGGCGAGGAGCTCACCTACGACTACCAGCTCGACTGGCAGGGACGCTTGAGCAAGAAGGAGCGCGAGGCGTACGTGTGCCGCTGCGGCGCGCGCGGCTGCCGCGGCACGATGCTCGCGAAGAAGAAAAAGCGCTGATCGTTCGCGGCGCGATCGACGCCGCCGTCGAGCCCGCAGGCGCCCGTGGCATGGGCTTGCCGGCCTCATTGGCAAAAACTATGGCGTCGGTAGAAATATGCAATTTGATTTATTGCTGGTCCACCCTTATCCTTGAATCGTTCTCATTTACAACGACACAGGAAAAGGAGATCCAGCATGAAGACAGTCGGACAAAAGCTCGAGCCCTTCAAGGTCGCGGGCGTCAAGCCGGGGTTCAACTTCCCCGAGGAAAAGGGCCAGTCGGCGTTCGAAACCATCAGCGAGGCGTCGTTCCCGGGCAAGTGGAAGGTCATCTACTTCTACCCGAAGGACTTCACGTTCGTTTGCCCGACCGAGATCGTCGGCTTCGCGAAGCTCGCCTCTGAATTCGCCGACCGCGACGCGGTGGTGATGGGCGGATCGACCGACAACGAGTTCAGCAAGCTCGGCTGGCGCCGCGAGCACAAGGATCTCGACAAGCTGCCGCAGTGGCAGTTCGGCGATCCCAGGGGCTCGCTCGTCGACCAGCTCGGCGTGCGCGATCCGAACGAAGGGGTGGCGCTTCGCGCGACGTTCATCGTCGACCCGGACAACGTCATCCAGCACGTGTCGGTCAACAACCTCAACGTCGGGCGCAGCCCCGAGGAGGTGCTGCGGATCCTCGACGGCCTGCAGACCGACGAGCTCTGCCCGTGCAACCGCGGCGTCGGCGGCGACACCCTGGCGATCGCGGCCTGACGGCTCGCCGTTGCCCCCGCGCGGCCCGCCAGCCGCGCGGGCCACGCCGACCCACCTTGAATTGAAGGACATCGCCATGGAACTCATGAACGAACTGAAGGCGCGGATCCCCGACTACGCCAAGGACATCCGCCTCAACCTCGACGCGGCGATCCTGCGCTCGAGCCTCGAGCCGCGTCACGCGCACGGCGCGGCGCTCGCCGCCGCGTTCGCGGCGCGCTCGAAGACGCTCGTCGACGCGCTGCGCGACGCGCCCGCGCTCGATGGCGGCCATGGCAATGCCGCGCTGACCGCCGCCGCGCTGATGGGCATGAACAACACGTGGTACCCGTACGTCGAAATGGCCGGCGACGCCGAGCTCGCGACGGTCAAGCCCGAGCTCAGGATGAACGCGTATGCGACGCACGGCGGCGTCGACCGCGCGAGCTTCGAGCTCTACGCGCTCGCCGCGTCGATCGTCGGCAAGTGCCATTTCTGCGTGGCCTCGCACTACAAGCTGCTGCGCGAATCGGGCCTGACGCTGCAGCAGCTGCGCGATGTCGGCCGCATCGCCGCGGTGGTCAACGCCGCGGCGCAGGTGCTCGCGATCGCGGAAGCCACGCCGGGTACGCTGGCCGCGGCGGCCTGACACGCCGGGCGCCGCGGCGCGACTTCGCCACGCCATGACGCGCGGCGCGCCGGCAGCGCGGGGCCACGCCGCCGTGCGCGCCTGCGCGCCCGTTGCGTGCAAGCGCAGGCGCGCCGCGGTCGATGCCTTACCATCGCGGCTCGATCGACACGGCACGCGCAAAGGCGATCCATGGCACGCAAGCTCAACTCGTTCCCGCAGGGACGGCTCGTTGTCGTCGAGCACGTCTCGAAAGTCCTCGCCGGCAATCCGCTCGGCGACCCGCACGTGCGCAGGCTCGCCGCGTGGCTGCCGCCGCAGTACGACGAGGCGCGCGGCCGCGGACGCGGACGGCGCTTCCCGGTGCTCTACGACCTCGTCGGCTTCACGGGCTCGGGCCTCGCGCACCTCAACTGGCGGCCGTTCGACGAGAACGTCGCGGAGCGCGCCGCGCGGCTCGTGCACGAGCGCCGGATGGCGCCGGCGATCATCGTGTTCCCGGACTGCTTCACGTCGCTCGGCGGCAACCAGTACATCAACTCGTCGGCGATCGGCCGCTACGCCGATTACTTGACGCGCGAGATCATCCCGTTCGTCGACCGCGAGTTCCGCACGCTCGCCTCGCGCGACCATCGCGGCTGCTTCGGCAAGAGCTCGGGCGGCTACGGTTCCATCATCCACGCGATGCGCTATCCGCAGTACTGGGGCGCGATCGCCGACCATTCCGGCGACGCCAACTTCAACCTCTGCTACCTCACCGACTGGCCGCGCACGCTGAACGAGCTCGATCACTACCGCTCACGGCGGCGCAGGCCGGGCCGCGTCGACGCCGCACGCGACGCGAAGCTCGCAGCGGACGGCCGCGACGACGGCCGCGTGCGGCGCTTCCTCGCCGCCATGTGGGAGAAGGAGAAGCTCAACGACGCCGAGATGCACGCGATCATGGAGATCGCGATGGCGGCGAGCTACGACCCGGATCCGCGCGCGCCCAACGGGTTCCGGCTGCCGTTCAACCTCGAGACCGGCGAGCTCATTCCGGACCGCTGGCGACGCTGGCTCGAGCACGACCCGGTGCTGCTCGTCGGCCGCTACGCCGCCAACCTGCGCACGCTGCGCGGCATCTACATCGACTGCGGCTGGCGCGACCAGTACCACCTGCACTACGGCGCGCGGCTGCTGTCGAAACGGCTCGCCGAGCATCGCGTGCCGCACGTCTACGAGGAATTCGACGACACGCATTCGTCGATCGACTACCGGATGGACGTGAGCCTGCCATTCCTCACGCGCGCGTTGCGCGGCTAGGCGCTTGTCGCGCCGCTCAACAGCGGCGTCCCCCGGCGCGCTGCGGCGACCCTATAATCGCCGCGAGGCGCCGGATCCGGCGCGCTGCGGGGAGCGACGATGCGCTGGGGCGATTTCCGGCAGAGCGACAACATCGAGGACCGCACCGGCGGCGGCTTCGGCGGCGGCGGCATCCGCCTCGGGCTGGGCGGGATCATCATCGCGATCATCGCGAGCGTGCTGTTCGGCGTCAACCCGCTCGAGTTCCTCGGCATGATGGAAGGCGCGAGCCCCGGCCCCGCGCCGAGCACCGCGCCGCCGGGCTATGGCCCGCAGACGTCCTCCCCCGGTGGTACATCGACCGCGCAGCCGATGTCCGAGGAGCGGCGACTCGTGGGCGGCGTGCTCGGCGACACCGAGGACGTCTGGACGGCGGTGTTCCGTACGATGAACCGCACGTACACCGCGCCCACGCTCGTGCTCTTCAACGGCATCACGCAATCGGCGTGCGGCCGCGCGACGGCGGCCGTCGGGCCGTTCTACTGCCCGGGCGACCGCAAGCTCTACCTCGACACGGCGTTCTTCCGCGACCTTGCGCAGCGCTTCGGCGCGCCCGGCGAATTCGCTCAGGGCTACGTCATCGCGCACGAGGTCGGCCACCACGTGCAGAACCTGCTCGGCACGATGGACCAGTTCGACGCGCAGTCGCAAAGGCTCGACGCGCGCGGACGCAACGCGCTGTCGGTGCGCCTCGAGCTGCAGGCCGACTGCTACGCCGGGGTGTGGGGCTTCTACGCGAAGAAGCGCAACCTGCTCGACCCCGGCGATGCCGAGCAGGGGCTCACCGCCGCCGCCGCGGTCGGCGACGACCGGTTGCAGAAGCAGACGCAAGGGACGGTGGTGCCGGAGTCGTTCACGCACGGCTCGTCGTCGCAACGGATGACGTGGTTCAAGCGCGGCTTCGACACTGGCGATCTCGCCAACTGCGACACGTTCAACGCGCGGTGACGCCGACCCTGCGGTCGCAGGCACCCGCGTGCCTCCGGCACGGCGCCGCCGGGCCGGGCCCGCTCGCGGCACGCCCCTTGACTTGGCCGGGACCCCGCCGATAATGGCCCGGGAAGGAGGGAGCGCCATGAGAACGCTCGTCTTGTCAGCCGTCGTCGTGTCGTTGGCGGGTCTCGCCGGCTGTGCCGCGCCGTACACGCGAGACCAGCTCGAGGGCCGTTACGTGTGCAACGCCGATTACATGGACCAGGTGGAGCGCAGCGCGCACAAGCATTTCGCCGAGGTGCGCTGGATCAACTGCCCGACGGCGCGGGTGCACGTGGTCAGCGGCTGACGCTCGCAGTCTCGTGACGGCGCGCGGCGCGGCAAGCGTCGCGGTGCCGTCGTGGCGACGATCCCGCTGCGGCGCTCGCCGCAGCGCACGGTCGGGTGTTTTCGCGATGCACGCGGGGCCCGCGCCGAGGGCCGGGGTTACAATGGCGCGTGATCCAACTTTTCGCGGACCGCCCATGAAATCGATCGTCATCGCCTCCCTTGCCGCAGGCGCGCTGTGCGCGCTGCCGGCGTTGTCGGCTCATGCGCAGGGATTCACCGTCCCGAAGAACACCTGCGCCAAGCCGGAGGAATATCCGGGCCATCTCGCCAGCCAGTCGCGCGTCAAGGCCTGGCAGAAGCAGATGGACGACTATGGCACGTGCATCAAGAAATACACGGCCGACCAGCGCTCGATCGCCGACGCGGCGGTGAAGGCCGGCAACGACGCGGTCGAGGAATACAACCAGGTCGCGAACAAGGCCAAGGAAGCGATCGAGAAGTCGAAGAACTGACGCGGCGCGCGTCGGCACGCCCCGCGCGCGCCGGTTCGCGGCAGCGTCCGACGATGCGCGCAGCCTCGACCGACCGCTCGCATGACGCCGCCGCGATCGCGGCGGCGCTGGTCGACGGCTTCGACCATCACTACGCGCTGTTCCGCGAGTGCGCGCGAGCCGCGCGCCGCCATTTCGAGGACGGCAACTGGCTCGCGATCGGCCATCTCGTCCGCGATCGCATCGACTTCTACGACCGACGTGTCGCCGAGACGGTGGCGCGCATCGAGCGCGGCTTCGCGCCCGCGGCGCTCGCGCCCGACGCGCTCGACGCGCTGTGGTCGGCGGTCAAGCGCGACTACATCGCGCGCCTCGTCGACCACAAGCAGCCCGAGTGCGCCGAGACGTTCTTCAACACGGTGACGTGCAAGATCCTGCACCGCCGCTACTTCAACAACCGCTTCATCTTCGTGCGCCCGGCGATCGCCACCGCGCACATCGAGTCGGAGCCGCCGTCGTACCGCAGCTACTACCCGATGCAGCACGGCCTGCGCCGCGCGATCGTCGACATCGTGCTCGACGCCGGCTTCACGCGCCGCTTCGCCGACTTCCGCGGCGACGTCGCCCATGTCGTCGCACGGCTGCGGCGCCTGCTGCCGCGGCCGTTCCGCCTCGAGGCCAATCACCAGGTGCAGGTGCTCGCGACGCCCTTCTTCCGCAACCGCACCGCGTACGTCGCCGGCCGCATCGTCAACGGCAGCCGCCACCACCCGTTCGTCGTGGCGATCCGCCACGACCCGGCAGGACGGCTGTACGTCGACGCGCTGCTGGTCGAGCCGCAGGAGATCGCGCTGCTGTTCTCGGCGAACCGCGCGTACTTCCTCGTCGACATGGACGTGCCGAGCGCGTACGTCGAGTTCCTGCACGACCTCTGCCCCGAGCGCACGACCTCCGAGCTCTACACGATGCTCGGCCTGCAGAAGCACGGCAAGGCGCTCTTCTACCGCGACCTCCTGCACCACCTGCGCCACTCGACCGACAGCTTCGTCGCGGCGCCCGGCATCCCCGGCCTGGTGATGATGGTGTTCACGCTGCCGTCGTTCCCGTGGGTGTTCAAGGTGATCCGCGACGACATCGCGCCGTCCAAGGACACCGACCGCGCGCGCGTTCGCGACAAGTACGCGCTGGTCAAGCGCCACGATCGCGCGGGACGGATGGCCGACATCCTCGAATACTCGAATGTCGCGTTCCCGCGCGCACGCTTCGCGCCCGAGCTCCTCGCCGAGCTCGCGCGCTCGGTACCGTCGATGCTCGACGACGATGGCGAGCACGTCGTCGTCCGCCACCTCTACATCGAGCGACGGCTGGCGCCGTTCAACCTGTGGCTCGCCACGGCCAGCGCGGATGAGCGCGCCCAGGGGCTGCGCGAGTACGGCGATGCGATCCGCGAGCTCGCGGCCGTCGACATCTTCTGCGGCGACCTCCTCTTCAAGAACTTCGGCGTCACTCGCTATGGACGCGTTGTGTTCTACGACTACGACGAGATCGAGTACCTGACCGACTGCCGCTTCCGCCGCATTCCGCCGCCCCCCGACGGGCATGACGAGATGTCCGGCGAGATCTGGTACGACGTCGGGCCGCGCGACGTGTTTCCTGAGGAATTCGTCACGTTTCTGCTGACGGACGGCGCGATCCGCGACGATTTCCTGCGCTATCATCGCGACCTCGTCGACGCCGGCTGGTGGCAGCGCATGCAGGCGGCGGTGCGCGCGGACGCCGCGTTGCCGGAGGTGCTGTCGTACCCCGACACGGTCCGCTTCGCGCATCCGGGGGATGCCGCCGCCCAAGAGCGCCGGCAGGAGGATCAGTCCGCATGGTCGTGAGCGTGTTCGAGGTGCTGCGCGCCGGTCCCGGGCCGTCGTCGGTGCAGACCGTCGGCCCGCTCGCCGCGGCGCGCCAGTTCGTGCACACGCTCGAGGCCGACGGCGTCGCGCGCGCCGCCGCGCGGATCGACGTCGAGCTCTACGGCGGCCTCGCCTGCGCGAGCCGCGACAGCGCTACCGCCGAGGCCATCGTCTCCGGTCTCGCCGGCGCATCCCCCGATACCTGCGACGTCGCGACGATGCGGTCGCGGGCGCGCTCCATCAAGACCACCGGCACACTGCCGCTCAACGGCCGCCAGCCGGTGTCGTTCGACGCCGACCGCGACATCGCGTTTCGCGTCGATCGATCGATTCCCGGCGCCAGCAACGCGATGCGCTTCGTCGCACGCGGCGCGCGCGGCGACGTGCTCGCCGAGCGCGACTTCTATTCGATCGGCGACGGCGAGGTCGTCGATCCCGCGCAGCACCGGCGCGTGCGCGAAGGCCCGCGCGTGCCCTACCCGTTCGTCACCGCCGCGGCGCTGGTCGACGCCGGCGACGTCGTCAACAAGAAGCTCGCCGCGATCGGCTTCGCCAACGAGACGACGTTCCGCAGCCCGGGCGACGTGAAGGCGTCGATGCTCGCGTTCGGCGACGCGATGCGCGCCTC
>Ga0070681_10002688_pt1 | contig 16346 bp, 10 predicted proteins | sample KBSC83BmetaG_FD_65650 | JGI IMG/M metagenome (GOLD analysis project Ga0070681, IMG submission 65650) | Corn rhizosphere microbial communities from Kellogg Biological Station, Michigan, USA - KBS C8-3B metaG | ecosystem: Host-associated > Plants > Roots > Rhizosphere | place: USA: Michigan...
AAAAACTGCGAGCCAGCGACGATTTGTGAGTAACTCAATCAAAAGGCACAAGAGAATCGTACTCACAAGTCCCGCAATAAAATTTACCGCCATCAACAGAAACATCACGTTGTGGGCTGGATCCGGACCAATCGCAAGACTCGAAAGCGGCTGGAAGATATTGAATAGCAGAAGTCCGAGCGGACGCCAGAGTAAGTGTCCAAAGTCCCAGAAAGAATTCTCAGATAGAAAATTAGCGGCAGTCGGATTCTCGACAACGTACTCATCCACTCCTGCGTAAGCGAGAATCGAGACTACATAGCCGCCGCTGTCTGCCATGAAGTGCGCATCCGTAAACACGCTGGCCGCGACGTACAAAGCAGCTACAAGCACAGATCCGATTTTTTTAATCCGTGTCATCTGAGGTTACGTAAGAGCAACGCTTTATTGTTTTCGGATGGACTCAAGCAGAGAAATCCATCGTCGCCGCCGACCTGCGTGTTCGTTTCGAGTTTGGAAAAAAATTTATGAAGGTCGGCCCAGGTGATGCGCGGGTCTTCGCCTTCCGTCCAATTCCAGCCGGACCGCGGGACCTCGCTCAGAAAGCGTTTCGCGATCCAGACATCATTCTGCTGATCCCACGCAGCCAAAGTTGAGCGTGCAAAGTCACTTTTCCATTGCGGCACTTGCGCGGTTCCGAGAATCGCCACCGGATCGACGTGAAAATTAGTCTGTTGCTCAAACTGCAAACGCCCGGCGCCACCCCATAACTGATCCTGCGGCGGCACAAAAATCCGCGTGTTCTCATTCACCAACGGAAAGAGCTCTCGCACGCGCCCCAGCGTCGCCTCTCTCTCCCGATCAACAACCCGGTTCGAGAGCGCCACCCCGTTAACGACACACGTGACCAGGATGAAACTCAGCGCGATGTAACGCCACCACCGCTTCACTTCACTTGCACTCACACAGAACGCAGCCGAGAGAAAGATCAACGGAAACAGTGGAAAGTAACGTTCAAGAACTCCACCCGCAAACAACCACGCAAACCCGATTACCGGAACTGCCCCAATCAAGAACAACCAGAACAGACTCCGCCCTCGACTGACCCCGAACATGCCTACCATAAGCGCAAACAAGAACATGTAAGCGTACGCGATTTTCCAGAGACTGCGTCGAGCGAGGTCAACGAGGCCGACGGGATTGTATGGATCGTTTTTAAGAAAACGTTTGAAGAAGACGCTGTCCGCACCCATGTTGATCAGCGAACGAGGAATGCCGAACGCCACGCGCGCAACGCCGCGATTTTCCGTAACCTCATGCGACGAAGACTGCGCCCATTGCCGTATCTCGGAAACACTCCCAAGCCCCAGCGCCGCGATCGCCGCTCCATACATCAGTATCCCTGCGAGAGCACATGAAACTGTCGCAACGCTTACAAGGTGAATTTGACTGATGCCCAAAAACACCAGCGGTACAATGAGTGCTGCGGGTACGGCGCACGAGTACGGAAACCACATTCCGACCGCGCCCGCCAACACAACGCCCGCAACGATTGCTTTCCAGCGCGACTGATCTCCTGCTGCTTTAACCATCAAATAAAATCCGAACATCAGCACCGCCAGTCCCGGGACGTAAGAGCAACCCGATTGCACGTAATTCAGAAAAGCGTTTGAGAATATGAGCCCGGCCGTGGCGATGAAGCCGGCCCACGGTCTTTCGCAAACGTGCTTGACGAGACCTTGCAGAGAAAATATTGCCAGCAGTCCGAACAACCAGTTCAAGATCAGGAGCGCTTGCGTCACGCCGGCTCGCACGTCAGTGTCGACAAACGGATGGAGAACTCTGAAAGCGAGCCACCCAAGCGGACGCCAGAGCAGGTGACCGAACTCCCAGAACGAAACAAACCCACCCTGGTCCCAAAACTTCGTGCTCCCGCCATTCACTACACGCAGGATCGCATCAACGTAAACCGGTGTATCGCCGATGTTCAGCGGCGCAGTAAGCGAAGTGGCAAAGACGTAGACTACGAGCGGCGGCAAAAACCAAGTGAGATGGGAGTATCTCGACGATCTCATTTTTGGCCGATAGCGATCAGTGAAAGGCCGAGCGGAGGCGGAATCAATTTTTCCAACTGCTCCGCCCAGGGAGCAATGTAACGATCGAAGACCTGAATTTGTCGGGCGTCTTCCTCTTTGATGCAACGCACGCGATTGTTCCAGAACCAGCCCGCAATCCCGATCACGTTCATGTAGAACGAGTGCTCGACAGTAAAGCCGGCTTCGCGCATCACCGGCAGCAGGTTGCCGCGCCGGTAACGGCGAAAGTGACCAATCTTCGCGTCAATCGTTCCGTACAAAAACTGAAACGCCGGCACGAGAATCACAGCGCGACCGCCAGGCTCGAGCACAGAATGCATAAACTCGAGCGCCCGCAAATGGTCCTCGACGTGCTCCAGCACGTTCAGACAGATGATCGTGTCGAACTGAAAACCGGACCAGCCGTCGTTACTCGGATTGCCGAGATCCAGGAGCCTGGGTTGCACGTGCAATCCGTCACTCAAACGTTGCTGAAGTTTACTGACGCACAGCGCGCTCAAATCAGTCGGCACGACGAGGTCACGATCCAACAGCAGTCGCGTGAAGTTACCGATACCCGCGCCGACTTCGAGAATTCGTTGGCCAACGTAAGGCGCGATCTTGCGGAACATCCAGTTCTGATAGTTGTTCGCCTGGGCCATGATCTCCAGGTCGGCGATCATGCTGTGCTCGATACTGCTCATCGCTCCTCGTCTCGCGAGCCTTTTATTTCACGCTGGATCTGATACTTCGTCTCTTCCAACAGTTTTCGGATTTGATAATCAAACTCCTGCGAGCGCCTCACGATCGTGTGCAGCACGAGGCCGACGGTAATCGCCAGTAGTCCAGCGAGCACCAGGCCAACCGCCAGCACTGCGGACGGCAATCGCAACACGAGTCCCGTTTCAAAAAACTCGAAGATGACGATGAGCCCGGGAATCGCTCCGAGCAGCATCAGCACCACTCCCGAGCTGCCGAAGAAAGTTAACGGTTTGTAGTCGCGGAGGAGCGTGAGAATCGTGTTGATGATGCGGAAGCCGTCGTTGACAATACGAATCTTGGAAAAACTTCCGTTGGGCCGGCTCGTCAAGTTAACCGGCACTTCAACGATCCGGTAACCACGCTCGAGTGCTTTGATGGTTAACTCCGTCTCGGTTTCAAAACCGCCGCCAAACAACGGCACGCCTTTCACAAACTTCCTGTTGAAGACGCGATAGCCCGACAACATGTCAGTGATTTCCACTTTGAATGTTGACCTGACGAGCGAAAGAAACAACCTGTTGCCAAAACGGTTGAGCGATCTGAACTGGCTGTCAGCTTGCTCGTGCAAGCGCGAGCCGACAACCATGTCAGCGTCATCTGCCAGCACCGGCGCGAGCAGGTTGTGAATCTCGGCCGCGGGATAAGTGCCGTCGCCATCGACCATCACGTAGAAGTCAGCATCGATGCGTCCAAACATCGACTGCACGACATAGCCCTTCCCCTGCCTGCGTTCCGAGGCGATTATCGCTCCCGCAGCTCTGGCTTCTGCGGCTGTTTGGTCGGTGGAATTGTTGTCGAAGACATAGATCTTCGCGTGTGGTAGTTGCGCGCGGAAACTGCCCACGACGTCGCGAATCGTCAGTTCCTCGTTGTAGCAAGGAATGAGGACAGCGATAGAGGGATCTTCGCCGTTTGGAGCTAAGTTCAAAGCCATTACTTCCCCTGGTACGAATTGTTATCTCAGTAAACCGGCTGTAGAGGTTCTTCCTGCCGGTTATGAGATATCTCTGAGGTTTCGTTAACGCTGGCGGCTCTGCATAAATCCGCGAAGTTTGCGGCCACGCCGGGCCAACCAAAGTTTTGTCGCACGAGCTGAGCCGCGCTTGCGCCGAGTTGATTTGCGAGCTCTGGGTCACTCAGCACTTTGACTACTGCTTCAGCAAACGTTCGTGCGTCGTCGGCTATCAGCAGCTCCGCGGCGTCATGTAGGGGGAGACCTTCGGCGCCAATAGTAGTAGAAATGACCGGTTTTTCCATAGCCATGGCTTCGTAGATCTTCAGGCGCGTGCCGCCGCCGATGCGAATCGGGACGATGAAAGCGGCCGCATCCTCGATGTATGGACGCACGTCATCGACGCGCCCGGTGACGGTGAGCGCCGGGTTTTTTTTGGCCAATTCAAGCAGTGACGGGTACGGGTTTCGGCCAACGATTGTCAGGTGAATGTCGGGAATGCTCCGGCTCACGAGCGGCAGGATATCGTCGATGAAATAACGCATCGCGTCTTCGTTCGGGAGCCAGTCCATCGAACCGGTGAACACGAGGCTTTGCGGACGCACGCTCGCGGTGTTGGATGGTTTGAAAAAATCGACGTCAACGCCGGTGGGAATGTCGTGGACCTTCGCGACACCGTAGTCACGTTCCATCATTCGGGCGTCAGCTTCTGAAACTGCGATGACCGAGTCGACGTGCCGGCACGCGTCTTTTTCGAAGCGCTGCATCTTGCGCCATTGCAGGTGAAGATAGAAACGTTTCGCAGGCTGCTTCTGCACTTCGTAGTGCCTGCGCCAGATCTCGGCTTCGACGTTATGCTGAAACAACACGACGGGAGTTTCGAGATCGCGCGGCAGGTTGACTGCGGGCGCGAGAAAGTCGCAGATGACGACGTCGAAATTGTTGTTGGAGGTTGCTTCAGCGATCGCGCGCGTCATTGCGTCCGATTTGTATTTTCTGATCGCGTAAGGCAACGACGAGCACATGTTGAGCACTAGCTCGGCGTAGAAGGCTGCGGAGAACTTCGCGCGTGTTGAATGTGGAATGCGGATCAGTTCGTGGCAGTATTCGCTTGCGCTGGCGACAGCCTCTGGAGGCGCAGCGCCGTCGTCGAGCGTGAGGTACGTGATGTGATGATCTGCTTTGAGTTGTTTGAGCAGGTGATAAGTGCGAATCTTCCCGCCCTTGTCAACGGGATGGAGCAATTCGGTTTTCAGCCATAGGATCTTCATGAAAACATAGGTCCTATTGGACCTACCGGACCTATATTTGACCCCCGCTACACGCCCACCAGGCTCTTTTCGATTATCGGCTCCGCGGCAGGAATTGCTTCACTGTCAAAGAACCTTCGCTGCCACATCTCGAAATTCACCAGTGCCCACAGTCGCTCGGAATGATCCTCGCCCGCCTGGTGTAGCGCAACGATTTCGCGCACAAATTCCGGCGCGAAAATTCCGCGCGACAGCGCCCGCTCGCTCACAACATACTCATCAACGATCGACTTGAACGGCCCACGAAACCAACTGCCAATCGGCACCGGGAAACCCATCTTCCGCCGCGACAAGATCTTCTCCGGCAACACACCCTTCATGCTCTCGCGCAGCACGTATTTCGTCGTCCCGCCACGCAGCTTCATCGAGTCAGGCATGCGCGCAGTGAACTCAACCAGCTTGTGATCCAGAAACGGAACACGACTCTCCACCGACGTCGCCATGCTCATCTGATCCTGCTTCATCAGCAACTCGTGCAGGTAAGTCTTGATGTCTGCGTACAACAAACCGTCGAGCAGCGATAGATCCTTCGTTCTTTCCAACAGGCTCCGCAACTCCACGTAAGGATCGATACTCCCGATTCGCTCGTTCGTCTCACGCGTGAACATGTGCTGCTGCATCGGCGCCGGAAACACGGCGAAGTTGTCGAAGTAAATACTCTCGAGCTCCGGCGAGAGCACGAGGAACGTGCGCATGAGCTTTTGGCGCACGCGACCGCCCGGCATCATCCGTTCGATCTGTTTGCGAATCGTATCGCGCGCGACGGCGGGCGTGAACTTGTTGTACTGCTGGCCGAGCGCGAGATTCCAAATCGTGCGACGATAACGCCCGTAACCCGCCAGCATCTCGTCGCTGCCCTCTCCAGTCAGCACCACCTTCACGTGTTGCGCCGCAAGGTGCGAAACGAAATAGAGCGCGACGCTCGACGGATGGGCCAGCGGCTCGTCTTCGTGCCAGACCAGACGCGGCAACGCCTCGAAGAACTGTTCGGGACTGACAACGATCTCGTGATGGTTCGTCTTGTAAGCTTCGGCGACGAGTCGGGCGTACTCGAGCTCGTTAGCCTCACGCTCGGCAAACGCGACCGAAAAAGTCTTGACGGGCGCGCTGACCATCCGACTCATTACCGCGGCAATCGCAGACGAATCGATGCCGCCGGAAAGAAACATTCCGAGCGGCACGTCAGCCATCAATCGCAAACGCACGGACTGGCGAAACAGATCGGACCACTGTTTGACGTATGTCTTATCATCGCGCGGCGCAGCGTCGTCTTTCGAGAAGTCGACGTCCCAGTAACGACGAACCGTGAGCTCGCCGTCGTGCCAGGTCATCACGTGTCCGGGCAGAAGTCGTTTGACGCCGCGAAACAGCGTCTCCTCACCGGACGTCGCGTGGTTCGCGAGATAGTCGGAGAGAACGGCGTAGTTGAGCTCGGGCTTAACAGCGCCGGCTTCGAGTAATGTTTTGATTTCTGAGCCGAAGTAAAACGAACCGTCGTCTGCGTGAACGTAATAAAGCGGCTTCACGCCGAGACGATCGCGCGCGATGAAGAGCTCCTGTTTGCGCTGGTCCCAAATCGCAAACGCAAACATGCCGCGCAGGTAATCAACGCACGCGGAGCCGTGCTCTTCGTAGAGATGGAGAATGGTCTCGGTATCGCAGTGTGTGGCGTAAACGTGGCCGTTAGCTTCGAGCGACTCGCGGTAGTCAGCGTGATTGTAGATCTCGCCGTTGTAGGTGATGTGTAAACTGCCGTCTTCGGCGTTGGTCATCGGTTGATGACCTGCCGCGACATCGACGATGCTGAGCCGCCGGTGGCCGAGGCCGACGTTGCCATCGATGAAGAGTCCTTCCTCATCAGGACCACGATGCGTGATGACGTCGCGCATCGCCTCCAGCAGTGATTGTGAAACCAACCTACCCGACTTGCTCGAAAAAGCTATCCCGTTAATTCCACACATATCTTTTTATCACCCACAGACCTGACCCACTGCCACTCGTCGCCCCGGATCATAACAAGATCCTGAGTTTTTCCCCCATCGACTTGAAACGCGCGTCCATCCTGAGCTGGGATTTCTTTCACCTGCCATGTGGTTTCCGCACTCTGTGGGAGTAAAAAGCTGAAGACCTCGTCGCCGTCCTTGAAGAGCACCGAAAAGGCGTAGGCTTTGGCCTGCTCCTTCTGACCATAACAGTGTGAAATCCAACGATCTTCCTCGACCCAACGACCATCGCGGCCGAAACACCAAATGGCGAGACTCGACTCTCGCAGCGCGCCATCAAGAAACGGTTTGGCGGAAGACTCGAAATGGAACCATAGATCGCCGCGATGTTCATTCATTGACGAAATCTTGTCGCGAACGATCCAGTAATTGCCTTTCAGAAAAAGAATGCTGCGGTGAAGCCGGTCGCCACATTCGCCGGAAACAAAGTCGTATCGCTCGTCGGTAATCCATTTCCGTAGACTGCAAGTGACTTTCGTCGCCCAGGAAAAGGGACCGGCGGGCATTGAAGTCGATACGTCATCGAGCGTCACCGTGTTGTGCGCTTGTGAACTGCGGAACCAGTCTCGATCTTCTTTGCAACCGGTGTAAGTGTAAGTTCCCGGATCGACGAGCACGGTGCGTCCATTTGCTGCAACGTCGATCGACAACGCATCGGCATGAGCGTGACCGCAGTTGAGCGAGCCATGTGGGCCGCAGTCGAAGAGGAGGTAATTCGAATCGCGCGTCCATCCGTCACGCATCACGAAGTAACCGCCTTCGTTGAAAGCTGCCGATGTCTGCGCCGGTTCTTTAGCTACAATCGAATCGAACCGGTCCAATCCTTCGACGCCCGTTAGCCACAACAACTCTTCAGCAGCATCGCCCGCAACGAACTTGTAATCGCCACGATTGAAAGCCAACGCTCCAACCGCCAACGTCCCGCGAAAATCGTTTGCGGCACGAACGTCGAGCATCGCGAGCCGCCCGCCGTCGTCGTCGCCGAACAGCGGCGTCGTGCCGTCAGGTCGCGTGATGTACATCAGGTGATCGAGCAGCAGGACCAGCGCTTCTTCGACTTGCGGCGGCAACTCGAGTTGATTCGCGCGGGCGAGCAGTAAAAAGTGCAGGTAGAAATCGGTAGTGTAGCGATGGTAGTAACTCGACTGCTCAAAATAAACGCCATCGCTCTTCACGTGAATCGGAAGCTGTTCGACGAGAATGCGGCTGCCGAGCTCCTGCCAGCGTTTCGCCTCTTTAAACTCGGGCATCATCGTGCCGATATAAAAAAGGCCGAGCGCTTCGCCTGTGAGGTGTGTGTTCGGGCTGAAGTAAGTCGACAGATACGACTCGAGATGTCGCGCGCTGAGATACAGAAATTTCCACGCGCGGTTAAAAGTCAATAACGGCGTCGACCACTTGAAGAAGTGAAGCGCCCAAAGCCACGAGATCGATCGGAAAGCGACTTCGAGGCTGCTGGCCCAGTTGATGCCGAGCTTGGGCGGGTTTGCATCCATCCACGCTTCCAGATGCGCTGTGAACCTGCGCGAGTAACGCTCGTCAAGCGTCAGCCAGTGAGCCTGGCCCAGGGTCTGGAAGTATTGATGACGATTCAATTCCCAGATGATCTTTTTGTCGCCGGCGATCTCGACGTCGAGATAGTCGAGCTTGCTCCAGTGACGCAGCGGGATGCGCTTGCCGCTGACGGGTTCGAAGTGCCAGTCGATCGGATCGCCGAAACTGAGATTCTCGAAGCCGAGCAGATCGAATTTGCCTGCGACGATGCGGTCGGCTTTCTCGATCAACTTTTGCGCGCTCTCCGGCCAGCGCGTTTTGAATGCGCTCGCGGTCTTTTTGGGTGATTGAAAACTGGGGAAGAAGGAGGGTTCGGATCGTGAGGCCCTGGTCAATGATGAAAACGACTCATCCGACGGCAGTTTTATAAGACTGGACCAGCCACGCCGTTCGCTGAACGCAGAGATTTGCTGAGCCGCGCGTACGCGCAGTTCGTGGAGGCTCGCGTTTTTGAGTTTCTGAAGTTTCATCTGTGAGAGCCTCAGAGCGCGAGGTCTTTATGGACAGGATCTACATGATTTACACGATTTTCAGGATATCTTGTAAATCATGAACATCCTGTAAATCCTGTCTACGCTAACCTCTCGCATCAGAGCTCCATCAGCTCATATAACTCTTTTACCGCACGCTCGGTCGCCGTCCCCGGCTTATAAAACATCTCGTTTGCGACAGCGATGCGCGTCGCTGAATTTTCGCGCGGGTCGATAAAGGCTCGCTCGACTGCCGCCAACACCTCTTCGACGTTGTTCACGCTCGTCGAAGCGCTCGCAAGCAAGTCGATATAACTCGGTTCGATGTCAGTATTCCGGATCAACTCGGGCACGTGTATCCGGATCAACGGCCGGTCGAGCAACAGGTATTCAAACCCGACCGAACTATGGTCCGTAATCATAATGTCAGCCGCCGGCAAGTAACGCGACGAATTGTTGCCCGTCGCCAGCACGCCACCAAACTTCTCCAACAACGGCTCTAGTCGCGCTCCCCAATCGACCCCGCCCGAATTCACGTACTGCAAGTCGCGCGAGCGATCGTGCAGCTTCACAATCAACGCATAACCAGCTTCACCCAGTCGCTGGACCAACTCCTCACCCATGCTCACGACCGAAGAGTGTGCAGACCATGTCGGCGCGTACAGAACGGTGCGTCGCAACGGATCGATCCCGAGCGCAGTCAGCAACTCGTCTCGCTTCAAAGATCCGTCAACCAGACAATCGAGCTTCGGCATCCCTATCAAACGTGCCGCAGGACTGCCTTCGTCAATCGCACCGCAAGCGATGAAGTGTTGCAACCTGCGTTCGTTGATAAAGAACAAGCGATCCCAGCTCCGCATGTTTTCGGAGGGCGAGTCGTAAACGGTGCGATACTTCCCAGCGACTCCGTGAAACGTCTGCACGCGCCGCGCGCCACGCGGCAACTTCATCCACAGAAAATCAGCCGCGAGGTAAACATCAAACTGCATCAACGAGGCTTGTAAAGGCGTGACGAATTTGAAAGGCTGACGCGCGTCAGCGTAAATCAGTTCGCTCTGTTCCGGGCTCTCGCTCGACGTGAAGTAAAACTCAAACCGCTCGTCCGGCTGCAAACGTTCGACGATCGGCGCGATCGTCGCGTAGTTCATCGCGGTCCGCGCGTTGACCAGTAGTCGTCGTCGATCTGGTGCACGCCAGCGCCGCCATTGTTTGTCGATACCGCGGGCGGTGTTGATAACACGCTTCAAACTCATCCGAATCGAGAGAAAGCTGCGATTTCTATTTTCGGATAAACCTCCGTTACCGCGCGTTGATAGTCCTCCGGAAAGTCGATCTCAATCCACGGCAAACCACCGGTGCTCAACGCATGTAACGGATGATTCAAGGCAAACTCGCGAAATGCGCGCGGCGCCCAGTCTTTCTTCGCGCCGCTCGCGATCAGTTGGTCCATGTAACCAACCAACGCCTGCGCTCCACGTGCGCTGAATTTCACGATGCCGACGTTCTCACCGTCCGCTTCGAGCGGATCCATGTCCTTCGAGATGTCGATAACAAGACCTTCTTTTAGTTTGACTTTCATCTCCTCGTCGCCGAGCTGAGTCGTGTCGGTATCAGAGAGCAGCAGCGCATCGTCGTGCGCCGACTCGAGCAGGTTCGCGAGTAGCTGCGGATGAAAGAGCACGTCGCAGTTGAGCACTACAAACCCCTCGCCTAAATGCTCGCGCGCCAGCCAGAGTGAATAAAGACTACTCGTCTCCGCGTAGTGAACGTTTTCAACGAAGGTGATGTCGCTACCGCACTCTTCGCGAATGTTCTGGGCGCCGAAGCCAACCACAATCACGATGCGCTTGATGTTCGCGTCTTTGAGCGATTCGATTTGTCGTTGCAGCAGGGTTATCCCGCCGATCTCAACGAGGCACTTGGGTTTGACCGCCGCGCCATCGAGGCGCGTTCCTTTTCCGGCCGCTAAGATGATTGCTTTCATGACGGCATGCTGAGCTCAGTCGCCGCATTGCTGACGGAGCTTCGCCTGAACACTTCCTTTACTTTATTAAAATACCAATCCCGCTCGCCTCGGCTTATCGCAAACAGCAGGAACAGTCCGCTGTAAATCAACGCCGCCACAATCGACTGCAAAAACAGGAGCGCCCACGAACCCTGAATCCGCGCGCGCGTCAACAGCACGAACGCGCCCATAACAATCGCCGGCCATATCGCCGGCCAAACACTCTTGCGAACCACAGTCCATACCGAAAGACCAACTCGCCGGCAAGCCTTCGGAAACACTACGAACATCGCCATCACGAGCATCGGAATCAACGTTCCGACAGCCACGCCAATCAACCCATAAACGCGCACCAGCAACACACTCAACACCAGGTTACCGACCGCCATGCTCAGGTTCGAAAACGCCAAAAACCTGTGCAAATCGGAGCCTTTTAAGACGACAGACGACGTCGCGTTTCCGACGCGCAACGCCACGACAATGCTCAGAATATAAATGACATTGACACTATCAGCGAACTGCGGTCCCACCCAAAGCAGCACGAGCGGGCGCGCGACCAGTCCCAGAACCGTGGCCAGCGGAACCACCATCCCGAGCGACAAACGCGTGCCCTGGATCAAGATCTTTTGCAGTCGATCGAGTCGCTGGACGGTCGAACTGTCAACCACCACCGGAAACAGAACCGCGTTGAGCTGGTCCGTGATGCGCTGCACGATCTCGATCAGCCTTTGGGCCACTGCCCAAATCGCGACTGCGCTCGTACCCATAAACGCGCCTACCACGATCGCGTCAGTCGAGTAGTTTAGCTTATTCGCAAGGTCGATAATCAGAATGAAGACGCTGAAGCCCGTGATCTCGCGCAGTCGATCGCGTTTGAAAAACCTGGGACGAATCCGGAGCTCGGGAAACACTCGATACGCGTTCAAAGCGTAAGCGAAGTAACTGAGAATTCGCACTCCGGTTGTGGCGGCGACCAGCTCCGGCAGTCCGTAGCCCGCGAGCAGGACGACCACGTTAACGACAGCGACGGTAATCGCCGTGATGAATGCGACTACGCCGTTCATGTACTGACGCTGGAAGCCGTTGACGATTCCGCCAAAGACGCTGAACGGAAACCCGAGCGCGACGTAGGCGCTGATACAGAGCAGGACGATTTGTCCGGTCCGTGTCTGAGTCGCGGTCAACGGAAAAAATCTTTCGAGGTTCAACGAGACGAGGACCGCGACCGAGAAGGCAAGCACGCCGATGCCGCTGAACACGCAAAACATCGTGCTCGCGATCTCGTTAAGCGCGCGGGCGTCGCCTTGCGCGCGATACTTCGCGGCGAAGCGCACCTGGGCCACGCCGTAACCGAGATCGAGCATTGAAAAGTAGATCGTTACGGACGCAACCAGCACCCAGAGTCCATAAGCCGATTGGCCCAGGTGCCTGACGTTGAACGGCAGCATGAAGATGCCGATCAAAAGCTCCGTTCCGGTGACCAGGTAGTTCATCGAAACGTTTTGGAAGATTAGCTTGGTGGTTGGCGGGTCTGGGTTCTGATCCGTATTCATCGGCGTTCATCTGCGGCCAATTGTCTGTCTTTCCAACGTTGCCTGACGATGCCTGCGAAGAACCAGAGCCACAGTTCGTCCTCAAAGCTGGCAATCGCGTCGCGTCGCGCCAACGCGGTCCAGATCGAGAAAAACTTCTTTATGCAGGTGCGATAAAGATAGCGCGGCACGCCCGCGATATGTGGAACGGTCGAAAAGTCGAGCGCTGTGCTCTCCGGCGACTCCATATCGAGATGGTTGTTGCGATAAAGAATCGCGCGACTGATGCCGTGCCAGTAAAACCATTTGCGAAAGTATTTCTTGGTCAAACGATCTTCGGGAATGACGTGGTGCACAATCAGATCGGGTGAATAAAAACCGCGCAAACCGGCGGCACGCCCGCGCTGAGCCCACTCGCGTACTTCCTGTCCGAGCAAGGTTCCCGCTTTGCGACCGATGCTGTTGTCCCACAAGCCGGCGCGGTCGAAACACTCGCGCCTGAAAACCATGTTCACTCCGAGTGGCACTCTCTGGCCGAACTCGATTGGTTCAGGACCGTAGTCGAGCAGCGCGATCACGCCCCAGTGTTTACCGCCCCGGTTCGGCATCCACTTCGGTACGTTGCCGCTCCAAATCGGCAGCGCTTTGCCGCCGACGTAGTCGCAGCCAAGACGCTCGAGCGCCTGTTCGGCGTTACGGAGCCACATCGGATCGACGCGAACGTCGTCGTCAGTAATCGCCAGTATTTCGCCTTGCGCGATGCGAATGCCGGCATTCAAAGCCGCCGAGCGCCCTTGTTCCTTTTCCATCACGTAGCGCAGCGGCACTGGGAACGACTCAACACGCTCGAGCACGACCTCGCGTGTGTTATCGGACGAGTTGTTGTCGACGATAATCACCTCCCACGGCCCGCTCGACTCGAGTCCCTTCAAACTCTCGAGCGTCTTACCGAGCTCCTCCGCCCTGTTATATGTCGCGATGATTACCGAAAACCTCATAGCAAGTGCGTCTGTATCTCAGATCCAAAGTCCGAAATCTGCACAATTTCCTCTTCTGCCGTCCAAAATCTAAACGAATAAACTCGCAGACAACTCAAGCGGCGCTTGGCCCATCTTTTGCATCGCAAACGGCACTCGACATTTCCTGTGGAGCTTAACGTGGCAGCGGCAAAAGTAAAAGGTTTTGCGCGTTAGCCAGTAGAACTCCGATCCATATTGATAGAAATGTCGATTAAAACGTGGATCTACAGTTTCATTCAGGCGCAGATAATGAGCTTTCGAAGCGTTTCACTTCGCAACGAAAGCTTTGCATAGCTGTTCTCTTTTTATGCGTACAAGAATACTTCAGGTAACACTCGCTCTCGTCCTTTTCACTCTCTCCGTAACAAGCGCTAAGGCGCAGGACACTCTTTGCGACACGGCATTCGAAGATTGCCGCCAACCGCTCTGGACATTAATCGATAACGAGACTGTCGGTATCGACATCGCGTTCTGGTTCATGCAGGACACGTCGATCTCCAACAAGATCATCGCGCGCTGGCAGGCAGGCGTTCCGATCCGAATCCTCGTTGACCCGCGCGCGAATCCGACTTACGCGGGCAACGAACAGATCCTGAACCAGTTCAAGGCGGCCGGAATCCCGATGCGCTACAAAAACGGCGGCGGCATCCTGCACTGGAAGATGATGAACTTCATTGGACAGAACCAGCTCGAGTTTACCGGCGCCAACTATTCGGCCAACTTTTTCGTCCCAACGACGCCATACTCGAATTACATCGACGAAGCCATCTATTTCACTAGCGACGCTTCGCTGATTCAGAGTTTTAAGACGAAGTACGACGATCTCTGGACTGACACGGTCGATTACACCGATTACGGAAACATCAATGCGCCATTGAGTCGCAAATACCCGACATATCCGATCAATCCGGAGCTCAACTTCCCGCCGAGCGTTGACGACAGCCAGGACTTCTACAATCGCACGCAGCTGAACATGAATCAGGAAAACCAGAAGATCGACATCATCATGTACCGAATTACCAACCAGCGGTACACCGATACGACGATCGCAGCGGTCCAGCGCGGGATACCCGTGCGCCTGATTCACGAACCCCAGGAGTATCGCAACCCCGCGCGCCAGTGGGATTCATGGAACATCGACCGGATGTACATGGCGGGCGTGCAGATCAAGATGCGCAGCCATCTCGGTCTGAACCACCAGAAGTCAGTAGTACTTTACGGCAAGGGAATGACGATCTTCGGCTCGTCAAACTGGACCGGTCCGTCTTCGAATTCGCAGCAGGAACACAACTACTTCACGGTGAAGCCGTATTTCTTCAACTGGTTCGTAAACCAGTTTGAACGAAAATGGAATTCTAGTTCTGAGAATCAACCATTCGTTCCGCTTGGACCTGATCAACCGTCATATATCGCGCCGACAAACGGCGCCATAGCCCAACCAACCACGATGAAGCTGAGCTGGGAAGGCGGCCCCTGGGCGCACAAGTACGACATCTACTTTGGTACGAATCCGAATCCACCGTTGCTAATCGCAGACGCAAGCACGGATCAGAGCGGCGCCGTTCCCGGTGAGCCGCGTCTCGATACTGGTTCGGTTGACGACGGCGTCACCGAGTCGATCACGATTCCGGTCACGCTGACTGCGGGTACGACTTACTACTGGCGCATCGTCGGCAAGACGATGGCGAACATCACCGCGACTGGTCCAACCTGGAGTTTTACAACTGCCGGTTCAGTAGCGCCGCCGCCGGCGCCGACGGGCCTCGCAGCAAGCGCGGTTTCACCTACTCGCATCGACCTGAGTTGGACCGACACTGCGGGTGAAACCGGATATCGGGTCGAGCGCAGTCCGGACGGTTCGACCGGTTGGACCGAGATCGCCAGCGTGAATGCCGATCAAGTTACCTATTCAGATCTTACAGTCAGCGCGCAGCAAACTTTTTTCTATCGCGTACGCGGACTGAACAGCGGCGGCTTTTCACCGTACAGCAACACCGCAAGCGCGACGACACCAGCGCCGCCACCGCCTTCGGGCACTGACATCGTGCTCTGGGCCTCGGAAGCGCCAGTCAAAGTGGGCGCGTGGTCCGCAGTCGCTGACGCCACCGCCGCAGGCGGCAACCGCATCGCGAATCCCGATGCCGGCGTCGCCAAAATAACTACGGCATCGGCTAATCCGCCTAACTATTTTGAGATGACGTTCAATGCGAATGCCGGCACCAATTATCACCTGTGGATGCGCGGCAAAGCGCAAAACGATTTCTGGGGGAACGACTCAGTTTTTGTCCAGTTCAACGACAGCGTCGATAGCAGCGGCAATCCTGTTTTCCGCATCGGCACGACGTCTGCGACGGAATATAACCTCGAGGACTGCTCGGGCTGCGGCGTACAAGGCTGGGGCTGGCAGGACAACGGTTGGGGAGTCGGTGTGTTTGGTCCAAATCTGCGTTTCGCGACAACCGGCACACACACCTTGAGAATTCAGGTACGCGAAGACGGTCTCTCGATCGATCAGATCGTGCTCTCACCGCAGACGTATCTGAACTCGGCGCCGGGACCTCTGAAGAACGACAACACGATTCTGCCAAAATCGAGCGGCGGCGGTAGCCCGACGCCGACTCCGACACCGACTCCGACCCCAACGCCGACGCCGACGCCGACGCCGACGCCGACTCCGACTCCGAC
>Ga0070681_10002689_pt1 | contig 16345 bp, 10 predicted proteins | sample KBSC83BmetaG_FD_65650 | JGI IMG/M metagenome (GOLD analysis project Ga0070681, IMG submission 65650) | Corn rhizosphere microbial communities from Kellogg Biological Station, Michigan, USA - KBS C8-3B metaG | ecosystem: Host-associated > Plants > Roots > Rhizosphere | place: USA: Michigan...
TTGTATTGATGGGAAGTGCCGGAAACGCACAATCATTTGAGGCCAATCAATATCGGCAAGGGCTGCTGACCTACTCGCTTCTTGAGGGAATGACTGTCGGCGGAAAGCTCGCCCCGGGCGGGTTCGTTGATGTCGATCTCCTGCTTTCTTCGGCAAAAAATAGGGTCGAGGACCTTGCTAAAGGTCTTGGCGACATTCAAGTCCCGATGTATTGGCGGCCCGGCCTTTCCGAATCTTTTGACATTGGCCGTATCGAAGATGAGGAAAGAAAACTGATCCCTATCGCTTCGCCGGTTCCTATAATCCTGCAACCGTTTCTTTTTGAAAAAGTAGAGAATTCAAACGTCATCAATGACGCGGAAGGGTTAACGGAGAAACTCAAAGCTGCTTTGCTCGAACGCAGCCTCGTGAACGTGCGAGGTCAAGGCGCGGCGATAAATTATGTCGATACGACAAATGCCAACGGAGTTAGGCCGAACGGCTCATATACGGTAAATGGTGATCAGATAACGATAGTGGTCACACTCATTAAAGACAACAAACCTTTTGCGGAAGTTACGGCGGCCGGAACACGTGACAATGTGATCGAGAACCTTGTCCGGGAAATATTAAAGGCTCTGCCAGCGTGAAATAACAATCACCGGCACAGCGGCAGATAGGTGCGCAATGAAGACAATTAGCAGGAAATTAGTGAAAGTTGGACTGGCTTTTGCCGCCATCTCGCTGCTCGTATTCTTAGTTCTACCAATGCTAAAGGCCAGTGCGCAAAACTCCACCGTTCAAACGAAACGTTACAAACCTGAACTCGTCGTCCAATCCGGACACAAAGGACGGATCCTCTCAATGGCTTTTAGCCCGGATGGTAAGATGCTGGCAAGTGCAGGCGACGACGAGGGAATCAAGCTTTGGGATGTCGAAACGGGAAAGGAATTGATGACCTTTTACGGTCACAAACAGGGCGTTAACTGCGTTGCCTTTAGTCCTGACGGGAAAAAGATCGCGAGTGCCAGTAATGATTTCACGGTAAAGCTTTGGGATGTAATGACGGGCCGCGAACTCGTACCGGAAATGAATCATATCAATATAGTTAATACCGTTGCATTTAGCCCGGACGGGAAAACGATCGTAAGCGGCGGCAATGATGAAGCTCTAAGTTTATGGAATGCGGAGACTGGTAAGTTCCTGGGGATCATAGGTCAGGCCAAAAGATATGAGTCAAACGCGGACGGCCTAACTCACTATAACCAGGAGGCGGTTAATTTAGCCGTATTCAGCCCAACAAACGATTCATACGCATGGGCAACTGCGGACTCAAAAATTGGTCTAGTCGCCCTGCAGGCAGGCCAAATCAGGCATTTGACCGGCCATACCGCTCCGGTCAACAGCCTGGTCTTTATGCCTGACGGTAAGACCCTGATAAGCGCGAGCGCGAATGAGGTTAAATTTTGGAACGTTCAAAGCGGCAGCGAAATACCCGGTCCTGAAACACCCAAGAACATCCAGTCGATGTCCATAACCCGCGACGGCAGGTCGCTGGCGTTCGTCGATGGCAGCGGCGACCTTAAATTTGTCGTGGGAGACGGCAAAGCCGGGCCCAAAACCTTTAAGGCGAAAACCGCTGGCAACCTAAGATCCGTTTTGTTCAGCCCTGATAATGACAAGGTCGCAACTGCTGCTTTTGTTCCAGACCCTGGATCGGTTGGAATGCAGGGCGCAGGCAATTACGTAATTAAGCTCTGGAGCAAGAGCTCGGCTGCGGAAACCGCGGTATTCGAAGGCGAGGCGAACACTCTGTGGACAGCAAGCGTAAGTCCTGACGGCCGAAAGCTCGCCGTTTCTGACGCTTATTCAACGATTCGGATCTGGAACCCGGATAGCCAGCAGCTGCTGCGAACGGTATCCATCATACGAGCAGGCAGGCCGTTAATGGATTATAGTGCGGATTCCGAACTACTTGCGGTCGGCGGTTGGCCCGGGACAACGATCATTGATACCAACACCGGGGAAGTTGTAAAACGGCTCGATGATGCGAAACCTGCGACGTTCGGTAACGGGCTTCTATTTATGCCTGACTCGAGATCGATCCTGACAGCAGATGAGAAAATCCTGTCAATCAGGGATTTAAAGACCGGGAAAATAACGCGTTTGTTCCTCAACCGGGCGGGGCTTGCCAGCCAGCCGGCGCCCGACACGATGTCAGAGCCGGTGGTCGCGATTGATGCGACCGGCAAACTGATCGCGGAAAGCATTAATGGGACTACGAGTCTTCTGGATGTCAAAACCGGAACCGAGAAACCATTCCCTTGTGGGCAGTCCGCTGTGCTTCGATCCCTCGCGTTCGACACAACGGGCAAACGGCTCGTGATGGCTTCAGGAACAGCTGCCGTGAGGATCTGCGACGTTGCGACCGGAAACCTGATCCAGGAACTAAAGATCGAACCGAAGCAATTTTTTCCAAAATATGCGGTATTTACGCCTGATTCCAAATTTATTGCCGGGCAGGATATTATTGGAAACGTATACCTTTGGGATGTCTCAAACGGAACGCAGGTAAGATCGTTCCCCGGACGCGGTGCGTCTGCTCTGTATTCGCAGGCGAGATTGTCGTTCAGCCCGGATGGGAAGATCCTGTTTTGTGCCGAGGGCGCAGCAAAGATAAATCTTTGGGATGTCGAAACGGGTTCAAAGGTCGCTACCCTCATCACGGTTGGTGACAATGACTGGGCGGTTGTGACACCTGAGGGACTCTTTGATGCATCTGACGGTGCACAGGCATTGATGCAGTTCGTAGTTAGCGATCCGCAGACGGGTTACGAAACGATTTCGCTCAACCAGCTCAAGTCACGCTATTGGGTTCCCGGCCTGCTGAAAAAAATATTCGACCGTGAGCCGCTCCCTTCTGTAGGCGAATTTGCCGTAACGCTTTTCCCCGATGTTCAGATCGAACAAGCTAAGCCTGACGAGTCATCACTCAAAATTGATCTTAAAAATCGCGGCGGCGGCATCGGGCGGGTCGAGGTTCGTATAAACGGCGGCGAATTTACGCCGGATGCACGCGGCACAACATTCGACACCCATGCGGCAGATGCTTCGCTACAAGTAGATATTCCGAAAGAAAAGCTGCGGCCCGGCGATAACAAGATCGATGTTATTGCTTGGAATCTCGAAGGTGATGTTCAAAGCCGCAACCATTCGATCGTCCTTAGTATGGCCGATAACGGACTGGTGTCGCGAGGCGCAACGCTTACCGGAAACAAGGCGAGCAAGCCGCCGTCGCAGATCGATTATTATGCGATAGTGTCGGGCATCTCGAACTATGGCTCCGACACGCTTAACTTACGTTACGCGGCAAAAGACGCCGAGGATATGGCTCGGGCTTTGACCGTCGCCGCGCGTAAATATTTCTGTGCCGAAGAAATGGCGGCGAAAAAACAGTGCACACGCGTACACATTCGCCTGTTGAGCACCGAGACGAACAAGGACGCTCAATTCGCAGGGCTGCCTGATGTCCCCGATTTTCAACGGCTCGATCCGGTAAAAGCGAACTACGAAAAGGCTTTCGCAGATGTTGCCGGAAAAGCAAAAGCAGACGACGTCGTGACCGTGTATTTTTCCGGTCACGGTACGTCGATCACGACGGACGAAGCCGTTCGCGAAAGCTCGATAGCGGACACCTATCTGTACGCAACCCGCGAAGCGACGACGCTCGACCGCGCCGTTTTGGCAAATGAGACGGAACGCAAAGCAAAGACTGTGAGCAGTCTCGAGCTTGCAAAATGGCTCTCGGATATCAAGGCGGATAAAAAAGTTTTGATCCTGGACACATGCGCTGCCGGAGCGGTACAGAAGGACCTGATTGCGCAGATTCGCGACGTTGACGCGTTGCAGACAAAATCGATCGAGCGCCTGCGGACGCGGACGGGGTTTTACGTTTTAATGGGCAGCGCGGCAAATGCACAATCGTTCGAAGCGAATGAATACCGGCAAGGACTTCTGACTTATTCTCTGCTGGAAGGGATGACCATCGACGGAAAGCTCCGCGACGGCAGATTCCTCGATGTCGAAAAATGGTTCGGCGGCGCCCGCGACCGTGTCGAAGAGCTTGCAAAGGGCATCGGCGGCGTTCAGCAGCCGTCGTATTTCAGGCCGTGTTCTGACAGCGGCTCGGCGTGTTCGGATGCGTCGCAGAGTGGTTCCGCCGGATCGTTCGATATCGGCCGTATCGACGACGACGAGAGAAAAATGATCCCGCTTGCGTCGCGCGTTCCGCTAATTCTCGAGCCATTTCTATTCGAGAAAACAGATACGAACGACATTATCGACACCGAAGGTTTGAGCGAAAAACTCGAAACCGCGCTTTATGAACAGAGCATTGATTATGCCCGCGGGACGGCTGCTCCGATCAATTATATAAACGCCAAAAAGGCCGCGAACGGCATCAGCCCCAACGGTTTTTATACCGTAAACGGCGATCAGGTGACGATAGAGGTTTCGCTCTCGCGCGACAAAAAGCTGCTTGCAAAAGTAAAGGCCACCGGAACACGCGTGGATGTTATCAACAAGCTGGTTCGCGAGATACTGCGGGTGCTGCCGACCACAGGATAAAAATATTTTTCGAGGCAGGTAAGGTTTTCGTCTTTTATCGCACATCAGTGTGAGGCCGGATAACGGCGATCTAAAAAATATTAAATAGAGGAAAAGATGAAAATGAAAACATTGGTTAGATTTTTGACAGTTGCGATGGTCGGCGTTTTTGCAAGCGCCCTGGTTTTTGGACAGAACTCGGTTTTGACCGTGCGTGCGATGAAGCACGACCGCTCCGCACAGACGGCTGTTCGAGCAGCACGAACCGGAGCCGACGCGATCTCGGCCGAGAACGTGAATAATTACTTTATCGGCGGAGATTTTGTCAGCTCGCGAAATTTCATACTCAGCGAAGACCAGCGAAACGCGATCACGCAGTTGGCAGTGCTCTGGGACGAATTGCAAGGCCAACCCGAAGCCGCCCAGATGGAAGCGTTGCTGCGGATGCAGATACGCGGCAGCGGAACGGTCAAGGACCGCCTGAACAAATTGGACGCGGTACAATCCGCGGTCGAGACACGCTTCAAGGGCGAGCAGAAATGGTTCTACAATGTCGGCAAATCATATACACAGATGTACACGGCGCTTAATGGAAAAGACATTGTTGCCATGAAAAACAGTATGGTCGAGCTTGGCAATCTGGCAAAAACGGCACCGGCCTCGTCTCCCGCGACATTCACGACGGCTCTTGCAACGCTGGGTCAAATGGGTGGTAAATCGTCGCTGACCGACGCCGAGATCGCGATTGTCCAGGCACAGTTCGATGCGATAGATAAGATGATATATGCATAAGGGTTAGCAGGGAACGCAACGGATCGCGTTCCCTCGACATAAATTACGCGAGAGGAAAATAAAATGGAAACAGGAATGTTAAATTTAAGAAACGCAAAGATCGAAAAGGCATTTGTTGTAATTATGATCGTCTTTTCCGTAATGCTTGCGGCCGGCTCGGCCGAGGCAAAAAATAAACGATACGGAATTTTTATCGGCATCAACAATTATCCCGGAACCGACGAGGACCTTTACGGAGCCGTAAACGACGCCGAAAATATGCAGGAGCTGCTGGTGACAAATTACAAATTTCCGCGCGGCAACACAACGCTTTTGCTCGACGACAAAGCGACCCGCGACGCGATACTCGGCCAGATAAAAGCCTACGGCAAACTTGTCGGCCCCGGCGACGAATTGGTCGTGCAATATTCGGGGCACGGTTCGTTGTGGCCTGATAAGTTTTCAGAAGTTCTCGACGAGACAGTCAAAACCGAGGTTACATATCCCGGCAGAAATGGTGAGGAAGATTATCACCTGCCACTCGACTATTATGATTCCGCTCTCGTGCCCTGGGACGCCGAGACGGCCAACAGCGGCAAGAATTGGGGCGGCCTGATACTTGACGACGAGCTTTACGAACTGTTTGCACCGATTACAAAAAAGGGCGCGACTGTCGTTTTTATCTCCGATAGCTGTCATTCGGGAACTGTCGGTAAAGGCGAATTGACTAAAGCAAAGATCAAGTTTCTTCCGCTTGAAAAAATGACGAAAACGGCCGGCAGCGGGTTCTTCAAGTTCGAAACGCCCGCAAATCAGGTTAAGGCCGGACCCGTCCCGCCGAACCAATATTACATTACGATCACGGCAGCAAAGGACAACGAGTTTGCGCTAGACGACAGCGAATCCAACATCCCCGGCGGGTTGTTTACCGAAACATTGATCCACACCATCCGCAGCAGCAAAACGCCGCTCACGTATCGCAGGTTGATCGCTCTTGTTCAGCCGCAAGTCGCAAGTGCCTCGCGTAATCATTCGAACGATCAGCATCCACAGATCGACCCACGTTTCGGCAATGCAAATACACCGTTATTCGAACCGGTTGTAAAAAGGTAGCAGGAGGAAATATGAAGAGATCGAAAAAGATCGTCGCGATTGCTTTCGCACCTCTTCTCTTGCTTGCGCTTCTTGAGATCCTTCCGCATTCTCTCGCAAAAAACCCGGCCCCTCGCCCCGAAAAACGAAGGGCGCTGCTCGTTGGCATAAGCAAATACGAAGGCGCCCTTTTTCCAAAACTCGAATATCCGCCGAATGACGTCGCAAGGCTTGCCGAACTGCTCCGATCACCCGAATATGGTTTTACAGTTACGCTTCTTACGGACGATTCGCCACAGAAGCCTACACGCGAAAACATACTCAAAGCCATACAAAAAGTTCTCATTGATGATGCTGAACCGGGCGACGTGTCGCTGTTCTATTTTTCCGGTCACGGCTCGTCGGTGAAAAATTCGCTAAGCGACGAGTCCGACCATCGCGACGAAACAATCGTGCCGATGGACGCCGTTCGCCCGGTCACGAATCGCGCCGAATTCAAAGATATCCGCGACAAGGAGATCGCCGAAATTTTTGACCGGGCGGTTGATAAAGGTGTCAAGCTGACGGCAATTTTCGACAGTTGTCACAGCGGCTCGATCGCACGCGGAGAGGAGCAGACGAAGGAAATAGAAGAAGCGGATTTTGACATCAATCTCGCTCCGACCGAAGCACAAAAAATAAAACCCGAAGATCGCGGCGCTCTTATCATCACCGCCGCCGAAGATTACCAGCAGGCAAGCGGCGGAACGTACCAGCTGAACGGCCACGAGGCAAAATACAGCCATCTGACCGCCGAGCTTTTACAAACCCTGTACGAAGCCCCGGCCGACCGGCTGTCCGCGAACGACCTCTTTCGGCGGATCACTGCGAGGCTCACGGCGGCGGGCCGAACGCAGACGCCTACGCTTGCGGCTGACACTCAAAGGTTGGACGAAGACATTTTTGGCGAACCGGTCAAACCCGCAGGCAAGCTTCGCGTCCCTGTCACAGCAAATAATGAGAACAGACTTGTTTTAGCCGCAGGTGTGGCCGACGGGTTGGTCGATGGCGCCGAACTTTATCGGATCGATCCGGCGTCCGGCAAAGCAAGCCCTCTACAGGTGAAAATTGTCGTCAAGCATGCCGGCCTGAGCCTCAGTGAATTTGAGGTCGTCCGCGGAGATGGGCGTGCAACGCCTGCTGATGCCCACATCGCGGTCGGCGATATTTTCGAGCAATCAAGCTGGGTGATGAAAAGGGAACCGAATCTGACAGTTTGGATACCACCGGCGAGGCTTCGCGAAGCGGAATTGATAAAGACAGCAGCCGCTCTCCCACGGACCGGAACCGCCAAGCTTGGCCGTTCCATTGATCTTCCGCCCTCGATGGAGTTAAGAAAAGAGCTCGATGCGAATTTCAAAACAGATTTTCCCAGCGTCGCCGTTACCACAAACCGCGATGCCGCGACATATATCCTGTCCGGAAGGTATAAGCCCGAAACGGGAAAGATCGAGTACGCCTGGATCCTCCGGTCGCAGCTTGATCCCGGCATCAAGGGCAGCAAGAATTCTCCCGTGAGATCGCTTCCTCCGCTTACAGATTGGGTTTCCGGTGACGCCGCGAAAACGACAGCCGGCGAGTTAAAAACTCTTGCCTTAAAGCTCGGCAAGATCAGCGGCTGGCTAAAACTGAGATCGCCCATCGACGTCGGCAGCGCCGAATTTCCTTATCGCCTTGAAATACGCGAACGCACTGGCACGGCGCGAAAAGTTCTCGAATTCGGCCAACCGATGTACAAGGACAAAGATTATGAATTCGTGCTCGTTGCTGACCCGTCAAAACTCAAAAATAACGGCGTGATTCTGACGGAATTTTCGGTCTATGTAATGGAGATCGACAGCACCGGCGCCGGGCATAACTTGGGTTTCACGGAACGGAACGGCGGCATGGAAAATTTCAGCGCCGAAAATCCTCCGCAGCAGATAGTGCTCTCAGGCGACAACGGCGATACCGTAAGAATGGGCGAGCCATACGGTACCGAGATATTCGTTCTTTTGGTGACGGACCGTCCGCTTTTAAATGCCGGTTTACTTGAATTCGATGGTGTTCGCGGTCAGTCTCTCACAGGCCGCGGAGCATTCGATCCATTGGACGACCTGTTACAACAGGCGGGTGTCAAAACTACGGCTCGCGGAAATCTAACATCACCCGATACGTGGGCGGTCCAGCAGTTGATCATGACCAGTAAAGATTCAGAGCCTAAAACAACTGTCCGGAATAACTGAGAACTGATAACCGAATCGTTCTCAGTTATTCGTTTTCAGTTATCAGTATTCCGGAAATAGTTCGTTTCAACCTATATTAAGGTTCGGTTCTCGGATCATCGTCCTCTTCGTACAGATCCTCGTCTGATATCGAATGATATTTTATCTGGCGGCCCGTTAGTTTCAGGTCTGGCAAACCGTTTTGCCTGAATTGCTGTCTGATCGCGGGCAGGTCGGTTTCTTCGATAGTTTTCCATCGCGCGAGAACCTCTTTTGAATCATTCAAAACCTCGCGTGTCGCGGCCTCGACGTTCGGCGTAGGCCCGGCATCGACTTCCTGCAGCCGATCAAAAACCGTCGCTAACTTGTTGATCACGCCGAGGCTCAACTGCCCTCCGGAACGGCGATTTGAAACGCCGGCAAGCTCGCTCAGTTTTGCGTTGAGCGTGTCGATCTCGGCGGCGAGTGCCTGTTTCGGCCCGTGTTTTTTCGCCTCATCCAACTGCGCCGAAATACCGTTAAGCTCTTGGCTTATCGGTTCGAGCTTCAGACGAGCATCGTACAACGCTTTCGAAAGCGCAAACTGTTTCTGCAATTCCGCCTCTGGTGTTTTTACCCGCGGGTCCATTTTGACGGTCAGCGGTTCGGTGTAGGTCTTGCCGTCCACTTTCAGAATTACCGAGTATGTTCCCGGGGCTGCCCACGGCGACGTAGCGATCGGCGCAGTTTCGCCATACACGGCCGCTATCGGATAATCGGGTGCAACGCCCGGAACCGGTTGGTAGTGCATGTCCCACAAAAACCGGTGCATTCCCGATTCATTTGAAAGCGGCTGAGGCGGACGTATCCAATACGCCGGAACGTTGTTTGTATCCTTTACTGCGGGAAGCTGGTCCTTGCTTGTGTACCGCCGCACAAGGTTCCCTTTGCCGTCTCTTATCTCAAGCTCGACGTCCTTAGCCGATCTGTCGAGATAGTAATCGATGATCGCTCCGTCCGGCGGGTTTTCACCTGCGGGTTCGTCCGGCGGAAGCGGCGTGTCGGTGTTCAGATTCCAACGGACACGCATCGCCGTTTGCGGAGCGAAAAGCCTTGTGTTAACCGCATCACTCATTTGCCTCAGCGGCGTGATATTGTCAAGGATCCAAAACCCTCGCCCATGCGTTCCGACCGCGATATCGTCATCTTTGATAATCAGATCTCGAATGGATGTTGCCGGCATATTGAACCGCAGCGATTGCCAGTTTTCGCCGTCGTCAAATGAGACGTAAACCGAGCGCTCCGTTCCGGCAAACAATAAACCCTTACGCTTCGGGTCTTCGCGCACGACGTTAACGGTCTGGCCGTCAGGTATGCCGCGGACGATCTCGTTCCAGGTTTTTCCGCCGTCGCGCGTGCGGTAAATATGCGGGCGGTTGTCGTCCAATCTCAGCGTGTTCACTGCCGCATAAGCCGTGTTCACGTCGAAATGACTGGCCTCCATGATCGAGATCTTCTGCCAGGCCGTAACCTGTTTCGGCGTGATGTCCGTCCAGGTCTTGCCGCCGTTCGTGGTTAAATGGATCAACCCGTCGTCCGTACCGGCCCAGATGCGGTTAATGTCCTGAAACGACGGCGCGATTGTGTAAATTACACCGCGTTGCGTCGCCTTGGCTGTACCCGTATACTTTCCGACGCTTGCCGGAACATCCCATGTTTTGCGAGTCAGGTCCGGGCTTATCTGCTGCCACGTGTTTCCGCCGTCCTGTGTTTTCCAGAGCGTATTGCCTGCAAAATAGAGCGTTTTGTTATCGATCGGCGAAAATACGATCGGCTCGGTCCTGATCGTCCGAAAATCGGAGCCGCGAAACACTTTCGGCAAAATGTTTTGCGCCTGTCCGGTCCGACGGTCAAAACGCGTTAATTTTCCGCCGTAAACAATGTCAGGGTCCTGCGGATCGGCGACGACATAACCATACTCCTCGGCGGCGACGGGTATCCAATCTTTAAATGTCACCTCGCCGTAGTTTCCCCGGCTCGAAACACAAGCAGAACCGCTCTCTTGCTGTCCGCTGCAGAGCCGGTACGGAAAAGCGTTGTCGGCGCTTACGTGGTACATCTGCGCCGTCGGCTGGTTGTACCACGAGCTCCACGATTGGCCGCCGTTCAGTGTAATGATCGCGCCCTGGTCGCTGGACACCGCCATTATGTTGCTATCACTCGGGTTTATCCAGATATTTTGATAATCGTCGCCGCCCGGCGCGCCGCGAAACGCCTTCCACGTTTTGCCCGCATCGGTCGAGCGCCATGTCACGATACTTGCGACATAAATGATGTCCGCGTTTTTGGGGTCGAATTGGATATCGCCCAGGTCACCCGAAGCGATACGAAGCGTCGGCCGCGTATCCGTTTCGACGTAAGTCCACGTCTCCCCTGCGTCGTCCGAGCGGTAAAATTTCGTGTCCTCGGGCGTGCGAACCGCCGCAAACAATCGTTTCGGATTGCTCGGGGCAACGGCAAGGCTTGCCTGCGTCATTGGCGGCAAGCCCTTGGTCAGCTGGGTCCACGTTTTGCCGCCGTCCGTCGATTTATAAATGCCGCCGCCTGTGCCGTCTGCATGGCCGTTTTCCCACGGGAATTCACGCGATTCCCAAAGCGAGGCGTACGCAACGTTTGCGTTTGTCGGATCGAGAATAACGTCCCACGCGCCGATGTTGTCGTCCTTTCCCAAAACCTTTTCAAACGTTTTGCCGCCGTCAGTCGAGCGGTAAACGCCGCGTTCTGGGTTCGGTCCGTACGGGTGGCCGCCGACCGCAACTAGGAGCTTGTTGGGGGTGTTCGGGTCGATGGCGATCTCTGAGATCTGCTGCGCGTCGCGAAGCTGGTCAAGATGCGTCCACGTTTTCCCTGCGTCGGTCGATTTGTACATACCGTCGCCGATCGAAAGGTCCGGCCGGTGAAGACTCTCACCGCTGCCTACATAGATCACGTTCGGGTCGGAAACCGAGACGGCCAGTGCACCGACAGAGCCGGTCGGCTGATCGTCAAATATCGGAAACCAGACACGGCCGGAGTCGGTGGTTTTCCAGACGCCGCCGTTGTTCTGCGCCATGTAATAGATATTCGGCTGCGACGGCACGCCCGAAATTGCACGCGTTCGGCCGCCGCGAAACGGCCCGATGCTGCGCCAGTGCATCGCCGCCCCAAAAGTTTTATCAAGCTGCTGCGCGCCGACCCCGGCAACTAAGGAAGCTAAGACGAACGCTGTGGCAAAAACGTATTTCAGTACCTTCATGACTACCTCGTATTAAATTATTGATGTCCAGTGCGGTTGATCTGATTTATATTACGCCTAAGCGAGCGATTTTGCAGGTATCGCATTGGTGTTAAACTAAAAATGTATTATTTTTGGTTTAAGGCCGTTTGCTTTGTTCGCCTGGACGTGAGGTTTTTGCATCCCTGACTGCTGCAAAGATCATCTTAAAAGTAAGGAAAGTACTAAGTGAAACCTACGGACATCAAGGACCCCGAATATTTCCACAAGGTGGTGGACTGCCAGTATGCCTGCCCGTCGCACACACCCGTTCCCGAATATATACGACTGATCGCAGCCGGGCGCTACACCGAGGCGTACATGATCAACTGGGATTCGAACGTGTTTCCCGGCATTCTCGGACGAACATGTGACCGCCCGTGCGAACCGGCATGCCGTCGCGGGCGTATCGAAAAAGAACCGGTGGCGATCTGCCGTCTAAAACGCGTTGCCGCCGACAACAAGGGCGATGTAAAAAGCCTGATGCCGCAGGGACCGTTCGCGCCGAACGGCAAAAAGGTAGCCTTGCTCGGCGCGGGACCGGCTTCTTTGACGGTTGCGCGCGACCTTGCGCCGCTGGGTTACGAGCTGCACCTGTACGACGAACAGAAAAAAGGCGGCGGCTTTATGCTCAGCCAGATCCCGGCGTTTCGCCTGCCCGAAACCGTTCTGGACGAAGAGGTCAATTACATTCTTGATCTAGGCATTCACACGTTTTTTGATCATTACGTTGATTCGCTAGAAGGCATCCTTGAACAGGACTATGACGCTGTTTTTGTCGGCACGGGAGCGCCGCGCGGCCGCGACCTGAAAATCCCGGGACGTGACGAAGGCTCGGCAAATATACACATCGGCATCAACTGGCTCGGCAGCGTTGCGTTCGAGCATACGCACTCCATAGGCAAAACGGTGATCGTCCTTGGCGGCGGCAACACCGCAATGGATTGCTGCCGGACCGCTCGGCGCCTCGGCGGCGAAGACGTGAAGGTCATCGTCCGCTCGCCCTACGCCGATATGAAGGCCTCGCCCTGGGAAAAAGAGGATGCCCAGCACGAAGACATCCCGATCATCGACAACCACGTGCCGAAATCATTCGTGGTTGAACGGAGGGCGGACACTCCTGTCCGCACAGCCGATGCTTCGTCGGCTGAAAATGCCGAGAATGATCTTGCCAGAGGAACCGGCGATGCGGACGAGAGTGTCCGCGTTCCATTCCGTCTTGTCGGAGTGATGTTCGAAAAGGTCGATGCGGTTTACGACGAAAACGGCAAACGGAGTCTCGTCCCGACGGGCGAACCCGAAGTTTTTTATCCGGCTGATGACGTTCTCGTCGCGATCGGCCAGGAAAATGCGTTTCCGTGGATCGAGCGCGATATTGGCGTTGAGTTCGACAAATGGGAAATGCCGATTGTCGATAAAAACACGTTCCAATCGACGCACCCGAAGGTTTTCTTCGGCGGCGACGCGGCATTCGGCCCCGAGAATGTGATCACGGCCGTCGCTCACGGCCATCAGGCTGCCATTTCGATCGACCTCCTATGCAGCGGAAAGGACATAAACGACCGTTTGCCGCCGTACGTAAATCTCGTTTCGCAGAAAATGGGCATTCACGAATGGGCGTACGACAGCGAGGTCGACGAATATCAGCGTCTCGTTGTCCCGCAAGCCGACAAATCGATCACTTTAAAAAATCGCAAACAGGAAGTCGAAATGGGCTTCGACCGTTTGGCAGGTTATAAGGAAGCCGAGCGATGCCTGAACTGCGATGTCGAAACCGTATTCACCGCTCCGAAATGCATCGAGTGTGACGCCTGCGTCGATATCTGCCCGACAAGCTGTATCACGTTCACTGCGAATGCGGACGAAAACGAACTGCGCAAAGATCTCAAAGTTCCTGCGCTCAATCTTACGCAGGACCTTTACGTCTCCGACACCCTGCCGACAACGCGCGTAATGGTCAAAGACGAAGACGTGTGCCTGCACTGCGGCCTCTGCGCCGAACGCTGCCCGACAGCGGCGTGGGACATGCAAAAATTCTGGTACAACGTCACGAAGGCTGGGAGTGTGAAGTACGGGCCGAACGGAGCCAGAGCAATGGTCCAGATCACGAGGAATGGAAATAGTTTGGCTCCTTGACCAGGATTTGTAGTGGTCTATTCGAGAATGCAGGAATTTTACAATAGTTGGAAATCCTTTTACCGACGCCCATTTCCGAGTGAATTTGGTTGTGAACAAACCTACGGTATCGATCTTGTCTTGCTCGACACCAAAACAGGCGGTAATACCTGAGGGTTTGCAAAACCGAGCTTGGAATTCTGATTCCTAATTTGACCGGTGAAGCAAGAGACTATCAGCATCTGCATGAATTAGGTAAAGAGACTCTTGCATTTCTCGATGGATACGATATCACGCGTAATGCTGCGCGAAAGAAACCGAGAGTTTTCAATGAAACCAGAAAAAGTTCTTGCATTAAGTTTTGCCAGCGTTTATCCGCATTACGTAAAAAAGGCGGAAACGAAAGGGCGCACAAAGGAAGAGCTTGACGAAATTATTCGCTGGTTGACCGGATATAGTAAAGCCGGCTTGGAAAATGTTATCCGCGAGAAGGTCGACCTTCGGACGTTCTTCGACGAGGCGCCGAAATTCAACCCGAATGCTTCGCTGATCAAGGGGGTCGTTTGCGGCATTCGTGTTGAGAATATCGAAAACCCTTTGATGCAAAAGATACGGTACATGGACAAGCTGATCGACGAGCTGGCAAAAGGCAAGAAGATGGAGAAGATCTTGCGAAACCCGGAATAGTTTGAAATCTAAGAAGATTATGGCAAAAATAACAGGAATCGGCGGAGTGTTTTTTAAGAGCCGGAACAAGGGCTCCGATCTGGCGTCGTGGTATCAGAAAAATCTCGGCCTCGATCTCGAGAGTTGGGGCGGTGCTATCCTGAAATGGCCTGACGATAAGGCCACTGACGGCGGCCTCACGGTATGGACTGCGGCGGACAGCGACACCAAATGGTTCAGCCCGAGCGAGTCTTCGTTCATGATCAATTATAGGGTTGACGATTTGGACGGACTGCTCGACCAGCTGAAGCAAAACGGCGTCGAGATAGTTTCAGGTCCCGAATCGCATGAGAATGGAAAATTCGCATGGATCATGGACCCGGATGGAAATAAGCTCGAACTTTGGGAACCAAAGGCTTGGGACGAAAAGAAAGAGGACGCCTGACAGCTTTATCATTCGTGTCGCGCCCAAAACTTTTTCCTTGAAAAGATTCAGGGTTGGAGGACTTGGTAAATATTGGAGCAAACTGCCGATTTGGAGTATCCTGTTAAAGTTATGAACACGGTAAAGGCCTACCAAGAGGTTATCGATTTTATTGCTGCCGGGACGACCCCACAGAATGTGATAGCGTTTCGTCCATCAGAGGAATCGCAGCAGCGTGTATCCGACTTGCTCGCTCGGGAAAAAGCAGGCGAGCTTACCCCGAGCGATAAACTGGAACTGGACCATTACATGCAGATCGAGCACCTCATGCGGTTAGCAAAAGCACGTGCCCGCGATTTTCTCCCGAATGAGTAATTACATAAACTCTGAGATTCGATCCATCGTTGCAGAGCGGGCAAACAATATTTGTGAATACTGCTTGATTGCCGAAGAAGATTCCTATTACCGGCATCAAATTGAGCATATAATAAGTTTAAAACATGGCGGGTCGTCTGAGCTTGAGAACCTTGCTTTGGCGTGTGTTTTCTGCAACCGAAATAAGGGGAGCGATATTGCCTCGATCATTGCCGGTTCAAAAGAACTTGTCCGGTTTTATAACCCGAGATCGGATATATGGAGTGAACATTTTTACATTGATGGAGCAACCCTGAAGCATTTGACTAAAATCGGCGAGGCGACGGTTAGAATTCTTCAGATGAATCACGAAGACCAAATTTTGGAACGGGAGATCTTAAGTAGGCGAAGCCGATATCCAAGCGAAAAGGCCCGATTACTTATAAGGGCGCATTAGTATAGAGACTATGTCATCCGACGGATACAAAATTAACGACTTTGTAGTCAGATTTGCAAACGTGAACGGCACCGGCTCGGCGAGCGCCAATCTGCTTTTTACAAAGGCTATTTTTCGCATGGGCATTCCGGTTACGCCGAAGAACATTTTCCCGTCGAATATTCAGGGCCTGCCGACATGGTACGAGGTTCGGGTCAATGAAAAGGGCCATCTCGGACGCCGCGAAGGGATCGATCTGATGGTTGCGGTAAATCCTCAGTCGATGAAAAAAGATTATTCGGAGGTTCACGCGGGCGGTTATTTTCTTTACGACAATTCAAAACCGCTCCCGCCCGGCTATGACCGCA
>Ga0070681_10002691_pt1 | contig 16342 bp, 13 predicted proteins | sample KBSC83BmetaG_FD_65650 | JGI IMG/M metagenome (GOLD analysis project Ga0070681, IMG submission 65650) | Corn rhizosphere microbial communities from Kellogg Biological Station, Michigan, USA - KBS C8-3B metaG | ecosystem: Host-associated > Plants > Roots > Rhizosphere | place: USA: Michigan...
CAGTGCTTCGCCCGCGGTGTCGCGCAGCTGGATCGAGAGGGAATCGAGCGCGCCTTCGGCAGCCAGCTTGATCGCCACCGATGCCGCGCCCCACACGGGGAGCTCGCCGATGGAATGGCGATACGCGCCAACGACGCGACACAGCACCGGCTCGACGGCGCGTGCGTTTCGGTCGGCCGCCGCGGCTTTGATCTGCCAGAGATGCTCGAAGCTCAACGACTCATTGTGTCCGACCCACTCGGCAAGACGGAGGCGCTCCGCGGCCGCTCGCACCAGCCGCTCGAGACGTTCGCGGGGTTCGATCTTGCCGAACAACGACTCCATCGGGCTGAGGCCAGTCGTGATCTTCATCGCGCCCGAGGCGTGATGGATGATGGCCTGAGCACCCGCGGGCAAACGAACGAGCGTGTGGTCCGGCTGCCGGACCCAATCGCCACGATCCATCGAGATGTTTCGCATGTCGCTCGTCGCGGTGATGAGGCGCTTCGCGCGGCTCATCATTTCCTCGATGGAGTACTGGCGTACGGCAAAGACATCAGCGTGCTGCGGCGCGGACGTGACGTCGGCGGCCAATCGCTCGATCAGAGAATTGGTAGTCATGGCTCAGCCCTCCGCCCAACGCCAGAGGATGCACGCTTGCTGCGCCGGAGGCAGATCCGGGTCGACGTTGCCGTGTCCCCACAGGTGATCACGGTCGAGATAGCTTCGACTCCACTGGATGTTGCCTCCGTTCCACGTTGCGGCATCGCCAACGCAGACGGTGATCGGGTGGTTGTCGACCCACCAATCGGAGACCCCATCGATCCAGGAGTCGCTCACCGTGTGGCCGCTCGTGAGATTATCGCCCACGTCTTCGCCGCATTCGTCCGTGGTGATGCCGTCCCACATGTCCTCCCAGGCACCGCAGTAGATGTGCATGCCCGCGAAGATGTTCCAGAGGCCGCCGACGTTGTCGCGGTTCACCGTTCGGCAGGAGTACGCCATGACCCATTCGGCGTTCCAGTCCTCGCCGAGCTGCCATGTGTCGGACCAGGTACGCCAGTTCAGCTGCGGCGTATCGTACAGCATGCGCGCGCGACCGTCGTCTTCGTGATTCCCGTGCGTTTCGATCCAGAAGATGTCGACATTGTCGACCCAATTCCGATCGTCGCCGCCCTGGTCGGAATCGCGAATGTCGGTCTCCCAGCAGTCGGTATTTGCCCAGTAGAACGCGCGGCTGTGGCCTGCTGATCGCAACTTCTCATCGAACCCGTTGCATCGATTGAACGTGTACGTGAGATCGCCAGCCGTCGCGACACCTGCGTCGCGGGCATGGTTGAAGTACCGAATCCCCTCCACCCCGAAGCTCGCCATTGTGTCCTCCCTCGCCTTCATTCGGTCGCGGCGGCGACCTGATTGCGGAACCGACGGTCATCGGCCGGCATCGTGCTCGATGATTCGGTCCGTGCGTCTCGCCAACTAGTCGGCCAGACGGAGTCTTTTTCACTAGCCCGGTAACACGTCCGCGGCGGCGTCGCGCCGACGCTGACGTGCGCGATTGAGCGCGTTTATAGAAGAGACCGCTCCGCGATCATCATCAGGTGTATTGCTTCGGGATCCAACTGGTGGCGGAGGGCAGGTTGATCAAATGCGAATTAACAAAGTCCAAGGACCTCTGGACTCGATCAAAGCCTCGCGTGCACGTCCCGCTGAGCCGTCATGAGTTAGGCACGACGGATTCCGCCGAAACACGACATTTTGCTAGTCGACCAAGATGCAGGGCAAAAAAAGAAACGCCCCGCACTCGGAAACCCGGTGCGGGGCGCTTTGCGGCGGTCAGCTGTGTTCGCTTAACCCATGGACACGGACGGAGAGCAGGCGCTCCTCGCCACGTTGAAGATATAGATCACGTGGGGACTTGCTACAAGCCTGGGGGGCGACGGTAGAGTGCCCAGCCGCGGCGGAAGCCCTCCGTCCAAGGCTGGGACACCGGGAGATGAGAGGAGTAGCATGCGCGTCGAATCGAAGACGTTCGAATCGCACGACGATCGCGAGCAGACACACCCCTACGTGTTGGATCTTCGGGACGTCGGCCAAACGCAGATCGCCGCCGTCGGCGGCAAAGGAGCGAATCTCGGCGAGCTGTCGCGAATCGAAGGTACTCGTGTTCCGGTCGGATTCTGCGTGACGACGCACGCCTTTCGCCGAATCATGGCCGAAGCGCTGTCGGTTCACGTTCTGCTCGACCGGCTACCGCAATTGGCTGCGGACGATCACGAGATGATCCGCGTGCTCAGCGACGACGTCCGGCGGGAAATCGAAAGAGTCGCTATCCCCGACGACGTCGCGAGCGCCGTCACGGGCTCACTCGCAAAGTTCGGCGAGCAGTCGGCGTATGCCGTGCGATCCAGCGCGACGGCGGAGGACCTGCCGACGGCGTCGTTCGCCGGCCAGCACGATACGTATCTCGACATCTCAGGCCGCGCGTCGATCCTCGAGCACATCAACCGGTGTTGGGCATCGCTCTTCACCGAGCGAGCCGTGACCTACCGCCTGCGAAATGGTGTGGACCACCGACGAGTCCAGATGGCCGTAGTGGTTCAGCAGATGGTCTTTCCGCAGGTGTCCGGCATCGTCTTCACTGCCGATCCAGTAACGGGCAACCGAAAAGTTGTCTCAGTCGACGCCAGCTTTGGGCTCGGCGAGGCGCTGGTCTCGGGTTTGGTGAACTCCGACGTGTACAAAGTGCACGATGGCGAGATCGTCACCAACACAGTCCGGCAGCAGCAGCCGGCGCTGACGGACGAGCAGGTCGTGCGGCTCGCGCAGCTGGGCCGACACATCGAAGCGCACTTCGGTCGCCCGCAGGACATCGAGTGGTGTCTGGCCGATGACGAGTTTCAAGTCGTTCAGAGCCGGCCGATCACGACGCTGTTTCCAATCCCAATTGCGAACGACCGCGAGAATCACGTCTACGTCTCCACCGGGCATCAGCAGATGATGACGGACGCGAGGAAGCCGCTCGGGATTTCCGTGTGGCAGCTGACGGCCGCGCGGCCAATGTCCGAGGCAGGCGGGAGACTGTTCGTCGACGTCAGCCGAGAGTTGTCGACGACAGCGGGCCGCGCCGGCATGCTGATGTTGGGGAAATCAGATCCCCTCATCGGAGATGCACTGCAGACCATCATCGATCGCGACTTCATTCGACTACGGCCAGACGAGAATACCGCTCAACCACCGCGGGCCGGTGCGCCAGCGCCGCTCGAAACCGATCCCGCCATCGTCGATGAGCTGATCGCGCGCGGACTGGCATCCAACGCGAAGCTCGAGCGCGAGATCCAAACGAAGTCCGGATCAGCATTGTTCGATTTCATCCGGACCGATTTTCAGGAGCTCAGGCGCGTCATCTTCGATCCGCGAAGCCATCAGGCCATCATGGCGGGGATGGAGGCCGCGTGGTGGCTCAACGATCACATCGAGAAGTGGATTGGCGAGAAGAATGCCGCCGACATCCTCTCGCAATCCGTGCCGAACAACATCACATCGGAGATGGGACTCGACCTTTTGCACGTTGCCGATGTGATTCGCCGATATCCCGCCGTCGTCGCCCATCTTCAGGCCGTCAAAGATGATGATTTCTTACATGAGCTGGCCGCTGTTCCCGGCGGACAGGAAGCGAGAGATGCGATTCAGGCCTGGCTCGACAGGTACGGCATGCGCTGCGTGGGTGAGATCGACATCACGCGGCCGCGTTGGAGCGAACGACCGACCACGATCATCCCGCTAGTCCTCGGTAACATTCGAAACTTTGCACCGGGCGAAGGCGAGCGACGATTCCAGCAAGGGCTCGAGACAGCACGAAAAAGGGAAGACGAACTGCTGGAGCGTCTGCGCGCGTTACCGGACGGTGATCAGAAAGCCCGCGAAGTGAAATCAAAGATTGATCGGCTCCGGAGGTTCGCTGGATACCGCGAATACCCGAAGTACTTGATCATCAACCGCCATTGGTCGTACAAACGCGCGTTGTTGAAAGAAGCGGAGCGCCTCGTGCGATCGAACGTCCTTCGGGATACGGAAGACGCCTTTTTTCTCACCTTTCAGGAATTGCACGACGCCGTTCTGACGACCGAAGTGGATCAGCAACTCATCCGGGCGCGGAAGGACGAATTTAGAGTCTACCAGGGACTCACGCCGCCACGAGTGCTCACGTCGGATGGCGAGATGCTGGCCGGCTCATATCGGCGCGGCGATCTGCCGCCGGACGCGCTGGTCGGTTTGGCCGTTTCCGCAGGCACAATCGAGGGACGCGCCCGCGTCATCTTCGATATGGCGGACGCCGACCTCGAGTCGGGCGACATCCTCGTCACGCCCTACACGGATCCCAGCTGGACGCCGCTCTTCGTCGCGATCAAAGGCATGGTGACCGAAGTCGGTGGACTGATGACGCACGGTGCGGTGATCGCGCGCGAGTACGGACTTCCGGCGGTGGTCGGCGTCGAAAATGCCACGCGTGTGATCCGCGACGGGCAGCGCATCCGCGTGAATGGAACGGAGGGCTACGTCGAGCTCCTCTCGTAACTCCTCATCTCTTCGGCTGCGCCGCGGGCCGGGACACGCGCTCGAGATCAGAGATCGCGCAGGTGAGTCGCGGTCGCGTGGGATCTGTCATGTCCAGTTGATCCCAGCGAATCCGATAGCCGCCGGGGAGTTTCGCCGCGCCGAGCAGTCCGAGAAGCCACAAGCCAACTTGCAGCTCGGTGAGACGCGAGAGCCCGTGCACCGGTCCGGTGAGATACGTCTCGACAAACCATGCGTCGCCGTGCTGTGCCACGGCGATCTCCTCGATCTTGCCGGCGCTCATGCCATCGCGATCGCGGACGGTAACGCCAATCAGGCGCTCCAAGTGCACTTCGCGCCCGCTCATACGCCGGACCCTGGAATCCATCCGAAAACGCGACGACGCAGCCAGTGTTCCCAGTCGTAGATCGGCGTCGTAGTCGCATCGAAGTCCACATCGACATTGATGCCCACGTTGCGCACCTTCGAAAGGGGAATGCGGTGCGTTTCTTCGCCGCGAATTCCCATTCGTCTGCCAAGCGCCGCGACGAGATCTCCGAGACGCGGGTGCAGTCGCCGCGTGAGCTCCGCCATTCCGCACTCGATCGCGACGAGCTCGAGCCGGCCGTCGCTCCGCAGCTCTGCGACGATGCCGTCGACCTTTCCTCCCTGTCGGCCATTGCGATCGATGATCTGGTTGTCGAGGACGTCGCGAAACAGGCGAATGGTGGACATCGTCAGCTCCCGAAGTACTCCAGAGGAATCGCGACACCGCGAGGATGCACGTCATCGCGACGATGAAGCCGATGACGAAGTTGCTCAACGTGCCGTTCGTGTGCTCTTTCAAGTAGTCGCGATCGTTCATGATCACGAGCAGCGGCGTCACGGAGAGCGGAAGCATGACCGCCGTGAGCGCCATCGATAGCATCGTGAGCTTGAGCGGATCGATTCCCGTGATGAGCACGAGCGCCGAGAGGATGATGCTCGCCGTGTACGCCGCCGTGAAGCGCGCCACCTTTGCCGGCGCCTCGCTCTGACCCCAATTCCATCCGAAGGCCTGGCTCGCGACGTACCCCGTCTCGAGCGCTTGCTCCAGACATGCACCGAAGCACGTGATGCCCAGCGACGCGGCGAAGAGATAGAAGCCCACTCGGCCGAGCGGGCCTACGAGCGTGAGCGCGATCTGGCTGTAGTCGTCGACACGAGGGTGAGCCTCGATGTCTCGATTGCAGCGGCCGCGTTGCGGAGCGTGCTGACGACGTACTGATCCGGCAGCTGGCCTCGCAGCCACCACTCGCACACCATGTCGCCGGTTGCCGCCCACGACAAAACGACCTGATCGGTCTTGTCGACGTGCTGTCGACCGCTTTTCGCACCACACGCGACTACGGCCGCTCCGACCAACGTCGCCGCTACGCCTGTCGCGCGGCGCATTGCCGAGTTGTGCACCTGCTCGCTTGGATTCTCAACGTTCTATGAATCGTGCTGGCGGACAGAGGCCTTCTCGTTTCGAGAAACCGAAGAGTTCAGCAATGGATGGACCAGCGAGCGCCGCGGAGTGGTTTGATCCTTGCGGCCGGGGCCCAGAAATCATGAACATCAATCGAGCTGGATCGCAGCCTTCCTCGCGCGGGAACGGCGACTGGTTCACGGGAGCCGTGCGCGTCGACGCACTCGTTCAAGCCAGTGCACCCGCACGTGTCGTCGCCGCCAAAGTGACGTTCGAGCCCGGGGCTCGCACGGCGTGGCACACACATCCGCTGGGTCAAACGCTCATCGTGACCGAGGGCATCGGCCGCGCGCAGCAAGACGGCGGCTCAATCCAGGAGATTCACCCCGGTGATATCGTCTGGATTCCGCCGGGTGAGAAGCATTGGCACGGCGCGGCTCCGAAGAACGCGATGACGCACATCGCTATTCAGGAATCTCTCGACGGCAAAACGGTCGAATGGATGGAGAAGGTGACCGACGAGCAGTATGGCAAATGAACGTGCGTTCTCTCGCCGGTCTCACTCTCCGCATTGGATCAGCGCGATGCCGCGCGCAGTCGTTACAGTCGCCAGCCCAGCAGATTCCACTGTAGCAACGACCACGTGAACAACAGCGCGACGATCGTCGCCGCGCTGAAACGAAGCCGCGCGGCGACGGTCCCCGCGCCGAGTCGCCACTGTCGGCTCGCAAAGTACACTGCGCCGAGCACGCAGATCGTCCCGAGAATCGGCAGCGCGAGGACGACCTTGAGCGACGTGAGCGGGCCGTTCAGAAGGCCGCCGCCGGATGCGCTCAGGATCGACACGAGCGCGATCACGAACACGATCTGCAGTAGTGACGCGGCAACCAGCAGCCAACGGCCCGGCAAAACGTCCTCGCGTCGTGCGCCGCCGAATCGGCGCCGCACGATCCGTCCGATCGCGGCCAGGACTGTGGCGATGAAAACCACCGCGCCAAGTCCGAGAATCATCCAGTGGAGCATCACCGACTGGCCGAACGGAACCCGCTCCATCGTCATCATCGGGGTGGGACCGAAGAAGGCGCGCACGACGTGGCCACTGCTGTCCGCTTGAAACGCCACGAGACCGTCGCCGAGCTCCTCGCGATAGAGGAGTGGCCCCACGGGGAGCAACCGCGTGTCGCCGAGCGGCGAATGCATGAGCAGACGGCCGCTGTCCGCCGAGATGCGAATGTCGCCCGCGAGCCCGATGGCCTTTTGAAAAGTGGTATACGAGTGTCGATTGAATTCGTATTCGCCCTGAACGCGCGCGGCTTGCGTCGTTGCGTCCGCGGGCATCGCGACCACGGTCGGCGTGGACGGATAGTAGTGATCGAGAAACTGGGTAAGGAACTGCGCGAAGCTCAGCTCACCACCCGTGTTCGTGTTATAGGACACGAATACGCCAATCTTCTCGTCCGGAATGAGCGCGAGGTCGGTGTGGAACCACTCCGTGTCGCCGCCGTGCCCGATGATGCGCAAGCCGTGGCTCGACTGCTCGTAAAACCCGAGCGCGAAACCGGGGAGTCGTGGATCGTGGGTGAACGCGCGCGCATGCATGCGCTTCGCCGTCGAGTCGGCGAGAATGCGCTGGCCATTCAGCACGCCGTCATTCAAGTGCGCAATCATGAACTTGGCCATGTCCGTCGCGCTGGCGGCGATCGATCCCGCGGGCATCGGCTCGACGATCTCGAATTTCTTCTGTTGGTATGCGCCGCCCGCCCACGCGTAGCCGTCAGACATGTCGGCTCGGAGCTCGGCTGGCAGGGGCTGACGCGTCGAGGTGTGCGTCATTCCCAGTGGCGCCAGCACGTGCTGCGCGATGTAGTCGTCCCACGGAGCTCCGGACACGCGCTGCACGATGTACCCGGCGAGCGCTGTCGCGTAATTCGAGTACGAGGAATACGTGCCCGGCGGCCGTACTCGCCCAGGGATGTGCGTCGCGAGCCAGCGGCCGAGCGGGATGAGCTGAGTCGAATCGTCGCTGATGAGGTCTCGCGAGTCTTCCTCGAATCCCGGCGTGTGGGTCATGATGTGCCGCAGCGTGATCGGCTGCGGGTACGTCGCCGGAATCTTGAAATCGAGATACTGATTGACGTCGGCGTCGAGATCGAGCTTTCCTTGCTCGACGAGCTGCATGACGGCCGTCCACGTGAACAGCTTGCTCGTGGACCCGATCCGAAAGAGCGATCGCTCGGCGTCCACGGGCTGGCGTTTCGCGACGTCGGAGAAGCCGTAGCCTTTGGCAAACAGGAGCGCGCCGTCCTTCACGACGGAGATGGTGGCGCCGGCGACGTGTTTGTCGCGCAGGTTCGCCAGCATGATACCGTCGATGAATGCCTCCAGCTCGGCACGGTCGCGCACGCCGCGGGCGGGGGCGGCCGAAGTCGACGCGGGCGGCGGCGTTTCGGCGGGCCGCTTTGGTATGAGCGGGCGTATCGAAGTCGCTTGGGCGTGGAGCGACGTGGCGAGCAGGCAGATCGCGGGCAGGGAAATGCGGGGCGTGATCATGGGCTCGGGTGTGAATTGTCCGGCGAATCACTCGCGGGTGAGGGGCGCAGCCGCAGCGCCAATATGTGCCCCATACGTCGGGACGGCTATTCTCGCATCAACGGCCCGCAGCGGAACGCCTTGCCGAGAGGAATTCGGGTACCGACGCCCATCTAACCTCCGAGAGGTCATCGTAGGCTGGTTGGTGCTTGAGCCGGACGGGAAGGGGCGGGTCTATGTCGCAATCTCCCGATTCCCTAGGCGGGGCGTCTCAGCGATCTTGTTGCTGCGACGTTTTGGCTTCCGAAGCGCATCCATTTGGTCCAGCCCACTGCGCGCAACGGAACTCGCCGGGCTCATCTGTGACTCGACTGGATCTTCTCCTTTCGCCAATCTCTATCCCCGGTTCGCGCGCGCTCGGCGCGCGGGTAGACGAGTGCCATTCCTCGATGTATTTACATGAAGCGAGGTTCACTCCTTCCGCCGGCGTTTCGCTGGGCTCAGCACGACGCGCGCATTCGACGCGCGAGCATCGTCGGGCGCTCACCATTTTTTCGAGAGGTCGACGCGAATGACGACGGTGGGCATTTGGGTCGTCCTGGGAGTCGTCGCGGTGGGTATCATCGCGGCGATCGCCGTCGTCCGCTGGACCGTGAGAGGACACCGCGGCTCGCATCCCGTACCCCCGCCGCTCTTTTATCCGGGGCGCCCCTATGACCCGGCAAACCCGCCGCAGGTCGACGCACGCGCGATGCTTGCCCGCAAGAATCCGCCTCGCAACGGAGTGGTGCACGCAAACGGCGCATCGTCGAATGGGACGAAGCCGCACGCACACGGCGCGACGCCTCCAAAGAAACCGGAGGCGGAGATTGCGATTCCGACAGTCGCCGCCGATCGGCCGCGCGCGCGGGCCGATCGTGTTCTGCCACCGCAGGCCGACGAGCTTCGCGACGGGGAAACCATCAGGTTCTATCGCCCGAGCGAGCAGGCGCTTCAACTGCTGCCCGGGTATCTGGAAGTACTCTCAGGGACAACGCGCGAGCGCGAGATTCGATTCGTGCGCGTTCCGGGCGAGCCGCCGCACGTGCTCCTCGGCCGCGACCCAGGGCCATCGCCCAGCACGATTGGACTTGGCTCATCCACCGTCAGCCGCCAGCACGCGCGCCTCGATTACGTCGACGGCCATTGGCGCGTCAAGAATTTGTCGCGCACAAATCCTGTCGTCGTGAACAGCGACCAGCTCAACGAGTTCGCCGGGGATCGGCTGCTTGCCGAGGGCGATCGGCTCGAGTTAGGCGAGGTCGTCCTGCGCTTCCACGAGCATTAGCAAAATGGTATCCGTCACGACGGTGAGACGGGTGGGTGAAGTTCTTCTTCGAGCGGCGCCGCGGTGAGCATCGAGCTCTCGGCGACCGCCCGCGCAGCACTCGACGCGCAATACGAGGTTTTACGCGAGCTCGGTCGCGGCGGCACCGCCGTCGTCTATCTCGCCCGCGAGCGGGCGACCGGCACCGAAGTCGCCATCAAGCTGGTTCGGTCGAAGTACCTCGACGACGAAGAAGCGCTCGCCCGATTCGCCCGCGAGGCGCGACTCGTCGCGCAGCTGCGTCACCCGAACATCGTCCCCGTGCGCGCGGTGCTCGACTTCGAGACCTCCGGGATTGGAATCGTCATGGAGCATCTCTCGGGTCGCACACTCCGGCAGGTGCTGAGCTCCGACGGATTCCTCACGCCTCTCGGTGCCGAGCGGGTGATTCGGGACATCGCGGGTGCTCTCCAGGCGGCGCACGCGGCCGGCATCATTCACCGCGACGTCAAACCGGAAAACATCTTTCTCGAGGATGACGGACACGCGGTGCTCGCCGACTTCGGCCTGGCTCGCTCGATGTCCGATACGGAGCTCACGATGCACGGCGTGGCGCTCGGAACGCCGGCGTATATGGCGCCCGAGCAGATCGATGGCGTGATGCTCGACGGTCGCGCTGACATCTACAGCCTCGGGCTCGTGGGATGGGAGATGCTGTCGGGCCGTAGGCCGTGGGGCGGTGAAAGTCTCTACACCATTCTCTATCGGCAAAAGCACGAGAAGCTTCCCGACCTGCGCGAGCTCCGTGAAGGAGTGCCTGACGCGCTCGCGGACGTGATCATGCGATCGATCGAGAAGGATCGCGATGATCGGTGGTCCGATGCGCGCGCGCTGATCGCCGCACTCGATCTGCCGATGGCAGATCGGATCCTGCCGGCCGTCGCGCCTCGACCTGCTGAAACGATGCGCTTCGTTCGCACGCCCGAGACGTCCGCACCGATTGTTGCGATGAGGGAGCTGGCGGAGCTCATTCCTGAGCTCGAGGCGGAGCCTCGTCGTCGGAAAACGCGGATGATCGTCGGCGCCGTGTCGGCGCTTGCCGTCGTTTCGGCGATCGCTGCCGCTCTCACGTACGGGCTGTCGACGCCAGCGTCATATACCGAAGCTCGCGTAATACCCGCGGGTGATGTTCGGACACCGGTCGAGTTGCGCGCCACTGGAGACTCAGTGCCGCTCATTCGTCCAGACTCGACGCCGCCGGCATCGGCAAAGGTTGTGAGCTCGCCGCCGCCACCGGCCGTGAGCTCAGCGCCGACATCGACGGCGAGTTCGCCGGTGACAGCGCCGACGAGCCCCGCACCGGTACCGTCGGCGAGCCCGCGCCCCGAGAAGCCGGTGTCGAACGACAGCGCACAAAGCGCGACTCCGGCCGTTGTCGATACACGCGTGCCACTCGACGCGAAACGCCTCGAGCTCGATAGCATCGTCACTGCCGTTCGATCGCCGAGCATCGCGATTCCATCGGAAGTGAAGGCGATTGCTCCGGGCGCGTCGGTGCTTGTCGCCGGAGGCTTGCACAGTTGCTTCATCAGCAGCGGTGGGCGCGCGGTGTGTTGGGGAAGCAACGAGCAGCATCAGCTCGGAGGAGCCTCCGGCGAAACATCGAAACCGGTTGCCGTCGAAACCGGCGAACGGTTCATCACGATGGCTGCCGGGCTGTCGCATACCTGCGCGATCACGCGTGAAGGGTCGGCGTGGTGTTGGGGAAACAACGACCACGGCCAGTTGGGCGACGGTTCGCGCACGGCGCGACTCACGCCCGTCCGTGTCGGCGACGTGCATCTGTTCCGCACGATCGCCGCTGGCTCGGCGCACAGCTGCGCGTTGGACGCGTACGGCGCTGCATGGTGTTGGGGATCCAACGCGCATGGTCAGCTCGGCGACAGCACGACACGAGACAAGGCGGTCCCCGTGAGCGTCCGCGGCGGTGTGCGTTTCGCCGCCGTTGTTGCCGGATGGGAGTTCGCGTGCGGCCTGTCCGTCACCGGACAAGCAAGTTGTTGGGGTGATAACAGCTGGGGCCAGCTCGGCGATGGTACCACGACTGACCGTCGAGTGCCTGTACCGCTCGCGTCTTCCATCGCGTTCACGTCGATCGCGGCCGGCAGCAGCCACGCGTGCGGGGTGACGGCGGCAGGGGAGGCGTACTGCTGGGGACAGAATCGCAGCGGCCAGCTTGGCGACGGCACGACAGTCGATCGATCGCTTCCTGTCCGCGTGCACAGCACCGCGCATTTCGTGTCGATCACCACAGGCGGCGTGCACACGTGCGCGCTCGCGGACGACGGCGCGGCGTTCTGTTGGGGACGGAACACGTACGGACAATTGGGAACGGGCCGAACGAGCGATGAAACCGTGCCGACGAGCGTCGCCGATGGCCATGCCTTCGCGTCGGTTCGGGCCTTCGGCTCACACACGTGCGCGGTGACGACGGCCGGTGAGCCGTACTGCTGGGGCTACAATCTGCAATTCCAACTCGGCGACGGCACGCGAACGAACCGCACACATCCGGTTCGCGTCGACGTGCGCAGCGGCGGATGATGAGGAGAATGGTATTGAGGACTTTCGTTTGTCGCGGCGTCGTCGTCGTGTCGTTTCTGGTCTTCCCGGCGGTGTTGTCCGCGCAGGACGTACTGTCGGGCCAGCCGCTGAAGCAGGGTGCGGCGCGCGATCGGCCGCTCTGTCCCGCGGCGAGAGTCGTCGCCGCCACGGCTCCCGAACAGAAGGCGCGGGCGCGCGCGCTCGTGCAGCAGGGCCAGCAAGCAGCGATCCTCGGCGATAGCCCGGCAGCGCTTCGCGCTCTGCGCGATGCCTCGGTGCTCGACCCGACAGACGCGGATCTCGCATATCAACTCGGCCGCGCATACGAAACCGCGAAAGACGCGCGAAACGCCGTCACGGAGTACTGTCGGTTTCTTTCGTTGCAACCGACGTCGCCTGACGCCGGCGAGGTCTTTGAGAAAATCAGAAGCCTCGCGCCGACGCGCCCGGATCAAGTCATCGATGTGACGCTCGCGGTGTTTCGGACAGGCGTCGCGGCGTATCAGCGCGGCGAGCTTGCGACCGCCGACAGCGCCTTTACGCGCGCGATCCAATCCGACTCGGGTTGGGCCGACGCGTACTACAACCGGGGACGCGTCCGCCTCGATCGCGGTGATCGCGACGCCGCTCGTGCCGATCTCTCCCGATATCTCGCGCTGGTTCCCGAGGCGAGCGACCGGCGACTCGTCGAACGTGAGGTGAGCGCGCTCGGACCTGCAGTGCTATCACCGGAGCTGGCTTTCGCCTTTGGCATCGTGATCCCGGGTGGCGGACAGTTCTATACGCATCGGCCGATTCGGGGAACGCTGACACTCCTTACCGTCGCCGCCGCGTCGGCTATCGCAGCACAGACCAAGACGGTCGGCGCGGCATCCAGCGGATTGAGGATTGAACGCCCGCATCTCTATGCCGGGATTGCGGCGGCAGTCGGCGTCGGAGTGCTGAGCGCCGTGGACGCTGCGTGGTATGCCTGGTCGACGCAGCAGCAGGATGCTCCGGTTCGCGTTGGTCTGTCGATCGTGCCGGGAGCCAACACCGTCGTGGCGCGCGTCGCCATACCCACGCGCTGGTAGAACGCCGCTTCACCGCATTCTGATTTCCTAACGAGAGACGCCACAGCGATGAGCCGCTGTGGCGTTTTGCTTGCCGGGTGAGCGACGCACTGGCGCTGTTCGTGCGCTGCGAACTGATCAAGTGGTCAGAGTCGTCCTCGAGCCTTCATCTATGCCTTCGTTTTTCTCGCTCGCCGCCGCATCCGCGGCGATTGTCATCGCCTCGACTCCAGCGCGCCAACTAAATCCGAGCTCGACCACGCAGGCAGAGTACGTCTGCCCGCTCCGAGGTTCGCCGCAGATTCGCTCCAGTGATGCGGTCGCTCACTCTGGCGGCCGCTTCGACTCCTCACGCGACGGCGGGCGCACGCACGGCGCGCTCGACCTCAACAGCACCGAGGGCGCAACGGTGCTCAGTGCACGTGGCGGAGTGGTCGCGGTGTCGGCCGATGACTGGGGACCGTACGGCTCGACCGTCATCCTCGATCATGGAGACGGGATGTACACGGTCTACGCACACCTGAGTGAGCGCACGGTGCAAGAGAACGACTCAGTGCCGGCGGGTCGCCAAATCGGAAGCGTCGGCTATACCGGCAACGCGGCGGAGTTGAGGGCGAAGGGTCTCCCGCCGCATCTGCACTTCGCGATGATCCACGCGAGCAAGCCCGGTCTCGCTGGACCCGGTCAGCCGCTTCGCAGAATGCGCAATCTCGACGATTCGTGGGAGGACGTCGGCGAGTCCACGGGTCCGGTGAATCCAGGAGTCTACATGCCTTCGTCGTGCTGGCGGGGAAGTACGACCGGCGGCGCTCACAGCTGATCGGCAACGCCACGTACGCGCGGTGGTCGAAGGTCGCATGTCACTCCGACACTGGCACTGGTACCCTGTGGTGATGCCGCCGGCACGCTGTGGTGATCGACTGCTTGCCCGCACGATGCGATCGCTTGGGGGGCCGATGACTGACGTAATGCCCGAAGTCGCGAAGACGAACGCCGAATCCAACGACATTCGTCCGTTCCACGTGAAGTTCTCCGATTCGGATCTTGCCGATCTGCGCAAGCGAATCAAGGCGACGCGGTGGCCTGATCGGGAAACTGTACCGGACGCGTCGCAGGGCGTACAACTCGCCACAATTCAGAAGCTCGCGCAGTACTGGGCGAACGAGTACGACTGGCGCGCGATCGAGGCGAGACTGAACGCCCTCCCGCAGTTCGTGACTGAAATCGACGGCTTGGACATCCATTTCATTCACGTTCGCTCGAAAGAACCGAACGCGTTGCCGCTCATCATCACGCACGGTTGGCCGGGCTCGATCATCGAATTGCTGAAGATTATCGATCCGCTGACGAATCCCACGGCGCACGGCGGGGCTGCATCAGACGCATTTGATCTTGTGATCCCGTCGCTTCCAGGCTTCGGCTTCTCTGGCAAGCCGACCGCCACCGGCTGGGATCCTCCGCACATCGCACGCGCCTGGGCGACAGTGATGCAGCGCCTCGACTACACGCGCTATGTGGCACAGGGTGGAGATTGGGGCGCGATGGTTACCGACGTGATGGGCACGCAAGCGCCTCCGGGATTGCTCGCCATTCACCTCAACTGGGCATTCGCAGTTCCCCCTGCCATCGATAAGGCAATACAGACCGGCAGCCCTCTGCCAAGCGATCTGTCAGCCGACGAACGACACGCGTGCGAACAGCTCGCGCTCCTGTACAAAACCGGTATCGCGTATGCCGTCGAGATGGCCAACCGGCCACAGACGATCTACGAGAGCGTGGATTCTCCGGCGGGACTCGCCGCCTGGCTCCTCGATCATGATGCGCGAAGTTACGCGCTCATCGCGCGCGTCTTTGATGGCCAACACGAGGGCCTCACGCGCGACGACGTCCTCGACAACGTGACGCTTTATTGGCTGACCAACACCAGCGTTTCGTCGGCGCGGATCTACTGGGAGAACAAGTTTGCGTTCTTCGCGCCGAAGCACGTCACGATTCCCGTCGCCGTGAGTGCCTTTCCCGACGAGGTCTATCAGGTTCCGCGGAGTTGGGCGGAGCGGGCGTATCCCAAGCTGATTTACTACAACAAGCTTTCGAAAGGAGGGCATTTCGCCGCATGGGAGCAGCCACAGCTTTTCGCGACCGAGCTCCGCGCGGCATTCAAGTCGGTCCGTTGAAGGAGGGATCTGCACTTGGCTTTCATACTAGTGTTCGGTCATCGGTCGAGAGGAATCACGCGAAGACGCTGCGGCGCTCCGAGTGAAGTCGTCGTTTGCCCGGTGCGACGCGCGAGTTGCACCGTGTATGTGCCCGGACCCACGAGCGGCCCCTGCCGAGGCGCGTTGCCGCGGCCGCCGCGCTGTCCCTCTTCTTCGCCGCGCCCCGCGGAGTCTGGCCGCGCCGCGCCACGCCCGCCTCTGCCACTGCGCCCTGCTTGGGTGACCTGCGCTGTGTCGGGCGCACGATGGAGATTCCAAATCGCGCGATTGAGCCCCGCGCTGCCCGGTCCCGTCACTTCGGCAATCGTCTTCCCGGCGGCGTCCTTCACGATGAGCACCATGTGAGAGCCGCTCGGCGTCGCTTCGGGAAGCGTGTAGCTCAGCAGCGCGCCGAATGGAGGATTCTCGCCGGTGTAAATGCCGTTGCCGGTTCCGGCGCGTTGGAACGGCGTCTCGACATACACGCGCGTCGCGCGCGGCGCGATGAGCGCTGCCTCCGACGCTACTTGCCGTGAGGACAGTGCGCGCAGCGGCGAGTAGTCGTCGATCACATAGATGCCGCGGCCAAATGTGGCGATCACGAGATCGTTTTCACGGCGCTGAATCTGAATGTCGCGAACGGCTACGGACGGCAGCCCGGCGTGGAGTGGTC
>Ga0070681_10002694_pt1 | contig 16335 bp, 13 predicted proteins | sample KBSC83BmetaG_FD_65650 | JGI IMG/M metagenome (GOLD analysis project Ga0070681, IMG submission 65650) | Corn rhizosphere microbial communities from Kellogg Biological Station, Michigan, USA - KBS C8-3B metaG | ecosystem: Host-associated > Plants > Roots > Rhizosphere | place: USA: Michigan...
CGACCTCGAGCTGCTGCTTCTGCAGCGTCCCATGCAGCGAGTCCTTGAAAAACTCGCGCAAATTCGACACCGGTAATACACGTGTGCTGTCAGTCATGTCCGCAAGGTCTCCTCAGCGCAGGCCGCGAAAGGGCCGTAGGCCGGCGCTGCGTCTGCAGCGCCCTTTCGCGGCCGGAAACGGAGGCACTGTCTGCAAAAGCGCTGGCCCATTACGGGCCGCAGGCGACTTTTGCCTATAAAGAACAACGGCCGTCTGCGCCTAAAGTTCACCCCCGATCCCGGCGGGATTCCGTGATCGAAGTCGCTGGATCGCGTTGGCAGCGGAACCGGTACACTGCTAATACAAGTACACGAGGGGGTGTCGGTTGGTTCGCAGGGGACTGTTTGGCCTTTCCGGCTACCACTGGGTGGTGATCGCGGCCGGATGGGCCGGCTGGGGGTTCGATGTCTTCGACGCCCTGCTGTTCAATTTCGTCTCGCCCAACTGCATCCCGGTGCTGCTGCACCTGCCGCTCAACTCCCCGGAAGCGCGCTCGGCCACTGTGTTCTGGACCGGCGCGCTCACCTCGATCCTGCTGGTCGGCTGGGCCGCGGGGGGACTGCTGTTCGGCTGGCTCGCCGACCGCCTGGGACGCAAGCGATCGCTATTCGTGACCATCACGGTGTATGCGATCGGAACAGCCTTGTGCGCCCTGTCGACCGACCTCTGGCAGTTGATCCTCTTTCGCGTCATCGCCAGTCTCGGTATCGGCGGCGAGTGGGCCATCGGGGCAACGCTGATCGCCGAGTCGGTTCCGGAGAATCGGCGAGTCGAGGCCGGCGTGATCATGTACAGCTCCTCCCCGGTCGGTATCGCCCTGGCGAGTTTTCTCAACTACCAGATCGCCGGTGTGTGGTTCGCAGATCAACCGGAGACCTCGTGGCGCTACGTCTTCCTCGCGGGACTCGCACCCGTCCTGCTCGCATTCCTCGTGCGTGCGTTCCTGCACGAGAGCGACCGTTGGCGGGAGCAAGTCACCACGAGTCCACGAGATCTGTTCGCTCCGGGCATGCGCAGAACGACATTGAGCGGCTTCATTCCAGCGGTTGCCGCCTTATTGAGCTGGTGGGGCTGCAATGCGTTCATCCCGCTCTTGGGGGGGACCCTCGCAACTGAGCATGCAGTGACGGTTCATCTGCCACCGGCGGCCGCGAGCCTCCTTGCGGAGGCCTGGAAAGCCCGCGCTTCCAACCTGTTCAACTTCGGTGGACTCGTCGGTGCGTTTGCGGCGATTCCACTGGCGCGAGTCATGGGGCGGCGCCCGATGTTCGTCGGATACTTCGCATTCTCGGCTCTGACGCTCGCGGCCACTTTCGGACTCGATCTCGAACCGCAGACGCGACTGGCGATGCTCCTGCCCGTGGGCGCAGGCGTCTATGGCGTCTTTGCCGCGTTTTCCTTCTACCTCCCCGAACTGTTTCCAGACCGCCTGCGCGCCACCGGGGCGGGCTTTTGTTACAACATCGGTCGGGTATTCGCCGCGGGAGGTCCCGTCATCGTGGGAATCGTCACCTCTGCGGCGGGCGGCGGGAGCGCCGTGATCGTCGATACACTCCTGTGGCTCGCGTTGATCCCATGCGCGGCGGCTGTCGCTACGTACTTCTTTGTCCTCGAGACGCGGGGGCGCACCCTGCCGACGTAGCGGAAGCGGAGCAGCGCACGCGCACCGACGAGTTTCGCAAAGCGTATGATCGCGCTCATGTCCGATCTCACCCTCGTCATCGGCAACAAGAACTATTCCTCCTGGTCGCTGCGTCCCTGGATGCTGCTGAAGCATCTGTCGCTGCCCTTCAAGGAGGTGCTGATTCCCCTGGACACCCCGGAGTTCAAGGACCAAGTCGAGAAGTACGGGCCGAGCGGACGCGTTCCCGTCCTGCGCCACGGCACTCACTGCATCTGGGATTCGCTGGCGATCTGCGAATATCTGGCGGAGCTCGCCTCGAAAGGTTGGCCCGAAGAGCGGCACGCCCGGGCGGTCGCGCGTTCGGTCTGTGCGGAAATGCACTCGGGGTTTACAAATCTGCGCCTGGAGTGGCCGATGAATGCCCGCGCGCGCAACCGACGCACGCCGATGACACCGGGACTGGAGGCGGACATCGACAGGGTCGACGAGATCTGGAACGACTGTCGACGCCGCTTCGGCGCCGGCGGCCCGTGGCTGTTCGGCCAGTACTCGATCGCGGATGCGATGTATGCCCCGGTGGTCTTACGGTTCAAGACTTACAGCGCGCAGGTGTCGGAGACCGCACGATGGTATCTCGCCACCGCACTCGAAGACGCCGCGATGCAGGAGTGGATGCAAGCCGCGCAATCCGAAGAGTGGAAGCTCCCGGCCAGCGAAGTGGGCTGAAGCCCGCTAAAATACTCCGCCTGACCTTCGGACGGAGCTCATCATGCTCGCTCGCCTCGTCGCCGCGACTCTCCTCGTCACCGCCACCTGCATAGCAAACGCAGCCCCAGACAACACTCCACCGCCGCTCACCGTCGAGGATCTGATTCGTCTCAAGCGGCTCAGCGATCCACAGCTGTCCCCCGACGGCCGTTACGTCGCGTTCGTCCTGCGCGAGACCGACGTCGATGCCAACAAAGGCCGCACCGACCTGTGGTTGCTGGACTTGCGGGCAAAGAACGCACAGCCGCGCCGCCTCACGCAGAATCCCGCCAACGACTCCAGCCCGCGCTGGGCGCCCGACGGCCGCAGCCTCTACTTCCTGTCGAGCCGTTCGGGCACCTCGCAGGTCTGGCGCCTCGGCTTCGACGGCGGCGAGAGCCTGCAGGTCAGCAACTATCCGCTCGACGTCACTTCCTTCAAGGTGTCGCCGGCGGGCAATCGCATTGCCGTCTCGATGCAGGTGTTCGCCGACTGCGAGCTGCTCACGTGCACCAAGGAAAGACTGGACGCACGCGCGAAGGATAAAGCCTCGGCCCGCACCTACGACCGGGTCTTCATCCGCCACTGGGACACCTGGAGCGATGAGACCCGATCGCATCTGTTCAGCGCGACCCTCGGCGCCGACGGCAAGGCCGAGATCCCCGTGGACCTGTCTAAGCCCTTGGATGCGGACATTCCCTCCAAGCCCGACGGCGATGACGGCGACTACGCATTCAGCCCGGACGGCAAGTCCCTGGTGTTCTCGGCTCGCGTGGCCGGGCGGACGGAGCCGTGGTCCACCAACTTCGATCTGTTCGAAGTGCCGGCGGCAGGCGGCGCCGCGCCCAAGGATCTGACCGCGGACAATCCGGCGTGGGACGCTCAACCGGTCTTCCTCCGCAATGGCGACCTCGCGTGGCGCGCACAGGAACGTCCCGGCTTCGAGGCCGACCGTTTCCACATCGTCATCAGGAACGGGCGCACGGGCGCCGTCCGACAGCTGACTCAGTCCTGGGACCGCTCAGTGAGCAAGCTCAGCGCAACTCCGGATGGCCGGCATCTTCTGGCAACCGCCGACGACACCGGCCAGGTCGCGCTGTTCACGCTCGACCCCGGGAAGGGAACGCCGCACAAGGTGGTCGGCACAGGGGAAGTCGATGACTTCGTTGCTACCAACGACTCGGTAGTGTTTGCTTGGGCGAGTCTGCGCGCGCCTGACGATCTATTCACGGTATCGCTGCAAGGCGGCACGCCACGACGCCTCACCGACGTGAACCGGGAGTTGCTGGGCGCACGATATTCGAGCGACGTCGAGCAATTCAGCTTCCCCGGTGCAAACGACGAGACGGTGTATGGGTACATCGTGAAGCCGTACGGGTTCGAGCAAAACAAGCGCTACCCGGTGGCTTTCGTCGTGCACGGAGGCCCTCAGTCCAGCATGGCCGACATGTGGAGCTACCGTTGGAATGCAGAAGCTTTCGCGGGCGGCGGGTACGCCGTGGTGATGATCGACTTCCACGGCTCTCAGGGTTATGGACAGGCGTTCACGGACTCGATCAGCGGCGACTGGGGTGGCAAGCCGCTCGTCGATCTGCAGAAGGGGCTGGCCGCGGCCCTGCAGAAATACACCTGGATGGACGGCGAGCACGCCTGCGCGCTAGGTGCTTCCTACGGCGGCTTCATGATGAACTGGATCCAGGGCAACTGGTCCGACCGGTTCAAGTGCATCGTCAATCACGACGGGGTGTTCGATCAGAGGATGATGTACTACTCCACCGAAGAGCTCTGGTTCATGGAGTGGGAGAATCGCGGCACCCAGTACGAGAACCCCAAGGGCTACGAGCAATCCAACCCGGTCGACTTCGTGAGCCAGTGGAAGACGCCCATGCTCGTGTTCCACGGGGAGCAGGACTTCCGCATTCCCTACAGTCAGGGCATTGCTGCCTTCACGGCGTTACAACGCAAAGGCATCGAGAGTCGGTTGGTGATTTTCCCGGACGAGAACCACTGGGTCTTGAAGCCGGCCAACAGCGTGCTCTGGTATCACACGGTGCTCGGCTGGCTGGACGAGCACCTGAAGCACTGAGGGTATTGCCTGCGGCGCCCTATTTGCGGCCGCCGGGCTTGCGCGAGGACGCGCCGCCGTTGTACGGGTCGTAACCGCCCCCGGTATCGCGATCCGACTCGAGCCGCAGCTCCTCATCCTTCTTGTCCTCGACCTTGAGCTCCGGAAGCTCCAGTTTGCGCAGCAGGCGCGAGGTGCTTTCGATCGCGATGCGGCCGGTCTCCTTCAACCAGTCCCATACCGCGTTGCCTCGGTCATCGTGAACGATCCGACCGCGCGGGTCCTCGGGCGCACCGGTGCCCGGGCTCCGCTCGCGCCCCGTTGCGGGCTGCCCCGTTGGCCGTTTGTCTTTGAGATCGCCCATTGGACACACTCTAACGTGCCGACCGCGGGCCGCAAACGATTCGACCCGACACTTGCCGGATTCTGTGTCAGCGATCACAGATTGTGCGTAGTTGTACGTAGCCGCCGCTACTGCTTTCTGAACCTGATGAACGGCTCGTCCGTACGGCCTTCGACGAGGTGTCCTGACATGTCTGTCGCGTTCTCGGCCAGGCTCAGCTCGGCGGCCTCCAGCTCCATGCGCGTGTCGATGCGCACAGTGCCGCCGGTCGAGCGGGACGTGGAGTGACAGGTCTTGGGATCGTTGGAGGCGATGAATTTCTCGCCCGACTTCTTCCAGGTGAGATTGCAGCCTCTCACCGGCGTGACGTCCTGATTCATCATGCTCTTGAGCATGTCCGGATCTTGCTGCGCGCCGCGCCAGCGCAGCGGTTCCTTCAGCGTCCAGACGGACTGCACGATCCCCTTCTTGTCCTCGACCCCGAACGTCCAGATCCTCTGGACCATCACGCGTCGCGGGTCATCCGCGGCGGTTTCCTGCACATACAACACGTGCTCGCCGACCAAGGGATCGTCCACGGGGACCACGGTAAGCGCGAGCGGGTCGTGCGCGGGATGTATTCCACGCTGAGTGTCCGACTGCACCTGTCCGGTATTGTCGTAGTGACCGACGAGCATGACGAGCAGCTCCGTCATCTCGGCCTCACTCTTTTTCTGCTGGTCGGCGCACGCACTGCACAGCACGGCCATGGTGAGCCAGCCCAGCACGAGAGAGCCGCGCTGAACCCGATCAACCATAGAAGTTTCGCCACTCCGCGCGATATGAGAGGCCCAGCCCAATGATTTTCTCCAGCAGCTCATCGTAGGAAATACTCGCGGCGCGAGCCGATTCGGCCAGGTCTTCTGCCGCTTCGAGGTTGGGATTGGCATTTGCCTCCAGAACATACACCGTCCCGTCCGCCTTCACGCGGAAATCCATCCGCGCGTACCCGGACAGACCGAGCGCGCGATAGATTCGCCGCGACATCTTATCGAGACTGGCCAGCACCGGCGCGGGCAGATCTTCCGCCGCGCGCGTGGTGATTCCGTATTTCTCCTGGTAGCGCTTGTCCCACTTCACCTTGCGAGTGGCAATCGAGGCCAGCGAGCCGGGCATGGAGCCGAACACCATCTCCCACACCGGCAGTCGAGTCAGCCGCTCGTTGCCCAGCACGCCGACGTACAGCTCACGGCCGTCGATGAACTCCTCGACGAGCGCATCCGACCCCACCTGCTCGTGCACGAACGCGATGCGCTCCTTGAGCTTCGCAACGTCCTCCACGACCGAGGCCTGCGCGATGCCGAGCGAGGCATCCTCGACCGTCGACTTGACGAACAGCGGAAACTTCAGCCGCCGCGGCACCTGGATCCGCTGGCCACGGCGGAAGACGGTGAACAGCGGAGTCGGAATGCGGTGGTAGGCAAGCAGCTGTTTCGAGAGAGACTTGTCGCGCGACAACAGCAGCCCGCGCGGATTGCAGCCTGTGTATTGCTGGCGTAGCAGCTCGAGAAAGGCCACGACGTGCTGATCGTACGTGACGATGCCGTCGAATTCCTCCAGGAGGTTGAAAACGATCTCGGGCTTCCAGTCGGCGACCGCGCTGCGCAGCTCCGTGAGACTGTCCAGCACGCCGACGCAGTGCACATCGTGACCGATCTTGCGCAACGTGGTCGTCACGTCATATTCGGTTCGCCATTCTTCTATTTCTTTCTCAGTCCGTCCTTCGAGGGTTTCCGGCGGCACCAGGCTCGCGTGCACTACGACGAGCGTGCGCAGTTTTTTCATAAGGGAAGCTGTGGAGTCTCGCCTTGCGCGTAGAAACGCGTGATTCGTTCCAACATCGAGCGTGAATGGCGCACTGCCTCACGCTTGTTAGTGCGGACGTAGAGCTTCAATGCCTCGCTCCGTTCGATGAGCATGCGGAGGATCTGCTGAACGGTGTAGCGTTCAGCGCTCAACTTCCGCGCCACGCTCGTGACCAGAGTAACCCTGTGAGCCCGCAGTAGAGTTGCCGCACGTGTCGCCCGCGGGCGCGGGCTTTCCACGGTGAATACCTTTTTCAGCAACTGATCGGAAACACCCCGACGCGTCGAGCGATTGTGCGCGAGCTTGCGGCGGTAGTGCTCCGCCAATGTTCGCGTGTTGAGGTCGATAGGCTCGATGCGAGTTCGGTTGCGGACCGGTGCCCGGGTTCCGCGCACTCCCGCTACCAACTCATCCACAGCGTTGAGCTTCTCGAAGGCCGGCCATCCGGCATAGCGAGTACGCCAGCCCGATCTCGGCATCAGCCAGACGGCGAATGTCTCCGCGAAATCCTCAGTCGGGTGCGCCTGTGCGTACCACTCGCCGAGATGCTGCACGTACCGGCGGCTTCCAGGTCTTGCACGGTAGCGATTCGGGTAAGTCATCGATGCCAGTCCGAAGACTTCCCGCCACCGTCGTCGCCTGCGTAACCGATAGGCATTGTCCAACGCATGACCTGCTTCATGGCGCAGGATGCGCATCAGCCAGCGGCTATTTCCCCCTTCGGCGCCACGCATGATGCGGCGCTCGAGTCTCTCGAGTCGCGGATGTGCGAGAAAGAAGGGAACCGCGATGCCCGGTACGCCATCTGGGGAGAACCACTCCTCCGAGAGCCAGACGTGCGGACGGAAATCGAGGCCGCGGCTCTCGAGCTCGCCGTACAGCCGTGAAACGTAGCGTCGGAGCGAGGAACGCTCGATGGCGAGCTTCAGATCGCAGAATCGAAGCGACAGTAGCTGCTGGTCGGACAGGCGCGTCCAGTCCGCTGCCTTGCGGCGCCGGCTGCCACGGGTGCGAGCGTGTTCCGACGACATCGAAGTCCCGGTCGAGATGGAAAGGATGAACGCGAGGGTAGCCTCGCGAATATGGCGGAGCTTACCGAACCAGTCCCCGGCTGTCTGCGGTTATCCGGCTCACGCACAACGGAGGCGCGAGGGGTGGTGCTTCACCGGTGACGATGCGGTTCGACCCGTCAGCCCCACATCATCGACCGACGCCGTCGTTTTTTTATGCGCCGAGCCCCAGGAGCGCGTGCGCCAGCAGCCGATCCGCAACGGTTTCGAGCATGTCCTTCTGCATCAGACTGTTGCGCCAGGCCGCAGGAATGGCGGCCAAGGTGTAGTGCGCCCCGGCAAGCTGTCCACAGACAGCGCCGACCACATCCGAATTGCCGCCGAGATTGACGGCGCGGAGCACGGCGTCCCGGAAATTGGTCGTCGTGCTGAACGCCCACAGTGCGGCCGCGAGTACGTCCGAGGCCGACGTCGGCGCCTCCGGGGAGAGCGATTCGGTCGGCGGAAGCCCGGACAGGATGGCGGGCTTCGACTGCCCCGACAGTGCTCTGTGCATCAAAATAGCGAAGGCGCGGCAGGCCTCCAGCACGGACGGCGCCTGGCACGTGGGGCGCGCCGACTCCATGGCCTGCCGTGAGGCTTCCTCGGCCGAGGTCAGGAAGTACATTGCGGTCACACCCACACGGGACAGCGGCTCCGGATCGAGCTGGTTGGGGTCGTGCGATCCGGAGAACGCCTGGCGTCGCCACCCCGCGAGCGCCAGCGCTCGGGCCGTGCTGGCGGTGATGCCCAGGCACTGCCCCGTCGCCGAGAGATATCCGTCCTTTTGCCATCGGCGGTAGCGCTCGACCTGGTCGCGGGCATCGAAACCGCCGCATTCGAGCAGACTGTCCGCGAGGCACAACGCCATCGCGGTGTCGTCGCTCCACCCGCCTCGAGGCAAATCGAATGGGCCGCCCCCCAGCAGATCCCCCACCGGGGTGAAGGTCCCCGGCCGCCGGTACTGCGTGGCAGCCGCCAGCGCATCGCCCACAGCGAGCCCGAGTAGCCCTCCCAGAAAACGGCTCCGGACGCCCCGAGCGGCGGACAACGTCGTATCGTCCAGTAGTGGATCGGCCTCAGGGGCATCCTCGGCGGCGGCCTCGGCGGGGACCTCCGCGTTCCAGTTTCGGACATAGCTGCTCTGTGCATGCGTCTCCGGGACCCAATCCCAGCTCTTGGAGCGCTGCGACTGCTGCCAGACCTTGTTGAGCTCCTCGAGCGCGGCGTCGCCGGAGAGTCCGCGTTCGACGAGCACGCAGCCAATGACGGTACCCGTTCGGCCAATGCCGGCGCGGCAATGCACGTACACCTTGCGCTTCGAGCGCAGCGCATCGTGCACGCAATCGAGAATCTCACGCATGTGAGTGCGAGCCTCAGGCAGGCCATGATCCTTGATCGGCTTACGCAGATACTCGACGCCCAAGGGCAGTTCGGCGTCGTAGGCAGCCGCCTCGCCGGGGAACGTCAGATCGACAAAGCACTCGATGCCGGCCGCGAGCAATCTCTTCACGCGCTCGCGAGTCTCGGCCGGGGAGCCGCCATTGGGGTGCTCGCCGGCCAGGAGCTCCCCGGGCAGCGCCCAGTAGCAGTTGGGAAGAGGCGGCCCGAGTGCGGCCTCGGGAGCTGCCGAAGGTTCGCGCGTCAAACAGGCACCGCCTCGAGCAGTTCGTCTTCCTCTTGCTCGCTCATGAGCTGAACGCGGCGCGTGTCGAGGCCCTTGAAATCGAACTGCCGCGGATCGGCCAGCGTGGCCGGCTCGACGTTACGCAATGCAGAGAAGATCGTCTCCGTGCGTCCCGGAAACTCTCGCTCCCACGCGGAGAGCATGTTCTTGACGGCAACCCGCTGCATGTTCTCCTGCGAGCCGCACAGGTTGCACGGAATCAGAGGAAAGCTCCGCCCGCGCGCGTATCGCTCGATCTCGCGCTCTGCCACGTAGGCCAGCGGACGGATCACGATGTGCCGACCGTCCTCGGACAGCAGTTTGGGCGCCATCGCCTTCAGCCGGCCGGCAAAGAACAGATTCAGAAAGAGTGTCTCGACGATATCGTCTCGGTGATGCCCGAGGGCGATCTTCGTGATTCCGTTCTCCGACGCGAAGCGATACAGGGCACCGCGCCGAAGCCTCGAGCACAAGCCGCACATCGTGCGACCCTCAGGGATCACGCGCTTCACCACGCTGTAGGTATTCTGTTCGATGATCCGATACGGGACCCCGAGCTTCTCGAGGTACTGCGGAAGCACGTGCTCCGGGAAATCGGGCTGCTTCTGATCGAGATTGACGGCGATCAACTCGAACGACACAGGCGCGCTGCGTTTCAACGACAGCAGGATATCCAGCAGGGTGTAGGAGTCCTTGCCGCCGGACAGGCACACCATCACGCGATCGCCCTCGGCGATCATCGCGTAGTCCTGGATCGCCTTGCCAACGTCGCTGCGCAGCTTGGCCTGCAGGCGCTGGAACGTCCGTGAGTGTTTGACCTCCTCCGTCACGCGCTCAGCCTACGCGGCCTCACTGCTGGCTACATTCTCGAGGTACTTGGACTCGACGTAACGGATGTAGGAGGTCGCGGAGAGCGGCTTGCCAGTGGCGCTCTTCAGCAACTCCTGGATCGGCACCTTGGCTCCCAGTCCATGCACGTGGGTGCGCAGCCAGCCCAGCAGGCCGGAGAACTCGCCCACGGCCAACTGCTCATCGAGTGCGGGGACCTCGGCGCGCAGGCTCTCGAAGAGCTGCGCGGAGATGACGGCCCCCAGCGCATAGGAGGGGAAGTAGCCGAATGAACCTACGGCCCAGTGAATGTCCTGCAGGCAGCCCTCGACAGGGCTGGCCGGCCGGATTCCCAGACGTTGCTCCATTCCTGCGTCCCAGGCCGCCGGCAGATCGCGCACCGCGAGCTCGCCGTTCAGCAGCTGCTTCTCCAGCTCGTAACGCAGCATGATGTGCAGGGGATAGGTGAGCTCATCGGCGTCCACCCGGATGAGGCCGCGCTTCACGCGGTTCAGGTGGGCGTAGACGTTGTCCTGTTCCCACTCCGGTCCGCTCACACCGAAATGTTTCGCCAGCAGCGGCTGCACGTAACGGACGAACGGGCGGCTGCGGCAGATGATCATCTCCATCAGCAGCGACTGGCTCTCCTCGAGCGCCATGCCCCGGTCCCGCCCGACGGGCTGATCCCGCCAGTCCTGCGGCAATCCAAGGTCGTACATGGCGTGACCGGTCTCGTGCATCGCACCGAGCAAGCCGGACCAGACGTCGTTGACGTCCAGGCGCGTGGTCACACGGATGTCGCCTGGCACGCCCTCGGTGAAGGGATGCTCGCTCTCGTCGAGCCGTCCGCGGTCGAACGGAAAGCCAACCGTTTTCATGACCTCGACGATCAGAGCGCGCTGCTTGGCGTGCGGAAACTTTCCCGTGAGCGCGGGCAAGGGACTGCGATCCTGCAGCGCGATGGCCTCGCGGATCAGCGACGGTAGCCGGCGCGACAACGCCTTGAACATGGCGTCGATGTCCGCAGTGGCGATTCCCGGGCTGAACTCGTCGACCAACGCATCGTACGGGGCAAGGTTCAGGGCCTGCCCAAGGAGCGCGGCCTTGTCGCGCACGAGGTGGACGACCTCCTCCAAATGCGTGGCGAAGACATCGAACTTTCCCTGCGTACGGGCTTCGAGCCAGTGAGCTTCAGCGCGGGCGGCTGCTTTGGTGAGGCGCGAGATGAGAGAGACCGGCGTCGCAATGGCGTGGTCTCGCTGTCGGCGCATTTCGCGCAAGTTCGCGATCTGCCAGTCCTGCAGGCCCTGGATGTTGGCCTGTGCCCGGTCCAGCAACCGGGTGATCTTGGGGGCAGTGAGCAGCGCGTGGTACTCGGTCTCGAGCGCGGCGAGCTGCTCGCCGCGCACATCGGCGCTGCCGCGGGGCATCATGACTGCGGCGTCCCAGCGCAGGAGCGAGAGCGCTCCTCGGAAGGCGTGCAGGCGTCGAAACTCCTGCTCGAGTTGCTTGTAGGGTGAGGCTGACATGTTGTTTCTTTAGGTCCGGTGAGGCCGCACCTCCGCTCGCCAAACAACGGCGAAGACTCAAAGGGGGGTGCGACTGAATGGGGGTAGTTTACCAGCGGGCCACGGCTCAGCCCCCGCCAGCGGGTCCGACCCCCTTAAAAAACAATAGCTTAGGTGCCAAGTCCCCGATTGACACGTCCCTGGCCGGCCGGCGCGGGAACGTGACATAAGGCGGTCCAGGCCAGCATGGCCCGCTTGCGATCGGCGCCCCAGTGATAGCCCCCGAGCGCTCCATCGCGACGCAGAACCTGATGGCATGGGATCAGCCACCCGACCGGATTGGCCCCCACGGCGTTGCCGACGGCGCGTGAGGCAGTAGGGCTTCCAATCGCGGCTGCAATGTCCGCGTAGGTGGTTGCGCCTCGCGAACCCAGATCGATCAGGGCCTGCCAAACCTTGAGCTGGAAGTTCGTTCCGGCGACGGCGACTGAAAGCCGCGCGCCGCGGCTCCCCCAAATGCGCTCGGCAGTTCTCCCCGCCTGCGCGTCATCCTGCCGCAACACGGCGGCCGGCCAGCGCTCCTTCAGCGCCCGCAGAGCCGCGGACTCCTTGCCGTGCTCTACGAACGAGAGGTGACAAACCCCTCGGTCGGTGACTGCGATGAGAGCACGCCCGAACGGAGTGTCGCTGGACCCGTAGCGAATGAGCACGCCACGTCCCTGCAGCTTCAGCTCTCCGGGTGTCATGGCCTCCAAACTGACAACCAGGTCGTGCAACCTCCCCGGTCCGGAAAGGCCCACGCAAAAGGCGGCCTCGAGCACGGAGGGGCGCTCCGCCAGCACCGCTTTCGCAGCATTACCCGTGACGAACGCGAGGTACTGCTTGGGCGTCAACCCTGCCCAGCGGCGAAACAGCCGGTTGAAATGAAACTCCGACAGCCCGGCATCCGTTGCGATCTGAGCCAGCCGCGGCTGGTCCCGGTAATGGGCATCGATATAGCGAATCGAGCGGGCAATCCGGGAGAAGTCGCGGCTGTCCAGGAAGGGATCGGTGGCGGCGTTCATGGGAACTCATCATAGGGAATCCGGCCGCGCCGGCGACCCGATTCTTGCGCCCTGTGTCGCGGCGCCGACCTCCGCGGCTGGGTACAATTCCACGTCGGCCGCGAAAGCCACGCCTTTCGCGGCCGGAAACGGAGCCAATGTCCGCAAAACGCTGGCCCATTTGGGCCGAAGGCGACTTTTGCCGATCAACTAAGGCACCCAGTGTCGCCATTGCGGCCAGGTGGCGACGGCGATTCCGGTGCCCACCGACACGATCAGCAGCAAAGTGAGTGTCAGCGAGATGAGGACACGACGCATCTGAGCCGCCCGAGCTTGGCCTCCCGCGTGGACGTCCCACGCATTGAGCAACAATGATAAACCCGTAGCCCGTTCATGAAACTGACAGTCTGCCTGCTCGCCTCGGAGGCGGCCCCGCTCTCGAAGACCGGTGGCCTCGCCGATGTCTCGGCCGCGCTCACGAAATATCTGCATACGGCCGGTCACGACGTCCGCCTCTTCACGCCCCTGTATTCCTCAGTCGATCGCACGCGCGTGTCGCTGACGCCGCTGCCGGGACTGCATGATCTCCAGCTCGAGCTTGGCACCCACCGCTACCGCTTCTCCGTCCTCACAGGACGCCTGCCGCGCTCGAGCGCTCCGGTGTATCTGGTGGACTGCCCCGAGCTGTACTCGCGCTCGAGCCTGTACACGATGGAACCGGACGAGCACCTGCGTTTCCTGGCGTTCACCCGAGCTGTGTTCACTGCCTGTCAGCACATGAGATGGTCGCCGCAGATCCTGCACTGCAACGACTGGCACACAGCGTTCGCTCCGCTGCTTCTCAAGGCGTCCTACGACTGGGACCGGCTGTTCAGGGATACGCGTTCGGTACTGACGATTCACAACGTCGGCTATCAGGGACCTTTCAAGGCAACGGCGGTCGGAGATTTGAATCTCGGGGCCAAGAGCTATCTGCTGCACCAGGACGATCTGCGCGCCGGCACGATCAACCCTCTCAAGCACGGCATCATGTACGCGGATGCAATCACGACCGTGAGCCCGACCCATGCGAAGGAGATCTGCACCGATCAGTACGGCATGGGAATGCAATACGCGTTGCGCGCGCGCGGCGACGCACTGACCGGCATCCTGAACGGCGTCGACTACGAGGAGTGGGATCCGCGGCACGATCGCTTTTTGCCGCAGCACTACGACGCTCGGCGGCTGGACGTGAAAGCGGAGTTCAAGCGCACGTTCCTCTCGAGGCTGTCGATGAGCGCCGATGCGTCTGTGCCGCTGGCGGGAATCGTCAGCCGGCTGGCTGCTCAGAAGGGCATCGACCTGATGTTCGAGTCGCTTCCGGAAGTGCTGCGCTGGCGCGACCTCAGCTTCGTCGCTCTGGGCGCGGGCGATCCGCAATACGAGCGCTTCTTCACCGAGCTGCAGGCGGAGTTCCCGGGCCGGGTCGTCTTCCGGCGCGGCTACGACGAGGAGTTCGCGCACTGGATCGAAGCGGCCAGCGACCTGTTCCTGATGCCCTCACTCTACGAGCCGTGCGGCCTGAATCAGATGTACAGCCTGCGATACGGCACCGTCCCCATCGTTCGCAGGACCGGCGGCCTCGCCGACTCCGTCGAGCAGTACGACCCGCACACCCGCTCGGGCACGGGCGTCGTGTTCGACGACTTCGATTCCGAGGGCCTCGAGTGGGCACTCAATGCCGCCTTGGATCTGTACGCCGAGCCCTTGCAGTGGCAACAGATGGTCCGCAACGGCATGAGCCGCGATTTCTCCTGGCAGCGCCAGGGCGGCCTGTACGTCGAGCTGTACGAGAAGCTGTTGGCTACTGCAGCTTGAACGTTCCGCGCTGCTCGAAGGGCACGGTGCGCAGCAACCCTTCCGACAGCGAGACCTTGCCGGAGATCTTGTATTCGATTCGCGAGGTGTCGCCGCGACCGAGCAGCTTGAACAGCGTGCCGGCCATGTTGGCGGTGACGTTCATGTCGAATTCCGCCTCGCCATTCGCGGGCACGACGAAGCTCGCGCCCGAGACGCCGTTCGCGAACGATTGTCCGGAGACCTCGATCGTGTAGGAGAGGCCCTTGATGGGCAACGTGCGGTCGTTCGGATTCTGCACTCGCATGCGCACTTTCAGTCGCTGCTCCCACAGGTCGCTCTTGAGCAGCTCCACGTTCACGATCGCAAGCGTGGGCGCCTGCAACTTCGGCACGAACAGTGCGCATCCGCCCAGCATCGCGACAAGCGTCGCGGCCGGCAGGAACGACATGGAAAGGCTGAGCTTGCGCATGGGCCCATCGTAACAAACCGCGATCGGGTTGCCGCCGATCCGGTCGCAGCTTTCGCTTGCGACTCCAGCGCTTTGACGCGGCGGATGTCGCCCCTTAGCTACGCCCGTACATGCGGTTGAGCATCGCGTAACGCCGGGCAAGCTCGGGCGTCAGCCCGCCTGCGGGCATCCTCCAGCTCCAGTTACCCGTCGCCGTACCTGGAGTATTGAGGCGCGCCTCCGATCCGAGCCCCAGGATGTCCTGCACCGGAAGGATGGCAAGCCGCCCTACCGACCCGAGCGTTTCGCGAATCAACGCGTCAGGCATGCTGCCTGGCGTGTAACGCAGGAACAGCTCGACCCAGCGGCGCACGAGCCCCTCGAGGCTCGAGAACCATCCGAGGCTCGTGTCATTGTCGTGAGTGCCCGTGTACACGACGCTGTCGCGCTCGTGCATGTGCGGCAAGTGCGGGTTGTCGCCCTCGCCGCTGAACGCAAACTGCAGCACGCGCATGCCGGGAAGATGGAAATGTCGGCGCAGCGCCTCGACGTCTTCCGTAATGACACCGAGATCCTCGGCTACCAATGGCAGCTCGCCGAGCTCATCCTGCAACATTCTCAGCAGATCGTTTCCCGGCGTGTGCCGCCACTCACCCCCGCGGGCATCCGGCGCCGACGCGGGCACAGCCCAATGCGCAGCGAGCGCTCTGAAGTGGTCGAGACGCAGCAAGTCGAAGCGCTCGAGCTGCTGACGAACGCGCCAGCGCCACAGATGAAATCCGTCTCGCAGCATCGCGTCCCAGTCATACAGCGGATTGCCCCACAGCTGCCCGGTCTCCGAGAAGTAATCGGGAGGGACGCCGGCCACCGCTCGCGGCCTCCCGTCCGGCTCGAGCTGGAACTGATTGCGATGGGCCCATGTTTCTGCGGAGTCGGGAGCGACGTAGAACGGCAGATCGCCGAACAGGCGAACGCCGCGATGATGGGCGTGGTCACGTAGCCGCCGCCATTGCACCGCAAAGGCAAACTGCTCGCGCTTCGCCTGCCACAAAGGCTCCTGCAGCTCTCCGGTCGCAGCCTCCAGGGCCCGGGCGTCGCGATCGCGCAGCTCGGCCGGCCACGTCCACCAGGGCGCGCCGCCGTGCCGTTGGCTGAGCGCCTGATACAAAGCATAGTCGGGCAACCAGTGTTGCGAGTTGTGCAGGAAAGAGTCGAACTCACCGCCGCTGCATTCGGGCCACTCTTGGGGATCCAGCAAAGCGGGATTGCCAGCGAAGTCCGAGCGCACCC
>Ga0070681_10002695_pt1 | contig 16333 bp, 13 predicted proteins | sample KBSC83BmetaG_FD_65650 | JGI IMG/M metagenome (GOLD analysis project Ga0070681, IMG submission 65650) | Corn rhizosphere microbial communities from Kellogg Biological Station, Michigan, USA - KBS C8-3B metaG | ecosystem: Host-associated > Plants > Roots > Rhizosphere | place: USA: Michigan...
CCAGAGCTCGCCGCGGGGGCCAACTGCGATCGCGGTTTGTGGAAAGTCGCTCTTTGAGAGATTGCGGAGAATGGGAAGCACGCTCATCGCCGGATCAAGTTTGGGTCCGCCCGGTTTCTCCTGCTTTACCGGATAGACCTGTCCGTGGAGGAACGATCCATCCGGCGCCAGGTGGGCCTCCAGAATAAGCGAGATGCCGTTCTCGGCACTCAGATTGAAAGGTCCGTAGGTTGCGAAATTGCCGAGCGAGTAAGCGACCAGCTTACCGTGGTAGATTTCCATTGCGCGAACCACATGCGGGCCACTGCCGATCACGAGCTGCGCGCCGGCATCGACGGCGGCGTGAGTAAAACGCCGCAGATCGCCGCGATCTTCACCGAGAAAGGTTTCATCGCCGGGAAGTACATGCTGCCTGGCGGCGCCCTCCCCGCCCCCATGGAACGTCACGATCAGAATGTCGCAGTCGCTCCTTGCCTGCCGTATGGTTTCCACTGAGTTCTCGAGGTCAAGCAGGTTGTAGGCCCCGGGATAAGTCGCAAAGGCCAGTACGCTGATCCTTGTCCCTTTTACGGTAAGGTGCGCGATGTCTCCCAGCTCACCGGTGTGCGCGATTCCCTGCGCTTCCAGCGTTTGCCGGGAGCTCGCGCGGCCTTCCAGCCCAAAGTCCATGGCGTGATTGTTCGCCAGCCCCATTACCGTGAACCCAGCAGCTTTCAGGTGCGCACCGTAGCGGGGGGGCACGCGGAAGGCAAAACACCGTCCCAGAGGCTTCCCTTTGCACTTCAGCGACTCGCCGCCTTCCGTTAGCGGGCCTTCAAGATTTCCAAAAACGATGTCACCGCGACGCAGCAGCGGCGTGACTTCGCTCAACAAATCTAAGCCGTCGTTCGGAGGCAGCGAGCTTCCGTCCCCATCCGGAAACGTTGTTCCCAGCATCACGTCGCCAACTGCCGTGATGACAATCTCCCGATCATTCAACGGCGGCAGCGCAAAGCTGGTTCCGGAGAGCGCCCTTGGCATGGGCGTCGGAGTGGCCGAGGGGGTTGGCGACGGAGATTGATATCCCTGCTCAGTTTCGGGCGCATGTGGCGCAGGAGTGGGACTTGCTGTCGGAGCGGGTTGTTGAGATTGCCCACCGCTCGGCGGGTGCGAGGGTTGTGTCGCATGCGTGGATGCCGAGGGCTGCGAAGCAGGCTGCTGCGCAAAAACCGCGCAGCCAACCGACAACATCACCCACATCATGACCTGGCAACGGACACGTACGCTGGCTGGGAGGCTGTTCAATCCCGGCGATATTGGAAGTTTTGACAATTCTGGCAATGGCTCCGGTTCGCCTTAATCTTTGGAAAATCCCTGCAGCTCTCCTCCGACTACCATTTCAGCACAGCGGTTCCACGCGAACCAGTAGGCGATTTCCCTATAGTCAGCCACATCAAAAACAGCCAGATCGGCGTCCTTGCCCGGCTCGATGCTTCCCTTCTGTGTCTGAACACGCAGCGCACACGCCGCGTTGATCGTAGAAGCCGCAATCGCCTCCGCAGGAGTCATGTTCATATGCGTGCAGGCCAGGGAGATCACAATAGGCATGCTGACGGTCGGCGACGTGCCGGGATTGTAATCTGTCGCCAGAGCCACAGCGATGCCGGCTTCGATCAGTCGGCGAGCGTCCGGAAACTCCTTGTGACCAAGGAAGTAGTTGGCTCCGGGTAACAGCACCGCCACTGTGTCGCTCGACGCGAGCGATCTGAGATCACCATCGGCGACACAATCCATATGGTCCAGCGAAGCGGCCTGGTGTGCCAGCAACCCACTCAATCGTGATGGCGTGAACTGGCAAACATGGGCGCGGGTATCCAGACCGTGCTGCCGGGCTGCCGTGAATATGCGTTCCGCTTGCTCCACCGTGAACGCACCACGTTCGCAAAAAACATCAACGTACTCCGCCAGCTTACGCTTCGCTACCAGGGGAATGATCTCTTCACAAATCAGCCGGACATAATCGTCCGGCCGGTCTTTGTACTCTTGTGGGACCACGTGAGCAGCCAGCAGCGTCGGCTTCACGGTACTCGGCCAGTACTTCGCGGCCTCACGAATCGCCTCCAGAGATTTGACCTCGGCTTCCAGGCTCAATCCGTACCCGGATTTAGCCTCCACGGTCGTCGTTCCGTGGCGGAGCATCGCCCGGAAGGCGAAGGACACTTTGTCCGCCAGCATATTCCGGCTTGCTTCTCGCACTCCAGCCTGGCTCGACCTGATACCCCCGCCCGCCTCGGCAATCTCTTCGTAACTCGCACCGGCAATGCGCTTTTCGAAGTCAATCAGCCGCGGCTTGGCAAACACCGGATGCGTGTGGCAATCGATCAGTCCGGGAAGCACAACTTTGCCCTGACAATCGAATTCGTGGACCTTCTTTCGCTGCTTCCTGAACCACTCATTGCGCAGGATCTCGCGCTGTGGTGCGACGGCGATGATCTTCCCACCTCCGCACAGGACAGCAGCGCCTTCCAGCAACCGAATTTCGTTTCAGGCATTGCCGCGGCGCGGAGCAGAATCTCCGCGTAAGGTGAGAAGCTGCCCAATGTTCGCCAGCAGCAAGTAAGGAGCTTTCTTTTCGAAACCACGGCGATGTTGCCGATCACCCGGTCTCGCTATCACCCGGTCACCCGATCCATGGGTATCTTCACGCCCTTCTTGGCCGCGAACTCCTCTGCCTCCTGATAACCGGCATCCACGTGGCGCGCCACTCCAATTCCTGGATCATTGGTCAGCACGCGCTCGATGCGCTTCGCCATGCCATCAGTTCCATCCGCGACCGTTACTTGGCCCGCATGAAGTGAATATCCAATGCCCACGCCGCCGCCGTTGTGGATGGAAACCCAGCTTGCTCCGCTGGCGGCGTTCAACAAAGCATTTAGCAGGGGCCAGTCGGCAACCGCATCGGACCCGTCTTTCATGCCTTCGGTCTCACGGTACGGCGAAGCCACCGAGCCGCAGTCCAGGTGATCGCGACCGATCACAATCGGCGCCTTCAGCTTGCCTTTCTTGACCAGATCGTTCATCGCCAGCCCGAACTGTGCACGCTCGCCGTAGCCAAGCCAGCAAATCCGCGCGGGCAGTCCCTGGAATTTGATTCGCTTGCGTGCCAGATTGATCCAGCGATCGAGAATGCGGTTCTCGGGGAACATTTCCAGCACCAGGTCGTCGGTTACCGCAATATCCGCGGGATCACCCGATAGAGCCACCCAACGGAACGGCCCGCGCCCCTCGCAGAACAGCGGCCGGATATAGGCCGGTACGAAGCCGGGGAAATCGTAGGCATTCTTCACGCCGCGCTGGAAGGCGAATGTGCGGATGTTGTTCCCGTAATCGAAGGTCACGCTGCCCATCTTTTGCAGACGCAGCATACCTTCCACATGGCGAGCCATGGCGTCGAGCGATTTCTCGAGATATACCGTGGGGTCGCGCTGGCGAAGTTCGGTCGCCTGCTCCAGCGTCATGCCATTCGGCACATATCCGTTCACGGGATCGTGCGCCGAGGTCTGATCCGTGAGGATATCGGGGAGCACACCCCGCTCCGCGAGTTCGGGAATCACGTCGGCACAATTTCCGATCAGCCCAACCGAAATCGCCTCTTTCTTGCGAATAGAATTCTTCAGAATACGCAGTGCTTCGTCGAGCGTATTCACCATGAAGTCGCAGTAGCCCGTCTTCAGCCTCTTCTTGATGCGCTCCGCATCTACATCAATCCCAAGGAAGCATGCACCAGCCATCGTTGCCGCCAGCGGCTGAGCGCCACCCATGCCGCCCATCCCGCCGCTTACAATCAGCTTTCCTGCAAGGTTGCCGCCCATGTGCTTTTCCGCTGCGGCAGCAAACGTCTCAAATGTGCCCTGGATGATCCCTTGCGATCCTATGTAAATCCAGGACCCGGCGGTCATCTGCCCGTACATCATGAGTCCGGCTCGCTCCAGCTCGTTGAATCTCTCCCAGTTTGACCAATGCCCTACGAGATTGGAATTGGCGATCAGAACTCGTGGAGCGTATTCATGCGTACGGAAGATCCCCACAGGCTTTCCTGACTGGACCAGCAATGTCTCGTCATCGTCCAGTGACTTGAGCGAGCTCAGGATTGCCTCCAGAGACTGCTGGTTACGCGCCGCTTTGCCGGTACCCCCATAGACCACCAGGTCGCGCGGGCGCTCGCCCACCTCCTCGTCGAGGTTATTCATGAGCATGCGCATCGCCGCTTCCTGTGGCCAGCCTTTGCAGGAGATCTCGTTACCGCGAGGAGCTTTCAAGGGAGGGACGTGAGCAGCAAGAATTTCCGTCTCTACAGGCATGAGGGAATGGTAGCAGAACGGAGCCCGGGAGGGCTCTTGACGCTATTGGACTTCAGAATGGCTGGTTACCAACTGCTATACGCTGTACCTTCACTGCTGTTCAGGTTGGAGCCGCTGTGGACGTCGCTGATACCGGGCTGGGTCTGGTCGATCGCTTGAAGAGTATCTTCCTGCACTACCTGCCACGTGTTGTTCTGGTGGGTGAAAGGATCGGTCGGGATTACCCGAATGTAGCCGGCGGAGACAAGATCGTCCAACGCCTGCGGAGCTTTGCTCTTGTCCTGGGTGTACTGATCAATCGCATCGCGCATGGTACGCAGGTCTTGCTTCAGGGCCGCTTCATGAGCGTGGATTACATGCAGACGATATTGTGGGATCGCTACACCAGCCAGGATACCGATGATGGCAATCACAATGATGAGTTCGATAAGCGTGAAGCCACGCATACTGCGCCGTGACCGTAAAAGCTCGCGTTTCATAAGCGCTACCAATCCTTATACTTCGTACCGTTCAGCGCAGTCTGGTCAGACTTGCTGTAAACATCGAACACATTCTGCCCACCCCAGGAATCAGAGGTGGGATCGTCCTGCATGGACCGCAATCCCCAGTCCTGCTTGCCGGTCATGGGATCCACCGGGATACGGCGAAGGAAACGAAGCTTTTTGCCTCCCGCCACCTCAACTCCATTGACCAGAGTGTCAAGGTCCGGCGGATACCCTTCCGTACCAAGCTTCTGCTGGAAGGCGTTCTTGTCCGCCGCGTCCTTGTAGCGATCAATGGCACTGCGCATTTCCCACAGATCGCGGCGAAGTTCCACTTCCCGGCCCCGCTTCACGCTCACGCGAACGATCGGCACAGCTGTGGCCATCAGGATGAGGAGGATCGTGATGACTACGATCATCTCCATCAGTGTGAATCCACGCCCGCGGCTACTGCCCGCGTTCAACTTGCGTTTTCGATACATCACTAAACTAGTTTACCGTCACCGCGGCCTGGGACCCGAGTACCTCAAGCGGCTGGTTCTGGCTGTTACGAGCGCCAGGAACAGTGATGGCAACATTGCCCGTCCCTTTGCTCTTGGCGGTGAACACCAGGCTGAACACCGTCCCTTCTCCGGTTACGCCGGAGCTGCCCGGCGGACGTTGTGCAGTAACCTGAAGTTTCCCGGCTGAAGGATCATCGCGATGCACCAGCGCCACGGGCTGCCCGTCACGCGCCAGGAAGTCGCCGTTGGAGACATTCACGAACTGCAGGATCCGTGGATCGTAGGTAATCTGGATCGGCACAGCGGCGATATCCTGACCATGCGCCATCATCACATTTACTGTGAAACTACTCCCCTGCTGCTGCGAGAACGATGCTGGATCAAGCTTGAGCATCGTAGTTCCCGGCGCGCCGACAGCTGCCGGTTTCGTTGCCGCTGCTCCGGTTGGAGCGGCAGTCGCCGGCTGCTGCTGAGCAGGAGCCTGTTGCACCGGCTGCTGGACAGGCGCTTGCTGAGGTGGCGCCTGCTGTACCGGAGGACGTGACTGCTGAGCCGCGGTCACAGCTGGACTGGTCTGCTGAGCCGCCTGCGCGGGCTGCGTGGCCTGAGCCGGGGCAGTGGCGACTACCGGCTGGACTCCTTGTTTGCCCGCGATGTGGAGATCGATTCCCTGGCCGGTGCCGACGTCAAAGGCGCGACGGTTCAGGTCATTGAGCTCCTGCCCACGAACGATATGCGGGATGAGCAGGAACACGATTTCGTTGGTGATCCGCTCTTTTCTCTCCTCGCTGAAGATGTAATGCAGAATCGGGATCTGACCCAGAATCGGCGTTCCACTGCGGGTGATAGTGTCCTGCTGCTCCATGATGCCGCCCAGCAGGTTGATCTCGCCGTCGTTCAGCCGAATCGTGTGCTCCACGCGACGGGTGCTGATGATTGGCTGCTGAATACCACCGATCACCACATTACCGTTTTGATTGGAGATTTCCATCACTGTCTTGAGCGTCACCTGGCCGTCAGGATGGACGCGCGGCGTAATTTCCAGGATCACGCCGACGTCGGTATAGGTAAACTGGGTGTTCACACCCACCGCACCGGTTGCGGTGCCGATACCCACCGGCGTACCGAATGAGCCGGTGGCGATCGGAATCTTATCGGCAATTTTCAGCTGCGCCTTTTCATTGTCCGTGGCTCGGACGCGCGGGCTCTGCAGGATTCGCGCATCGGTATCGTTGAACAGCGCCACTACCTTCACCGGATCAATGGTGACCGCGTAGTTGGTCGAGTTGAGGTGCTGAAGGTCATTGAAATTCAGTACATTCCCTGAGCTGGTTCCATTCGAACCGGTGCCTGTTCCGCCCGGCGTCGTATTCTGGAGAGCGATCGTGGCGTTCTGTGGCGGAGTAATGCCCAGGTCGTGCAGCTTATCGCGACGCACCTGCGCGACTACTACATCGACAATCACCTCAGGTTTCGACTTGTCGATGTCGTCGATCATCTTCTCCGCCAGCGCCAGCTGGTCCGGCGTTCCCTTGATCACGATCGCGCTCTGTGACGGAATCTGCTGGATACGCTGCACCTCCAGCACGGTACGAATTGCGTTGACGATATCCTGAAGGTCAGTGGGTCCGGAAACGTTGCCGAGATAGAACGTCTTGACCACGTTCTGCTCCAGTTCGCGGCGCTTGGCCTGCGTATCCTGGGCGACAAAAATCGTATTTGAAGTCACCGGGCGCCAGAAGGTGCGCGATTGCAGTGCCAGGATGTCGAGGGCTTCCTGCAGGCTCACTTTCTGCAAATGGATCGTGAGCCGACGAGATGTGTAATCCGGGTCAAAAAGAACGTTGATGCGACCGAGCTTGCCGATTGTCTCGTAAAGAACTTTGGAGTCATCGGTCATTTCCAGGGCATCGAGAGGAACATTGGGAAGGGTGGCCAGCTCAGCCGGTCCCGTGGCGTTCTCGAGACGCCTCTTGAGAGGATCCTCTTCTTCTTTCGCTTGCGGCTTAGCCGGAGCCTGCGCCTTCTGCATCATCTGCTGAGTGCGCCGAATTTCCTGGGCCGCAAGATCATTGCTGGGATCGATTTCCGCGGCCTGCTGGAACAAAGCAAGAGCTTCTTCCATCTTGCCCTGCTCACGAAGCTTCTGCCCGCGATGTACCTTGGATGCCGCCGCCAGAAACCGCAACCGCTCATACGGCACGCGGTACTTCATGTTGGCGGGCTCGATCCGATAAGCCTTCTGGTAAAACTCGTAGGCGGCTTCGTAGTCGCCGGCGCTCTCCGCTTTCTGCCCTTTACTAAGAAGCGACTTCGCCGAATCGGCCGCCGGCATAGTCGCCGTTAAAAGCAAAAAAAACGCCAATATTTGGGCAGTTCTCCTCATACGCTCCTGCTTGTTCCGAGACCGCTAACTCCTTCAATTTTAGGGGGTTGTCTCCGAAGGAATGAACCGTTTCGGGGTACCGGAATTAAACTATTACGAATCGCCAGATTATACACTGAGTTTCCCAATCCCCAGAACGACTTTAGTAACAGGGTTTTGCGCTGTGTTAGCATAAAAATTTTGCTGGAAGCAGCAGAAAGCTGCCATGGCCCGCCATACCACTCATCAGACTGAGCCCAACAAGCCCAAGAATCCCAGGCGCGATCCCATCGCCTCCGGGGAACGCGACGCTACCGTCAACCGGGCGGCCACCCACAACTATTTCCTTGAAGATCGCATGGAGGCCGGCATCGTTCTAAGCGGGTCTGAGGTGAAAAGCGTGCGCGCCGGGCGCGCCAACCTGAAAGACGCCTACGCACTGGTCAAAGATGGCGAATTATGGCTGCTCAACGCGCATATCGGTGCGTATGAGAACGCCGGTTACGCTCACCATGCGCCCCTGCGGACCCGGAAACTGCTCGTCCATGCAGACGAGCTCCGAAAACTGACGGCGAAAACACAGCAACGGGGATACACCCTGATCCCCACCCGTATGTACTTCAAAAACGGAAGGATCAAATGTGAAATCGCCCTGGCCAAGGGCAAACAATCCTGGGATAAGCGCGAAACCGAGCGGCGTCGCACTGCAGATCGAGAAGCCCGGGAGGCCGTCGCCCGAGCAAGAAAAAGTTGAACTCTACCTCATTTTTAGGCCTTAAGAGTTAAAAGTTTTAACAAATCAGGAGCAATCAAACGCCATTATGGAAACACGACTCCTCACTGCCAACCTGCCGGACGTAGAAACCGAATGCCTGGTTGTTTTCGCCCTTGACCACGGAGACAAGCAAAAGCCCGCCCCTAAGTTGGCGGTGAAAGATGCAGCCGCTGAAAAGGCCATTATTGATCTCGTTGCCGGTGGCGAGGTCACCGGAAAGCCCTTTGAGACTACCCTGCTGCATCGTCCACAGGGGCTCAAGGCAAAGCGCCTGCTCGTGGTGGGTTGTGGGAAGGCCAAAAGCTTTTCTCACGTGGAAGTTCGCAAGGCGGCCGGCTCGGCCCTGCGCTGCCTGAAACCCAAGATGATCAGGAGTTGTGCGATTGCCGTTCCGGAACTCGGGTCTGGCGGAGAGGACGCGGTTCGATCGTTGGTGGAAGGCTGCTATGTGGCTGATTTCGACCCGGACACCTACCGCACGGATCGAAAAGACCTCAGCATGAAGGAGGTCACAATTGTTGCTGCTGCAGGTTCAGATCAATCGGTGCTTCAGCGCTCACTCGATCAGGGCCGGATCATTGGCGAGTCCCAGAATTTCACCCGGGAGCTGGTCAACGAACCCAGCAACCGGCTTACGCCCACCATGCTTGCGGATCGCGCAAAAAATATGTGTGAGAGCGTTGGTCTCAAGTGCGAGATTTACGGTCCGGAAAAGATCAAGGAAATGAAGATGGGCGCCTTCTGGAGCGTGGCCCAGGGCTCCGACGAGGAGCCACGCCTGATCGTGATGCGCTATGAACCGCAGGGCGCACCCGAGAAGCCCGTACTTGGCCTGGTGGGAAAAGGGATTACCTTCGACACAGGCGGCATCTCGATCAAACCCGCCGATGGGATGGAAAAGATGAAGTATGACATGGCTGGTGGAGCAGCCATGATCGGCGCCATGCGTGCAATTGCCCAGCTCAAGCCGAAGGTGAGGGTGATTTCAATCGTCTGCGCCACAGAAAACATGCCCAGTGGCAAAGCGCAAAAACCCGGCGACGTTCAAATCGCAATGTCCGGCAAGGCGATCGAGATCATCAACACCGACGCCGAAGGACGCCTGGTACTGGCTGATGGCCTGCACTATGCCCGTACACTGGGCTGCACTCACCTGATTGATGCCGCGACTCTGACTGGCGCATGTGTGGTGGCACTGGGCCACGTGAACGCAGGCGTTTTCGCGAATGATGAAGACGCTTATCAGCACTTCACTCGCGCTCTGGATCGCTCAGGCGAGAAATTCTGGCGCCTGCCCGTGGACGGCGAGTACCTTGACCAGATTCGATCCAGTATTGCCGGCATCATGAACACCGGTGGACGCTGGGGTGGCGCCAGCACTGCAGCAGCTTTCCTGAAGGAATTTGTAGAAGACACGCCATGGCTGCACCTCGACATCGCCGGCACGGCATGGATCGAGGACAACAAGGGCTGGATCGCCAAAGGCCCGTCAGGGATTGGCGTGCGCAGCATTGTGGAATGGGTAAAGACCTTCAGCAACAGCCAATAGAAAATGGTAGCCCGGAAATCCGAGCGCAGCATCCGCTGCGCTCGTTTTGTTTTAGGAGAGCTGTTTCAGCGCCGCCTTTTTGTAAGTCTTCCCGAGCCGCTCAAATAAGGCAGAGCACATGATCGGCAGGCCTACCGTTGCATCGACGAACACTTCGCCGAATCTCCCGCCTTCGGCCGGCGGAACGAACTTGCCCCATGAGATCGCTTCTGAGTATGGCGACCCGGAAAGTCCGCCCCAATGCACCGGCTCGGGACACACGCGCACCCCGTAGTGGTAGCGCTTCAGCTCCACTTCTTCGCCCGCACGACGAACGCGCAGTTCACAGTACGGGCCGAACTGCTGGGCCCAGTTCCGCGGCACACCTCCACCAATCGTGAAGATGCCGATTTTTTTCTGCGCCAGCAGCGTTTCTGCAAAGTGATTCAGATCCAGGAACGGATCATAGCGAAGTTGTGGCTGGCCTTTGCGCGCCCGCATGCGATTGGTCAGAGCAACGTCGAGGCCCAGCTCGGAGTCGGTGAAGGCCGGAACGAACACGGGTACGCTCTGCTCAAAGGCGGACTTCAGAATGCCACGGCCCTTGCTGTGGCGCTTCAGGTGCTCGCCGATGGCACGGTTCAGCTTCCATGAACACATGGTCTGCTGCGGATCCCATTTGCCCAGAACTTCTTCCATCACCAGCTCAACATGGTCGAGGTTCGTCTCCGGCTCCAGCGTGTCATAGACGCGGTTATAACCCGCCTCGTACAGCTCAACATCGTTCATTCGCGGGTCATAGCGGTAGTGGTTCATACCTGTGGCTTCCACCAACCCATGCGCCATGAGCGCGCCGGTCGAGACCACGGCGTTCACAAGTCCCTTATCAATAAGGTCGCAGATGACAAGGCCCTGTTTAGCCACGGTCATCGCGCCGGCAAGGGTCATTACCACAAAGCAGTCTTTATCGCGCGCCATCGCCTCAAGCACGTCGACGGCTTCACCCAACTGGCGGCCGGTGAAGGCCGTATCCCCCATGGCACGAACCAGATCGCTTACGCTCTTCACCTTCGAAAGATCGAGCGGAAAAACCGGAGAAAGCTTGTCGCTTACGGGATCGTGGAGTTTGCGGTCTTTGCCGGCGCCCTGGCGCTTCTGCTTGGCCAATTCCTCACCTCATAAAATTTAGTCGCGAAGAAAAAAGCTAAACGCTGTGCGCGCTGCAGTCAAACCCGCATTCACTCAAAGCAGCGAAATTCTTTTGTTATTCTGTAAGACGATGGCAAGCGATTCGTTCACAGTTGGTCTGATCCAGATGTCCTGTTCGCCCGACCCGGACGAGAATCTCCGGCGTGCCTGCGAGAAAGTGCGCGAAGCGGCAAACAAGGGCGCCCAGGTAGTCTGCCTGCCTGAACTTTTTCGGACCCAGTATTTCTGTCAGCGTGAAGACCATTCTCTTTTCGATCTCGCCGAGTCCATCCCCGGTCCCACGACTGAAGCGCTGTCCCCCATCGCGCGCGAGAACAAGATCGTGATTGTTGCATCTCTCTTTGAGCGACGCGCTCGCGGTCTCTACCACAACACAGCCGTGATGATCGAAACTGATGGCAGCATCAAGGGTCTCTACCGCAAGATGCACATCCCGGATGATCCTCTCTATTACGAGAAGTTCTATTTCACCCCGGGCGATCTCGGCTTCAAGGCTTTTGAGACCAGCTATGGCAGCGTGGGTACGCTCGTATGCTGGGACCAGTGGTATCCAGAAGGCGCTCGCCTCACGGCGCTACAGGGCGCGAACATTCTGTTCTATCCGACCGCGATTGGCTGGCATCCGGACGAAAAAGCCGAATACGGAGAAGCCCAGCACGATGCCTGGAAAACCATCCAGCGCGCTCACGCGATCGCCAACGGGGTATTCGTCGGCGTGGTAAACCGTGTCGGACATGAATTCGGGGATGTTCGCGGCAACCGCGCACCAACCGGTAAAGGCCTGGAGTTCTGGGGAGGATCGTTTCTTTGCGATCCCTTTGGACGCGTCCTCGCCGAAGGCTCGCACGATAAAGAAGAGATTCTCATCGGTAAATGCGACCTGAAGCTGCTTGAGGATGTCCGCCGCAACTGGCCATTCCTGCGCGACCGCCGCATCGAGAGCTACGGCGGTATCACCCACAGGTTCCTTGACTGATGGCACCTCTCCGTCAGAAGAGCCCTAAACCTGCAGCCCCGTTAAGCCCGCGAGAGCTCGGTTATCGGATGCCTGCAGAGTGGGAACCGCATCACTCGACCTGGCTGGTGTGGCCGCAGAACCGTGAAGACTGGCCAGGCAAGTTTGAGCCAATTCCGTGGGTTTACGCCGAGATCGCGCGACACCTCGGTCGCGTGGAGCAGGTGGATATCATTCTCAACGATGCCGCGACTCGCAGCCGCGCTCGTGAAATCCTGAAGGCAGCAGGCGCAGACCTCAGATCGGTTAAATTCCATCTTTGGCCCACCAACCGCGGATGGACGCGCGATTCCGGTCCCATCTTCGTAGTCCGCCAATCAAAAGACGCTCCGGTCGCGACTACGAACTGGCGCTTCAATGCGTGGGCGAAATACTCGAACTGGCAGCATGATTCCCTCTTACCCGGGAGAATCGGGCAGAAACTGCGGCTGCCCCAGTTCACGCCTGTCATTTCCAATCGCGGCAAACCCTATCATGTGGTGCTCGAAGGCGGCAGCATTGACGTCAACGGGAAGGGCCTGATGCTCACCACGGAAGAATGCCTGCTCAGCCGCGTGCAACAACGCAATGCGGGCATGACACAGAAAGACCTGGAAACTGCTTTCGCGGATTATCTTGGCGTGGAGAAAGTAATCTGGCTTGATCAAGGGATCGCGGGCGATGACACGCATGGCCACGTGGATGACATTTCCCGCTTCGTAACCCCGGACACAGTCGTCACGGTCATCGAGCGCAGCCGCGGTGACTTGAACTACGAACCTCTGCAAGAGAACCTTAGTCGTTTGCGAAAAGCCACTGATCTCCGCGGTCGTAAGTTGAACGTGGTGCAGATTCCACTGCCCCGTCCGGTGATCTTCAAAGGACAACGCCTGCCCGCGAGCTACGCGAACTTTTATATCGCGAACAAGCTCGTGCTGGTGCCGACCTTCAATGATCCGAACGACCGCATCGCCTTGAACATCATTTCAGAAGTTCTGCCGGATCATGAAGTGGTTGGCATCTACTGCGGTGACTTCATCTGGGGACTCGGAGCGATCCACTGCGGGACACAGCAGCAGCCGGCAGCGCCGATGATCCTTGGCTTATGACAGTCCTGTAATGCAAAAAAGAACTGCCCGGAAGGGTCTCTTCCGGGCAGCTCTCTGTTCCGCCAGATTGCTCGCCTGAGTTATTTCCTGCGAGCGACCAAACCGGAAACCAGTGAGCCGAGGCCCAACAGTCCCAGGAGCGGGAGCGGAGAAGCGGTTTGAGGCAGCTTGCTGCCCTTTTGGGCGGTCGCTGCGTTCTGATCGCTGGAAGTTGCATTGGCGCCCTGTCCAGCAGTGCTCTGATCGCTGGAGGACGGTGAAGTAGTAGAACTTGGATTGGCGTTCTGGTCAGCACTGGCTGCGCCCGCACCAGCTGCCCCGGCTGCTCCAGCTGCGCCTGCTCCGGTCGTGCTGCTCGGACTAGTCGTGCTCTGGTCCGCAGAGCTGGGCGAGGTTGTGCTGCTCGGGCTCGTAGTGCTCTGGTCCGGTGGAGGAGTCGTCGTGCTGCTTTGTCCAGCGGCCGAAGGATTTGACGTCGGAGCATTGCTCGGCTGCGACGGATTATCCGTGCTGCCGGTGGTTGAATTTGGAACGGTCTGGCCCATGTTGCTGCCAGTTGAAGTCGTGGTGTTGCCTGTGGTACCGGTCGCGCCGCTGCTGGTTGAGCTTGTGTCAGCGGTCCCGGAAGGCGGCGGATTCTGCGATGCCGTAGAGCCCTGGGTAGCGGAGCTCTGGTCATTAGACGTCGTCGCCGCGCCCGTGCTGCCGCTGCCCACCGTGCTGGACGGAGTCTGCCCGCTGACGGGAGGCGTCGTCGTGCCGGTCGTTGAAGACTGGCTGCTGGTATCAGGCGAAGTCGTACTGGTCGTGGTGCTCTGGCTATTGCTGGTCGTGCTTTGATCACCAGCGGTATTGGTTGAACCGGTTGCGCCAGCGGTCGGACTGTTCACAGTTGCTGACGTTCCCGCCGCTCCTGCTCCTGCCGCCGCGCCTGCTGCACCAGTGCTGTTCGAAGACGTCTGGCTGGTGCACGAATCGGAAATCTTGTTGACCGAGCTCACCTGGAACGAGCCATCGCTCGCCTGGCTGCCCTGGATGGAAACCTGCTGGCCGTCGTACTGCTTCAGGTTGGAGCTGTCGCCGCTCAGGTTAACGGTCTGACCGTTATCTGACGCGAGAGTCCAGTTGCCGCCGGACTGCCGCAGGCAGCCGGTCATTGCGTTCTGCGAAGCCGTGCTGGTCGGGCCCGATTGTCCCTGAGCACTTGTGTCGACCTGCGCGTTGTTTCCCGCGCCGGTGGCAGGCTGAGTTCCTGTCGGTGCTGATGCGCCACTTCCGGACCCCGCACTGCCGGCTGCGCCCCCGGCACCTGCGCCGCCGCCCGCCTGGGCAAAGGCCATGCCGGACGCCAGCATCATTGCCATTAGCAATTTCTTGTTCATGTCTTAGTTGCTCCTTCGAAGTTCCCTGCCCGTTCAGCTGATTCGTTTCTCCGCCTTCAGCCACGAGTCTTGAGACTGTCCACCATTTAGAGAAGAGTTACTAAGAGGAGGTTGACCCGGATTAAGGATTAATGCAAAGCTGCTGCTGCTAGAATCTTCTGGCAACCTTTCGCCGTCACTCTGAGCCGCAACATGCAGGAAAGCACCGATTCCAAGCTGCTGCTGGATGATTCAGCCGCAATGAAGCTTGCCCTTGAGGAAGCCCATGCGGCTGCCCGCGAGGGAGAAGTACCCGTTGGCGCATTAGTAACCAAGGACGGCCAGATCATCGGCCGCGGCCACAATCGCAACCTGCAGGACAGCGATCCTTCTGCCCATGCCGAAATTGTTGCGCTGCGTGATGCTGCCGCGAAACTCGGCAACCATCGCCTGCTCGGCTGCACCCTTTATGCGACCATTGAGCCCTGCGCGATGTGCGCCGGCGCCATGATCCACGCGCGACTTTCACGTGTTGTATTCGGCGCATCCGATCCCAAAGCAGGCGCCGCAGGCTCAGTTATGGAAGTGCTGAATCATCCCCGGCTGAATCACAAGATGGAAGTCACTTCCGGCGTGCTTGCCGATCAATGCTCTGCCATTCTGAAGCAGTTCTTCGCCGACAGAAGAAACGCGGCCCTTAATCCCTGAGCTGTAACGTCAGAGTAACTCCTTCACGCAGCCGCCTGTAGCGGCACATAAGCTCCATGCTCACGCATTTTCACGATCCACTCTCTGCGTGGATATTGCGACGTCAGGAGTCGTTCAGCTTCCTTCTTCAGGTCATACTCAACTCGCCTGATTCGCAGCTGGCCGCCATCGATCAACAGATAGGCCGCTCGCGCATCACCATCGTACGGTGCTCCTGTACTTCCTGAATTGCAAACCATCATCTCGCCAATATTGCGCACGAAAGGACGATGAATATGGCAGTAAACCACCGTCTTTGCGCCGAGCGATCCATATGTTTTCCTCAAGGCTTCATCAGTAGCATCATCCATCGGCGACTTCCAAAGATCACCCGGGCCCGCGTGCAACAGAACTAGTTCTTCCACTCGGTACTCAAGCGGAACTTGTTTCAGCCAGTTGACCCGCGGCTCTCCCAGCAGCTTCCGCGTTACCGGGGCCATCTCAGTGAAAAAAACACGCAACATCGGCTCAAGCTTTGGAGCTACCGCGATCCTGCTTTCCAGCAGTTCCGGCTTCCACAACATTTCATCGGTATTGCCCAGGACGCCTGCCCAGCCCTCGGCCGCAATGGCATCCACCACTTCGGCAGGATTGGCGCCGCCGAACACCAGATCGCCACCGTGCAGCACCAGATCGGGCGACTGCTGCTTCAGGTCGGCCATCACGGCTTCGAGCGCCGTTAGATTTCCGTGAACATCAGAGAAAATTGCGATCCGCATGTCTTCGGCCGATCTCAACCGCGAGCAGCGGTGGCGAGATACTGTTCCGGCTGCGCTTCAAATTTCTGTTTGCATCCCGCACAACAGAAATAGAACCACCTCCCCTGGTACTCGCTTTTGTGTTTCGCCTTCGCGATATCCACCGTCATGCCGCAGATAGGGTCCCTGGCTTCGGTATTCAACACATTGAGCATTTGCGCG
>Ga0070681_10002700_pt1 | contig 16316 bp, 10 predicted proteins | sample KBSC83BmetaG_FD_65650 | JGI IMG/M metagenome (GOLD analysis project Ga0070681, IMG submission 65650) | Corn rhizosphere microbial communities from Kellogg Biological Station, Michigan, USA - KBS C8-3B metaG | ecosystem: Host-associated > Plants > Roots > Rhizosphere | place: USA: Michigan...
GGCCATCACAATCCACGTTGACCCGGCGCCTAGCATACCCCCCGTTCTCGGAGGCGGCGACCGTTATCGGGAGGCTTTTGCAACAATTTGCTACTCAGGGTCAAGAGACAGCTCGGATATCCTCGCGGCGCCCGGCAATTGATCGCGACAAGCTTCTCGAAGAAGGAGGCTTCATGGGCAGGCACTTCGTGAGGACCGCGCTGATGGTCTCTCTCATCGTCGCGGCTCGCCCCGCGCTCGCGCAACGAACCACCGGCGAAATCATCGGCCAGACCGTCGACGAATCCGGCGCAGTGATGCCCGGCGTGACGATCACGCTCCGCGGCGCCGCCGTTCAGGGCGCACAAACGGTGGTCACGTCCTCGACCGGGACCTACCGTTTTCCCGTGTTGCCCCCGGGCAGCTACGATCTCGACTACGTGCTCGCCGGCTTCACCAACGTGAAGCGGGACGGGATTCCGGTGGCTGTCGGCTCCACCGTCGAGCTCAACATCACGTTGAAGCTGGCGACGCTCGAAGAAACAGTGACGATTACGGGCCAATCACCGGTCGTGGATGTGACGACGTCGCAGGTCAGTACCAGCTACAACAAGGACTGGGTCGAAAACGCCCCCGTTCGTCGCTTCTCGTACTTCGATCTGATCAACTCAGCGCCGGGCGTCAGCCAGACAACGAGCGTGGGAACCGGAACGACGGCCACCTCGCTGGGATCGAGCACGAACGAAAACCAGTACCAGATCGACGGCACGTCGATCGGATCCGATCCGTGGTTGAGCACCGATGCGATCGAGGAGGTGGAAGTCCTGCAGCTCGGCGCGTCCGCCGAGTACGGCAACGTTCAAGGGGCGGTCTTCAACGTCGTGACTCGCCAGGGCGGAAACGTGCTGCATGGCAGCGCCAACTACTACTTCCAGAACGAGGCGATGACGAGCTCCAATACGGCCCCGTCCTTCGACAAGGGCTTTCCGTATCACCGCGATACGTGGCGCGACGCTTCGATGCAGGTCTCCGGGCCGTTCATCCAGGACAAGTTCTGGTTTTTCGGCCTGTACGAGTACCAGCGCGATTACGATTCGCAGCCCGGCGTGAATCCGGCGTTTCCGTCGAAATCCGACGCGCAACGGATGTTCTGGAAGTTCAACTACAGCTTTTCCGATCGGCAGCGCATCCTGATGGGCTATCACGACGACTTCTATTGGCTGCCGGCCGTGACGTCGCCGTTCGATGCACCCGAGAGCCTGAGTCAGGGACACGGGCACAACCCCACACCCAATATCGTCTACACGGCCGTTCTCTCGTCGAGAACGTTCATGGAAGCGCGCTACTCGGGCAAGTACTTGCAGTCGTCTACCGATCCGCAGGTCGCAGGTTTGCCACGGATTGGCATCCGCTACACCGATCAAGACACGTCGTACAACACCGGCGCCATCATTCAATGGACCGAGAACCGGACGTGGCAATACGGCTTTGCGGGAAAACTGTCGCACATCGCCGACGATTTCCTTGGCGGCAGTCACGATCTGCAGACCGGTCTTCAGTTCAACACCATCGGCAATTCGACGTTGACTGGGCCGAACGACGCGATCAAGACCTACAGCGTGACGAACCGGCAGGCGACGGGTACAACGCAGCTCCCGTATTACCGCGGCACGCGGTCGCAGACCTGGGGCGCGTATGTCGACGACACGTACCGCCCGGGGCGGGACATCACCGTCAATCTCGGCGTCCGCATGGACTACAGCAAGGGGTATTACCCGTCGTTTCCGATGCTCGACGCGGCGGGAAGGCCGACCGGCCAGATGTCGGCGGCCAACAACGACGTGTACGACTGGTTGACTGCGTCCCCGCGCATCGGTGTCAACTTCAAGGCGTTCTCGAATACCGTCGTCAAGGGCCATTACGGCCGCTACTACAATCCGCTCGACCGCGATTTCGCTGACATCGTGCCGTCGACCACGACGCAGTTCACCTTCAACGTCGATGCGGCGGGCAACCGCTCGAACTTCACGTCGTCGCGCCCAGCCAACTTCATCGTCGATCCGAATCGCAAGAACCCGTATTCGGATCAGTTCATCGCACAGGTCGAGCAGGGACTGATCGAGAACCTCGGCCTTCAGGTGAACTACGTGTACAAGCGCGGCAACAACTACGCGGGCTGGCAGGACATCGAGGGCACGTACGTGCCCTTCCCCTATATTGACAACGCGGGGCTCGACGCGTCCGGTGAGACGTTTACGTTGTATCGACTCACGTCCCCCGCGAGCGACCGCGTCTTCCTGCTCACGACTCCGGGCGGACCTGATGGCAAGGGGCTGTACAGCCGGTATCAGGGTGCGACGTTCATGTTGACGAAACGGATGTCGCACAACTGGCAGGGTGTCGTGTCGCTGGTGCTTTCGCAGGCGAAAGGACGGCTGGCGTCGAGCGCGCGAAGCGGACCCTCGTCGCAGCAGACCAGCGCGGCGGGTACGTTCGCTCAGACCGCCGCTGGCCCGAACGACTGGGTCAACACCGATGGATTGTTGCTCGGGGACAAACCGGTCGTTGCGAAGGCGCAGCTCGTGTATCGCTTCCCGTGGTCCATCATGGGCGCGTTCAACGTGCAGCATCAGACCGGCCGGCTGTGGTCGCGGACGCTTCAGGTCGCGGGCCTCGGATTTCCGAGCTTGCCGACCATCAATATGGAAGCAAACACCGGCGATCGGCGGGTGGCCGACGTCAATCTGATCGATCTCCGCTTCCAGAAGTCCATCGAGCTGAGTCCGTCGCGCAAGATCAATCTGTTTCTCGACGTCTTGAACCTCACCAACAGCAATCAGAACGAAAGCGTCGTCTCACAGCTCGGCTCAGCGACGACGACGTTTGGTCTTCCGACGCGATTCATTCTCCCGCGCCGCGTCCAGCTTGGCGCGAAGTTTGTGTGGTGACGACCATGAGAATCCTCAACATCGTCATCGTGTCATCGTTAATCGGCGCCCTGAGTACACCAGCCTGGGCAGGCGATCCGCCCACAGGTATCGGCAGCACGCCCGCGCCGGTTTCCGCGAGCCGCGCTGGGGCGGCGCAGGCCACACAAGAACAAAATCAGAAACGTCCCATGCCCAAGGGGTACCTGATCGCGGGCAGCGGACTGTTCGTCGCAGGGATGACGGTCGCCCTGTTGGGTTTCCTGAACAACCGTAACGGGAGCTTCCCTGAATTCGGCGAGGCGACGTCGACCAACGTCAAGATGGGTGCGGCGGGCCTCGCCACCGCGTTTGGCGGCGGCGCGGTACTTTTCCTGGGCACGCGGAAGGCGAATCAATCGACGTCGTTGAACTTCGGACCGAAAGGCGTCAGCGTTTCACGTCACCTGTCCTGGTAAATGCGCTCCACGAGTGCGTGGCAATCTCCGCGGCCAGCACCGGATCGCCGAGTTGTCGCGCCAGTGTCTGCGCGTCAGCGGCGGTGCGCCAAGCGGCCTCCGGCTGCCCTGCGCTCGCATACGCTGCGGCGAGCGTATCCAGCACTCGAGGATCACGTCCGCCGGTCCGCTCCCGAACGGCGAGCGCAAGCCGGAGTGCGAGCGCGCCATTCCTGACGCTGGCATCGGTGGACGTCGCCAGGATTCGCGCCAGGTTGTGCGCGAGTTCGTCGTTGTCGGGATGCCTCGCAATCGCTTCATTCAAGACGACCGCGGCTTCACTGTCTCGATTAATGCGCGTTAACGAAAACGAAAGCATCTCGGTCAGGCGCAGATCGTCAGGCTTGGCGTCCAGCGCGAAGCGAAGGTCTGACGTGGCCGCGGCAAATTGCCCTTCCTGAGCGAGGGCGAAACCGCGATTGGTTCGCAGATTGACCAGGGCGCGCCGAGCCGGTTCGTGATCCGGAATGAGCGCCAACGTCTGTTCGTAGCGGCCGATCGCTTCGTCGCGTCGGCCCTCGGCCTGAAGCGCGACTGCCAGGTTGTACGTGGCGATGTCGTTGCGGGCGTCGAACGCGAGCGCGCGCGTCCAGAGCGTGGTCGAGTCGTGCCACCAGTGGACACCCTGCCATGTGAGCGCGCCGAGCAGCAATGTGACGCCGGCGATGATCGCGACCGATATTGGGCGACCGTCGGATTTCGCCGCGATGCGCTCTTGTTTGCCGGAGGCTTGGCGGAGACGGCCAATCGCGAGACCGATGATCATCGACAGCGCGACGCCAGGCAGATACATGTAGCGGTCGGCCGTCTCCGTCTGCCCGCTCGGCGTCAAACCCATGACCGGCGCCAGCAGCACGAGATACGCGAACCACGCTGCGGTGGCTGCCGGCCAATAGCGCCGGGCCCGCCACGCAGCGGCAGTCAGGACGGCCAGAACCGTCAAGGCCAACGCAAGCACGGCTGGCTTGAACGTCGGCGAGATTGGCAGCGGGTCTATTGGCGAACGTGGGATCGGTACGAGCGTTCGAATCAGATAAAGGATGGGTGCCTGAGCCGCCGTCGTGAACCGCGGACCCAGACCGATTTCCCTGAGCGGCACCGTCCTACGCGAACCGGCTTCGAGAAACGCAAAGATTGTCGCGGCGATGGCGAACGGTAGTTTTTCTATAAGCGCGACGGTCCACGTCACTCCGGGCAGGGCCCGCGCCGTTTTGTCTGTGCCGACTGGTCCTACGCGGCGAAGCGGAGAAACGTCGAGGATCAGAAGGACGAATGGATAGCCGACGGCCGCGACCCGCGAGAGGAGCGATAGCACGTAGCTCACCACCGACATGCCGAACCAGAGCTTCTTCCTGGCGCCGGAATCCGTGTAGCGCAGATACATCAGCGTCGCGACGAGCAACCAGAAGAGAGACTCGACGTACGGAAATGCGCTCGCCCATGCAACCGGCTCGACGCGCAGCGGGTGGACGGCGAACAACAGCGCCGTCGCGGCGGCGGCGGCCGATACGGTGGCGTGATCGACAGAAGCGTTGAGCGCCAACCGACGGGTGACCAAATACACCATCGTGGCATTCGCGACGTGACCGATCAGGCTGAGCGTGTGAAACGCAGTCGGCGCTAACCCGGCGGTCGACTTCACGGCCGACCAGGTCAGCCAGGCAAGCGGCTGGAAATGCCCCATGATTCTCGTTGCGAACGCCCATGTGAGAATCGCTGGCGACCCGAGCTGTTCGTTGTTGCTGAGAGTGTACGGATCGTCCCAGTTGACGAACTGATTGGTGAGGACCGGCAGAAACGCGGCCATTGTTGCCACCGCGATGGTGATCGCGCACACCCAATCCAGGAGCGTGTTGGGTTTCTGTCCCGCGGGCAGTTTGACCGGCCGTTTCGTCGTTCTCGCTCGATTTCTCGGCATGCGCCCAGGCTCTCGCGGGGACTCTACGCTCCGACGAGACTGGCGGCAAGCGTACCAGCGATGCGGAAGCCGCGGGTAGGAATCACGGCGTTCGACTTTTTGAATCGTCATCCCGCGTTGGCGGTGCGCACGGCTTCGAAACAATTCGCAACAGAAGCTTCGTCCGAGCGTGTCATAGGCTACGCAGCGAACCGGCGTTTACTCGCCGCGAGTGTTTTGCACACACGAAACCGCACTTCGGAGACGCCAGGAACAGGGTCACACCCGAAGGAGCCTCGCCCATGCCAAGTTTGTTGCGAATGGCCACGCGCGCTTCCATCATGTTGGCGCTCTTAGTTGTTCTTCTTCTCTGCACCGCAAGGCTCGCGTCTGCCGGGCAGGGTCAAGATGCCAGCATCATCGGTCAGGTGACCGACGAGAGCGGTGCGGTTCTCCCCGGCGTGACGGTGACCGCAAGCAGCCCGGCCCTGCAAATCCAGACGATCACCAGCGTCACCAACGAGAGAGGCGAGTATCGGTTGTCGCCGCTGCCGATCGGCACTTATGAGGTCGTCTACACGCTCTCTGGATTTCAGACCGTTCGCCAGCAGAACATCCGCCTGACCGTCGGTTTCGTCGCCAAGCTCGACGTGTCGCTGAAGGTCGGCTCCCTCGAAGAGTCGGTCACGGTGTCCGGTCAGTCGCCGGTGGTCGACGTGACGTCCACCAGTACGACCACGCAGCTGACCAAGGAGACGCTCGAGTTGATCCCGACCACGCGCAATGGGCTGCTGTCGCTCATGGCGCAGGCGCCGGGTGTTCGCGGCAACCTCGATGTGGGCGGCAACAATTTTTCCGCCGTTCCGGCATTCCACGCGTACGGTCAGGACGGCGAACAGTGGTCCACACTCGAAGGCGTCCTGACCTTCGCGCCGTTCGGCGGTTATGCCTCGGGCAATTACTGGGATTACACGAGCTTCGAAGAGACGCGCGTCGGCGCCATCGGCAAAACCGTCGAGGTCCCGGTGCGCGGCGTACAGATGGACGCCGTTGTGAAGTCAGGCGGCAACGAATATCACGGCGGTGTGTTCTACGGCGGAACGAACCACAACTTCCAGAGCATCAACATCGACGATGCGTTGAGAGCGCAAGGCATTAACACGCCAGCAACGCTGGAATCACAGTGGGACACCAACGGCGATCTTGGCGGCCGCGTCCTCCGCGACAAGCTCTGGTTCTATACAGATGTCCGCCGCCGATCGCTAGCCGAAGACATCCTGGGCGTCGTGCAGGAAGACGGGTCGCCTGGCGTGCACACACAGGGGCAGAAGTTCCACACCGAAAAGGGAACGTTTCAGTTGTCGCCGGCCAACCGGTTTGTGGCCTTCTATCAGAAGGGCATCAAGGACGAAGAGGCCAACAACGTCACCACACTCATCCAGTGGGAGGCGCGGACGCAAGGACATATCACGACCCACACGACGAAGGGTGAGTGGCAGGGTGTCAAAGGCAGCATGGTGGCGTCGGTTCAGACGGGCCACTGGTACTACAACGCCGACTACTTCGCGCATGCCGGCGGCAAGGTCGCCAGTGAAGATCTCGACACGCTCGTGCAGACGGGCGACAGCCAGCAGGGCGACCGGCAATTCTTCCGGAACGAGCGGTGGCACACGAACGGTACGTTCAGCATGTACAAGTCCGACCTGTTCCTGGGCAACCATGAATTCAAGAGCGGGTTCGACTACATGGCGGAGTGCTGCGGTATCGGTGGGAAGGTCCGGCGCGCCGGTGACTACGTCCAGCTCTTCCGGAGTGGCGTGCCCTTTCAGCTTCGCACCTGGAACAGCCCGATCTCGCCGGTCAGCAAAGGCCGGTACCTCGCCACGTACTTTGCCGACAACTGGGCGATGTCGCGCCGCTTGACCGCAAATGTGGGCGCCCGGTACGCGCGCAATCCTGGCTTTGTTCCAGCCCAGTGCCGTGAGGCTGGCGTGTTCGCGCCCGCGTCCTGCATCGACCGGGTCGACTTCAAAACCTGGAACTCGATCGCGCCGCGAATCTCCGCGGCCTACGATCTGTCGGGGCGCGGCAAGACCGTGCTGAAGGGTGGCTGGGGCCGGTACGACCACCAGCGGAAGCTGGATCGCGTTGCCGACGCCAATCCGTATTCGATCGTGACGTCGATCTACACGTGGCACGACCTGAACGGCGACAGGGTGTACCAGCCGGGCGAGGTCAACATCGATCCGAACGGTCCCGATTTCGTGTCATCAAGCGGCGGGTCGAGCGGCGTGCCCGATCCGAACGAGCCGCAGCCCAAGGAAGACCAGTACTTCGCGAGCTTCGAGCACGAGCTGATGCCGAACTTCTCGGTCCGCGTGACGGGGGTGTACGCGAATTTCTTCAATGTTCAGCGGAGAGTTCGCCTCCTGCGTCCGTCCGACGTCTACAACATCCCGATCACTCGCCCCGATCCCGGTCCGGACGGTCGCGTCGGCACTGCGGACGATCCAGCGGTCAGCCTGACGTATTACGACTATCCGGCCCAGTTTGCAGGAACCAAGTACGAGCTGAACATGCTCACGACGCCGGCGGGCGAGACCAACCAGACGTTCAAGACCATCGAGATCGGGGCGACCAAACGGCTCACGAACCGCTGGCATTTCCTCGCGTCCTACTCGGCGACGAAGAAGCACATCCCCGTCGCGGAGAACGCGTTCGTGGATCCGAACACCGTGATCAACACCATCGACAATACCTGGGAATGGATCGGCCGCATCTCGGGGGCCTACATCCTGCCGTATCAGGTGACGATATCGGCCAACATGGAAAACCGAAGCGGCGACACTGGTGCCCGTACGGTTCTCTTGAGCGGCGGCACGCGGATTCCGACACTGGTCGTCAATGCCGCGCCCATCGGCACGTTGAACCTGCCGGCGATCCGCTCGCTGGATCTTCGCGCCGAGAAAGCGTTCCGCCTGAACAAAGGGCAGAGGCTCACGGCGCGAATCAATGTGTACAACTCGCTGAATGCGAACACGGTCACGTCCTGGACGACTCGATCGGGTACAGCGTTCAAGCGAGCGACGGCGATCCTTCCGGCGCGCATTTTCGAGGTGAGCGCCTCCTACGCCTTCTGATTTCATCGGCAGGTTCTAACGGGAAGGGCCCGGTCGGTGGCCGGGTCCTCAGCTGGAGAACCATCAGGCCTCGGGGACACACCGCCTGATGGCGCCGCCTCTCTGCAACAAATTGCAACGCCAAGCCCGGCCTGCAATCAGCTATCCTCCCGTCAATTCAGCCCTTACAGGTGTCCGCCGTCTGTTATCCTGTGGGGCAAATTTAGCGCGCGGTGAGAAGGGGAGCCACGTGTGATTGCGTTAACGCTGCGGGAGTTTCATCAGTTCGAAGCGGCCGGACGGCGATTCCTCTACCTGGTGCCGAGCGCCGCTGTCTTCGAGCTCGAAGAGCCCGGACAGGCGATCCTCGACCTTCTCGACGACGCCACCGTTTCGGAAGACGACGTTGTGAACGGGCTGTCCGCGCGGTTCCCGGTCACTGTGATCCGCGAAACGATCGCCGATCTGCTGAACGCACGGGCAATCGGCTACGAACATGTTCGGGACGACCCGGGGCCGAAGCAGCTGCCGATGGTTCCCTTCCCGCTGAACACGATCGTCCTGAACGTCACCAACCAATGCAATCTCGCGTGTACCTACTGCTACGAGTACGGCGAAGACAAAATTGTCGATACCGAACACGGTCAGCAATCGAAATTCATGTCGGAAACGACCGCACGTGAGGCCGTCGATCTTCTCCTCAGGGAAAGCGGCCGCGTCGCCCACATGACCTTTTTCGGCGGGGAAACGCTGCTGAATTTCCCCGTGCTCAAATCGACGATCGCGTATGCGCGCGAACGGGCTGCGCAAGTCGGCAAGATGATCGATTTCAGCCTGACGACGAACGCGACGCTGCTGCGGCCCGACATCATCGACTTTCTCGCCGCGAACGAGATCGGCGTCACCATCTCGATGGACGGTCCGAAAGACCTGCAGGACAAGTTCCGCGTGTTTCACAACGGCACCGGCAGCTACGAGGTCGTCGCGCCGAAGATCAAGGAGCTGCTGCGGAAGCATCGGACCCGGCCGATTGGCGCGCGCGTGACGCTGACGTCGGAAACGATCGACGTGACGCGGATCTATCGGCACCTCACCGAAGAGTTCGGCTTCGCGGAGGTGGGCTTCGCCCCGGTGACGACTTCGCCGCAGCAACAATACGCGATCGGCAACACCGGCTTCGATCGGATGCTCGGTCAGTTTCGCGAGCTCGGGCTCGAATTCCTCGAGCATGCGGTCGAGAACAAGCATCACGGGTTTTCCAACGTCAAGGACACGCTCGAGGAGATTCACAAGGGCGTCAGCAAGGCGTACCCGTGCGGCGCCGGCCTCGGCCTGCTGGGCGTATCCACCGACGGCGACGTGGCCGTGTGCCACCGCTTCGCGGGATCCGACCAGCACAAGCTCGGGACCGTGAAAACCGGTATCGATCGCGCCGCGCAGGCCGAGTTCCTCGAGCAGCATCACATCGCGGAGAAGACCGATTGCCACACGTGCTGGGCACGTCCGCTCTGCTCGGGCGGCTGTTACCATGAGGCCCACGTGCGGTACGGCACGACCCGTCGGCCCAACCTTCACTACTGCGAGTGGATTCGCGGGTGGACGGACACGTGCCTGCAGATCTACGGCGAGCTGGCAGTGAGAAATCCGGAGTTCATCGCGCGATTCGATCGCGACGAAGCGAGAGCGGAGGCAGTGCTGTGACACATCTCAAGCCAATCAATCGCAAGGCGCAGCGTGTAGTGGCGGAAGTGGGGTCCGGCGTCAGCCGGACGATCGGAGACGCCGACAAGGATGTCGTCGCGCTTCAGCAGCTTCCGGCCCCACCACATTTTCCGCTTGGATGTTCGCTGGCGTTCTCACCAGGCTGGGAAGCCGATTCGACCGGCGGCACGGCCGGACTCTGCCAGCCGGTGGAGCGCGACATCTTCGACTGCCACCTCGGCTGCTTCTGGCCGGCGCACGTGCCGGATCAGTTGAACCACGCGCCCGACTGGACGGGCACGTGCGCGACTGCACAGAAGGACTGGCGGAAACTCGATCTGGTGTTTCCGGGATAGGGCCGCCATGATTGCGCGCGGCCGCGTCCTCGCCGTTGTTTTCTCGCTTTCCGTGCCCGCGCTGATCGTGGCCCGGGCGCAGGCCCCCGTGCCGCCACCCGCGTCCGCTCAGCCTCAGCGGCCGCAGACGCAGAACCAGGGCGTTTCAGACGACGGTATTCCCGTCACTGATCCCATCGTCGTCCGGGCGTGCGGTTCGTGCCACACGCGCGACGACAAGCAGCGCATGACGCGGATTTCCGATCGAAGAGCTACGCCGGAAAACTGGGAGCTCACCATCCGGCGCATGATCTCGCTCAACCACGTCCAGCTCACACCTGAAGTCGCGCGCGCCGTGATCAAATCGCTCTCGGATTCGCACGGCCTCGCTCCGGAAGAAGCCCGCGGGATTCAGTTCGAGGCAGAGCGTCGCTTGATCGATTTCACCTACGAAGGCGACAAAGATACGAACACGTTGTGCAGCCGGTGCCACTCGATCGGGCGCGTACTCAGCGAGCGTCGGACGAAAGACGAGTGGACCAGGCTCCTGGCCATGCACCGGTACTACTATCCGGGCATTGACGGCGCGTCAGGCGGATTCCGGCGTGGGGGCCCTCCGGGCACCGGCGGCGGCGCGGCCGGCCGCGGCCGCGCAGGAGATCAAGCCGCCGCGCGCGGGGGCACCGGCGATCAATCGGGGAGAGGCGGCGAACAAGAACAACCGATGGACAAGGCTCGCGACGTGTTGTCGCGCGCCTTTCCGTTGACCTCAAAAGAGTGGACGGCCTGGTCGGCCGCGATGCGGACGCCGAAGCTGGCCGGCCGCTGGGCGCTTGCCGGCTATCAGATCGGCAGAGGTCCGGTGTTCGGTCAACTGACGATCGCCGATCGCCAGGGCGTCGCCGACGGGTTCACGACCGAATCGAAAATGACCTACAGCCGAACCGGCGAGACGGTCAGTCACAAGAGCCGCGCGATTGTCTACACGGGATTTCAGTGGCGAGGCCGCTCAGCGGATGCGCCCGACGATCCGGGCACGTGGCGGGAAGTCGAATTCATCGAGCGTAACGGCCAGCAGATCACCGGTCGCTGGTTCACAGGGGCGTACGACGAGACCGGCATCGACATCACGTTGCGCCGGGTGGCGACCGATCCCGTGGTCAGTGGAACCGATGTGAGCGCCCTGAAAACATCGACGTCCAATCAACGCGTGCGGATTTACGGCGCAAATTTCCCAGCGTCGGTTCAACCGGCGGACGTCGACTTTGGACAAGGCGTGCGAGTCTCGCGGATTGTGAGCACGGCCCCGGACATGGTGACTGTCGACGTCGACGTCGCCGCCACGGCGCGCCCCGGGCCGCGCGATCTGTCGTTTGGCGGGTCGACCATCTCGCCGTCTGTTGTCGTCTACACCAAAATTGACAACATCAAAGTGGTGCCCGTGGCGGGACTCGCGCGCGTCGGCGGCGTCACGTTCCCGAATCGTCCCGAACAGTTCGAAGCTCGCGGTGTGAGTTACGGCGCTGATGGAAAACCCAACACGGCGGACGATCTGGATCTCGGCCCCGTCACGGTGCGGTGGAATCTCGAGGAATACACTGCGACGTTTCGCGACGACGACATTCAGTTCGTGGGGGAGATCGCGCAGAGCGGGCTGTTCACGCCGAACGTCGAAGGCCCCAATCCGAAGCGGTCTGGCAATCGGAACAACATCGGCGATGTCTGGGTCGTTGCGACCTACAACTCGACCGGAGCCGACGCGTCGGCAAAGCCGCTGAAAGCTCGGGCTCACTTGCTCGTCACGGTTCCTTTGTACATGGATTGGGATTCGCGGGAGGTGGGGAAATGATGCGATCGACAGCCCCTGCACGTTCCCTCGCGCTGGCCTTGGCGATCGGCTGCGGCGCGTTGGTGGCCGGCGCCGGCCTCGCAGCCACTAATCTCCTCGCCCAGTCCAAGTCAGCGGCGGCCGAGAACCGGATCACCGGTGGCAATGGCACGCTCTACATCGGCGGCTATCCGAATCTGGTCTGGATCATCGACGAAGCGACCGAAAAGGTCATCGGCACGATCCACACCAAGGGTGGCATCCCGCGGCGCCTGAACCTTACGCGCGACAAGAAACTCTTCTACATCATCGACGCGACCCAGGAAGTGGTTGAGGTCGTAGACATCGGCACCAGGACCACCCTCGACACGTTCAAATTGAGCGAAGGAAATAAGCGCGTCCGGATCAATTCGATCGAGCCTGATCCGACGAACCGCTACGCCATCCTGCTGACCAGAACCGCCACCAAACTGACCGACCGCGTCGACATCGGTCCGGCCACCTTGCAGCAGTACGATTTGAAGGAACACAAAGTCCTGCGGACGATCGACTGGCCGGATGGGCAGGAGCGCGACAACGCCAATCTGATGTTCTCGCCGGACGGAAAGCTGCTGTACTTCCTCGGCAATGAGATCCTCATTTTCGAGACCGGAAACTTCAAGCAGGTCGACAAGTGGGAATTGTCGAACATCGAGGAAGGCCTCGGACAGGTCAGCGCGACGTTCGGCGGGTTCGGCGGGCTGGACACCGTCAACGATGAACCCGGCTTTCTAACCACCGCGCTCACCGTCGAGGATCCGGTCCAGCATCGCCGGATGATCGGCATGGGGCGGATCGATCTGAACAAAAAGGATCTGGATTTCTACACGCTCGGTCCAGCCGGCGGCGTGACCATCGTGCTGGCACCCGATCGCCAGCATGCCTACGGCCTCGAGTCGGCGATCGGCCGGTACGAGTTCTGGACGATCGATGTCGCCCAACGCAAGCTGACGTCGCGGGCGGAGTTCGCGGGCCGGCCGCGCATGGCGATGAAGACCAGTTCGAACGGCAAAGTGCTCTACATCTACCAGGCTGGGCATACGATCGATTTGTACGATGCGGCGACGTACAAGTACCTTCGGACCATCGAGCTCGATGGAGACGTGACGACTGGTTTCTTCGTCGTGCCGCGGCAGACCGGTACGAGCGCGACCAGATAGCAATCACGGGATCGAACTGGCGAGGTTCAGCATGTACAAAATCACGGTCGCGATGACGCTGGCATCCGTCGCTCTGATTGGTGGCGTCCGTTCTTCATCGCCGACCGCTGCAAGCCTTCCCTCATGGAATGCCAAGGCTGCCGCTGCAGCCCTGGACGAGCGGCAAACCTGGTGGGCGGCCTGGCCCTCGGCGCAGCGCGATCGCGGGACCTTCTGCGTGTCGTGCCACACGGCGCTGCCGTACGCGCTCGCTCGACCCGTTCTCCGTGGGTCAATTGGCGAACAGCAAGCGTCTGCAGCCGAGTCCGCGCTGGTCGAGAACGTGTTGAAACGCGTACGGCAATGGAACGAGGTTGCGCCGTTTTATCCGGATCAGACGCGGGGCATCCCAAAAACTACCGAGTCGCGCGGTACAGAGTCAGTGCTGAATGCGGCGATCCTCGTCGCGCAGGATGCGGCGAAGGGCACCGTCAGCGCCGACACGCGAACGGCGCTCGCGAATATGTGGGCGCTGCAGATGAAGACTGGGGATCTCACGGGCGCCTGGGCGTGGCTGAATTTCCGGTACGAACCATGGGAATCCGAGCAGGCGCCGTACTTTGGCGCCTCGATCGCCGCAATCGCGGTGGGGACGGCTCCTGGCGGGTACGCCTCGGGCGCCGAGAACAAGGCCGGTGTGGACGCGCTGCGCGCGTATCTTGCGAAGCAGATCGAGCATCAACATACCTTCAATCGCCTCATGGGACTCTGGGCGTCTACAAAACTACCTGGCACGTTGAGTGCGGCACAGCAGCGCGCCATCGTGGACGAAGCGTTCGGCAAGCAGCAAGCCGATGGCGGCTGGACCATGTCGACGCTCGGTCCATGGAAACGATCAGATGGCAGCGAGGAAGTCGCGACCAGCGACGCCTATGCCACTGGTCTTGCGACGCTGGTCCTTAATCAGGCCGGGTTGGGCAGCGATCAGCGCCTCAAGAAGGGGCTGCAGTGGCTCATAGATCATCAGGACCGCTCGACCGGACGGTGGACGGCAACGTCACTGAACAAGCAGCGTGATCCGAAGAGCGACGCCGGCCAGTTCATGAGTGACGCGGCGACGGCATACGCGGTGCTGGCGTTGACGACGACGTCATCCACAACGAACTGATCAGGCGCAACTCACCAAAGCATTGTTTCTGAACGAATACACCGGCCGCGGTGTCCGTATCGCCGTCGTCGACAGCGGTGTCCATGCTGGACATCCACATGTCGGTGGCGTCGAGCAGGGCGTCGGGATTCGTGACGATGGCTTGCTGGACGTGGATTTCGTCGACAGGTTAGGGCACGGCACCGCAGTCACCGCAGCCATTCGCGAAAAGTCTCCGGACGCCGGCATCATCGCCGTGAAGGTGTTCTGGCGCTCCCTGTCAACCGACGTCGGCTCACTGGTCCGAGGTATCGACGAAGGGCGTGTTCGTGGCGCTTCGGTCATCAATTTGAGCCTCGGCACATCGAATGTTGCGCATCGATCGCTGCTGCAGGAAGCGGTGGAGCGAGCGTCAGCGCAGCATGTGCTGATCGTCGGCGCCATCGAAACCGACATTGACTGGATGCCGGGAAGCCTCGACGGCGTCATTCCGGTGAAGCTCGATTGGCACTGTCCACGCCACGAATACCGGATCGTCACTCACCACGGCCGGACGGCTATTGCGGCGTCAGGATATCCAAGAGAGATCCCAAACGTGCCGCCACAACGCAACCTGAAGGGGATCAGTTTCGCGGTCGCAAATGCCAGCGGTTTCATCGCGCGTGCCCGTCAGGCCAGTCAAAGCCACCGAATCTCGGAAATCTGGAGAATCCTTGAGACAGGCGTGTCCATCGCGTAATTGGGTACTGTGGTGATGGGGTAATTGAAAGGCTTTTCGGCAGGCAATCTTTTCGATTACCCATTACCCCATTACCCCATTACCAGATTCCATATGTCTCCGATCGATCGTGTAGATGCCGTGATCATTGGAGGAGGTCCCGCAGGATCCACTGCCGCGGGACTCCTTTCGTCATGGGGCCGATCGGTTGTTCTCATCCATCGCGACACTGCGCAACCGAGCCTGGCGGAGTCGTTGCCGTGGAGCACGCGGAAACTGCTTCGCCATCTGGGCCAACTCGACTCGGTTGACGCGGCGGGGTTTTATCCCAACTCTGGAAACATTTCGCGGTGGGCCGGTGAGCACGCGATTGCCGCGACCGAGGGGCCAGGCTTCCACGTCTCGCGCACTGATTTCGATCGCGTGTTACGCAGACACGCGCAATCGAAAGGCGCCGCAGTCGTCGAGGGAAGCGTCGGTCGCGTCGACATCGGTCGGCTCACGCGTGTCGAGTCCGACCGTGCGGGCCGCGCCACGACCTACGAGTGTGATTTCGTCCTGGACTGTTCCGGACGCGCCGGCGTGATCGCCCGTCGCGGTCTGCGTCGCGCCGACGCCGGGTACCGGACCCTCGCGATCGCGGCGGAGTGGGAGTGCCCGGAGTGGCCGGCGGACGAACGGACCCACACTTTCGTCGACAGCTACGAGAACGGATGGGCGTGGTCGGTGCCGCTGTCGGCGACGCGGCGGCAATGTACGGTCATGGTCGATGCCGGCCTGACGACGGTCACCAGAGCGGGTCTTGAAACGTTGTACCGCGCGGAACTTCAGAAAGCGGTCAGCATCGAGCATCGCCTTAAGGGATCGCGTCAGATCAGCGCGCCGTGGGGTTGCGACGCCTCACTGTACACATGCGATCGGGCGACCGATTCGCGTGCGTTGCTGGTCGGCGATGCCGCCTCGTTTATCGAACCGTTGTCTTCAGCAGGG
>Ga0070681_10002702_pt1 | contig 16314 bp, 14 predicted proteins | sample KBSC83BmetaG_FD_65650 | JGI IMG/M metagenome (GOLD analysis project Ga0070681, IMG submission 65650) | Corn rhizosphere microbial communities from Kellogg Biological Station, Michigan, USA - KBS C8-3B metaG | ecosystem: Host-associated > Plants > Roots > Rhizosphere | place: USA: Michigan...
ATAATACTTGCCTAGCTGAGCGAGGCTCTGGAGCCACGTCTGACCGCACTGCTGCTTGATGAACCGTCCGGTGCCCCATAGGGCCAGGGAATCATCAAAACCCTTGTAGCCAGACTCTGTTGAATACATTGTGGGATGGCTCAAAGAGACACTGTCATAGTTATCCAGGTACCCGAGTGAACCAATATCTGTGCTGGTGCTCCCGGCCGGGTGAGGCGCCACCCACGAAAACGCTCCGCTGGTCTGAGCATGGGTGAACCCTCCGGTGTTGCGGAAGATGAACTCAGGATTTCCGGCCACCGAGGCCCGAACTCTGGTCCAGTCAATGGCATAAGCCGAGTCGCCGAAGAAATAGATCACCGGCCGGCCGTTCGCCCTGATGTAAGCCGGAGAACCCTCATATGTGGTGTTTACGTAGTTCAGGTCGTCAATGGTGGTTTGGGTTACGTCGCAGCCCGCTGTGGCGGCGCATGCCTTGAGTGCGCCGGCGTCATACATGATGGCGAACTGGAATCCCGGATGCAGTTCCGCCTGCTGCATCAGCATCTGCGTGGCCTGATCGTAAAAAGTGAAGTTTCTGTTGAGCTCTCCGCGCCCGTACCAGTCAATCACCGCCCCATCAAGGCCGCGGCTAACCATGTCATTCACCTGTTTCTCCACCTGCAGCACGTCATTCGAGGTGTAGCCGATGTTCATGTGGTCGCCGAACCCAAACCAGGGCAGGAAATGAGCGTAGATCTTGCTGGTGGACCCCGCATACAGCAGGCTGCGCGTCGGCATTTTGCTGATGTTCGTTGCCCCGAGATTGCCGTTGGTTTGGCTGATGAAGCTGTCTGCGGCGCTGGTATTATTGCCGGTCTCCGCTGCCAGGGTGGTCGTTGCCTTGAATTTGGTGCCAGCCAGCGAAATTGACGGGAAGAGCAGACCGAAAACAAGAATGCGAAAGGCGGCGCTGTGAAATGCGGTACGCAAAAAGTCCCCCCGAGCGTCTCGTCGCCTGGGGGACGACTTGTCACTCACTTAATCTAAAATGGCTTGCTCTAGCTGTCCGGAAGAGCAGCGGGACATGACCTTTCCATCCGTTTAAAGTCCCCGCTGAGTTGCGCGGATTCTAGGTTTGCAGGGCTCTTAGAACGAATCAGGGGAAGCACCCGGCTGCCTTAAGGAAATACCTTATGGTAGTAAGTGGATTGGTCGGGCACTGATAATTAAGGAGTTAGGCCATGTCCGGTTGGGTGGATTCCGCCGAAACAACTAACTTTCCGGTGCTTGCGTCTAATTGGGAAGCCTGCACGGGGTCAGGAACGCCTAAGTAGCTTAAAGACTCTAATAAATTTGCACGGGAGAGCACATGAGTGCGCAACCAAAAATGGAAACCACGGCCAAGATCCCCGCTGAGATTAATACCAAATTGCGGTCGCTGGCGCACGATCTGAGCAACTCGATTGAGACCATCATGCAGGCCTCCTATCTGCTGGCCCAGATGAAACTCGACGATAATGCTCGCAAGTGGTCCGACCTGGTGGACAAGGCGGCGCGGGATTGCGCCAAGATCAACCGGGAAATTCGCGATATCCTGCGCGCCAACGCATAGAAGCTCGGCGCCTACAGACCCGCAGTCGATTTTGACCCGCTGCCTGGCCAACCTGCTCCGCGAAAAATACGTGTGACACAGCCTTCAAGGCTGTGCAGAAGGGGAGCTTCTCTCCGGGAAATACTTCCCAGCCAGCTTTGCTCCTGAAGTCGGGCCTTCGATGAGGATCGGTGAGCACAGGCCGGCGGTTTGTTACTAGGGCGTATTAGACACCGTCAGCAGCCATCCGGGTAGTCTAAATTTGCGAGGGCGGACGCGGGCGTCAGTCCCAGTCCCGCGCAAACAAAACAGAGCCCTGGCTCGCCAGGGCTCCGCAAAGCGAAAGCTTTTTTATTTGTGTTCTAGAAATCCCTTCAGGTGCTTGGCCACGGCTTCCGCCATGGACTGCTGGTTCTTGTCGCCGCCTCGTTGCTTGTTGACCGAGTAGGCCCACATCATCTTGGTGGAGTCCACTTCAATGAGCTGAACGGAGACGCTTCCTTTATCTTCAATGCCGGCGCAATAGGCAAACAGGCAGCGGGCTATCTTGCCGCCGGTGGATTCCTGCTTGATTTCCACGGGCGCCGCCTTGAGCACGTAGGTTGCTTTTTTCGCATCCGTGACCACGTCCACCGGAACGTGCTTCTTGGCTATGGCCGCGGCCAGATAGGTTTCGAATCCGTTCTGCGGCTCAATATAAACCGACGGCCGGCCTGTCTGCGCAACAGCGGTCATTGAGGTCAGGAGCAATGCGACTGCCAAAAATTTCCTCACTTAGCTTCTCCTCCCAGCGCACTTTATTGCCGAACGCCCCGCTGCACAACGTTACTGGCGTAATACGCTCGTGACGCGCTTGGGGGAGGCGCGGCACTCGCGCTCACGCGCGTATTAGCGAGCTTGCTCTACCATACAAGCCCTACCGATCCGGCAACGTTTGTGGCCGTGGCAATTTTGCTGATGCTTGTCGCTTTGGCAGCCTGCTGCTACATCCCCGCGCGCCGCGCCATGAAAGTGGACCCACTGGTGGCTTTCCGTTACGAGTAATCATTACTCCTGCCGTAGTGACGTTATGGGGCTCACACTGGCGGCTCGTCGCGCAGGCCAGTAGCCGGCGAGCAGAACTACCGCGAGCATGAACATCGGCACCGTAGTAAAGGTGAGCCAATCATGCACAGCTATCCCAAAAAGCAGCGAACGCAGGAAACGGGAAACCAGGAAAGCTGCCAGCCATCCTGAACCGATGCCAAGGGCGGCCAGCCTGAATGCCTGCCCCAAAACAAGCCTGCGGATCTGCCACGGCTGCGCTCCGAGCGCAATCCGAATCCCCAGCTCCTTAAAGCGCTGCGTCACCGAGTAGGTCAGTACCGCGTAGACTCCCATGGCTGCCAGCAGTAGAGCAAGGCTGGAGAAGATTGCAATCAGACCTGTCCGAAAGCGTGGTTGCGCCGTGGTGTCATCTATCAGCGCCTGCATATCGTTGAGCGTTACCACAATCTCCGGGTCCTCGCTGTGGATGACTTTACGAACATCGTCTGCGATGTTTCCGCTTGGCCCCGCCATTCGTATCACGTAATTCTGGTCACGTCCTCCCATGTCCAGCATCGACGCTGGCACTTGCACATAGGGCGCGTAAATTTCCGGTTGGGTTTCTTCATCCAGGCGGATGTGTTTGACCTCTCCGCATACACCAACAATGGTGAGCCAGTCGGAAGCAAAACGAATGCGCTTGCCGATAGGATCCTCATTCGGCCAGAAACGCCGCGCTAATACCTGATTAATCATCGCGACCCGCGGCGCTGTTTCCGTGTCGCTCTCAGCGAACTCGCGCCCGCGTATCAGAGGGATGGACATGGCGTGGAAGTAGCCTGCGGTTACAGGACGTATCTGCGCGCTGCTGCCCTCCCCTTCACGAATGGGCTTGCCTTCCACTTCAAAACTGTTGCCCCAACTGTTACCGCCAAACGGCAGATACGCCGTCATGCCGACGACGGCAACGCCGGGAATTTCCTTCAGACGTTCAGAAGTATTGCGGTAGAACCGCACCAGGCCGGCCGGATCGGGATAACGATTCTGCATGAGCGCTGCCTGGGCTGAGATCAGGCCCTCAGGAGCAAAGCCCGGGTCCTGACGGATGAGGCGGACAAAACTGCGCAACATCAGCCCGGAGCAGACCAGCAGCAGGCAGGAAAGTGCGATCTCGGCAAAAACCAGCAGGCTGCGAGTGCGTTCTGCTGACCTGTTGGATGACGACTGCGTCCCTTGCCGCAGTGTGCTTTGCAAATCTGCTTTCGATCCATTGACGGCAGGCGCCATCCCAAAAACAATTCCAGCAAGCGATGACACGATAATCACGAACATCAGGACGGTGAAATCAAGGTGCACGCGCGTGAGCTCCGGCATGTTCTTGCTCCCCGCACTCTCAAGGAGTGCGAGCCCCAGAGCTGCCATCAGCACTCCAACGCCGCCGCCGATCAGGGAAAGCAGCGTGGTCTCCGCGAGCAATTGCCTGATCAGACGCGTGCGGCTCGCGCCCAGCGCCGCCCGGACTGCCATCTCTCTCTGCCGGGCCGTTGCCCTTGCCAGCATCATGTTGGAAACATTTGCGCAAGCAATAATGAGCAACAAACCGACGGCACAGAGAAGCACCAGCAAGGGGCGGCGCATATCGCCGGCGATCATCTCTGTCAGGCTTACTGAAAAGAATTTGCGCTCGGCGTCGTCTGGATCTAAACGCTTATTCAGCAGGGCGACTTCAGCCTGCGCCTTTGCGACGCTGACTCCCGGCTTCAAATGAGCGAGCACGCGCAGGAAATGAGCATTCGGATGTTGCTGAAAAACCGATCCTCTCAGCGCCGCAGGAACCCATAGCCTGGTGGTTGGACCGGGAAATTCAAAGCTCCCCGGCATCACTCCTACGATGGTGTAAGCGCTGCCGTTCATCATGATCGTCTGGCCGAGCGCGTCCTTCCGGCCGGAGAAGAGTTCCTTCCACAAAGAGTGGCTGAGAACAATTTCGCGATCATGGCCAGGCTCTCCTTCAGATTCGAAGAAGCCTCTTCCCATCTCAGGGGCCGCGCCCAGGATCTCGAAGAACGAAGGAGTCACCAATTGTCCAAACATCAGTTGCGGTTCACCCTGATCGGAAATCACAAACCCATTGCCAGTAAAGGCAGCCAGTTTGTCGAATACCTGGCTTTGCCCGGTGTAGGCGAGGAACTCGCGGGGTGAGAAAGAAATCCGTTCTTCATGCGGAATCTTGTTCCAGAGCATGTAAAGATGGTTGGCATCTTTGTACGGGAGCGGCTGCAGCAGCAAGGAATTCACTACGCTGAACATCAAGGTGGTGGCGCCGATTCCCAGCCCGATCGTCAGCAGGGCGAAAACGCTGAATATCGGATTCTTACGCAGCGTGCGAGCAGCGAACCGCAGATCCTTTCCTGTGCTTTCCGCCCAGCCGGCGACATCCGCCTGCAAGGCTGCTTCGCGCTGCTGCGTAGGATTGCCGAACTGCCGCAGCGCTGCCGCGCGCGCCTGTTCCGCCGTTTGACCAGCCTCCATGTTGAGTTGGGTTCGAGCATCCAGGTGGAAGCGGAGCTCTTCTGTGATCTCCTCTTCCAGCTTGCGTTTACGAAACGTTGCAACCAGGCGCCTGACTATCGACATACAAATCCCTCAACTGAACTTCAGCACAGCGGCAACGGCCCGGGTCACGGTCTCCCATGTCTGTTCCTGGGCTTCGAGCTGCTTTCGTCCTTCTCTGGTGAGCGAGTAATAACGTGCGCGACGGTTGTTTTCTGACGTCTTCCATTCAGCCTTGATCCAGCCCTGCTGCTCCATACGATGAAGCGCCGGATATAAAGACCCTTCTTCCACTCTCAACACTTCATTCGATACCTGCTGGATGTGCAGAGTGATGCCCCATCCATGCATCGGGCGGTATGCCAACGTCTTGAGCACCAGCAGTTCCAGCGATCCCTGCAACACGTCAGATTTACGCTTCATGCGCTTCCTATAGATGTCTATAGTAGACAACTGAGGGAATAATGGCTGAATGTGTGGCTTTTGTCAACTTCGATTCGGAGGACGTGGGAGCAGAAGTACCCGAGCAACCCCAGGCGTGGATACTAGCCCAGGAACGGAAGCCCTGGAAAACGTCCCCCGGAAGATGTGCGGCGCGTCCCAATCAAGAGCTCGGCGGCGTTTGGATTTTTGAAAGCCGGCTAGCGTCTCGTTGCATGAGGATGCTTCTGAGAGCGCAGCGCCGCAAGGCGCGACAGAGAGTAGCCCATCTATGAGGAAGGTTTTTTGGTTTTGGGGTTGCTTTTCGCTGTTTTGACCCAAAGGACTTGCATGTAAGTAATCGTTTCGATGGAGCGATAACGTCCCACCAGTCATCTATTCGATTCCACCTCTTCCGTGGAACCATGATTCTTATTCAAACTGCCTTCCTGTGAAGGGAGGCATCAACTCCGCCTCCCCTGCCTGGGTCCAGGCTTTCTTCTTTGGGTTCAGTCCTTCGTTCGTGGCCAGGCCGGCGCGCAACGCCAGCGGAGACATAAAAAGCCGACTATCAGGCATGGCATCGCTCATTTCAGTGCCCCGGGGCTTCCAGCAACTCCATATCGTATTTTTCCACCAGACGCCTAAACTTCGCGAAATCGGGCGGGCCGGCGGGTGGCTGCTCAATGGGCGAGCCGCCCTCGGCGAAGAACATCTCAAAGCCAGGCCGCGAGAAGAACATCAGCAGGCGCGCCGGCTTTTCCCCCACGACGGTGAATTTGTGCGCCACATCTTTCGGCGTATAGACGAAGTCGCCGGTTCGTGCCCTAAGCTTTTCTTCACCGCAGACCAACTCGACGGTGCCCTCAAGGATGTAGAATGCTTCGGCCTCACCGTGGTGGACATGCATCGGCGCCCCGCTGCCCGGCGGCTCAATGCATTCGACGATGCTGAATGAGCGATCAGTAGTGCCAGCGCCGGCCAGGATGCGAATCTTGCCTGTGGGTCCCCAACGAAGCATTTGTCCCTCGCCGGACCGCACCACCAAGGCTCCAGTGGTCTTTGCTGTATCTCTATGAATAACGGCCATTTTTGAATGCCTCCCTCTCAGCACTGATGTAAACGGCCGAATCGGCCGCTCAAGAGATGACTATAGAAAAAGCGCACTCTCGCCGCCAATCGAGAGAATGACGTATTTTGATCAAGCCGAGCGCAACGAGGAATAAGCTTGTCCGGAAGCCGGGCTCGTACCTGAGGGGGAAGTACAATTTTTCAATGCGTATCGATCATGTCGCTTATCCCAGCCGCGATCCCTCTGAAACTCATCGTTTCTACACCAAGGTCATGTGTTTTGGGCTTGTGCAGGCCTACGCAGGGACTGACTTGTTGCTGGTTTATGCAGTTCCGGGAGGCGGGAGTATTGCCTTCAGCGCATCCCGAGATCACACACCCGCGATGCAAAGGGAAGCTCCATGGGAGCGCCTGCACGTTGGTCTCACGGTTCCGACCAGAGCTGAATATGAGCGCTGGCTCAAGAGGCTGAAGGAATTTTCTGTACCTCATCACATTGTGGACGACGAGCGGATCTACTTCGCTGATCCCGATGGCCTTGTTCTGGAGCTGGAAGTGGAGTCTGCAACTCCCGCTGATCCCAACGCGTTTGAAACACTCGCCCGCTGGCGTGCGGACGCAAGTGCATCGCCAGACCGGTGATAATTGGTGGCGGGGGACCCACGCTTCCGCTCTCTCCGACCTTCAGAATACAAATTGGGTGACCCCCATGCTTTGGGATTGAATCTCGCGTCTCTGTTAGGCGAGATGAACCGATGTTCCGATCTTGGCCTCTCTCCACAAATCCCATAAAATAAAGCTTGTCATGTCTCTGATACGTGAACAGGCCATTGATTACTTCCGCTCCGACGATCTGATCGGACTGGGCATGGAAGCCGATGCGTTCCGGCGCAAGCTGCATCCGGAAGGCGTGGTCACCTACATCATTGACCGCAACATCAATTACACCAACTTCTGCACCGAGTACTGCACGTTCTGTGCCTTTTACGCACCGGTGAAGGGCCCCGGCCGCTCCAAAGGGTACGTGCTGGATTTGGAGACGATCTACGAAAAAATCCGCGAGACCGTGGAAGTGGGCGGCACGGGCGTGCTGATGCAGGGCGGCCTGCATCCCGACCTCAAGATCGAGTGGTATGAAGAGATGCTGCGTGGCATCAAGCAGCGCTTTCCCAAAGTTCATTTGCATTGCTTCTCCGCATCAGAGATCATTCATTTTGCGGACGTCAGCGGCCTGACCATTGAAGACACCATCAAGCGCCTGCGCGATGCCGGGCTTGATTCTATTCCAGGGGGCGGCGCTGAGATCCTGGATGATGAGGTCCGCTACAAGATCGCGCGCCTCAAATGCCTGACGGAAGACTGGCTCAACGTCCATCGCACAGCGCACAAGCTCGGCATGCGCACCACGGCGACCATGATGTTTGGTGTGGGCGAGACTTTCGAGCACCGCATCAACCATTTCCAGCGCATTTACGACCTGCAGGAGGAAACCGGCGGGTTTACCGCGTTCATCCCCTGGAGCTTCCAGCCCAAGAATACCGCGCTCGGCGGTCGCCACTGGGACGAAGCTACGGCCGTCGAATACCTGAAGACGCTCGCCATCGCGCGGCTATTCCTCTCGAATTTTGAAAACGTTCAGTCGAGCTGGGTCACCCAGGGGCTGAAAGTCTGCCAGCTTGGGCTGCGTTTCGGCGGGAACGATGTGGGATCGGTGATGCTGGAAGAGAATGTGGTGCGTTCAGCCGGCGTGACCAACTGCACAACCGAAGAAGAGCTGCGCCGCATGATCCGCGAGGCTGGATTCGTGCCAAAGCAGCGCGACACGCTGTACCGGCAGTTCTTCCTGAATTAGCTAAAGGCTATTTAGGCGTCCTATTCCGGCCCGTAATCAGACTTTGTGGACGCAGTGGACTTCGTTCTGTGGGTCTGCCGCGGTAACGATCATAGTGTAGCCTTTGAATCTCTCACGCAGACCCACCGCACGGTGACTTCTCTTTCACGTTCGGCACAATTCCAGGTCGAGCTAACATAACTAATATCAGTGAGATACGAGGGTGATTGAGCCGTCCGTCCCAAACAGACGATCACGCAGAAAGCGGGGGCTGGTCGGTAAGACCGCCCAGCAACTCCTCTGTTCATGTACCTTTTGGCGGGTACATGTCCTAATGCCACATTGCGCATGTACTAAGTAAGGCGCTTTAATCATCGAGCCTAAGTAGATGAATTTATAGCAGCTTCGGCGAGTCCCCTCACTCCCCCGAATCGCGGAACTGCTTTTTCTCCAGGAGCCTTACGTTATGCAAATTGGTGTGTACGGGTGCGGGTATTTGGGCACTGTGGTGGCGGCGTGCCTGGCGGACTTCGGGGTGCCGGTCACGGCTTATGGCAGCGATTCAGTGAATACCACCTTGCTGGCCAGCGGCATTCTGCCCTTTCATGAGAAGAATCTAAGTGACATTGTGCGCCGCGGCGTCCGCGCCGGGCGGCTGATGTATTCCACGCACCTGCAATCCATGGTGCAGCGCGCGGAAATCATCTATCTGGCGGAAGACGCCAACAAAGACATTGAATCGATCTCGATGGAGATCGCCAGCTATAGCGTCCATGGACAAATCCTGGTGCTCATCACGCCGGTGCCGGTGGGCACAGCCCGCCGGATCGAAGAGCGGCTGAAGTCGGCCGGCAAGCAGATGACCGTGGTCTCGCACCCGGTGTTTCTCTCCGAGGGCTGCGCCGTGGAAGATTTCAATTGGCCCGACCGCATTGTGCTTGGAACGAATTCAAGCGCAGCGGTTTCGTCGCTGAAGGCCTTGTATCGTCCGCTGGTCATGCGCGGCGTGCCGGTGATTGTGACGACCCATGAAACCGCCGAACTTGTGCGCGAAGCCTCGACCGCTTTTCTGGCCACCAAGGTTTCCTTTATCAACGAACTTTCCAGCTTGTGCGAGCACATCAATGCCGATGCGGTTGATCTTTCTCTGGCCCTGGGGCTGGACAAGCGCATTGCTCCGCGGTGCATGCAGCCGGGTTCGCTCGGCGGCGCATTCACCGAATCGGATATGGATTCTCTGGCCAATCTGGCATCCGGCTCCGGCGTTTCGCTCAAGATTCTGACGGCGGCGCGCGAAGTGAATCGTGAGTTCTGCACGCGGATCATGAAGAAGATCAACGGCGTGCTGGACACGGTTTCCGGCAAGCAGGTGGGGCTACTCGGATTGGCATTTAAGCCGAACACGAATTCAGTGGCCAGTTCGGGCTCGATTCACCTGGCCCGCGCGCTCATGGAAAGCGGCGCGCACGTGAAGGCCTATGATCCAATCGCCATGCCGGATGCGCAGCAGGAGCTGACGGGCAACGTACGCTATTGCGATTCAGCCTACTCAGTGGCCGAAGGCGCTGACGCGCTGGTGCTCGGCACGGGATGGCCTGAGTTCCGCACGCTGGATTTTGATCGCATCAAGCGCATCATTCGTCGGCCCCTGGTCATCGATACCAAAAACCTGCTCGACGGCCCGCGCATGAAGGCCCTGGGCTTCGAGTACCTGGGTGTAGGGCGCGCATAAACTCAAGCTCGCTCACATGAAAGCGTCGACAAATGCGCGACACTTTGCCTACGCCAGTTAGCTAGGCCCACGGTTTCCCTTTAAGTGTGTCTGTGGGAGGACCCGCCGGAGAGCAATGGTTGTTCGTGCATAACGATGGCCTCGCTACACCTCTGGATCACTCTTAGGATTTGAACGTCTAGGCTCGAATACGGGCTGGCTTAGAAATCTTTAACTTAAGATTCCTCAGCGCTGGAATGAGCTTCTCCTTCATGCTGGTCGGCGCGGACCGACTTGCGATCTATCTGAATTACCTGTGCTCGGTCGCGCATAGCCTTTTCCGGAGCTCGCCTGTCTGTAATCTGAGACAGAACGGGCCGGAGGCCATCATAGACTCGCTCCCCTAGTACTCCAGGATCGGACTGGACATCAGTATAGGTCTGTTTAAACTGAGCTCCCCAGCGCTGGGTTCCATCTCTTGCATCAATCAGCTCAGCATGTAACAGCAATTGAGTGTTCGATTGGGTCATATCTCCAATTACCACAATTGGAGCCAGCAGAGCTTGGCCAATAGTGCGTGGATCTACCTGCTGGTCTCTATAAGACTGAACGGTGCTGTAGGCCAGCACTCGCAATCCAGGTGTTAGGGACAGCTTGTCAATCAACGTCTTGATAAGAATTTTATTGAGTAATTCCATCTCTCGGTTGGACGGATCGATGGCAAAAGGCAACACCGCAAGGCGGCCTGATTGCAGTGTCTGATTTCGTATCGACCGGGTAGGCGGCTGTGAAAGATAAATGAACTTGTAACCGCGTTCCGGTATGGTCTGGATATAACGCGGATCGGCTGCATTATCTCGCAGCGCATCCCGCAGCTGATGTACGGCCTTATTCAGGCTCTGGTCGAAGTTCACGAAGACGCTGTTACCCCAGAGCTGCTGGCGAATCTCATCGCGCGTCCGAAGTTGTCCCGGACGCTCCAGTAACAATGCAAGAAGCTTGAGCGGTTGTCGGCCAAGTCTGATCTTAACCCCCTCCTTGCGCAGTTCACCGGTTTGAAAATTGGCTTCGAACAATCCGAAGCGGACGCGTGGCAGGCTGGCTTCCGGCTTCATAGGTACCGCCCTGGGGAAGAAGTCAAAGTCTATCAGTACCTAAAGCGTGCTCCTGAGGGAGAGATGGATGCGTCTTGCTTGGCCATGGAGATCTCGTTGATCCGTCGCTCTCTCGAGACCGCTCTACAATTAGATGCATTCTAGCACGCATATATTCCGAGATGCAGGTATTTTCAGAAAGCAACTCAGAATCTACAAGAATAAGACCTTTATTATTTCTCGCGGTCTTAGCTTCAGCTAGTGAACTGCGCAACTCGTCCACCACAAAACCTCATTTCTCGGTCGCGCTTGGTCAGGCTCTCTCTCTTATTGACCACAGCATGCCCTGATTATCTTAGAAGATCGCACAACAGGACGTTGTAAATACTCTGAAAATCGTTTTGCCTCCGATAAAGAGAGCGGAATGTTTAAGTCAGTCGAAGTCATGCTGAATAAGTTGTTTTCGCAACTTGGGCTAAACACAATAACTGCGATTTCGGCCAGGTAATCGCACGTCCCACGCCGAAACACCGCGAAAGGAAGGAGAGTTCACATGACAAGGTTCAAGTATGTAGCAATGCTGCTGCTGTTCGCGCTGGCCTTTTCGATCGCACCGGCGCTGGCGCAGAATCCACATTTCACGAGCGGCCCCACGGCCACTGTAGGCGGTCCCAACGACGGAACCCTCACCGCGTGCTCAACCATTGCCGGGCTTGGCAATACACCGACAGACATCACGCTATCCTGTAGCGACGTGACTTTTCAGTGCATCAACAAAGCCGGCAATCTCAACAACGCCCATGAAACCTTGACCGCAACCCAGCAGTTCACGCCGCACAATGGCACGATTAAGAACGCCTGTGTATCCATCGCGGCAACCTGTCCGAAGGGTCAAGCGGGACCTTTCAATGTGCAGTTCCAGGGCTGCACGTACACGGTAAGCCAGAACGGCCAAGTGGTGCTGACTTCAAATCTTTCACTTCCAACTCAGTAGCTGAAATATCCGAACGCCAGCAGTGGGGCGCTCTTGCGCCCCCGCTTTTTCACCTCGGCGCCAGGCAAACGGCCCTGATCTCCAATGCGCTTTAGCCGGAAGAGTGCGGGCGCGATCATCTTTCACACAGGAGAGTGAACTATGCGACTTCTTCGAATGCTATCTGTTCTTCTGATCATTTCCGTTCCCGCCCTTGCCGCTGATAATCCATTCACGGGCACATGGAAGCTGAACCTTGCAAAGTCCAGGCTGCTCCCCGGCGACACCACGAGAAGTGATGTATACCGCGCCGTTGCCGACGAAAGCACGATCAGAATTACCGAGCAAGTGAGCGACATTAAAGGGCTTCACGACATTACGGTCGACGCGAAATTCGACGGCAAGGACTACCCCGTCAAAGGAGACCTGGTATCAGATTCCGTTTCGTATCACCGCTTAAGTGCAGACAGGATAAAAGTAATCACGAAGAAGGGTGCACGAATCACAGCGAAAGCTATCGCAGCCGTTTCCACAAACCGAAAAACCATTACCGTCAGCTTTACTGTTTATGAGCAGGGAAAGAGGCGGAGAGGCATAGCAGTTTATGAAAAACAGCCGGATTGAATGTGAGCTCTCGCCGAGCAGTGCCTCTCTGGCCCGCAAGCCGAACCCTTCTCCATTGCGAGCGGGCAGGCGGCTGATAATCACTGCTCGTTCGTGCTGCTGTTTTCAATTATGAATGATCACCACCGGATCATTCTCTCCTTTTTCCCCGATCACGTCATATTTGTATTCGTCTGTCGCTGCATCTTTACGTACCGTTGCGGTCGGCGAACTCCCGTTTGCCGGGACATGGAAGACTTTGTCCTGAAACGGCGATCCTTTACTCGACCTGAATGCCACCGTAGATTCCTTCCCATTCGTTGACACCCATTCGACGGCATCTCCGGCGCCGCGGCTGAGATGAATTTCGCCCGCGTCCACGTGGCCGTGATCGTCTGTGATACCGACCTTCTTCACGGTGGCGGCCACATTCGGGCCGGAACTTGGCTGCAGATTGCTGCTCATAATTGTCTCCTTCTCTCTGGGATTACCTGGGTCACTTACTTTGGGGTTGCCTGACCATCCTTCTGTATTCCGGATAGGCAGAGAACCGCTGCCACGCGGGGTTATTGCTGATTTCACTGGCCGACAAGCCCGCCCGGAGTGCCCGCTGCAAATCCGCCAGCGCCCGCCCGTCCTCATGCAACTGGGCGAGTGCAAGCGCCGAGCGGTGCCAAGCCTGTGGGTTTTCCGCTGAGAGTTTTAACCCGGCCTTCCTGTATTGCAGCGCTTTCTCGCGTTCGCCCAGCACTGCTGAATAGAAAGCCGCGTCCATGCGAACGGCGCCATCACGCGGATTTACCTTCAACCTTTGTTCAGCCAGGTTTAAAGCTCGCGCGTACTCTCTGCGGCTCTTGTCGTGGGCTCCTTCGATCTGGCTGTAGGCCTCCGCCAAATTGCCGAAAATCTCATACTCATTGGGGCTCAACTGCGCCGCCTGTTCGTAGGTGCGAGCTGCGTCCTGGTATTTGCGGAGGTAAAAATAAGCGGCTCCCAGATTGCTAAGCGCCGGTGCGGTGGGTTGAATTGCGATCGATTTTTCCAATGCCCGGCTTGCGTCAGAGTAGTTGCCCTGAACGACATAAACGGCTCCGAGGTTGCTGTAGCCGCCGATACTGTCTGGAGCGAGTTTCACGACTTGTGTGAAGGCAGAGGCAGCTTCATCGTATCGCCCGAGGCTGGCGTAGAAACTTCCCAACCGCTTATAACCCGCCCACTGTTGCGGATGTAACTGAATATCTCTTCTCAAGATGGATTCAGCATCTGCCGGTCGCTTAAGCTGTTCATATGCCATCGACAGCTCGCGATAGCATTGGTCGCAATTGTTGTCTAACTTGAGAGAGCTCTCCAGATGCTGCGCCGCCAGTTCGTACTTTCCGGCGGCGTTAAAAAGCATTCCAAGGCAAAGTTCTGCGCCTGGATTCTGTTCGTCAAGTTGCGCGGCTCGCGCGCACGCTTCCTTCGCTTGGGTCACCAACTCTGGCTTGTGCTCCAGGACGTACATCAGGATGTAGGCCTGGCCGAGTCCGGCATACGCGAGGGCGAACGCAGGATCGCTTGCCGTGCTATGTTCAAAGGCGGCGATAGCATACTCCAGCTTCTCCGGCCGGTCGTACTGCTGGAGGTATCCCCGTCCGCGCAGATAGTGCTCGTAAGCCTCGGCTTGCGTGGTGCCGTGGGACAGCATGCGTCCGCGGTCGGATTTGGCCAGTTCAATGTCCAGATCGCCCAGCACCTCCTGAATCACACGGTCCTGCACCGCAAAAACATTGGCCGCATCGGCGGTGATTACGCCGGAGTCGATCTGGCGCAGGGAGCGTGTGTCCACCAGGCTGTAGGTGACGCGGACGCTACTGCCCGAGCGCTGCAGGTTTCCGTGCAGGACGAGCGTGGCGCCCAGGATCGTGCGCGCATGTTGCGCGTCGAAGACTTTTTGCGCGCGCACTTCAGAAGCCGGAATGATGTCGAGTGGGTAACGATCAGTTACCTGCCCCAGCTTTGCGGAAAGCGTGTCTGTAAGGCCGTCGGCAAATGCCCGGCTGTTGGTGTCACCTGGGTCTGCGGCCTGGAAAGGCAAAATCACCAGCTCGCGGCCAGCCACTGCAGCAGCACGCGATCCGGATAGCCGCCATTGCACGTTGGAAAGCAGCAAAAGGCCCAAGACCGCGATGATCGGTATCAGGGATAGTCTTCGCCAACTGAAAGGCCGGTTGAGCAGTGGAACGTTTCCGAGTCTGGGCTTCCGCCCTGCTCGGATTGTGCGCAAGTCAGAGACAACACTGGCGCAATCTGCATAACGCTGTTCAGGTTTGCTTGCCAGCATCCGCTCAATTACCAGATGGAGGCCGGCAGGAAGTTTCCGTGGAATGCGATCAGGCTGATCTCGCCGTGGCGGCTGCTGGGCAAGCAGTTCATAAAAAACCACGCCAAGCGAGTAGATGTCGGCGCGTTCGTCAGGAATTTTCCCAAGCATGACTTCGGGCGCCATATAGCGCGGCGTCCCACCGGTCAGGGTCATGCTGATGGTATCTTTCGTTTCCGACGTTTGCAGGTGACACGCAAAGCCGAAATCGAGAATTTTGATGACCCCGGAACCGCTGATCATAAGATTTTCCGGTTTCAAGTCGCAGTGCAGTAGGCTGTGCTGGTGAGCCGCGTTTAAACCGGAAAGGCACTGCTCGGCGATGTTAAAGAAGTCATCCAAAGCCAAGGGTGTGCTGAGTCGCGCTCGCAAAGTTTGCCCTTCCACGTACTCCATGACCAGGAATATGCGGTCGCGTTCCTCCACCACGTCATAGATCCTGGCTATATGTTCGTCGTCGAGTTGCGACGCGCGTTCCGCTTCCTTCAATAAGCCTTCGCGAAATCTCACGTCTTGGCTGTGTTCCCACCGGATCACCTTCATGGCAACGTGGCGTTTCAAAAGCAGATCTTCGGCGAGGAAGACTTCGCCCATTCCACCGCCGCCAAGTTTTGATTGAATTACAAAGCGGCCAATGCGGCTGCCGATGAGATCGCGGACTGGTATGGCCGGATGGGCCATAGCGAACTCCGGAAGATTTTGACCGCAAAAGGCGCAACTGAAACTGGCCCGCGGACAAGCGAGGAGTAATTTGTTTCTGCCGGCTGGGCGCACCGGGTTCAGATTTGGTTCCAGGGCTAACTGTTTCTGCCACTCACTGGGGAGCAGCTTCGGACACAAAGTAATCCGTACTAGCGAGCGTGCTCATTATAACGCTGTTCCTCATCAGTTAGGCAGGCCGCCCGTGCCGTTTCATTGAGTTCTGCAATTAGTTGGCGGATAATGAGAACAATCCAATGAAGGCCTACATTACTGTGATGCTGAAGACCACCGTCCTTGATCCGCAGGGCAAGACCATTCACGGTGCACTTAAAAAAATGGGGTACAAAGGCGTGGATGCCGTCCGCCAGGGCAAGTTCTTTGAGATTGCACTCGAC
>Ga0070681_10002703_pt1 | contig 16312 bp, 11 predicted proteins | sample KBSC83BmetaG_FD_65650 | JGI IMG/M metagenome (GOLD analysis project Ga0070681, IMG submission 65650) | Corn rhizosphere microbial communities from Kellogg Biological Station, Michigan, USA - KBS C8-3B metaG | ecosystem: Host-associated > Plants > Roots > Rhizosphere | place: USA: Michigan...
CTCCTCATCAATACGGCCTTGTCTTTTGACAGTGATCGAGCCGCGCGCTCGGGCTTGAGCGACTGCGGCCGCAGACGGCGAACCCCAACGCTCAAGGCGAAGACACCGGCGATACTGACCGCGGAACCCACAATTAATGCCGCGAGCCAGGGCGCCACGACCCGGCTCAAACCCAGGACCGCAGAGCTGAGCAATACGAGAATGCCTGCGAAGAGCACGACACCGCCGGCCATGGCGGCCGCGGCGCCTGTCAGCATCCCCCGCAAACCCTGCATGAGCTCTGCGCTGGCCAGGGCGAATTCCTGACGGAGCAGCGTGGCGAGCTCTCCGACGAGGCGTCGCAGCAGGGTTCCGATGGACTGCGAATCGCGAGGCTGCTGCGCTGCCCGATGATCGGGGACCGGATTCGATTGCAGTCGGGCGGTCATCACACTCTCCTGAGGTTGCGACCCCGATGCAGCAACCGCTGTTCCATGCCGCGATCCCGCAGAGAAGAGTGGAGGTCACCGGCTGAATGTCTGGGCTCCGCGGCGGGGCGCTCCGCCGACTTCGTCGTGTCAGCGGGGGCAAATACAGACCGGCGCGCCTACTCCTTGCCGGTCTGGGAGTGAGGCGCGTCGACTGGCTTCGACTCAGGCGAGCCGCGTTGCCGCAGGTGGATGCTGAGCACGATCATCGCTCCCAGACCGAGAAACTCACTCTGCCAGTTTTGGAACGATTGAAACCACAGCTGCGAGGAACAGAGAAACTCGGCCAGCGTGACCACGGGCTTGCCATGCTCGATCTGCTCGACGTTGAAGTCGCGCATTCCGTTGTGTGCGTGCACGAGGAATGCCGAGACGAACAACAGAAAGAGCGCGAGACTCAACGACCGCTCGTAGATCCTCAACACCCAGCCGCCGCGGCGTACCGGCCAAGGCGCCCGAGAGAGATCCTTGGTATCGCGCGGATCGCGGTCGGCGGATTCGGGCTCGGTGAGGGACTTGGATTCCGCGGAGCCGCGCTGGTACAGAAAAGAGGTAAGCGTGATATAGAAAGCCATCTCCAAAAACTCACTCTCCCAGTTCTCCGCCGTCGCTTCGATGAATCGGCCGCTCGTGAGGAACTGTGGGTAACTCACGCTCGGTAGCCCGTGATCCTCACGGTCGCTGTTGTAGGCAAAGAGACCCGCGGCGCTTTCGCAAGCCAGAAAGGTCAGGAAGAGACCGAACACCGCGAGCGAAAGACCGTTGTTGCGGGCGAAACGACGCAGCTTGGACATGGGCGTACCGGCCTGCATATGAGGTGTTACGGTTTGGCAGGCGGGAGTTCGGTCCCGTCGCTGCGGTAAGCCGGTGGGCTGTAGAAGTTGAGCGTCTTGAGCGGTGCGCGGCCGAGGTTGCGGATCTCGTGCCGATCGCCGTGCGCGATCAGCAGGAGCGTGCCTGCACGCAGAGGGTGATTGCGACCCTGAATGCGGGCGCGGCCCTTACCGGCCACGACAAACAACCACTGATCGGCCCCGCGATGTCGATTGTCGGGTCCTCCCTCGGCGCCGCCGGGCTCGATCACCATTTCCGCCGCCTGCGTGCGCCGGTTCCCCAACGCAACGCGGAACCCCTTGCCAAACCGGAGCGTCTTGAGTTTCACCGTGGACTCCTGCGAGTTGCGGACATGAGCTCAGGGCGAGCAAGCGATGGACCTCGCCCGTGGGTCTTCGGTACCCACGGTGTAGGAGGATCCTTACGGTAGTAACCGTCCCCTCCCGACGGTGTCGGCCGCTTCCGCGGTCTAGTGTCAGCAGAGTCAGCTTCATTCAATCAGCGGAGGTATTCCATCATGGCCAGGGCAAAAAAGACCGCACGCAGGCCGGCGCGCAAGCGCTCCAGCAGCAGCCGTAGCGCGGCGGCGAACGACGCCATCGCTCTGCTGAAGCAAGACCACCAACAGGTCAAGGGTTGGTTCGAGGAATTCGAGTCGGCGCGCGCGGATGGACGCAAGCAGGATCTGGCGGAGCGGATCTGCCAGGCGTTGAAGGTGCACACCGAGATTGAGCACGAGATCTTCTATCCGGCCTTCCTGGAAGCGACCGGCGATGAGGACATTCATCACGAGGCCGAGGTCGAGCACGACGGGGCGAAGAAGCTGATCGCGGAAATCGAGCGGTCGGGACAGGATGAGTACTTCGACGCCCGGGTCAAGGTGCTCTCCGAAATGATCAAGCATCACGTCAACGAGGAAGAGAAGCGTGACGGGATGTTCGCGAAGGCGCGGCAGTCGCAGATGGACCTGCAGAGCTTGGGTGAGCAGTTGGCTCAGCGGAAAGCTCAGCTGATGGGAGGAGAATCTCCCGACGAAGAGCGCTCGGGTCGCGGTTCTCGCACACCCTCGGCGAAATCCCGCCAGGACTCGCGCTCGACGGCCAGGCAGTAGCCGCCGTTCAGTAAAGGACCCCGTCTGAGGCGCACAGATCGGGCGCCTCGCGGGGTCACACTCTAATCGACCTTCCCGTGCTTGCCGAGGATCTCCGCGGGCTCTCCCGTTACCGCGGCGTGGGCCGCCGCAACGAGATACGAAGTCCTGCCGGGAGCCAACCAGTATTCGGCTAGCTCGATCTCCACCCGTAGCAGCGCAAGCCGCGAATCCTGCGGTCCGTCCGGGTAAAAGGCTCGCTGCTCGGCAGTCCACAATTCCCGCGCCTTGACCGGGTCGCGCAACAGCCTGCCAGTGCCGCTTACCACGACAAAAGTGCTGCTGGCCGGATCGGCGAACCCCAGGCCCACCCGCTCATCGTTCTGCAGCTCTGTCACTTTGGGACTGTGCCAGTCGGTGAAGAACCACAGCGTGCGGTCCGATTCCAGCTGCAGCAGCTGCACCGGCCGCGAGTGGAGGCGGCCGTGGGTGTCGAGGGTGGTGAGCAGGGCGACTCGGATCTTCCGGATCAGCTCCGCGACTTTGGCCAGATCGCCTCGATCGGAAAGGTCTGTCATGTTTGCCGAACGGCTCCAGGGGGCGGTTGTTCCGCGATTGCGGGAGCACAACGTGCTACCGGCAGGACACCATGGCGCGCATCCGCATCGGCGTATCCGGCTGGCGCTACCCACCCTGGCGGGGTGTCTTCTATCCGCACGGGCTTCCGCAGCACGCCGAGCTCGACTATGCCGCGACTGCCTTTGCGAGCATCGAGATCAACGGATCCTTCTATTCGCTGCAACGCCCGGAATCCTACGCGAGCTGGTATCGGCACACCCCGGCAGGGTTTGTGTTCGCCCTGAAGGGTCCACGCTACATCACGCACATGTTGAAGCTCAGAGGCTGCGAACAGGCGCTGGCCAATTTCCTGGCCTCCGGTGTCTTCGAGCTGCGGGAGAAGCTCGGTCCCATTCTCTGGCAGTTGCCTCCCAACCTCGGTTACGACGCGAAGCGTCTGGATGATTTTCTCTCGTTGCTGCCGCGAAACTCGGCGCAGGCGCTTTCCATGGCCCGCAAGCGTGCCCGCTGGATGAAGGGCCGCACGCGTCTTTCCATCGATGCCAACAGGAAGATCCGGCACGCTCTGGAATTCCGGCATCCGAGCTTCGTGCAGCCCGCGCTCGTGGAGTTGCTCGCACGGCAGGGCATTGCGTCGGTCGTTGCCGATACCGCCGGCCGGTGGCCACAAGCGCTCGACGTCACGGCAGACTTCGTCTACGTACGATTGCATGGCGCGACGGAGCTCTATCGCAGCGGTTACTCGAGAAGGACGCTGGGTCTCTGGGCAAAGCGCATTGAGGCTTGGCATCGTGGCGGGGAGCCCGCGGAAGCGCTGAAGATAGCGCCCGCCCGAAAGCCGCCGTTCAGGAAGCGCGATGTGTACTGTTATTTCGACAACACGGATGCGAAGCTGCGTGCACCGTTCGATGCACAGACGCTCAATCGTCTTTTGAATCAATGAGCGCTGATGAGGGCAGGCTGCATCGCGCCCGGCTTACCCGCAGCGGGCGGATTCGAGCCCCGCCGCTCGCTGTCGGCCTGCACCGCCAGATAGACGCTGCTCCACAGCTGGGCGGCATTGGATTCATCGACATCCGTCCCTCGGGATCCGAAGGGCACGACACGATAGCGAGCTCCGTCCAGGCGCCAACTCCACAGTTCCGAGCTTCGCAGGGACCAGGTCGCGCGGATGACTCGCCAGAGCGCTCGTTGGGCGGTGAGCAGGTGCTGTCTTACCGGTAGCGGCAGGTCTGTGCGCTCGAGTTGCCGCTCGAGTCCGCTAGCGAACAATGCCTGTTGCCACGACCAGACCACGGTCCCGTGATAGGCGTGATTCGTGAAGCGCATCCTGAGAGTGTCGTCGGCGAAAACCGGGTTGGCCACCAGCAACCCGGCGTCGGTCATCAGTCCGAGCGGGAAGCGGCGAATGACTGTCTGGACTGCGCTATCGAGGGCGGTTGGCGGGAGTACGGAGAAGAGCAGGGCGAGCGTTTCGTCGGAATTGACGATGGGCACCGGGGCGCCGGACGCATCGAGCGAAATGGCGTGGAAACTCACGGAACCACCGTGGAGATCCGCGAGAGCGTCCTTTGCGGGCACGCCGATCTGACTTGCGTAGGAGAGGAGCTCAGTGCGGGCCCGTTCGTTGTCGATCTTCACATCGAACAAGCTTGGCGCGCGCTCGCGCCAGACTTTCGCGTCTGCAGCCGCGCGCATCAGGAGGTCGCGATCCCCAGGGCCCATAAAGGGATCGAGCAGTCCACTTTCCAGCAGGCGCGCAGTGGCTTCGAGCGCGGCAGGCATCAGAACCGCATTGACGTCGTAGGGATAGCGTCCGCCTCCGATCCCGTACTCGCTGTCGCGCCATTCCCCGGCACTGCGTCCCGGTTTCAGGGAGATCAGGTTGCCGAATCGGGGGTCTGTGCTGAAGCCGCCGGCGCTTCTGGCGATGAGGCGCAGGTTGCGGATCAGCGCTTGACCCGCCGAAACTTTCACGCCGGTGCCGACGTCGGTTTTCAGATAGGCGGTGGCGCGTTGCTTGCCTTGAGGAACTTCCATAACGTAGGCGGCCAGCACAGGTGCCAGCAGGTAGTTCCCGTCGATCATGGAGTAGTCGTAGAGCGGTGCGTCGCTCAGCGACCCATCCTGCCTCTTGTGGCTGAGCACTGCGAATTCGCCGATACCTTCTTCGTGCGCGACTTCGCCATCGGTAGACAGCCTTGCAAGCACCGAGCTCAGTCCCGCTTCGATCGCCTCCGGCGCCAGCACCGGCATCAGGAGTCGAACCGACATCAGGGTGTCGCGGCCAAAGTAGGTGTCGAACCTCCAGGAGCCCGCGAGGAACTTCTCCCGGTAGCTCAGAAAGGTCAATGTATCCTGGGCCCGCCGGTCCTCGCTTTGCCGCCCGTTGAGGAGGGCACTGCTCGAAAGCGGACTCAGCGGCGCCTCTCCGCTCAGTGCCGTGACGCGTAGCTGGATTCGCCCGTTCGCGTCGGCGGAGATTCGTCCGCCCGCCTGCAAGGTCCCGTCCCTGACCTCCAGCGTGAGGAGGTAGCCGGGAGCGCCATCGAGTCGGTTGCGTGCCCAGGACAAGCGGTTTCCCGAAGACTGCGGAGCGACGGCGACCTCACTGGGTAAGGTGCCCGAAGACTGATAGTCACGCAGGATGCGGACACTAGAGAGGACCGCCTGCTGCACTTTGAGGCTCTGTGCGGCGATCGAGGCCTCAAAGGAAATTCCGTAGAGAGGGCGCCCTGCGGAATCCCGGATCGTTTTCGCCGTGGGTGCCGAGGCGAGTACCCACTCAGAAGCCAGGGCTCCTTGCGACTGAAACCACAGCCCGACGCCGCTGTTTCCTGCCGGAAACGCAACCAGGAGTCGCGGGCTCGGAGCCGAGCGCAGTACGAGGTGCGCCGCGGTGTTGCCGTCGCGCAGGAAGTAGTTGAGGTTGCGCCCCTCCTTGACCTCGAAGTGAAACGGTCCCTCCCGGGCGACGCCGCTGGCCGGCACGCTGCTGAGGAGGACGACGAACACAACGGCTGCGCGCAATGACATCGACATGACCGGTCAGCGACGGGTCGATTGCAGTTGTCTGCGAAGGTAGTCCTCGTGTCGCGCCATTGAGCCGACCGCCGCCGCGATCTGCTGCTCGATTCGCGCGAGGTGCGCACGGTTCTCCTCGGGAGAGAGGCTGTCCAGGAGGGGGTTGTAGTCCTCAGGCTCCAGCCCCTGCCCCCTCATGACGGCGAACCAGCTGGCCTCCTTGAAGAGCTCCTCCGTCGCCAGCACGACCCGGCCGGTGTGAGTGAAGTGCGCCAGTTTGTAGCGCAACCCATCGGGCAGAGGCATGTGTTGGCAATAGTCCCACATCGGTTCGGACCTGCCGGTCGAGAGATGGTAGTGCATGACCAGGAAATCGCGTATCGACTCGACGTCGGCCGCGAAAACCCGGTTGAACTGTTCGGCAGTCTCCGGATGACACGCGCGCGCGGGAAAGAGCGAGAGCAGCTTGGCGATGCCGCTCTGTATCAGGTGAATGCTCGTCGATTCCAACGGCTCCAGGAAGCCGCTCGACAAGCCGATCGCCACCACGTTCTTGCTCCACGCCTGTCGGCGTCGGCCCGGCTGAAAGCGAATCACCCGCGGCTCGGCGAGGGCACGCGAATCCAATTGCGGCAACAGCGCGTCCGCGGCCTGCGTATCGCTCCAGAACCTGCTGCTGTAGACCATCCCGTTACCGGTGCGATGCTGCAGCGGAATGCGCCATTGCCATCCGCCGGCGTGCGCGATCGAGCGAGTGTAGGGAATCGGATCCTGAACCCGCTCGCTGGGCACTGCGAGCGCACGATCGCAAGGCAGCCAATGAGACCAGTCGTCGAAACCGGCGTGGAGCGCGCCTTCAATCAGAAGCGCGCGCAGCCCGGAGCAATCGATGAAGAGGTCACCTTCAACGATTTCCTCGCGCTCGGTGCTCAGGGAGGTGATGAACCCGGACTCCGGGTCCTGTGAGATCCGGTTCACCTTGCCCTCGACGCGCCGCACGCCCTTCGACTCGCAGCGCCGGCGCAGGAAGGCCGAGTACAGGCCGGCGTCGAACTGGTAGGCGTAGCCGAGCGTTGCGAAAATCGAGCCGGGGTCGCTGCTCGGCGGGGCAAATTTTTCCGCCAGCGCCGCTTGTGTCGACAGCGAATAGTGCGGGTGACTGCGCGCCTCGCCCGCCAGCTTCGCGCGGATCCAGCGATGGTAAAACATCGACGCATCGTGGGGACCGCCGTAGCGGCCGAACGGGTGGAAGTACCGGCCGCCGCCGCCATTCCAGTCCACGAACTCGATGCCGAGCTTGTACGTTGCCCGGGTTTCACGCATGAGGTCCGGTTCCTCGAGGTCGATCAGCCGGTTGAACCAGTGGATCGTCGGAATCGTCGCCTCACCGACGCCGATGATGCCGATGTCGTCGGATTCGATCAGCGTGATCGTGAATTGCGGCGGCGAGTTGACCTTGGCCAGGGCGGCCGCGGTCATCCATCCGGCGGTGCCGCCACCCAGAATGACAATGTTGCGAATACGTCGTTCGGACATGGGCACGATGGCCTCGATTGTCCCTCAATCCGTCCGGTAGGTCAGCGACACGAGGGCGGTCGGTCCCACGATCCCGCGCCCATAGAAATAGCCGTTGACGATTTGCTGGGTGAAGCCCTGGCGCGGGTTGCCTTCGGTCAATCCCAGCACGTCGGTGACGTTGTCGACGTTGACGTTCAAGGCCAGCTTCGGAGTGATGTTACAGATGGCTCCGATGGACAGAATTCCATAGCCGGGCAGCGCCACCTGATTGCCATTGTCCGCGAAGATACGGCCGATGTACTGGTAGCGAAGATAGACCTGTCCGTAGTTTCCGGGCAGGTCGAACTGCGGGGTGATCGTGTACATCACGTTCGGCGTGCGCCCGGGGGTCTTGCCGTTGTAGAAGGCATTGGCCTGCGCCGAGACGTTGACATTGTTGATGGTGATCGTGCCGGTGGAGACATTGTTGAAACTCGGGTCCTGGTACGTCGCCTGCACGTGCAGTGCGAACGGGCGCAACGGGTCGAGCTGCGGCCGGTAAGTGCCGTCGAAATCGACGCCGTTGGTGTCCGAGTTGCCGAAGAATCCCAGGTTCAAGTTGGGATTCGCAGGGTCGACACCTCCACCCCAGGTCTGGTTGTCGAACAGGGTGCGGAAGCCGCGCAGCGTACCGACGAAGCCATAATCCGCATAGGTCAAGCCGGCCTCTATGAGGATGACCGCTGTCCCCTGCGGGTTCACCCCCTGAGTCTGGTAGCCGCGCTCGTAGCGGCCGTAGGCCGAGAGTGTCGGCGACAGCGTGTAGTTGACGCCGAACGTGTAGTTCGTCGGGGTCTCGTGACCCTCCGTATATGCGAACGTTCCGTTGAAGGCGTTGGGGTTGGATTGAATGATGCCCTGCACGCCGGCGGGAATCGGCAGGTTCGAGCTGTTGCCGGCGGCCGCGCTCTGCTGCTCGCGCTCCCAGCGCAGGCCGAAATCGAAGTGCAGGCGCCGGTTCCAGGTGAACTCGTTGTTGAAGTACGCCGACTCCGAGGTCTGATTGTAGTAGCTGATGCCGGCGCCCCAGTCGCCGTAGCTGATCAGGCCATTGTTGGTCAGTGAGCCGAGCACGCCGCCGGCCCCATTCATCGCCACGACATCGTAGATATTGGACTGATTGACGACGTCGTTGAGAACCGGGGCGACCCCGGACTGGTCGTTGTTCTGGTGCGTGGTGAAGAGCATCGCGCCGACGGTCAGACTGTTGCTCCAGCTGTCGCCGCTCGTGTCCCATTTGACGCCGAAGTCGCTGCCCCAGTCGCGCAGCTTGATGAGCTGGCGGTTGAGGACGGTCTGCTGCAGCAGTCCGTTGCCGTTGAGCGCATTCAACACGGCGACATTCGTTCCCGCGATGACCTGTCCGGTCGACAGGCTGCGGAGGCCGAACTGGGTCGTTCCGGGGAAGGCGGTCTGGCCCTGGGTGAGCAGGCTCTGGATGGGAGAATCCGCTGTCGGCGTCAGATAAGCGACCGCCGAAGCCAGTCCGGAGTTGCCGGTACCGCTTCCCGCGAACACGCCATTGAAGTTCCAGTCGGTCGTGGTGTAGCGGGCCCGGGCGAACAGGCTCAGCGAATCGGTCAGTGTCGCATTCGCATCGATGCGATAGAGGGCGCCGGTTGCATGGATGCCCTCCGCGGCGCTGAAGGTCCTGAAGCATTCGTTGGTGCAGGAATCCGGCACCGTGATGTACGCGAAGTCCTTGCCGATGATGTTGCCGAATTGCGAGTCCAGTCCGGGGACGCTGCTGATGCTGCCGTTGTTGTAGCGGTAGGGCTGATCGGCGTAGTAAGGGTCATGCTCGTCCCATTTCTTGTAGGTGAGACGCACCCACGCGCTGTCGCCGAAGCGCTTCTCGAGCTGCAGTTTAGTGTGCCACGTGTCGTAGCGGAACGAGGAGTCGCGGGTGCCAGGACTGGAGTCGTAGTAGCCGCTGACGGCGAAAGCGAGGCCCTCCGTGATGGGCGCCGAATACCACACATCCGCTCGCCGCTCGCCGTAGGTCGTGCCGCCGACCCTGGCGAGTCCGCCACCCTGATCGAAATTGAGTTTGCGCGAGATGAAGTTGATGGAAGCCCCTGCCGCGTTCGGAGTCAGGATGCCCGAGGTACCGCCTTGCAGCGCTTCCACGTGATCGATCGAAAGATCGTTCTGAAACACTTCGTCGTCGTTGAGGCCGCCATAGATGGGCGGCATGCCGTCCTCGATCAGGCGGATGAACGCCTGGCCGCCACCCGGCAGACCGCGTACGGAGTAGTTGTTGGAAACCGGCCCGGCGGTGCCTTCGACGAAGATGCCCGGCACCATCTGCAGCACATCCACCGTGGTCCGCGGTGCCCGTTGATCGAGGGCGCTTTCGTTGATCGCGGTAACGGCCAGGGAGGCATTCAGCAGGGTGCGCTGGGAAGTGGAGCCTGTCACAACGACGGTGGCGAGTTGGTCCGCTCCGGTTGGCTCTTCCGTTGTCGATGGCGCCGTGGCGGGCGGTGCCGATCCCGTGCCCGGCTGATCTGGCGGCTGATAGGAGACACGCCGATAGTCCGCGGTGTCCCCGGGTCGCCCGCCGTCGATGGCCGTCCTCGGCCTGACCACCCAGCTGCCTGAGGAGCTGATATCGACTTTGAGGTCGGTGCCGGCGAGCAGGGCATCGAGCGCCTCGGCTGCGGTATAGCTGCCGTGCAATGCCGATGCCTTGCGGCCTTTCACGACGCTTTCGGAGTAGATGACCGGCCGCGCTGCGGTCTGGCTGAACTCCGCGAGCGCCTGGCTCAACGATTCGGCGGGAATGTCGAAGCGGTGGGCGACGTCGATCGCCTGCGCGGTCCCCATCCTCAGGAAGGCGCCTCCGACGAGGGTTGAAATCACCAAAGTGCCACGGCGTTGTTTCGAAGCCATCGCGAATCCCTCGTCGAGGACCTGTTCTGTCGCGAGCAAGCGGGCGCGTACAGAAAGAGCGAGCGCGCATCGCGTTCCATTAAGCGGAGATTAATTTCATCCGCTCGCCGTCGCGCTCGCGTCCGCGCGTGTCGTGGTTACAACACGCGAGCCCGGCCTCGACCGGCGCCTTCCCGGTGACTCCGGCTCACCTTGAGCTTATGATCGGCTGCAATGCCACGCTGTAAATCCAACTACACCACCACCGATGGATCGGCAGCGATTGCGCACAGCCAGCCAGCGTGTCATGCCGCCTCAGATATCCGCGGAAGGCATTCCTGATATGTGCCGCAATCGAGGTTCTGCTATAGCTTGGATCAGCACCGCGCGGCGCAGCAGCGCGAGATGCGACGGGCCTTACGTGCTGTCTGCAGCGGGGACACAACCGCCGAGCTTTCCGTGTTCACCGACGATGAGGGTGCGCACGTGATGCGAAGCGACGCAGGACTCGGATTGAGGTTTACGGACGTCAGCGGCGCGTCGAGCGCAGATCTGCCCTGTTACGAGGAGTGGGTTATCGTGGCCTGAAGCGCAGCGTCCGGCACGGCCGGGCGAGCTGCGTATCTACGTGCCAAGTACGCGCAGATCACCAATTGCAGTTGATGAAAGATCATCACCGGCAGGATCACCAGTCCCGCGATTGCCCCGGAGAACAGCACGTTTGCCATGGGCACACCGGTAGCGAGCGACTTTTTGGATCCGCAGAACACGGTGGCGATCTCATCTTCCGTGTTGAAGCGAGCGAGCCGGCTCGCCAGCCGGGTGAGCGCCAGCACCAAGGCCAGCACGCCTGTGCTCAACACGGTAAGTTTCAGCACGTCCGACCAGTGCACGCGAGTCCAAGTGCCGGCAATCACTGCTGCGCTGAACGCGGCGTACACGACGATGACGATCGACCCTCGATCCACGATGGCCAGGAGAGCTGGATGACGCGAAGCCCAGGGCCGCAGCCAGCGACTCGCGACTTGGCCGAGAATGAACGGCGACAGTAACTGCTCCGTGATGGATGTTATCTGGGTCAGCGGTGAGGCGCTCGTGTGCATGTTCAGCAGCAGCGCAACCAACAGAGGTGTGAGGACGATTCCCAGCAGGTTCGAAAAGGTCGCCGCGCAGATGGCCGCCGATACATTCCCGCGCGCGATGGACGTAAAGGCGATGGAGGACTGCACGGTAGAGGGCAGGGCGCAGAGATAGAGCACGCCGAGCCACAGTGAGCCTTCCAGCAGGTGGGGCAACAAGAGGCGCAGGATTATGCCGATCAGAGGAAAGAGGAGGTAAGTGCACGCCAGAGTGAGCAGCTGCAGCCTCCAGTGCGTCATTCCGGCGAGCACCGCACTTCTCTCGAGTCGGACCCCTTGCAGGAAGAAGAGCAGAGCGATCGCCGCCGTCTTCAGGAAATCGACCACCGTGGCGGCGATTCCGCGCGCCGGCGCGACGAAGCCGAGCACGGAGGCGATCAGCAAAGCGACGATGAAGGGGTCGGCCCGAAGTATCGGCAGCCGCTTTTCGCTCGACAACGGACCTGGTCCCGGGGTGGGTGGCAATTTGTTGATTATATTGCCGTTCGCGCCGAAAATGTGACATCGTCTGCCAACCAACTCCAAAAAGCCGGCCCACCCGGCGATGAGCCTCAGGCCCGATGACTCCCGATCGTTGGACACAGGTCTCGCGCATATTCGACGAGCTGCTCGGCGTTGAGCCGCACGCGCGCGACTTGCGCCTTGCAGCGCTATGCGGCCAGGACCCGGAGCTGCGCGCGGAAGTCGACTCACTGTTGCACGCACATGAGCGAGCGCAGAGCCGGTTCCTGGAGTCGCCGGCTGTGCTGAGTGTCGATGTCTCGCGTACGGGTCAGAACGTCGGCGACTATCGCCTCGAGCACGAGATCGGCCGCGGAGGAATGGGCGAGGTCTACTTTGCCACCCGGGCCGACGGACTCTACGTCAAGGCGGTGGCCATCAAGCTGGTCCGAAGCGGCCCGACAGGCTCGCTGCTGTTGGAGCGCTTTCGCAACGAGCGGCAGATTCTCGCCAATCTCGACCATCCCAACATTGCGCGCCTGCTCGACGCCGGCATGACGGACGACGCAGTCCCCTATCTTGCGATGGAGCTGGTGGCGGGTATTCCGATCGATGAGTTCTGCGACCGTCACGAGCTGGACGTAGAAGCGCGCCTGCGGCTGTTCCTTCAGGTCTGTGCCGCGGTTCAGTACGCGCATCGGCACCTCGTCATCCATCGCGATATCAAGCCCGGAAACATCCTCGTGACGGCGGACGGCACGCCCAAACTGCTGGATTTCGGAATCGCGAAGATAGTTGCGGCGACACCGGGTCCCGCGGCAGCGCAGCCGCAGGCGGTGACGTTGTTGCAGGCAATGACGCCGGAGTATGCAAGCCCGGAGCAGATTCGCGGCGCGCCGATCTCCACGGCTTCGGACGTGTATTCGCTCGGAGTCGTGTTGTATCGATTGCTGTCCGGACACTCGCCTTTCGAGGGACGATCGCGCAGTCCGCATGAGCTGGCCCAGGCGATCTGCAATGAACAGCCGTTACGGCCGAGTCAGGTGTCAGCCCAACGACGAGGCCGGCGGCCGCCCGGCCGCGATGGCATCTCCGACCCAGCCGCAGCCAGGCTGGCGCGCCGGCTCCGGGGGGACCTGGACGCGATCCTGTTGAAGGCCCTGCGCAAGGGGCCCGAGGAGCGCTACAGCTCGGTTGAGCAGTTCTCGGATGACATCCAGCGTCACTTGTCCGGGCTGCCGGTGGCCGCTGCGAAGGGATCGTGGCGCTACCGCGCCGGGAAATTCATCGACCGGCACCGGACGGGGGTTGCTGCGGGAGCCGTTCTGGTCGCCATCGTCCTTGCCGCCGTCGTCGCCGTCGTGCGCGAGGCCCGGGTGGCGCAGCAGCAAGCGCTCATTGCCGAGCGGCAACGTGCGTTGGCCCAGAAACGCTTCGATGACGTGCGCGAGTTCTCCAACTCCCTGATATTCGATATCCACGATGCGATCCAGCGCCTGCCGGGAGCCACACCTGCGCGACAGTTGCTGTTGGATCGCGCGGTTCAATACCTGGATGGTGTCGCAGCGGATGCCGTCGGCAACCCGGATCTGCAGCGCGAGCTCGCCTGGGCCTTCCAGAGGCTGGCGGTGGTGCAGGGGAATCCGGCGGAATCGAATCTGGGAGACGAGCAGGCCAGCTTGAAGAGCGACGCCAAGGCGCTGGACCTGTTTGCCGCTGTCGCCCGCCTCGACACGGCCACGGTCATCGACCGGCTGAATGTGGCGATGATGCACCGGATCATCGCCTTCTCCACGCTGACCGAGCCGGAGGGTCGCAGACATCTGCAGACGGCCATGGCGATCACCGGCCCGTTGATAGCCGCCAACGCCGGCAATCCGAAGGTTCGCAGCGAGCGTTCCGTGGAGTATCAGGACCTCGGACTCCTGCAGGATTCCCGGGGGGACCTGGCGAGTGCGCTCGATTCCTTCAAGGAGTTCCAGCGTCTGCGCCTGGGAATTCGTCAAACCAATCCCGATTACCCGATCATCGTGCGAAGTTGCGGGATGTCGACGTCGCTGGTGGGCAGAGCGCAGTACCGCCTCGGGGACGCTCGCGGAGCGATTCCCACCTTGCAGGAGGGGATCGGATATTTCGAGTCTGCCTCGAAAGACGACATGGGCGCGACCCGCGAGCTGGCGGTAGCCCGGCAGATGCTCGGGGACATGCTGTTGAGCGAGCACGATCTTCCTGGAGCCACGGGCGCGTACGCACAGGCGTTCGCGGTTCTGGGCCCGATGGCAGCGGCCGACCCGCAGAACGCGCTGCTGCGACTCGATGTGGCCGCAAGCGATTTCCGCCAGGGCAGGGTGCTCGTGATCGAGCATCGATACGCCGAGGCCATCCCGCTGTTGTCGCGCTCGGCTACGGTGTTTGCCGCAATGATCCCGCCAGGGCGCGTGCGCGATGAGTCTCCGAACGGACCTGGCTCGGTCTACATCTGGCTTGGCGATGCCTTCGCCGGACGCGGGGATCTGCAGCAAGCGTTGGAGAGTTACCGCAAGTCGACCGTCGGGTTGAGCCTGGTCGGCTCGAAGCCTCTGGATGCCTCGCTCCTGTGCGAGCTGGGCGCCGGCCTGGTCAAGACGGGAAACGCTCTGTCCCGCCTCAGGAATGACGGCGAAGCGGAGACGGCATATCGCAAGGCGCTCGAGATCCTCGCTCCTGTCACACCCGACAAATATCGCAACGTTCCGGCCCTGTACGTGATCGCGGATGCGTACGCCGGACTGGGCGACCGTTCCGCCGCACATGCCGAGCGCGCGCATGATGGAGCGGAGCGTCAGCTGCTCTGGGAGCGATCCCGAGACGCTTATGAAAGCAGCCTTGCGGCGTGGCGCCGGATCCCCGAACCCGCTAGCCTCAGCCCCGCCGGTTTTGCCGGCGGCGACGCGCCCACCGTCCAACGCCGCCTGGACGGAGTCCTCGCCCACCTGTCAGGCGCGCAGAGCCACTGACAGCTTCTTCTTCAGCGCCTGTTTGGCGCAATACACCCGGCTCTTGACCGAGTTTTCGGGGATCTCCAGGCGCCGGGCGATCGCCTCGTAGGGCAGGTCCTTGAAATAGGCCAGAAACAGAGCTTCGCGGTGCTCGCGGCTCAACAGTGCCAGTGCGCGGCGTGCGATCGCCCCTCTCTGTTGCGCCCACACCGATTCGAAGGGCGTGAGTCCATCGGCCGGGAGCGTACCGGAGCTCTCCAGCGGCACACTCTGTGGGGCCCGCCCCCGCATCCGTGCCGCGTCGATGGCCTTATAGCGCGCTATCCCGAAGACCCAGCTCGACACGCGCGAGCCTCCGCGGAAATCGGCTGCACCGTGCCAAACCGCCGTCATCGTATCGGTGACCAGCTCTTCGGCCGAGCCTGCGTCCCGTACGATGTTGTGCACATAGGTAAAGATACGTGCGGCGTAGCGGCGATACAGCGCTGCAAATGCGCGATGATCGGCCGCGCTCACGGCAATGAGCAGCGCCCGCTCGGTCGCGTCGTCGGCGGTGGCCCGCTCCAGACTTTGTACGTTCATCGTTTTCCGCCCCCTCTCCCCGGCTGGGTTGCGAGGTATTGCGGAATCCGCTCGGCAATTGGCTCACCGCCGGCGACTTTTTTGGGGGGAGGGGGAAGCCCCGCAGTTGACACGGAATCCCGCAACGGCTATTCGCTGTCGAAACAGAACGCGCATGGCGAGTTATGTCTCGTGGCCGATGAATCCCCCGGTCCAGTCACTCAACTGCTGATCCGCTTCAGGGCGGGAGAGCGCGGTGTGCTCGATAGTCTGCTGCCGCTCGTCTACGACCAGTTACAGCAGCTTGCCCGCCGCCATCTCAGGAAGGAGCGGTCGAGCCACACGCTGCAGAGCACGGCGCTCGTTCATGAGGCGTATCTGCGACTCGTGGACCAGGATGCTGCCGCGTGGCAGACCCGGACGCATTTCTTCGCCGTAGCCGCCAACCTCATGCGGGAAATCCTGGTCGACCACGCGCGCCGGCACAAATCGGCCAAAAGGGGCGGGGGCGCGTTCCGCGTGACTCTCGATGAGCGGCTCGAGCTGCTGCCTCAGGCCGACCTCGACCTGCTCGCCCTCGATGACGCGCTCGTCGCGCTGGCCGAGGTCGATCCTGCCAAGGCCCGCCTGGTCGAGCTGCGCTTCTTTGGCGGCCTGACGATCGAGGAGAGCGCGGACGTGCTGCAAATGTCAGTCGCGACGGTCAAGCGGCACTGGTCCCTGGCTCGCGCCTGGCTTTACCGGGAGATCTCGCAACGGACCGCGGCG